>Ga0136617_10006250_pt1 | contig 10659 bp, 7 predicted proteins | sample AntDrymUQ3222106_2_FD_129672 | JGI IMG/M metagenome (GOLD analysis project Ga0136617, IMG submission 129672) | Polar desert sand microbial communities from Dry Valleys, Antarctica - metaG UQ322 (21.06) | ecosystem: Environmental > Terrestrial > Soil > Desert | place: Antarctica: Dry Valley...
CAATGTCTCGTCAACGACAAACTCCTCAAACTTCTTTTTCTTTGACGATATCCTTTGGGGCTTGTACTTTTGTATCCAGTTCCAGATGGAAACATGATTTCGTTTGATAAAATATGAAGACAGTATTTGAGAGGTTCTCCTTAAAGATAAACCTGAAAAATAAAAGTACAAGCCATAACCAATATACATTGAAGGTGTCCTGTTTCTACTACTCACAATGGAAATAGGCATCTTCAATCTATAGCTTTATCGTTAAGTGAACAGAGCCCTCTAAAGGGATATCATTTGAAAACATTACCTTTTTGTAAAAAAACGAAGCGTTACCATAAATGTAAATATTGATATTATGAATATTATTATAACGACAACAAATGATGAAATTTGATAAATTAAATCCAAATCCGCGCAGTTATCTATAAATAGGTTTTTTTTATATTTGTATCCTTTTTACCGATTTTATGGTGGGTGGCAGCATTATTGTTATCTTGTTTATTAATTTTATACTACTAGCCATTACATTCACCCTTTATTAACGCCTAAAATGGATTCTATTTTTTTCCTGTCTTGATGTGTTATTATTATTATTATGTTCTCATGAGAGGGACCTGTTTAGCAATATTGAGGTAGAACTTTTAAAATACACAACAAAACGACAAATATTTTTTTTATGAAGCCTAGGCCTAAAACAAAGGTTCTGGTTTACCCTTAAAGCACTACCATCCGACCTCCGTATCTATTTGAAAAAATTGTTGTTATTGGAATTTATTTATGCCAATTAATCCCGTGGTTTATGATATTTACATATTTTTGCGTGTCTTTTTTTATGGCAACTCTGACAAAGTGTAATTAAGTTGGAGCGTTTAAATTTCAGCTCTGGATGTTTATTCAATTCCATGATGTGGTGTATTGTCAATACCTTCTTTGCTAGATTACAATCATGGCACTTGTAATTGTCTCTATGTAAAACAGCTTTCTTTGTGTTATTCATTTCTATTTTGAATATTTTTGGTTTTTGGTTTTAGTATAAATAATTTACTTTATGCTATTGGTGAAAAGCAATGGCTGTGCCTGTAGTTTTAACGTTGGAAAGTCAACAACAGGCAATTGGATAAAGGTATTGGATGTCGATAGATACAACAAGAGCCACCCAAGAGCCATCCATACATAATGGGACTATAGGGTGGCTTGTCGTCATACAGATGTCCCGAAAATCCGTGCTATCATCTACTTTAGACGCGATTAATGGTCGCAATAAACAAGAACCCTACAAAAACAAATGGCGCTATTCACTTTTGATATTGTCGTTGCCATACAAAAAATATATCGTTTATTTGGTTTTATGTTTTCTGACGTGGTTGATTTGTGTTTCTTCTGGTGATGAGGACATTTCCAATCTTGTATTTGTTTTTTGCCTGCACCTTGAAAACGCCTTTTTGAATTGCCATTACAATAGAGACTTTAAAGGAAATGGGGGGATATGTAATAGTATATATAATGAAAGATAATGAGATTACCGAAAAAAAAGGGTCTCTAGCAAAGACATGACCGTTGCCAGTTTTATAGTCAAATGCCTAGAAAACGAAGATGTGAAGTATGTCTTTGGTATTCCGGGTGAGGAAAACATTCGTCTTGTAGATGCATTGAATGATTCATCATCGATTCGGTTTATCCTAGTTCACCATGAACAATCTGCCTCTTTTATGGCGGATATGTATGGTCGGGTTACGGGCAAAGCAGGTGTATGTATTGGAACATTGGGACCTGGAGCCATTAACCTGCTATTGGGTACAGCAGATGCATTCACAGATAGTGTCCCTTTGGTTGCCATAAGTGCACAAGTTGGTCTTAATCGAGCATACAAGGAAACGCATCAGTTTGTTGATCTCCTTAGCATGTTCAAACCAGTTACAAAGTGGGCGGCAGAAATAAAAATTCCAAACTCTGTGTCCGCAATGGTAAGAAAGGCATTCAAGATTGCCCAGTCTGAGCGACCAGGTTCCTGCTATATAGCCATTCCTCAAGACCTTGAAGAAATGACATTACCGTCTGATCTTCATCCCTTGTTTCCATCGCAAGTTTATGATAGCGCCCCTTCTCCATCACAAATAGATCGTGCAGCCAAGGTATTGGATGAGGCAAAATCTCCAATTATCCTGGCAGGTCATGGTGCCGCTCGAGACGCATCTCAAGACGCACTAATTCGATTCTCTGATAACCTGCACATTCCAGTGGCAACCACTTTTATGGGAAAGGGTGTTTTTCCAGATAACCATCAAAACGCACTAGGGACTGTTGGTTTTATGCATCATGATTATGTTAACTTTGGATTTGAATCGTCTGATTTGCTTATATGTGTTGGATATGATATGCAGGAGTTTGATCCTAAAAGAATTAACCCAAATGCAGACAAAAAAATTATTCATATTTCCCATTATCCTGCAGAGGTTGATACCCACTATACAGTTACAGTTGGCATCCAGAGTGATATATCGATGGCACTTGATGAGCTTGGGAAAAGATCAAGCCCAAAAGAAGGATTAAAGGCCGAAAACCAAAGGATTCAGAAACTACTCCAAGAAGAGCTTGAATTGGGGTCCAAAGACAATTCGTTTCCTGTAAAGCCTCAGCGAATAGTATCCGATATTCGCCTGGCGTTAGGGGATTCGGATATTGTATTAGTGGATACTGGTGCCCTAAAGATGTGGATGGCTCGACTGTATCCAACATACAAGCCCAACACTTGCTTGATTTCTAACGGTTTATCCACAATGGCATTTGCTCTTCCGGGTTCAATTGGCGTAAAGCTGGCCCATCCAAAGAGGAAAGTACTTGCTGCTGTTGGTGATGGCGCAATGATGATGCTTGGATCGGAATTGGAAACCGCCGTAAGAGAGCACATACCTGTTGTAATACTCATCTGGGAAGATATGGCTTATGGACTAATTAAATGGAAAATGGATATAGAGCTTGGACATCATTCATCTGTGGATTTTCATAATCCTGACTTTGTAAAGTATGCTGAAAGCTTTGGAGCTAAGGGAGTTAAAATTACTCAAGCCGATGATCTCCTACCTGCTCTAAAATCTGCACTTGAGGATGATGCGGTCTCGGTAATTACATGTCCTGTTGACTATTCTGAAAACATAAAGATCACTAATAAGTTAGGTCGCCTGACTGATACTTTATGATAACTATCGCCCTTGTTTATTTCTCAAGGTGCAAAAAAATCGCCATGATTAATAAAATGGGGCAAAATCACACCCGAAGCGGGAAATAGTCTGTTTACTTGAAAGCGAGACAACTCAACAACTACCACTACCAATTATAATATATCGCAATGGGGTATGGAGTGAATTTTCCAATAATATGTTACAAAATCATGTGATCATTACAAATTATCAGTTAGTAAACTCATCATAAATAAAGCATATTGTCAATGCCCCCAAGGTATCTACCCATAAATCTATGGCCATATCGAATGGTTCCGTTTGAATAAAGCCCCAGGTCCGGATATGCTGACTTGTATCCACTCGTATATTTCCCATATTATAAAGCCAACCCACGCAGCTCCAATACTTATTGGATAGTATAGTTTTCTTTTTCTTGTTAAATAAAAGTTTAGAACTATTGCAGTTAATCCCATTGCAGAGAGCCCGTGAGTAAAGATGTCAATCGGTGTTGTATCATATAGATGAAAAACATATTCAGAAATGAAATGACTACCAAGAGCCAATCCGCCTAAAGATAAAGTAAACAGTATCCATCCTCTGTTTGTATCAACAAACCGCCTTTCCAAAATTTGTATTTCTATTCCGCTATGCTCATCACTGTGTTGATGTAGGCGATGTTCTTTTTTTGTTCTTAGTGACAGATAAAGGAAGAAGAAACCTGCTACAACAAGCATTATAGGGAATATGGGATTTTCAAGCCATTCTGGTCCGTGCATTAATACTTTGAATTTTGAATAACAAAGGTAATTTATTTTCTGTGAAACCGACAGGGCAATGCAGGTATCTTCTTATCTATTGCATTTTACATGTATGGTTTATGAAGTGACCAAAGCAGAGTAAACTTTGTTTTAACTTTTACTTGAAAAAATGCATTTGGTTATCTTATTTTATGCAAAAACCATTCTGTCTTTTAATGCATCCAATGACTGTTATCTTTTTCATTTTTAGCCGATGCAATGTCTGTTGTTGTAATGTACCCTGCATACGCATTTTATTTTTGTTTGATTTGGGATCATAATAATATATCAAAAATTTCTATAATTATTTGAAATCAATTCTTGGACGAAAAACTGACTTCTGATAGCAATGGGAGGATCACATTTCCACCCCGGACCTACCGAGATAATCCAATACAAATTAGCTTTAAAATTCATATCAAATCCCATACCGGTTTTAACAGACATTGTCAATAAATATGGAGACATTTCGCATTTTAAGTTTGGACCCACATTACATGTCTACCTAGTCAATAGCCCTTATCACATTGAACATCCTGCTGATTTTGGTTTGACATACTTTTCTATTAAGATATGTGATTATTAAACATCCCATAGGCATAAACTAACCGTAAAATGTTTAAGATATTCTCGTATGTTATGGGCTGATTTTTCATTAACCTTTGATTTTCCAAATCAATAATGTATTATTGCTTAAAGTTTAATGCCTGCCTACTTTAGTCGTGTGATTGTTCAGCTGTGTTACTGTGATACTTTATTGTTCTATCTTATTAAACAAAAAACCATCACAGCCAGAAGGTTGTTATTTTATAAAGATTGTCATATTTTCACTTTTCAACGATGCATTGCTAGTGTGTTATTATCATCTCCTTGAATCAAATCAATTGTCATATCAAACGATGCCTGAAACTGCAATCTTTGCAAATGTCAAGTGATGTCAGGACAGTATTGGGGATATCGTAATAATATCTTGGCTTTTTATCTATTATTTTGGAGCAGTATTTGCATTTGATATTTCTGTAGTTTTGGTCTATTTCTATTGTCATAGACTTTCAAGTGATAAAACCTATTTTAGTCCTTTTCTATCTCTCTTAACGCTATTGCCATATTGAGAGAATAAAGAGTCTTTTTTTAACATTCAGTTCTTAATTTCACTAAATCGGTTACTGTATATGTGTTCTATCCGCCTGACATGTTACCTGAACCTTTGATATGACACATTATGAGTCATATTTACATATCTGTGCAACGGGTTTCTGCCAATCCATTCTCAAACCCTGAATGCGGGTCGAGTAATTCCTAATTTCAATATGGTGTTTTTATATCACAACCTGCAGAATCCATATTTTATAAATAACCTATTATAAACAGGCCCATTGCAGCAGCTATTGTGATTGCCCACACTAACTTGTTCCACTCCAGTATCTTTTGTCCGTCTAAAACCCCCAACGGTATCAAGTTAAACATCGCAATCCATCCATTAAATGATGCGCCTGTTGCAAAATATGGGCTGTATGAGCTATAAAATAATGACAGCAATAGGAAAGAAAAACCCATCACTAAATTTGTAACTGGACCTATTAACGCGACTCTACCAAACTTTTTTCTATCGCTTAGAGCAACCATTACCGCACCTGGTGCTATAAACTTGAAAGGCATTATTGGGAGAGCGGATATTGCTGTTATTAAAAGACCTGACATCTGCGCTCTAAATTCTGCCCAACTTCCATAATACTGGGCTAAAAATTTGTGGGCTAATTCATGAGCAAGAAATGCACTTATAAATATTGCAAGAAATTGCCAGGAAAAATACCTATAGCCGTTTAATGAAAGTCCAACAGCAGTTACCAAAAGAGTGGCCACTGTTAAGTGCAGTAACTCTGTTTTTGAGGTTTTAATGTGTATGATCTTTGAAAATATTTGCGAAAATGATATGTTTGGCCCCCCATTATTCTGATTACCATGGAGCATGTCTTGTCTTTTCTTTTTATATGAGTTTACAAATGGGCAAGAATGATTAATCGGATTTCTATGGTCGCTACAAAAATATTCTTTACAGTAATTGCATCTAAATGGGATTGTTTCTACTGTCCCGCATACATAACATTCAATTACGTTTTTTTCTCTCTCTTCGGTCATACTTATAATAGGGGACTCTTGTTGCTTAGCTGTATTTCATCACAGAATTCTTCATAACTAAAATTACAATCTTTAAGCCGTTTAATATTATGAAAAACATGAAAACTCAAACCGTTATGGATTTCATTTTGTATTATGATTTTCATATTATAGTTTCGTGAGATCCACATATATATCAAGTTCTTTTAATATATTGTTGTTATTTGTTGTAAAGTAGAAAAGACGACAAGAATTTTTAGACACCCTTTTTAAATAGTACTTATATGCCTGTTTTATATCTGCCAAAATCTTGTGTTGTTTATTTTGCTAAATACTTTGTATCATATTTAATTAACGATAAGTCTATCCGATAAAATATTTCGTAATGGAAATCTTATCCTGTTTTTTTATGAGAGTGTTTGGAATTGATATGACTATGCAGTTCAGATGAGTTGGTCAGTCGTCTTTTACAGTATTTACATATGAAATCGTTCTTTTTTGTATCTCTTAGCTGACTTTTGGTAGAATACCTTGTTGCATCAATGTATTCACTACCCAAAATCTCTTCCACATCTTTGTTGCTGCTGTTCTTTTTCTTTTTAATGATGTTAAATATCAATTTGTCTATTTATCCTTTAATAAAGCCAATGATGAATGATACATTTTACTTGTCTTGGACTTATTTTTATTGTAGTGTTCCAATTGACATGATTACATCCTTAATTCGCAATATGGTGTAGTATACGCTTGACTTTGGTTTTATACAGGTTATGGAACCCTGGGAATTATTTGTTGATATGCTCAAATGCATTATCTTTTAACTTGATGCTTCATTGTCAAGGTAATGTCGCCTCCAAAGTTTTTATTATGGATTTTTAGTTTGTGGATGCCATCACAAGAACTGTCATTATCAATTTTACTTGTTATGTCTATATTGGTTTGTCATTTGTTGTGTACTTTCAAATATTGATTTAAGATGACCATTAAATTTTCTTCAGTCAATGATGCTTGAAATGTGAAATAGTGTTAGTTGGGACATTCTGTTATCCCTATTCCTTGTTTATATTAGGCCTTGTAGAATCGTATTTTGCAGAACAACAAACAATCTGTCACTATATGTTAGAAAGCCGCAGATTTGACTGTCTTTTACTCTACCCGGAAAATTATTCTGGGGTATATCTAAGGTCGCAGCAAATCCAAAAATGGTTACCGTAACAATACTGGTTGAATATCTAGGCGGATGCGAAACAATGTGTAGGGTTTGCGGCGAAGGTCCTTCCCCTCTTTGTTGAAACGCGCTTGTCGGTGCAATTGATTTGCCGTGACATATAGATACCCATCTGTTGCAAGGCATAGCGTATCTGGCCATAACAGTCGCTGATCATGTACCACCGTCTCCCACAACTTGTCGGAATGTCGACGGCGAAAGATGGCATTGTGTTCATAGTTTGTTGAGTATATGTTTCCCTCAGAGTCAGACTCTAACCCGTCGGAGGCGCCACCCCTGTCTCCCTCATCATTCACGGTGGCTATGACCTCTCTCACATCTATATTGCGATTAGCGAGAGCATCTGTTGAAACGCTATAGATCTTACGACTGCCTAGTGGACAGTAATATAGGCTAGATCCATCTGCGCTAATTGCAATGCCGTCAGCGCCCATACTAGCACCTTGTTTCACTGAGCCATTTTGTTGATGTTCAAGAAATGACCTTCCCTCTACAATAGGGAGAAATGTTTGCAACTCCTCTGCTTTAGTTGATGGATGATTGTTGAGCCGACGCCAGCTTTCGCCAGTTGCTAGATCAACCACAATGATTCCATTTGGCCCCTTTTGGGATGAATCTGTAATGAATGCCATGCCTTCATTGCCACGCCGCAGGTCAAAGCGAACATCATTAAGATAAGTGGTTGGCAAGGCTACAACCTGTGGAAAGAGGATCTTTTTTGTTACTTTGTTAGTATTCAAATCCACACATACCAACTTTGGTCCTCCATATTCTGTTGGTTTAAAGAGTGGACTGCCAGTATCGAGAATCCACAACCGATCAGCTGGATCAACGACAACAGATTGCACAGACACTAATGTTGACGCCTGATCCTCTTCGTTGGTGTTATTGATAGATTGGTTGGGATAAGCAATAGCCTCGCCGTCGCGAATCTCTGCGACAGTGAATTGAACGTCGTCACCCCATTTGGGAAAGTTAACAAATATGCGACCCTTGTGAGACACTGTAACGCCTGTTGGCATTGCGCCATGAAAAAAAGCAATAGGCTCCAGAGCACCAAAAGGCTCATCAGTTGGTAACTCCAGTGCTGGTATGTCTGTTGGTGATGTCTCTTTTCGATTTCTTGTTGACATGTATTATATAAGAACCACTATCCTAAATATTGAGATCCAACGCCTAGAGATAGTTTAGCAACAAAAAAAGATAAAAACTAAGGAGGATCTATTAGAATAGTGTTTAAAACACCTAATTGTATGCAAAAATAAAAAAGTAATTTTACCTGAAAATTTTTAGGTGATTCTATGCGATGTATCTATTTGTATGCTCCCATGCCTTGCGGTCCCATCATGCTGTGATCCATTTTTCCGCTACCAATACCTCCACCATGTAAACTCATCATCATTTCCATAAATGACATTTGTTGAGAAGACAAGATATTTCCATTTCCAGGGTCTACAATTACTTTATGTGGAATTTTGTTAACATCAATAGCGAATACATTGTATACAATAAACTCTCTTTCAGGATGGATAAATGCTGCTAATGTAGTAGAGTTATTTCCTATGGATTGCTCGGCAGTTGCTATCGCATCATTTAATGTGATATGTATAGATGATTTGAATCCGTTAATTATGGGTTGAAAGATTGAAATAGATCCTGTAAAGTTGTCTGCATTAGAAATTGTAGATGATGAACTGCTACCCATCATGTCATTCATGGCCATTGTGTTTGCTCCTTGAGCGGTTGAAAGATTTGAACCAATCTGATTTTGTGCACTTACACTCTGTGGTTGTAATACATTTGATGGCCCAATGGCAACAGAAATAGTTGTTGTCAACATTATTGTTATTACAGCAATAACTGCAAATCTATTAGGTGTCATTAACCAATAAATGTTATAATGCTTAAAAAACCTCTTGGTGACAAAATTAATGTGCCCCTAGACTCAAAATACAAAACCTGTATTGTACTGATGACCATGGTATTACATCTATCACTAAAGGCGGTGTGTTTATGCAGATGGTTCAAATATGCAAATACACACCCAAAAGGCTAAATCTGTTAAGATGGGGGACATCTGGCTTCAGGCTATATAGCATTATTTATGATGGCACTTGTGGTCAAAGTATGGATTATTTGACAACTATAACCCAAGTTCGCAGTAGTGATATAAAGATTTCTTACAAACTAGGTATTTGCACCAGCCAGCAGTAGTTGGTATTAAGCAAAAACAAATAACCCTTCCACATCTTATAATGGGAGATTGGAAGGAGGACAACTATTGTGGTTGGTATTGGTTGGTGACTGTACGGAGCAGCTGGCCTTCCGCTTAAGCCCCAATAACTAATCATCAACTTCGTTAGATTTTCACTGGATGGCGTTGGATTTTACGTGATTCTCAAGCCAATCATTTATAAGTGTTTCAGTGGTAGATATATTTAAGGTTAATTCTTACGGATCCAATGTCTCAAGAGACATAGCCTGCATTTTGTTTTTAAAGGGGGGTGGGGTTATAGGTACTTGTAACTCCTCACTATATTCATTTGTACAAAAAATATATAACCATACACTACCGTTTAGCAACTAACCGCCATTACCACAACAGCCCGCATGAAAATCCCCTCCTATGCCCCTTTTCCCCAAACAGCAGCCGATTTATGGTGTTTTTAATTGCCATGAGGAACGGCATTATGACATGAAAGCATATTATTTACCGGATCCTTTCTGCAACAATGACAATTGGCATTAGACGTTTGAAAAAGGAAGTCCCGGTTATGGGGGGGTGACCTGGCTGACGAAAACTTTAATGAGGAAATTCCATGATGACAGATCTGACCACAAAGGTTATTCGAGATCGATAATGGTTAGATAGTTTTGAGATACAGTATGTTTGATGGGAAAACCTAGCGTGTATATGTAAACGTCTTTAGGCGCATCTCAATTGCATGTATATCTTGCTCAGTTCCAGTTGGAAAACTCTTGGTGTACATACGAAGAATATTAATAGAGGTATTGTGAAACAATGGAAAAAACCACAAGATAAGACAGAATAATGTTTTTGGTTGTAAAAAAACGTGATGGGACAACACAAAGAGTAAAGAAATGAGTTTTACGCATTGTTTGCAATGGCTTTAATTCAGATACATAAAAATGGTTATTGTTATAGAGGGCTTTTACTTGGCAATATAATCAATCTATTTATAAAAAAAAGGAAGGAAGGCTGTTTTTACCTGTGGCTGATGATGTTCAGTGCCAGTGTGTTGTCGGCACTGAAATTGACGTCTCCACCAGCGTTGTTCCACAGCAATATCGCATTGATGTTGTCGTTAAGGGTTGCTGGAAGTCC
>Ga0136617_10006251_pt1 | contig 10659 bp, 10 predicted proteins | sample AntDrymUQ3222106_2_FD_129672 | JGI IMG/M metagenome (GOLD analysis project Ga0136617, IMG submission 129672) | Polar desert sand microbial communities from Dry Valleys, Antarctica - metaG UQ322 (21.06) | ecosystem: Environmental > Terrestrial > Soil > Desert | place: Antarctica: Dry Valley...
ACCTGGATTCACTCCATCGCGGTGAATATGACGCTCAACTTCTTGAAGAAGCGGGGCCGCCGATTCAATCTCAGTCTCGATGACGTCGACGCCAGCATTCAAAACGACAAAGAGTTTCTCGAGCTCACGCAAACGAGCAGTCCGGTGCGGGAAGCTGACCTCGCCGAGCTCCAGGTAAGATTGAACGAGGCTATGATGAAACTGTCTGAAGAACACAGGGCTGTGGTTACCATGTTTCACATTCAGGGAATGCCGCATGCTGAGATCAGTAAGATCTTGCGCGTCTCGGAGGGCACAGTACGTTCCCGGCTCTTCTACGCGAACCGGCAACTGCAAAATTACCTGGAAGAATTCCGCAAGAACCCCGTTTCCTAAAGCATGGATCACTTCAACGACGATGAGATCGGTCAACTGCTGCGTTTGAAACGCCACGAGCAACCGCCGCCCGCTTACTTCGATAATTTCCTGCACGAGTTCCATCGCCGTCAGCGCACGGAACTCCTTCGCCAGCCCCTCTGGCGGATCGCGCTGCAACGCGCTCACGATTTCATGTTCCAGTTGAACGTGCCTGCGCTCTCGTCTTATCCGGCGGCCGCGGCGGCCATTTTGATTTGTGCGGCGGTTCTCTCCGTGAAGGTTTATCAGTCCCCCGACGCCGGCAGCGGAGGCACGCTCGCCACCACAGCTATGGTGCAACAGCTGCCTCGAGTTCCGGCTGAGACCGATGATGCTCCGTGGAGTCTTTCCACCCCTGTCTCAACGCGCGGTCTCGACACCACTCCATTTCGGTTGGCGAAAGAATCTGCCCAAACTCATCGGGCCGCAGCGACCACACCGCGCTACGTGCTCGATAGCACCCCAGTGAGTTATGAGGCAGCCCTTCGGTTTTAAGAACGACGTCGCCTCAGCGCCGCTTCTTTTTCCTCTGAGCGCCCGGGTTTTCCTCGCGGCGGCTCTCTTGTCTGGCATTCCGCCCCTGCATGCGCAGGAGCAATCCACCAGCTCGATTAGTCGCGAGGTCAAAGAAGTATTCGAGCGTTCGGCGAAAGCCGTCGTAAAAATTCGCGCCGTCGATCAACACGGAAAACTGGCGGGGACTGGCTTCTTCATCGATTCCGCGGGGACGCTCTACACAGCCTATTCGGTGGGCGCGGATGCGGAAGACTTCACAGTCGAGTTGGAGGGCAAGGAAATTCCCGCGCACCAGGTCATGACCGATCGGCGCAGCGGTATCGCGATCTTGAAGGTGGATCTGCCGACGCCGGCGTTACCCATCGGAAAATCGAGCAGTCTCGAGCTGACCACACCCGTGCTTACGGTTGGGTTCCCGCTGGATCTTCCGAAAACTCCTAGCTTTGGAATGATCGCGGGATTTGATCGCAAATTTCTCGGCCGCTATTTTTCGACCACGCATCTGCGAGTCAACTTGCCGACGCAACGCGGCGAAGCCGGGGCACCCCTGCTCAACTTCAAAGGCGAGGTGGTCGGCATTCTCGTGAGCAGCGTTGATAATGGGTCCGCTTGTTATGCCTTGCCAATCGATGCCGCGGAAAAGATCCGCAGCGATTTCGTTCGCTTCGGAGAGGTCCGCCACGGCTGGGTCGGCATCAACGTGGCTCCAGCGGCGACGCCCATGGAAGGATCACGCGCGCAGTTTACCGATATCATGCCGAATACGCCTGCCGCGGAGTCAGGTGCGAAGCCGGGCGACATTCTGCTGCAGGTGGGCATAACCGCGGTGCGTGAACCGGAGGATGTGCTCGACGCTTCGTTCTTCCTCACGGCGGGAGATCCGGTGCCGATCACCGTTTTTCGCGGTGACGAAAAACTCACCTTTACAGTCGAGGCTGGTTTCCATCCGGCGACACCGCGACCGCGGATCGCTTCGCCATTGTCTCCGGGGCAGGCGATGCCGCTTGGGTTGGATCGCACGCCGTAGTCTGTAGCTGCCGTCCGTCTCGGGGCAGAGAGTCGATACAACGGCGCACGCGCCCAACCTGCCGCCGAGGACGGACGGCAGCTACAACAGCATCGCGCGAAACTCGGGCTCGCTCATTACGCGAACGCCCATTTTCCTTGCCTTTTCCAGTTTGCTCCCCGCCTCATCGCCAGCCAGAAGGAAACTTGTTTTCTTGCTGATGCTCGCGCTCACTTTGCCACCTCGCGCGATAATCACTTCCGCAATTTGATCCCGCGGCTGACTCAGCGTGCCCGTGATTACCCAGGTCGTGTTCGCGAAGCCGGGCGCATCTTTTCCGGAATCCGGCAGCGCTTCGTCAACCAGACGGAGACCGTTCTGGGCAAGACGGGCGATTAATTCTCGATTCGCAGGTTCTTGGACAAATCCGTGAATGCTCTGGCCAACGACTTCACCCACGTCCGGGATCCGCTGCAGCTCTTCGACCGAGCTTTGCATCATCGCGTCGAGGGTTCGAAAATGGGCGGCGAGCGCTCGCGAGGCGGTGACGCCGACGTGCAAAATTCCCAGGCCGAAAATCAGCCTCCAAAGCGGACGAGTCTTACTTCGCGCAATTGCCTCAATGAGGTTGCCAATGCTTTTCTCACCCACGCGCTCCAACTCTCCGAGCTTCGCCGCATCCAGCTCATAAATGTCGCTCACATCCCGGAGCAGGCCATGTTCGATCATTTGACTGACCATCGCGTCGCCCAACCCCTCGATGTCCATCGAGCCGCGTGAAGCGAAGTGGCCAATGCGGCGCCGCAGCTGTGCGGGGCATTGTGGGTTAACGCATCGCACCGCGACTTGCTCTTCGTCCTTTTGCACCGCGCTGCCGCATTCCGGACACTCTGTTGGCATTTGAAATTCGCGCTCGGCACCCGTCCGGACATCCGTCCGGACGCTCACGACTGCCGGAATGACATCGCCCGCCTTCTCGATCACGACCATGTCGCCAATTCGAAGGTCCTTCCGTTTGATCTCGTCCTCATTGTGCAGCGTCGCGCGCGAGACACGGCTTCCGCTCACCGTCACTGGTTCGAGCGCCGCGACCGGCGTCAGAACACCGGTGCGACCGACTTGAATTAGGATTTCAAGGAGTCGCGTCTCGACGCGCTCGGCTTCGTATTTGTAGGCAATCGCCCAGCGCGGCGACTTCGAGGTGAAGCCAAGCGATTCCCGCTGCGCAAATGCATCGACCTTCACCACGGCTCCGTCTGTTTGATAGGGGAAGTCGTGCCGGATCCGATCGAGTTCGTGGATCGCCGCCAACGTTTCTTCCAATGAATTCGCTTTCCACCACCGGTCGCTTGAGGGGAGCCCAAGCTTTTGCAGCCAGGCGAAGAGATCGGAGTGGTGGCTAATTTCCGCGCCTTCCAACAATCCGATCCCATAGAAAATCACGCCTAACGGACGTCGCGCGGCGATGGCAGGATCGAGTTGTTTGAGCGATCCAGCCGCGGCGTTGCGCGGATTCGCGAAGGCCGGCAATCCCTCTTCGGTCCGCGCCGCGTTCAACTTTGCAAAGCCATCCTTGTGCATGAAAACTTCGCCGCGCACTTCGAGCATTCCCGGCGGAGTTCCTTTGAGCTGCGCGGGGACAGAGCGAATGGTTCGGATATTTTTTGTGATATCGTCCCCGACCGTTCCATCGCCGCGGGTCGCGGCGTAACGGAGCGACCCGCCTTCATAGAGGAGGGAAACCGCTACCCCATCGACCTTTGGTTCGATGACCACCGGAATCTCCGCGCCCGGCAGGAGCCGTTCGAGACGGTGGTAGAATTCGCCTACTTCATTTTCCGAATAAGTGTTGTCGAGGCTGAGCATCGGGGCGCGATGCGCAACCTGCGCAAAGGATTTCAAGGGCGCGCCTCCCACTCTTTGCGTGGGCGATTCCGGTGAAGCTAGCTTCGGAAACTCTTTCTCGAGGTCGATCAACTCCCGGTAAAGCGCGTCATATTCCTGATCCGCGATCGTCGGTGCCGCTTCCTCATAGTAGCGGCGGTTGTGCTCCAGGATCTCTCGCTCTAAGGCAGCGATGCGCTTCTGCGCGGCGCGTTCAGGGTCGGACACGCTCGCATCATACAAACCTGCGTCGCACGGGCAACGCGCGTTGCGAGGCGACGTGCTGCTGTCCGACGCTAACTAAACCGGGAGGCGAAACTACCGGACACGAACGACGCTCACGAACGCAATCTGCGCTACTGGCCTTGTGGGGACGGACGGCGCAGCGCTCACCGTTTTGCTCTTCCGTGTTTTAAGAGCCGTGCGCTTGGTACTCTTTTTCGTCTTTAGACTCTTCGACGTTGCGAGAGGACGCGCAGCTTTCTTGGCCGCGGTCTTGGATGCGATCGACTGACTCGACGATTTCTTTGTAGTCCGCGCAACGGGCTTGTTCGAGACCCGTAGATTACTCGTGAGTGGAGAAGTAGTCTTCGTTTTCGATGCGACTGAAGTTTTCGACGCAGCCTTCTTCGAACGTGGATTCGCGGCAGCTCGCGGAGAAACTTTCCGCGTGCTCGAAGCGATCTGTTTGGAAGCCGTCCGCGTCCGCGAAACCGCCGGGTTTGCGGGCTTAGGTTTCTGAACACTGGCCGCGACCGCAGATTTGTTTGGTGTGGCCGCCGCAAGAGCGCTCGGAGCGCCCGAGACGGTTTGAACCTTCGCGACGGAGACAGTCTTCGGAGGTAATGTTCGCGGACGGGCCGCGACCCGATTAACCGCCGACGGCTTCCGAAGCTTTACGGCCACCGCGCGAGAGGAAACGGTGCTTGGGCCCTTCGGTCCCAAGGTAGATGGAGATGAGACTTTCGGCGCGCTTGCGGCCACGCGCGTGAGGGACGAAGAAGAAACCGGTAAGGCTCTGGCACTCAGATTTGAGCCACGCACGTCTGCGGCGACCCGAACGCCATTTGTCGGATTTCGAACTGTTGCTGCTTGCCGTGCTCCACTAGCCGCCGGCATCACCGCCGCCGTAGCTTTTCCAGCGGAGGTTTGTTCGTTCCGCGCCGCACCCGGCTGCAAATCGTTGAAGTAGTCTCCCTCCGCATACTTCTCAAAAACCTCCGGTGTCACCAACTGGCTTCGGACTGCACCCGCGTTGTCACGAAGCGCGAACTTGTAAGAACCGTCCACCCCGACCGAATGATAAAACGGCAGTGGGTAAGCAGCCTTTCGCACGACAACGCCCTGGTTGGCGCAGCTGGAGAGAAAGAGAGCAGAGAGGGGAAGAACCAAAGAAAGAAAACGCATATGTGTATTTTTATAGTGGGGAACTGGGTTTAACCGGTTTTCTAAGTGGTTTCTCCGAGGCCCACCAGCAAAATTGTTCGAATTTATGTTAACCCCCTGCCAATGGCCGAAACTCTGGCAAATCAAATAATCGATCCCATAAGCGCAGCGACCACTCCGCGCACGAAGCAGAATAAACTCAACCCAAAGGAACTAATATGCTCTGGACCATCTTCGTCATCTTGCTCGTGCTCTGGCTTCTCGGACTCGTCAGCTCTTACACGCTCGGCGGATTCATCCATATCCTCCTCGTTATAGCCGTCGTTGTTCTGATCATTAATTTGATCCAGGGCAGACGCACGCTCTAACACAGAGCATGAAACCTTTAGGGATCGTCGGCATCATTCTGATTGCGATCGGTATCATCGCGCTGGCTTACGGCGGATTCAGTTACACGACGCGGGAGAAGGTCATCGATGCCGGTCCGCTTCAAGTGAGCGCCGACAAACAGAAGACCGTTCCATTGCCTCCGATCCTGGGAGGTATCTGCCTCGTGGGCGGGATTGTGTTGGTGCTCGCGGGCAACCGGAAGGTTTAGAGACGCCGCGTTGCCAACGCCAAAGAGCGTGTGGCGTGTGGCGTGTGTCGCAGTTAGTTTAATCAACGCTTCGGGGTAGTATTTTTAATTCGGGCGCTCGTTTTTTCTTCGGCGCGCGCGGAGTTCTGGTTGAATTCCGGGCATGGCGTCCTCGCCGAATCGCCGCGGCGTTAGCTGGCTGCGGAAGGAACTCCCCGGGCTCGTGTCTAACGGCACGATCACCGCGGAGACCGCCAGGGCGCTAGAGCGTCATTACGAGACGAGTGCGAGCGGCTCGCGAAATTTTGGATTCGCCCTGCTCGCCATCGTTGGCTCCGCGTTAGTCGCGGCGGGCGTCGTCCTGCTCGTCGCGCATAATTGGGATGAGTTCAGTCGTCCGCTTCGTTCCGTCATTGCATTCCTGCCGCTGGTCAGTGCGCAGTTATTGTCGGCTTTCGTTCTCCGCTGCCGTTACAAGTCGAAGGCGTGGTGCGAAAGCGCGGCGATCTTTAATGTCGCGGGAATCGGGACAGCCATTTCGCTAGTCAGCCAGACATATCAAATTCACGGATCGCTCGCCCAATTCGTTGTCGTTTGGTTACTCCTGAGTCTTCCGCTGGTCTATCTCATGCGCACCACGCTCGGTGCGATCGCCTATCTCGCCGGCGCGATTTGGTGGCTTTTTCTCCGGGAGGGATGGGCGCGCTCTGCCGATCCTTTGCTCTTTTGGTTTCTGCTCGCATTGGTCGTGCCCTTTTTCGGCATGCTGTTTCGCCGCGACCGAAGCAGCCACGAAACGACCGGGCTGGCGATCGTTCTCGCCGCCGCTGCGGCGATCGCGCTGGGTTTTACCGCCGCTTACACGAAAACGAATCTGGGTGTGCTCGCGTTCGCCGGATTTTTCGCGGCGATCTACATCTGCGGCATCGAGTTTTTCCCGCCGCGGCATCCGGAAAGGCTCCATCCGCTCGCGTTGCTCGGCGCGGTCGCGATTGGCGCCATGACGATCGTCCTGACGTTCGAAGAAATCTGGTTGCTCGCGCGCGATGCGACTCGACCGGACAGTTTGCGACAGATGATCGGCGTGTTGATCGAACTGAGTTTTCCGATCGCAGCCCTTGCACTCGCGGCGTGGTCCTTTGCGCGGCGCAAAATGCAATTCAGCGTGCTCGCGGCCGCGTTCCCGCTCGTGGTCGGCATTGGTTGGTTGATCGCAATTCAATGTCACACTCGCAGTGACGAGGGCACGCAAGCCCCGTGCGCGACGACGGCCTCCATCCTCCTCAACGTCTACGCGCTCGGTCTCGGGGTAGAGCTAATCGCGCGCGGGATGAGAGCGGGCAGCCCAGCCCGCGCCAACTTCGGTCTGCTCATCATCGCGGGGCTGGGTCTGGCGCGCTTTTTCGACAGCGACCTCAGCTTCGTCGCGCGCGCCATCGGCTTCATCGTGATCGGTCTCGGTTTTCTCCTCACGAATCTGTTCTTGTTCAAGAGGCGCAGATCCGCATGAAGAAACTTCGCCTCGTTGTCTTCGCCTTTGTCGCCCTGGCGCAAATCAGCGTGCCGGCAGCGATGATCTGGCAGCGCCAGCGCACCCTGCGCGAAGGACGCGTCTGGAAGTTGCGCACCGCGCCGGTCGATCCGGTCGATGCGCTGCGCGGGCGCTACCTGACGCTGCGCTTCGCGGCGGAAGATTTCGCGCGCTCCGAACCGATGCCCATCGCTCCGAAGGCTTACGTCACTCTGCGAAATGAAGCAGATGGGTTTGCGGTCGTCGATCAAATCAGCGCGGACCGAATCGGCGGCGACAACGTCGTTCAGGTAGAGAGATTTGGATTCTTCGACAATAAAGCGCATGTCTATTTCAACTTTGACGAATTTTGGGTGACCGAAGCCAATGCGCTTGCCGCTGAGAAAGCGTATGCGAATTACAGCACGCGCGAGAATCAGGACACGTATGTCACCGTGCGCATTCGCGACGGCGATGCCGCCATTGAAGAGCTCTACATTGCGGGGCAGCCACTGCGTGAATTTTTGCGCACCCAGCCTGCGCCGTAGCGCCCGGCCCTATCCAGCTTTCAGGACCGCGAAGGTCTTACTGCCTTTACGATCCAGGTAGAGCAGGATGCCTTTCCGCGGATCTGCTTTCGTTAGGGCCTCACGAAATGTAGCCACGTTGGTCACCGGTTTGCCGTCCACTTCGGTAATCACGTCTTCGCGCTCAATGCCCTGGGCAGAGGCGACGCTGTTGTCCGCCACATCGGTCACAATCACGCCCTGCTGCATGTCCAGCTTCAGACGTGCGGCGACTTCCTTCGTTAACTCCTGCACCTGCAAACCAAACTTGTTCATGTCTTCCGGTCGTTGCGATCCGGGAGCCGGCACGTTGGACGCGCGCCCGATCTCACCGGGCAGCTCACCGGCCGTGATCGGGATCTTCAAAGTCTGGCCTTTGCGCCAGACGGTTAGGTCGACGTTCTGGCCGATCTTCTTTTTCAAAATCTCCCGCTGAAGTTGCGTGTCGGTCGCGACCGGCGCGCCATCGACCTGCGTGATTACATCAAATGGCCGGAGATCGCTTTTGTAGGCGGGCGCATCCGCTTCGATCGTTCGCACGACCACGCCTTTATCCAAGCCTTTGAAAAGCTCGCGAATCGATTGGTCGTCACCGAGCGTCTCGATTCGAATCCCGAGCCACGGCCGGATGATGCGCTGCCCGGCAATCAACTGCTGCCCGATCTCGTTGACTAGGTTAATGGGAATCGCAAAACCGAGTCCGCGATTCAAGCCATTGATCAGCGTGTTCATGCCGATGACCTTCCCGTCGATGTCGCAAAGCGGGCCGCCGCTGTTGCCGGGATTGATCGAGGCATCCGTCTGCAAATAGTCTGAGATCGCGTAGCCGCCCGTCTGGATCAATTTGCTCCGCCCTTTACCGCTGATCACTCCGTACGTGAAAGTGTAGTCGAGCCGGAAGGGCGCGCCGATCGCGAAAGCGAATTGCCCCACCCGCACTGCTTCGCTGTCGCCCAATTGCACTGCGGGCAAATTGTTCGCGTCGATCTTGATCACGGCGACGTCGGTCTTCTCATCGGTGCCCACCAGTTTGGCTTGGAACTCGCGCCCATCCTTCAGCTTCACATCGATCCGTTCCGCGCCTTCCAGGACGTGATGATTGGTGAAGATGTGGCCGTCCGAGCGGACGACGAACCCGGAGCCTTCGCTTTGCAGGGGCCGATTGCTGCGCGGGCTGCGGCGCGGACTTTCGTCGGGTTGATTCTGGAAGAAAAGATCATCCAGAGTTGGATTGTCAGAGCCGTCGCTCTTCTTCGTTACTTCGATGATGACAACGCTCGGCGCGACGATCTCGAATACTTTTGTGAAAGCGCTGTTCAGTTGATGCACGACATCCTTGCCGGCTTCGGAGGCTTCCGGTGGCACAGTCGGTGTGGGACCGGCCTCCGGCTGGCTTAGGGGCGGGGCGGCGTGCAGTGCGGAGGCAGCGATTAGGAACGCCAGAACTCGAAAGGTGTTGCGCATCATTGGGAACTTCGACACGCGCCTACGATAGCTGTTCAATCGAGATTTGCGAGGGAGCGCGCACTTTCGGGTGCCTGCATTGACACGATTGTTAAGGCCCTTAACCTTTCGACCGAAGAACAGAAAATGAGCACTCTCGCCTCGGGAAAAATGGATAGGAAAGAGTTCGTTACACACGCGCCGGGCTACTGGCAGGACGTGCCCGCCGAGCTTTGGAACGATTGGAAGTGGCAGTTGAAAAATCGAGTGACTTCGCTCGCGCAACTCGAGCAGCATCTCGAACTCTCGGACGATGAACGTAACGGCGTTCTACTCTCGGGCACAAAGCTCGCGCTCGCCGTCACGCCGCACTTTTTCAATCTGATCGAACGCGACAACCCCGATTGCCCGATTCGGCGTCAGGTCATCCCGCGGGTCGAGGAGAGCTGGGCCTCGCCTTACGACATGGCGGATCCCTGCGGCGAAGACTCCCACATGCCCGTGCCCGGGCTGGTGCACCGTTATCCGGATCGTGTCCTCTTTCTTGTCACCGATCGTTGCGCGAGCTATTGCCGATACTGCACGCGCAGCCGCGTCGTGAGCGGGGTCGGCGAGCAGGAACTGCACACCGAGTTCGAGCAAGTTTATCGCTATCTCGAAGAGCACACGGAAGTGCGCGACGTGCTCCTATCTGGCGGCGACGCCTTACTTTTCAGCGACGGCAAACTTGAGAAAATACTTAGTCGCCTGCGCGCGATTCCGCATATCGAATTTTTGCGCATCGGAACGCGCGTCCCGATTTTCCTGCCGCAGCGCATCACGCCGGAGCTTTGCCAGATGCTGCAAAAGTATCATCCGCTCTGGATGAGTGTGCACGTCAATCATCCGCGTGAATTGACCACGGAAGTTAAAGCCGCGCTCGAGATGCTCGCGAATCACGGCATCCCGCTTGGCAACCAAAGCGTGTTGCTCGCGGGCGTGAACGACAATCTCGAAACGATGCGAACCCTCGTGCACAAACTCCTCATGTGCCGGGTGCGGCCGTACTACATCTACCAGTGCGACCTGATCAACGGCTCCTCGCATCTCCGCAGTTCCGTCGCGAAAGGGATCGAGATCATCGAAGGCCTGCGCGGACACACGACCGGCTACGGCGTGCCGCAATTTGTGATAGACGCGCCTGGCGGTGGGGGCAAAGTGCCGATCAATCCCGGCTACGTTCTTTATCACGACAACGAAAAGATCGTGATCCGGAATTACGAAGGCGAGATCTTCGAATATCCCGAGACCGGCGGAGATCAGACCGTGCAATTCGCGCCACAACGCGAATATCACGACGAGTACCTCTACTCGTAAATCGCAGCGCCGCGTCGCG
>Ga0136617_10006252_pt1 | contig 10659 bp, 4 predicted proteins | sample AntDrymUQ3222106_2_FD_129672 | JGI IMG/M metagenome (GOLD analysis project Ga0136617, IMG submission 129672) | Polar desert sand microbial communities from Dry Valleys, Antarctica - metaG UQ322 (21.06) | ecosystem: Environmental > Terrestrial > Soil > Desert | place: Antarctica: Dry Valley...
CGCCACCGGCGCAAGTTCGCCGTAACCGGTCGCGCGTAAAGCTTCAAAATTTCCCGTTTGGGCGAAAATATCGGCGCGACGCAAAAAACCGCCGAACATTAAAGCTGCCCCACCGCTCGCTAACGCGGCATTAAATAAAAAATCACGACGATTCATAACACTCCATTTAATTGATTTATTTTCAATTACTGTTAGAACTTAAATCTACTCGTCCGCCTCATCATCTTCCTCTTCTTCGTCTTCTTCCCGAATGCCAGCGATTAACAAATCGAATGCCGGAAGACGCGCGATTTCGGGCATCGGAGATTTTTCGCCGCGCACCGAAAACCAGATGATTTCGTTCAGCTCTCGCGGGTTTGCCATATCAGCAAATTCTAAATTTTGCTCATCAGTGAGCTTCATGTATTTACGCATTGTGGCTGACGCTTTCTTCGGTGGAAAGAGATTATCCAAAGCTACATTCGGCAAACTCGCGCGGAACGTGGTTAAATCCGGTTCATTGGTAAAAATATCAATCGGCGCAGCGTTCGCGTCCAAAAAATTCATCGGCGGCAAACTCAGGCAAATTTCCATTGTCCGAATCAGGCTGACCGTGTTGTGAAAATCGTGAACGAGCGCGCCTTTCCGGTTATAAGCGGAAATGACAAGCGCAGGCGAGCGATGCGCGTCAACGTGGTCGGGGCCGTCCTGCGCGTCGTCTTCCAGCACAAAAATCGCCGTGTCCTTCCAATACGGGCTGTTTGATACTTCTTCAACCATTCGCCCGAGCGCGTAATCGTTTTCGGCGACGAAAAACTGTGGTGTTGGTATTCCGTCGTTCAACCCGGCGGTATGGTCGTTCGATAAACGAACAATAGACAGATTCGGCAATCGGTCGCCGCGTCCGGCTTGCAAATCAGCAACAAATCCACGAAACTCCTTCTGCCATTCACCGAATCGCGACGTGCCGCGAAAACGAGTCTCGGCATGGTCGCTTTTGATTGCCGCGTCAATTGTTTTATTTTCTTTGGCGGCGCGGTATGAATCAACAATCATCGCATCGGGCGTGAGCATATCGTAGTTGCGGTGCATCAGCGCGAAATTCCCTTCGAGCGATTTTTTCGTGGCGAAAGCAGTTTTGTTCGGCGAAATGTCGGGATAAGGTTTCGATTTGCGCGTGTTGACTTCCGTGACATCGGCTTCGGAAACAGTAGCGATAAATTCGCCGTAGTTGCGATATGTCAAACCGGCACGCTTGGCCGCATCCCACAAATAAAGCGTTTCCGGTTCGGCAACGTCGCGGCTGCCGTTCAAATAAGGAATAAACTGCTTCATAAAATCGGCGATGTCGTTTTCCGTCGCGGGCAGACGAAAAACCGAAGGCACACTGCCGGGCGGCTGATTGGCGGGCGGCTCGAACGACGGCAGACGGTTGAAACCTTCAAAATCGTAAGTCTGACCGCGCCCCGAATAATTCCAGCGGAAAACCTTGTCCACAAAATCATTGGAAAAAGCAGCAGTTGACCAGTTATGTCCGTCGGGACTCGCTTCGGCATTGACAAAAAAACGGTCAAGTAAGCCGAAGCGCAACGCCAGCGCGCGGGCGTTCGGCGTGATATTTTGACTTTTGCCGGAGGGCGATTTGGCAATTTCACCCGCGCCAAAAATCGCCACCGAAGCGTCGCCGTCGGCTTTCGAGCCGTCGCCTGATTTTTCCAAATCGCCGAAAACCTGGTCATAGGTGCGATTTTCACGAATAACGTAAATAATGTGTTTGAACGGCGAGCGATTTCCGGCAAAAAGCGGTTTGTTTTTCGCACCGAGCAAACCGTTATTTCGCATCGTCGCCTGCGTGTATTCGTAAAGAGCGCGTTCACCCGGCAAATCCACCAAACTGATGTTGCCGCTGGTCAGCGACGGATTGTATTGCCCGCGCCGGTTGGTTCTGCCTGCCGGAAATTTTTCATTCGGCATATTCGGGGCGCGTCCCGAATTGTTTACAATCACCGAAGAATTTTCAACGCCTGTGCCTTTGCCGTTTCCGATAAACAAACGATTTTGCACGACGGCAACTGCCGACGGATAATTTCCGGTCGGAATAAATCCCAAGAGTCTTGAGTCTTGAGTCGGGAGTCGAGAGTCTTTTTTTTGGTTTTGACCCTCGACTCCCGACTCAAGACTCAAGACTGCCAGCGCGTTGGCGTGCGCGTTAGCGACATACAAAGTTTTCTCGTCTGCGCTTAAAGCTAAACCTTCGGGACTCATTCCGCCTAAAGCGTTTTCAGCCAATTTAACATTGATTTTTTCCAACACGCGGTCGCTTCCCGTGTCAATCACGGAAACGCTGTCGGCATTGGAATTAACGACGAAAAGGCGCGATTTATCAGCGTTCAAAACCATCGCCGTCGGATGCCGTTCAACTGCAATATGTTTCAAAGTTTGATTCGGATTTTCGGGATTAACCACCGCTATGGAAGCGTCGCCCCACAGCGAAACATATACTTTTGCAACTTTGTTACTGTTGGCTTCGGGAAGAGTTTCGACATCATACGGATAAACAAATTGCGACGAGCCGCTGCGCCTGAGCCGAACTTTCGTGATTCTTCGCTCACTTTTCCAATCTTGCAAAATTCCCAAACTGTCGCCCAAATTATTAGCGACGTAAAGCGTCGTATTGTCGGGACTTAAAGCGATTCCGGTCGGGTAAACCGGTGCTTGATTGCGGTTGTAATACGGACTCGGCGCGTAATCGGAAAACGCGCCGACATCAATAAACCCGGCTTTCAGTTCTGTGTCGGGTTTATTGCCGGGCGAAATCGGCTCTTTTTCGTTCGGATTGAATTTAAAAATCCAGATGCGGTTTTGAAAACCGCCCGCGACAAACATCGTAAAAGTGCCGTCCGTATCTTTTTCGGTGGAAAACGTAACGCCGAAATTCGCGCTGTTCGGAGTCGGGAAATAGACGTTTTGAATGACTTGCGGTTCGGGCGTTTGATTCAAATCAATGACCGATAACGTCTGCTGCGCTTTGCTTTCGGCATTAAACTGCAATCCGAATCCGCTGCCCACGGCAATCAGAAAGCGACCTTTGCCGTCTGCGCTCGTATTGTCGGGCGAGCGAACAAAATCAACCGTGAGCGGCGCAACCGCCGGAAGATTCGTCGCCGCGTCCGTAATAAGTTTTCCGGCAGGCGTTAAAGAGCGTCCCTGCGTGGCGACATTATTGACGATTTCATTTTGTGCCGCCGATTCAAACGGCATCCAAAAAAAACAAGCAGCAAAAATTACTATTACAAACAAGAAAATTGCGGATACCAAAAAACGTCGGGCAAAAACAGTCATTTGTTTTTTCTCCAATAAAATTTTAGACGATTGAAAGATATTATCGCTCAATTTCAAAGGTAAAACGAATAAAGAAGGTGACATAGTTCGATTGAAACAAACATCACCTTCTTCACATTTAGAAACGGAAACGCGCAGCAAGCTGAAAACGGCGGGCGTTTGTGCCGTCCGGTTGCGAGCCGTCGTTGTTTGGCAAACCAAAGTTCGCGTTCCGAATAAACTGAATCGGCGTATTAACCGCCGGTGGATTCGGCGACGGCGTGACGACGCTGTAAAGCTGTGAGTTAAAGCCGTTGAAATTTGCGCGGTTAAAGACATTAAACCCTTCGGCAAGAAGTTCGATATTGACCTTTTCGGCGATGCGGAAAGTCCGCGAAAGACGCAAGTCAAGGCGGTAATTGTTATCGCCGTAGATACTGTTGCGCGGCACATCCGGCGCGAGACTCAAGCCGCCGAGACCTAAAGTTCCGCCGCCGAACGGCGTGAAAGTTTCTCCGTTCCGGGTAAAGGAAAGTGTCGGGAAGGAAACGGTCGCCGAATACGGTCTGCCGCTTTCCGCCGTAAAAATTCCGCTTAATTGATAACCGTTCACCAACGCGCGAACAAAACCGTTGGCGTTCTCAACTTTCGGAAGTTGATAAATTCCATTAAAAACGAAGCGGTGACGCTGGTCGGTCGGAGACGGAGCGCGGTTGACGGCATTGTCGAATTGATTGAATGAACTCGAACCGCCAAACGGACTCTCGGCACCTTCGCCGCCGCCGTTGCCCGTGCCGGAAGTATTCTCCGCTTTGGCAAAAGTGTAAGCGATGCCGAATTGAAATCCTTGGGCGAAACGCCGTTTGACTTCAACGAGCAAGCCGCGATAAAAATTCTCGCCAATCGAACGCTGCTGATTGAGCGCACCGAAAGCCGGATTCGGACGCGAATTATTGACCGGAACATTTTGACCGCTCGCCGTGCGCGTTATTCCGGCAGCAAAAGGCACGGTCACGACTGTGCCGTCGGGCAGCAAAAAGTTTCGCTGGAAAGCCGGTTCGGGCAAATTCGTATCAAAGACGACCGGCAGACGCTCGCCTTTGGTGTAAATGAAACTCGCCGAAACACTCAGGTTATTGATTATTTCGCGCTCGATTCCGATATTAAATTCCTGAAGGCGCGGATTTTTGTAATTCGGGTCAAGCCGAAAGACGCTTAAGGACGAATTGACATTCGTCGGAAACGAAGAATAAGTATTCGGGAAAACCGGCGCACCGGCGGTCGTTGGCGAAACTGAAATTGACGCGACGATACGGTCAAGCGCAGGCAAGCCATTCGCATCACGCAAACCCGTCTGCGTTAAAGCGTTGAAAATCGTTCCGTTCGGCGTTCGCCCGTAATAAATTCCGTAACCGCCGCGAATGACCGTTTTGCCGTCGCCGAAAATGTCATACGCGACACCGACGCGCGGACCGATGTTGTCTTTGGCTGTGTTGATAGTTTCGGTTTCGGGAACCGCCGGATTCGGCGCAACCGGACTCGGCAGGCGTTGGTAATCGTAGCGCACACCGTAATTGATGGTTAAACGCGGCAGAGCGCGCCATTGGTCTTGCGCGAAGAAAGCGTAATCGGTGGTCGAGAAAATCAAGCCCGGAATCCCGAAACTCTGCGTAAAACTCGTGTAATTGCGCGCCGTCTGTCCGGCATCACGGGCGATGAGGTCGCGCCCGTAGGTCAGAGCGTTCGAGTAAGAATAAGAGCCGCCGAAGTTTGACGGATTGTTGATTTTTTCGCGGACGTGATTGACCTCGCCGCCGATTTTAAGCGAGTGCGTTCCGACGACGTAAGAAACATTGTCAATCAGTTGATAACGTCTTTCGTCGGGCAGCGCGGGGCGTTCCAAAAAGCTCGCGCGTCCGTAGGAAAAGCCGCCGACGAAAACCTGCGGCGGCGGCTCGTTGCCGAATTGATATTCAAAATCGCGGGCGATTTGAGTGCGAAACTCGTTGATTAGTTTCGAGGTGATAATGCTCGTCACGCGCAAATTAGTGCTGTTAATTCTTACATCGTCCGAGCCGTTGCGCCCGACGTTGCCCAGCACAATCGGCGTTTGAATACCGTTTTCGTTTTGCGCGTTCAGGTAATTATAAGTCAGCGAAGCCGTGTTGGATTGGTTAATCGTCCAATCGAATTTGGTTAAAAATAAAATTTGGTCAAAGCGTCGCGGCAAGACATTGCCGGGCGCGCCGCCGGGAAAACGACTGCCTAAATCCGCCGTGCCGCGGGCGAACGCGGCGCGGTCGGCGGCATTCGCGTTTGCCGGAAGCCCGGTCGTCAGCACATTACTCAAATCTTCGGTAACAAGCGGAAAGTTGCGTTTCTGCTGTTCGTAATTGATAAAATAAAACAGTTTGTCTTTGAGAATCGGACCGCTTACCGACCCGCCGAATTGGTCGCGCCGTTCGTCCGGGTTTATCGAGGCGAGCGGGTCACGCGCGCTGAAACTTTGGTTGCGAAAATACCAGAAACCGTCGCCGTGAAAATCGTTGCCGCCGGAACGCACGACGGCGTTGATGCCGCCGCCCGCCGAGCGTCCGAACTCCGGCAAAAAATTCGATTGCGTCACCTGAAATTCCTGAATCGCGTTGGCACTGACGTTGCTGGCGATGCGCGTTCGTCCGCGAGCTTCGGCGAAATAGGCTTGGTTGTCGTCGTTGCCTTCGAGCGTAAAATTGTTAAAAACGCCGGATTGCCCGCGATACGAAAGAAGTCCGAAACGCCCGTCGCGCGTCACGCCCGGCGTAAGCAAAGCGAATTGGTCGGCACGTCGCCCGTTAATCGGCAATTCGTTAATCTGCTCGCGGCTAATCAGCGATGATTCGTCGGTTTTGGTTACGTCAATCACAGGCGCGCTGTCAATCGTCACAACCGCGCTGATTTCACCCGGCTGCAAATTCAATTTCAGAGTTACCGTGCGTCCGACCGTTACCTGCACGTCCTGTTGCTCGATTCGTGAAAAGCCCTGTTTTTCAACAGTTACAACATAAATATCAGGCTGCAAAACGGGAAAATTAAATTGTCCCGAATCGGTGGTTGTCACCGTCCGGGTTAAAGCCGTTGCCTGATTAGTGATAATCACGACCGCGCCGGGAATTGCTCCGCCGTTGGTGTCTTCGACAGTGCCGCTGACCGCGCCCGCGCCGAGTTGTGATTGCGCGAAGCTAAACGTAAAAGCAATCAGCCCGAAAAAAATGGCTGTAATAAATTTATTTATTTTCATTATTTTTAATTCCTAATTCTTCTGTAATTTCTCTGGTTAAATGGTGAGTAAAATTATGACCGTTTCACTTGGTCACGTTTCCAAAAACAGATTAAATCCCAAATTCGACGGTTTCGATTCAAAGCAAATAAACTTTTAAGGCATACAAAGCTGTTAAATTCTTACGCGCGTAATTACCCTTTAAAACTTTAAGTTGAGGCAAAATGCAATCAAATTTTGCCTCAATATTTGGGAGTTTTCTTTTGTAGTAAGAATCTATGATTTCAGTTTAGTGTTACTTGTCTGTTACTTACCTGTTACCTTTGTGTGAAATGACAATTAAATTTCAATGTTTTACGAAACGCCTTAATAACTTTTTAGTTTTTGGCTGTGAAACTTTTCGGCAGTTTGTGGAAGTATTCTCATGGTTAAAAATTTTCTAATGAATTTTAGCGCGGCAATGTGAAAATCATCTTTTCACCTGATTTAATGTTTTCCGATTTGGCGTTAATGTTTTTAACAGTTGGCAGGTAGTTCTCGTCAAGGCGCACCAGTTTTATCAATCGCAGATTTTGGCAAGAACCGTTCCGCGGCGGTTTGTCGTTTGAAGCCGTGTAACAAGCGACAGTAACCGCTGCCGGAAAATTCGCCGCCGAATTTTTCGGAAGGCGCATCGCAATTCGCACAAATCCGTCGCGGCTGACACGCAAAGCCGCATTTCCTGAATCGGAAGAAAACTTTTCGCCCCCGGAAGTTTCTGCTTCGAGCGCAATCGCCGCCGCTTTCGGCTCGCTGTAAATTTCGGCGTAGAGATAATCGCGCGGGTCGGCGATGGTGTTCGCGTCGAGTTTCGCGGCGTTGACGCGCCCTTCTCTCATCGCTTCCTGCGCCATAATTCGATACGTCCAAGCGTTTTCGTCCATCACGGTTTCGCGCGATTTTTTTGACAAATCCGCTCGAATCGGCAGCGGGGAAAAACGCAAATCGGAACAGCCCGCGTCTGAAAAATTATTGTTTTCGGTCGCGTTGAAAATTAACGGATGATTGCCGAAAATACGTCTGCCGCTGAAAATTTTCGTTTCGTGATTCGCGCCCTGATAAACTTCGGAAATAATCGCGCCGTCTTTGAATTCGATTTCATAAACCCATTCAATATCGGTCGCGCGTCCCCAACGCGCCATCAGCGCGGCGGTCTGGGTGCCGCCGTCTTCGTTGCTGTAGACGGCGGTGTAACGAATTTTGAAAGCGTCGCCGCCGTTCGGGAAAATTTCGTAATAAATCAAAAGCGGAACATCGGAAAATTTATCAATCGTATTCGGGCGAGCATAAATAACGGGAGCGTATCGAAGCGCGGCGGAATCTTTTTGGTTAATTTTCTCCTGCGCCGTCTCCGCTTTCGCCGACGGTTTTACGTCCGTTGAAAACAGGCGAATTTCCTGCGCGTTTCGCGCCGAACGCGCCCGGTTTAAAACTATCGCCAGCGCGTGTTCGCCCGCTGAAAATTCGCCGAGCAAAACCGAATAATCGAATTTCTCCGCGCCCGCAAAAAGTATGACATCCTGATTATATTTGCCGTCCACAAAAACGGTGAGAACCGCCGCTTCCGCCGCTTTTTTGTCCCACGCCGCGCCTTTGACACTCGCTTTGACGGTCAAAATATATTCCGCCGAATCCGTTTTTTTTGCGGAAATTTTTAATTCCTTTAAAACTTTTCCCGTCGTTTCAATCGTCGGCTCAATTTCGCACCGGGCGAAAGTTTCGAGCGACAGAAAAACAATTATCAGGATTGCCGAAAATAAATTTTTCATCGTTTGATTTGCGCGTAAATCGGATTGGTCAGGGCGAGCATCGCGCCCGTTTCGCTTCGCACTTCGAGGCGGAAATAAGAATTTTTTTGAACGTCAAAGGATTTGGCAAACATTGATTCGACATTTTTAACGTCGTCTTTGAGCAAAACCTTTCCGTCGGAAATCAGCGAAACAGTCGAACCGACGGGGAAATTTTTCGCGCGGCATTCGAGTTTGATTGAGTTCGTTAAATTCGGAAAGGTTTCGCCGATGACAAATCTGGTTTTCGAGTTGAAGGCTAAAAAATCCAGAAGGTAAGCCGTCGGATTATCGCTTATCCAAACTCGACCATTTTTAATTGCGGCGAGAAATTCGGTTTGCGTTAACTTTTTCATCCCGACGTGCGTTGCCGGAACGCCGACGGCGCGACCGTTTGCGTTTTCGGCGAGCGGCGGATTGTGCGTGTCGGATGAACCGATTGCCGTAATTTTTTGTCCGCTCTGCAAAAACTCGTCCCATTTCTTGAGCGCGGCTTCGTCCTCTAAATCCCACGCGCCGTTCCAAATTTCAACCGCATCCATTTTCGCCCAATCGCCGTAAGACCAATCACAGCCGCCGCACAGCGCGGTCGGATGATTTAACGAAGCAATGAGTCCAAGCCGGTGAACGCCGTCAACAATCGTCTGCAAGCGGGCTGCGTCTTTTGGCGCGACTCGAAAATCAATCAACTCGCCGGTCGGCAAACCCCAGACGTTGAAATGTCCGCCGTAAGTCGTTACCTCTTCGCCGCGCAGCACAAGCAAATTTTCGTAATTTCCGGCGAGCGCGTCGAGTTCGGCGTGATGGGCGAAAGTGTTGTGTTCGGTGATGCTCAAAAAATCGAGATTATTATTTTCGGCGAAATCGAGCAGACTTTTGATTGTCCAATTCCCGTCGCTGTGAAATGTGTGCGCGTGCAGGTCGCCGCGAAACCAGGTGTAACCGTTCGCCACGGCGGGCGCGATTCTTTGATTTTTCGGAAAAGCAAAAGTTTTCGCTTTTTCGTCCGTTAATTGCTGCCGCGCGGCTGCGTCAATTTCATTGAATCGGACAGTAATTTTAACTTCCACGCCTTCGGGCGCGACTTTGTAAAGTCCTAAAATAACGCGCCAAATTCCATCGGGAATTTTTCCGGCGATATAGCCGTTGGTCGCTTCCGTTTCGCTGATAAAAATCGTGTTTCTGCGCCCGCCGCTCCAACCGCGAAAACCTGTTATATTTTTTTCCGCGCTGTCGAAACGCGCATCAAAGACGCCCAAATCCAAAACATTCGCGCCGCCTTTTTTGTCGTATTCGTAGGAAATTGTCAAACTTTTTGCGTTTCGGGGAACGTCGAACGGAACGTAAAAATATCGGCCGTCTTTTTCCTGCAACTGAGAAACGGTAATTGTTTTCTCGAACGTTTGCGCTTGTATAGATAGCGAAATGAAAAGCAGAACAAAACCGACAACAAATTTGAGCATAACTAAAAATAAAAATTGGAGGAACAGATTTTGGGTTTCCCGCTCCTCCTCGAAAAATCAACCGGGGCGTTGATTAAAAATTGAATCGCACGGCGAACTGCATCACGCGCGGGTCGCCCTGCAAAGCGGTGATTGTTCCGACGCTCGCTGAATCAATCGAACGATTCGGCAAAGCAAAGTTTGCCCGATTAAGCGCGTTGAAAACTTCCCAGCGAAATTCTAAATTGGTGTCTTCGCGTCCCAATCCAAAGCAGCGATGAACGGCGAAATCGAGCGACGCGAATTTCGGTCCGCGCAAAACATTGCGGCGTTGGTCGCCGAAAGTGGACACGCCCGGCGTTAAAAGTTGAAACGCCGCCCGGTCAAACCAACGATCAATCGTCGGATTTTCAAGGCGCGGATTACCGACCAGATTTGGCAGCGTCGGCTGAAAACTCCCGACGCGAAGCGGGTCGCCGCCCTGCGTAACGGTGAACGGTCTGCCGGTGCGGTGATTGAAACTTCCGGTTATATCCCAACCGCCGAAAATCGCCGCGCCGATGCCGCCATCGCTAAAAAATTTCTTGCCTTTTCCGAACGGCAATTCCCAAATGCCGTTGACGACGAAACGATGTTTGACATCGAAATCGGAATTGCCATACCAGAGCGAAGCATCGCGCGAATTCGGCAGACTCGAACTCGAACCGTTATTGGTTAAATGTTCGCCCGTGTTGTCTTTTGAATTCGATAAAGTGTAAACGGCGCGAATTGTGTAGCCATCTGAAAAGCGTTTGTCGAGCGTCGGCTCCAGCGCGTTGTAACGTGAGATTCC
>Ga0136617_10006253_pt1 | contig 10658 bp, 8 predicted proteins | sample AntDrymUQ3222106_2_FD_129672 | JGI IMG/M metagenome (GOLD analysis project Ga0136617, IMG submission 129672) | Polar desert sand microbial communities from Dry Valleys, Antarctica - metaG UQ322 (21.06) | ecosystem: Environmental > Terrestrial > Soil > Desert | place: Antarctica: Dry Valley...
GACCGTGGGCGCGATGTCGTGGGTGGAGGCATAGTATTCGCTTGTCTCTCCGGCGCCTCGTCCCTCGGGATGGCGGATGAAGAGGGGCACATCCAGCAGGCCCGAGTACATATGCGAAGGCGACTTGCCGACGATGCCGTGTTCCCCGAGGACGTAGCCGTGGTCTGACGCCACTATGACAAGCGTGTTGTCGAACATGCCTGAAGCGTCCATCCTGTCCATGAGGCGTCCGAACCAGCGGTCGGCCATCGTCACCTCGGCGGAGTAGAGCGCGTGCAGACGTTCGATCTGCCGCTCCGTCATCCAGCTAGCGTCCCCGTTTGGACCGGTCAGCGGCTCGGGGCCGTCGTAGCCGTCGTCGTAGAGCTTGACGTACTCCTCTGGCGGGTCCCACGGTTCGTGCGGATCGTAGCTGTCCACGACCATGAAGAACGGCTGGCCGCCCTTGCCCGCGCCTTCCAGGTATTCCGCCGCCCGCGAGAAGACCTGCGGGGAGAACCAGTCCTCCTCGCCTCTGCGGCCCGCGGTGTTGGCGAGGTACTGGCGTGCGATGTCCCGCATGTGCGTGGCGTTGGAGCCGCCGGTGAGGACTTGTTTCATCCGCTCCTCGGAAACCAGCCACTCCGGCTTGTAGAAGTCCCTCTCCTGGCCCCGGATGAACTCGAACAGCCCGAAGCCGCGGTGGAAGTTGTAGAACGGCTTGAACTGGTGGACGGTATCGGTCACCAGCATCGTCTGGTAGCCTTCTTCCTCCAGGATCTCGGCCAGCGTCGTCTGGTCCTCGGGGATGGGTTGCCAGCCGTAGAGGCGCACCAGGTCGCTCACTACCGGGTTCCAGTCCCGGAACGGGAAGGTCCTTATGCCGGTGTGGATGGCGCGCCGCGCGCAGACGGTCGGCAATGACTCAGGATGGGCACGGGTGAAGGAGAGGCTGTCCTTCGCCAGCGCATCTAGGTTGGGGGTCCTTATCCAATCGTTCCCGTGTGCCCCGACGTGGTCTTTTCTGAGGCTGTCCAAGATCACGATCACTACGTTCATCCTCGGTCCCCCGGTCGGAAGGTATTCGTTTGGCAGTCCGCTACTGGTCAAAGTATTGCATCCGGCCGCGCCGAGCAACGTCACTCCCGCCGCCCCGGCGCCCGCGGCCTTCAGGAAGCTCCGGCGCGTGAGAGTCCGCCCCGTCAAGCCCGCCCCCTCGCGCTCATCACCGTTCAAGCCATGTTGGCCTTGAGGGCGTCGGCGAGCTGGTGGACGGGGGAGAGTTTGCCCGGGTTCTCCCGCTCCATGTACTCGACGAACTCCTCCTCGGAGGCGAACAGCATCTTCGGGTTACTCCTCTTCTCTTCGGCCAGCGTGGAATGGGTTCTGTCATTGTAGTCGTGGCCCGGATAGACGGAAAGCTCCTCAGGCAGGCTCCGGTAGATGTAGTAGAGCGTGTGGTACTGGCGGGTGGGGTTGCCGTTCGGGAGGTCGGTGCGTCCGCAGGAGCCGATCAGGAGCGCGTCCGCGCTCAAAATCCTGCCTGGCAACAACACGGAGACGAGGTCTTTGGCGTGCCCCGGTGTATGAATGAACTTCAAGGGGAGCGCACCAAGCCACAGTCTATCGCCGTCCTCAATCCGGAAGTCCACGCAACTCGCCGGAGCCTTCTCGTGCATCACGACCTTCGCTACCGTCTTGGCCTTGAGTTCCCTGGCGCCGGAGAAGTGGTCGGCGTGCGTGTGCGTGTCCACCACGTAGCGGAGCCGCAAGGCGTGCTCGAACACGTAGTCGAGCATCGGCTCGACCATCCCTGCCTCCGGGTCAACGACGGCGGCGATCCCGCCCTTCCTGTCCGCGACTACGTACCCGAGACATCCACGTCCGACCCGGAATTGCTCGAAGAGATAAGCTGTTGAGTCCGCTTTCTTCCCGTTCTTCGCCGGACGAGCCTCTTCTGACATCTCCGAAAGCCTTCCTCTCGCGTCACCCCGGACTCCCGATTGTAGCCGACCTCTCCGGTTCCCGCCTGCCCTTTGGGACCAGTTCATAGAGGACGCCCTTCTCGACCCGAACTATGTCGAAGCCGCCTTCCCTGAGCTTGGTTGGATCGGCGATCCCCTGGTCAAGGATGTAGACGCGGCCCTTCTCGGACGCCAGTTTCGCCGCCTTCACGCCTGTGAGATCGTCGGTCCCGAAGCGGAGATCCGTGTCCGGGAGGTCGGAATCATCGGGCCAGACGAGGTCGGCGTAGCGGATGTCCGTGTTGTGCCAGAATGGGTCTACGATGGTCAGGTCCTGGCGGCGTTCCTCGACGAGGACCATGTACCAGAGCTGGCTCCGGTGGTGCAGCACGGTGGAGTTCCGCGCGGTCTTCTCGGCGACGATCTCCATAACCTCGCGCCCTTCATACGATTCACTCATGTCGTTCGCGGTGTAGGTATCCCGGAGGCCAGGCAGCGGCAGGAGGAGCATCGCCGCTGAGAGGATGACCAGAATCGCCGTTCTCAGCGTTCCGCTGGTCCCGCGCAACCGGGACGTCGCGTCCTCCGCCGCCTCGAGCAGCCCACCCAGTCCGGCGGCCATCCAGAGGCAGAGGATCAGGTAAGTTGGTATGAAGTACAACTCCACGTCTGGGATGTCGTTCTCCAGCGCGTGGAAGAGCCAGCCGAGGAAGAGGAAGCCCGTGAGCGCGGCGAAGGCCCTGTCCCGGAAAACGAGCACCGCCGCGCCCGTCAGGGCGACCATCAGGAGCAGAGGGTTGAAGTTCTCCACGAGGTGTCCCCAGTAGAAAGCCAGCCGCCCCGGCAGCTCCGCGGGCCCGAAGGCGAAGAACGTGCCGGTGAGGTTACCGCCGCTTACCACGTACCAGAAGCGGTCGAGGCTCGTCGGGTTGTTCCCCTCGAAAGCGGGGTTCATCGCGGCCCTGAGAGGCAGGTACAGGTACGGCGTGAGCCCGAGCAAGAAGAGCCCGGCTCCCTTGAGCGCGAGCCGCCACTCCAGGAGCTTGCGCCACGACACGAACCCGACGAAGAGCAGAATCGCCGGCAGCATCAACCCGCTCGTCATGTGGTTGGTGACGCACAGGCCCGCGCCGAAGGCCGCCAGGAGCAGATACCGGTCGCCGCTCGTGCTCTCCAGCCGCTCGCGCCAGAGGAGGAGAGTCAGGAGCGTGAGTGAGACGAGGAGAGCGTTGAGGGTGTAGACCTCTGCGACGACGGCCTGACTCCACAGGGTCGTCCCGAGCCCGAATGTGAGGGCGCCGGTCGCCGCCGGAGCCGCCCGGCGGGTACACAGGTAGCCCGCAGCGTAGACCACGAGCGCCGCAAGCGCCCCGAAGACGGCTGAGGCGAGGTTGACCCGGTAGGCCACGTCCCCAAAGGGCAGGTACGTGAAGAGGTGGCCGAGCATCAGGTAGGTCGGGTAGCCGGTGGGGTGCGTGATGCCGAGCACGCCCGCCTGCATCTGGAGCATCGCCGAGTCCGGTAGCTCCGTCCGGTCGAGAGGGAGAACGGTCGGGGCGAGCGTTCGCAGGTAAAGCACGAACACGAACAGGGCGGCCCCCGCTCCGATGAGGGCTGGGACCATTCGCCGGACGCCGCCCTCTTTCTTGCTCGCGCCCCAGTTCTTCTCTGTTATCTTCGCGGACATGACTGGAAAAGATACTATTCGTCTCCGGGGTTCGCACGGCGCATCGTTAAACCGCAGTGAGCTTGGCTTTAAATCTTCGTTAAACGGTCGGCTGATGAGCCGGGATCCAGGCTCGGGTACAAAACCGCCGTCCTGGAAGCTATGCTTTGATGGCCCGGATATCGAGGATCTCGGACGGTCGCAAAGGAGGATTTCATGGAGCCGGTAGAGGATAGAAATTTCGAGGTTTCGCTACGGAGAAGCACGTGAACTGGCTGGTCACGGGCGGCTGCGGATTTCTGGGAACGTCCTTCATCCGGTCGCTGGTGGATGAGGGCGGGCATTCGGTGCGCGTCGTGGATAACCTCACGGTTGGCACGCGGGATGATCTGGCGTCCGCGGGACGATTTACCGAAAGCTCGTCTGAGGGGATCGGGCCGATGGGTTCCACGCCCGGGGAGATCGAGCTGGTCGCCGGGGATATTCTGGACGAGGGGCTGGCTTTGCGGGCTTCGGAGGGGGCTGATGTGATCGTCCACCTCGCCGCCAACACGGGGGTCGCGCCGTCTGTTGAGGACCCGCGCAAGGATTGTATGTCGAACGTGATCGGAACCCTCAACTACCTCGAAGCCGCCCGACACAACGGCGTGAAGCGGTTCGTCTTCGCCTCCAGCGGGGCCGCGGTCGGTGAGGTCGAACCGCCGCTGCACGAGGAGCTGGCGTCCCATCCCGTATCACCCTACGGGTCGAGCAAGCTCTCCGGTGAGGGATACTGCTCCGCCTACTTCCGCACCTTCGGCGTCGAGACCGTGGCCTTGAGGTTCGGCAACGTCTACGGGCCGCTCTCGGGGCACAAGAACAGCGCGGTCGCCCGGTTCATCAAGCGTGCGACGAGCGGGGAGACGCTGGAGATATATGGCGATGGAAGTCAGACCAGGGACTTTATCTACATCGGGGACCTGATCCGTGCGATAAAGCTCTCCGCCACCGTTGAGGGCGCCGGAGGCGAAGTGTTCCAGATCGCCACCAGCGCCGAGACCTCCGTCCGCGAGCTGCTGGACAAGCTCCTGCCCGTCCTGGCCGCCGCCGACATGAAGGACGTGGAGGTCCGCCAGACGGCTCCCCGCCTCGGGGACGTGCAACGCAACTACTCCGACACCTCCAAGGCTGACCGCCTACTCGGCTGGCGGGCGGAGGTCGCCCTGGACGAGGGTCTCCGGCGCACCGTCGAGTGGTTCATGGACCCCGGCGCGTAGCGGAGTTCGTGTCGAGCGCCGTGGAATACCTTGTGCGGGGCTTCATGGCGCTCTCGTCTGTAGCCATGAAGATCTTTCCGGGGTGACGATGTTCGTCGCCGCGTTCGACGCGGGCCTCAAGCTCTGTTCGACTCACACGAGGGACAAACGCAGCGAACTCTTTACCGGATTCGGTATCAGGCTTCGTGACCTGCTGGACGTCTCCTCAACGCCAGGTAGAAGATCGTCTGTGCCAACGCCGCCGCGAGCGCGCCGAGGGCCAGCGAGTAGGCGACTTTCTCCACCACGCCCGCCGCGATCAGCGGCAGACAGATGGCGGCGACGGCGAGTCCTGTGGCCCATCCCGCCGCTGCGAGCCGAGCGCGACCGAGTGCGAAGAGCGCCTGGGTGAGCGTCTCGGAGAGCAGGTAGAAGGCGGCGAGCGCCGCGAGCGCCGCCAGCAGACTTGCGTCCGCCTCGAAGTTGGAACCACCGAACAGCTTGAGGCCCCACTCTCCTAACGTCCAGGCGCCCGCCACCATGAGGATGCCGGCCGCGCCTACGACCCCGGCTGCGCGGAGCACGAACCGATCCAGGCTACGCTGACCCTCGGTAGCCAGTATGCGGCTGGCGTGCGGGAGGAGGGCCCCGATCACCGGGCTCAGGACGTACTGGGGGATACGCGTGAAGATCAGGGCCGCCCCGAACAGCCCCACCTGCGCCCCCGTCCCACCAAGCAGGCCGACCAGGATCACACCCCCGCTAGCAAGTGTCTGGGCGCACGCCATGCACGCCAAAACCGGAGCCGCGAACCGCAGGGCCTTCCCGGCGGAGAATGGCTCTCCCGGTTTCGAGGGCCGCTGTACCCGCGCCGGACGGACGGCCAGCACCCCGACGACCGGGGCGAGCAGTATGGCGAGGGCTGGACCGGCCACGCCGAGTCCAACCGCCAAGAGCCCGGCGGCGAGCGCGACCCGGCTCGCAGCCTCGGCCAGGATCTGAGCCCCCATCCGGGTACTCTGGCGGTGCCCGTTGAAGATGCCGCGCCTGAAGTACTCCGGCGCGTAGGCGGCCACCGCCACCACGAAAGCCGCCGTCAGCCACGGGTCCTCGAAGACCTCCGCCGTCAGCAGCGGAAAGAGTAGCAGCGCGGCAACCAGAAACAGGACGAGCAGCCCGGCCTGCCAGCGCCGCACCGAAGACACGACAGGTCCCCAGTCCTCGCCCCGCGCCTCCCGCTCGGCCACGTGGCGTCCGAGGGTCTGCGTCGCCGCGACCCAGAGCACCTGCACGACAAGGAACGTGGCGTTCCACAGCAGAGCGACCGGCGCATAGCCGGCCGGCCCGCCGAGAGCCCGCATGGAGATGCCCTGAAAGGCGAAGGTCAGCGCGCCGGCCACCACGAACGAGAGCCCAATGTACAGGCTCCCCGCGCCCGCTCCCTGCCGAGTTTTCAGGATGTTTCGCACTTTCCCCGTTCCTTTTCAGGTTTCAGGCATCGGGTGTCAGGTGTCAGCTCTTCGCCGGACGGCGGTATTCTAGCCGTCGAGCGAAGCCCAGACACTGTGGACGACCGAAGAGCATCCTTCGAGTACGTGGGCGATGCTGGGCAATATTGTCTCGACGGACACTCAGCATCTTTCTTTCCCAGGCAACGATGGCGGTGAGGATGGACCAACGACTCATCCCCGGTTCACTTCAAATAAGCTTGTTGATGCTGGTCAGCCGCGCCCTTTCCCGTCCACAATGAGCACACCGATGCTGCAGACCAGCACCAGCACGGCGCCGGCCAACGCGCCCGATGCGAGCGTTTCCCCGATGAGCAGAAGCAGCCCCGTGGACAAAAGCGGGGTGGCGTATCCGAGTGGGGCCAGCCTCTTCGCCCCATCACCGGACATCGCCCGGCTCCACAGCAAGAAGCCTCCGGCCATCGGCCCGACACCGGCGTAGACAGAAGCCACCCATGCGCCAGGGCTCGCGGACGCCCACGACCAGGGAGCCAGGCCGGTGACGCAGATCATCAGGGAAGAGACCATCCCGAAAGCCGTCGCGGGCAGCAAAACCGTGTCCGCGGAGACGCGCAAACGGCCGGACATGATCGTATAGAAGGTCATGCACACCGCCGACGCGAGAGCCGCGACGTAACCGGCGGCTCCGCCCATGGACCCAAAACCGCCTCCGGCGCTGAGCATGATCGCGACTCCCGCGAAACCAACCATCGCAAGCGGCACACCGGCCAGCGTCTGACGGCTCCGGTACGCGAGCGCGGCCCAGAGCGCGGCGAACAGCGGCCAGCCGTAGGAGATCACATTAGCCTCTACAATGGGAGCCGTGGCGAAAGCCAGATATTGTAAGAAGATAGTCCCCGTGAGACCGACCACCCCAACAGCCACGCCACCCAGGATGTCTGGTGAGTACGGGAAAGCCCATCGTATAGCCACCCCGCATCCACCCGCTCCCCCCGAACGCAACGCCCGCAGCGCCGCCAGCGCGGCGGTGGCCCCGCCGAACTGCAAAGCGAGCGCCTGAACGACCCCGAACTCGGCCAACGCGAACTTTGCCGCTACGGCATTGGTGGACCAGAACATGACCGCCACGAGGGCAGCGGCAACCCCCGTCAGGGCAGCGCCATCACGAAGTCGCGTCTTCTTGCGCCCGGTCCCTGGCTCATCGAGGCTCGGCTCTTCTCCAGATCCACGCCCGCCATTGCCCGTATTCCATTCGGAATCCATGAATAAAGGTTATATAGCAAATTTGCTATATAACAAATACGCTATACTAGTTGTCATGAACGAGGTAGAGGTTGCCAGGGCGCTTGCATCGGGGACCAGGGTACGGATTCTGCGTTGGTTGCAGAATCCCGAAGGAAACTTTCAGTCCAGGGTGGAGGGCGACCTCACTGGGGATGGGGTCTGCGTTAACCTGATCGCCACGAAAGCGGGGATTTCGCAGCCTAGCGCTTCCAGGCATCTGTCCGTGCTCAAGGGCGCCGGGCTGGTCGAAACCCGGCGTGTGGCGCAGCGCAACTATCATCGCCGCGACGAAGCTGGGATAGACAAGGCGAAGCAGCTACTGGCGGAGGGGTTCTAGGCGGGCGGCGTGGCGTTCTCGCGGAAGACGATCCGTGTCCTCGCCGGGAAGCTGATAGTTGACCGCTGACAGGAGGCTGACCAGCTTCTACCTCAGCCAGGTTTGGATGATGACGCGGAAGACACCGAGTGGGTAGCGGAGCTGCGCGGGCTTCTTGGTCTCGCCGGCTGCCCGCTTGAGCATGCTGACCGGGACTTCCGCGTAGCGCAGCTTGTTGTTGAGGGCTTCGAGGATGATCTCCGTGGCGTTGAAGCGGTCTTCGCGCAGGTCGAGCTTGTGAAGCTCCGAAACCCTTATCGCTCTGAATCCGTTGGTGGAGTCGCTGATGCGGGTGCGGGTGAGGACGGTGAGCATCCTGGAGAAGAAGGCCACGCCTACGTGCCGGACGCTGCCTGCCTCCTCGTAGAAGCCCTTGAAGCGCGAGCCGAGCACGAAGTCCGCATTGCCCTCGATTATGGGCGTGGCTAGAGGCTCTATCTCCTCTGGTTTGTACTGGCCGTCGGCGTCGAGGTTGATGACGATGTCGGCCTTCTCGAGCCTGGCGATGGCGAAGCCCGTCCGAAGGGCGTCGCCCTGCCCCCGGTTGACCACGTGGGCGGCGACGGAGACGCCTTCTTGATGGGCGATGGCGGCCGTTTCGTCCTCCGAGCCGTCGTCAACGACGACCGTCTTCACTTCGTAGCCGAGGACTTCGCGAGGGATCCCGCGCAGTACGTCCCTGATGCTCCCGCCTTCGTTGTAGGCTGGCACGATTATGAGGAGTTTGTTCCGTTCATCGGTCTTATTCGCGTCCTGCTCGAAGGGGCCGTACCGTTCGGAGTAGTCGCGCAGGGCGAGGCCGGTGACGATCTCACCGTTGCGCCGCCCGGTTTCGCGCACCCGGCTCAGGATGTTCAGGAAGAGGGCGAACAGTATAAGGTTCGAGAGCCCGAGCAAGGCGAAGGCGCGGTTCTCCAGGCCGAGGAGTTGGCTGACGGGCTCGAAGATCTGGGGCGCCACCGACACCAGCGCCACGCCGAGGGCGATGGCGAGCGAGAGGAGCAGGTCGAACCTGCTTCCCCCCTTACGGAACCGAAACACTCCGTACGCCGCGAAGAGCGCGGCTATGACGATTCCAGCTATGCTCACGTGATCCAGGGACATATCGAACCTAACGGGCCGAAGGCTGGGCGGGAGCCTTGTTGATGCGCTGTCTGGCCTTCCCACTCTTCCAACTCACTGAAGGCATCATCACTTCAGAGTCTATCCTATCCTGGTACTCAATCGCTATGTTTAGAAGTGAGTCAAGCAGAGAGTCCCCCAGGTAATGCGGCTCCAACCCGAGATCTAGTAGCCCCGTGTGGGTAGCGTTGTAGTAGTGATCGTACTTCTCCACCCTGGGGTTCTCTATCTCCTCCATCCTCGCTTCCACCCCTAGCTTGGAGGAGGACTCAACTACCAGGTTCGCCAATTCCTTTACGCTGAACTCTTCGGTGAACTGGTTGAAGACCCGCATCTCTCCCCGCTCGGCGGGGTTCTTTACCGCAAGCTCTATGCACCTGACCGTGTCCCTTATGTCCAGATACCCCCTGGTCTGGGAGCCGTTGCCATAAACGGTTAAAGGATGCCCTATGGCGGCCTGGGTGCAGAAGCGGTTTAGGACGGTGCCGAATACCTCCTCGTAATCGAAACGGTTCACCAGGCGCGGGTCTCTTTCGGTCTGATCCGTGACGGTGCCGTAGACCACCCCCTGGTTCAGGTCCGTTGCCCTCAAGCCCCAGATCTTGCATGCGAAGTGGATGTTGTGAGAGTCATGGACCTTACTGAGGTGATACCAACTGCCAGGCTGCTTGGGATAGGGGAGCACGTCCTTTCTTCCGTTGTGCTCTATCTCTATGTATCCCTCTTCGATGTCTATGTTTGGCTGGCCGTACTCGCCCATCGTGCCAAGCTTCACCAGATGAGCGTCTGGCACATATTCGTTGATGGCGAAGAGGACGTTCAGGTTTCCTATGACGTTATTGTGCTGGGTGTAGACGGCGTGGCGGCGGTCTATCATGGAGTAGGGAGCGGCGCGTTGCTCGGCGAAGTGAACCACGGCCTCTGGCTCGTGGCGAGAGAAGACCTCCGAGACGAACTCCCAGTCAAGCAGATCACCATACTCGACCCCTATAGTCTGTCCCGAAACCTCCCTCCATGCATTCACGCGCTCCTTGAGGTCAAGGATGGGGGTGAGGGAGGAGGATGAGAGTTCGTGGTCTATGGTGCGGCGCACGAAGTTATCTATGATTACTACCTCGTGGCCTTTATCAGCGAGATGTAGGGAGGTGGGCCATCCGCAGTATCCGTCTCCGCCCAACACCAGTATCTTCATGTGAGAGTCTCCCCTTTTTCCAAGACCGTGTCTTTACAGCGTTTACAACGATGAAACCATATTCACTAGCCGACGATTGTAGAGGATCGAGAGTTAAATAAACATTAAAGCGCCGTAAAAACTTGGTGCAATGCGCATTTCGGGCGGTTTTTCGCTGGCAACGACGCCGGAATCTGTCGTAAGTTATCCGCGTGATGGAGTTTCGGGACACGGACGAGACGGGCGGGAGCCGGCTTGCTTCCTGAGCTGGCGCGCGCATTGGCGGCGGCCCTGGTGGTTGGTGTCGCGCCTGGCTGGTTCTGGTCGGCGTTGTTGTGTCCGGCCTCGGATCGGGCGGAGCGGCTATGCTACTCGGTGGCGCTTTCACTGGC
>Ga0136617_10006254_pt1 | contig 10657 bp, 11 predicted proteins | sample AntDrymUQ3222106_2_FD_129672 | JGI IMG/M metagenome (GOLD analysis project Ga0136617, IMG submission 129672) | Polar desert sand microbial communities from Dry Valleys, Antarctica - metaG UQ322 (21.06) | ecosystem: Environmental > Terrestrial > Soil > Desert | place: Antarctica: Dry Valley...
CGTTGCGCGCAAATACTGCAGGCCGTAGCGCTGATCCGGCTCCAGATGCGCGCCTTCGGCCCATTCGTTCCAGGCGTTGATGAAGATCAAGCGCTCTGGCTCGGCGCGACTTTCAATCGTCCGCGCAATGGCTTCGCGCAACCAAATCTCATAAATCTCCGGAGTTGCGTTGACGAACGCCAACGACGTGTCGCGCCGGCGCGGCGAGTTGTCCCACGCGGGCATCACTGTCGGATGGACAACGTAGTCGGTCGGCGGTCGGGCAAGGGTGTCGAGCACGAATTGACGATAGTCTATGATCTGTCCGCGAAAGTCAGGGTTGGTGATTTCGAAGCGCGAGTTTGCCGGCGGTGTACGCATCGAATGGGGCGGGAATTCGACTAACGCATCGAATCCGTAAGGGGTGGGATCCGCGGTTTTGTACGTCTTCGCTGCACACAGATACAGCTCGCCAATGCCTTCGCGGCGGCACGTCTCGCGCCAGAGTTCTGCAGTAGCGCGGGGATCCGCAAGAACGCCGATCCGATACACGATCAGCAATGGCTTCCCGTCGACACGAATGTAGCGCGGATCGCGAAAGTGCGGCAGCAGATCGGCGATGAGCTTTCCGTCGTCGGCACGCGTGGGATCCTGCGCGATCAGAATCTCCTGGTCCGCGCCGTCCCAGCGGCGCGTCCAGTTTTCGTTGGCCCAGCACAGGCAATAAGGAAAAGCGGGCGCACCCGAGCGGCGCATTTCCTCGAGCGGTCGTTCGAGCAAACGCTTTCCCGCGAACCAATAGTAGTAATAGCAAAACCCGTGGATGCCGTACTCACGCGCTAGCTGGGCCTGCTGCTCCCGCGTCTCCGGAACGCGTAGATCGTAGAAACCGAGGTCGGCTGGCAGGTGCGGCTGATAGTGCGTGACGAAGTTGGGTTTCGCGCGCGTGACATTGGTCCACTCGGTAAAACCGACACCCCACCAGCGATCGTTCTCCGGGATCGGGTGGAACTGCGATAAGTGAAACGCGATCGCGCGCATCGGTGATTGATCGATGCCTGAAGTTGCGTTCACTGCGGCGTTTGGATGGTGTCCCCCCTGCGTCGCTTCGCGCCGCTCCCCCAGAGGGGGGTGAGCACCTTGGGGCGGTCCGGCGGTGCTCATTGCGCGGCGTGCGGCATCGCGGTCGACTCGTCATTCGGACGAGCAGCAAGCTGCGCGTCTTCACCCAAGATGAGTTCGTGGTATTGGCGTGTCAAAACGTCGTCCCCGAACATCCGCTGTGCTTTCGTTCTCGCCGCTGCGCCAATCTGCCTCGCCCAAGCCGGTGCCGCGCGTAGTTGCATGATGAGGGTGAGCGCGTCGTCGTCGCCCGCATAGAGCAAGCCGTCGACGCGGTCCACGATCACTTCGGCATAGACAGAGGTGCGCGGACACAACACTGGCAATCCATACGCGAGTGCGGTGAAAAGCTCGCGGGCAGCGCCTTCCCGCCACCAGGTCTTCACGCGATAAAAGAGGCAGTCGACAGAGCCAAGGAAAGGTACGAGGCCGCCGGCGACCCGTGGATCACAGCGCACCGTCTTCTCGCTGCCTAGCGGATAACGCAACCGCCCCGGGTCATAGATGGCGAGGCACCCGGCACGGTTGGCCATCGTGCGCAACAGCTCGACGTCCGCTTCCTCGGCGACGACATGCCGATCTTGACCCACCATCCCCACCGTCCAAACGTCGGGCTCCTCGATTGTCCATACACCGTAGGGACGATCGCGCTGGCCGGCAGGCGGAATCGACAGGAGTTCGATAGGTGGCAGGAGCAGGCGGTGGCCATTCCCGAAATGACTTGCCCAAGAGTCCGAGGCAAACACCAATTCGATGCGGCGCGCGCCATCGCGCGCGATCGCGCGCAGGCGATCGAGGTAGAGCGAGGGTGGCGCGCTCAGGCAGAACACGATGACTCGCTCGGCGTCGGCTCGGTCGATCCATTCGACACGATCGAAGTCGATTCCCACGAACACGTGAACGCCGCCGCGCGGATACCGTCCGACGGCAGCATCAATGTGGTGGACGGCGTCCGAGTGAGATGATGTTTGCGCAGTTGCGCCGAACGCTCCTCGTGCTTCGCCGTCAGTCGCCCACAAGTGAACGCGCGTTGGACTCAGTACCTTGACAATTCGCCGCATGAGCCAAGAGTCGTCCGCATCACCGGCATGCATGCGTCCAATAAGATGGATTACCGGCTCGTCGCCATCCGATGCGACGTGCCGGCCTGGTGAGCGGGCTTGTGGCGCTTCCGCGAACGCCAAGTCGTTCAAGACTGCGAGCGCCTGCTCGCAAAGCTCTTCCGGCAACGCGTGCTCGCGCGCCGCCTTGGCGTCGCGGATGAGTTGCAGGTTGTGCGTGATCGCTGGGTATTCGAGCCGCAGCGACATCGCATCCACGATCAAACGCTCGGCGAGATCAAGATCGTCGAGCCCCATCGCAATCACGCCCAGCATATGCAGCGCGTCATGCGTCGCGGGCGCACGGAGCAGCACCTCTTCGTACAGGCGCGTGGCGTCTTGTAGATGCTGCGACGTCTGGTATTGCAAGGCGCGCTCCATCGTCTCGCCGTAGCGATCGCGCTCATCCTCGGACAAATGGGCCCACTCAGCACCGGGTGCCCGATAGCTTGACCGCGGCGCGATCGCGCCTGGTGCCGCGGCAAGTAGCCCCGTCGTGGAAGGAGTCGCGGCGGCAATGCCAAGCGCGCCGTGGCAATCCTTGTAGCGCTTGCCGCTGCCGCAAGGGCAAGGGCTATTACGCGAGGCCGGTGCCCCGAGCGGACTGCTCGGTGAAAGCGCGCTCAACTAACGTGCGGCCGGCGAAGGCAGGACGTTGCTTTCGGCGATTCGCGCATCGACGACGTACTGAAACGCGTAGAGATCCTCAAGATCGTCCAAATCGTGAAAGGCGATCGACAGATGCCGCGTCTGCACGCGCCCAGGATGCCGCGCGACGACATAACGATCGATCCATTTCGGCTGCGTCAGCGGCTCCATCTGAACAACCGCGTAGCCCGTCTCCTCGAACAGTTGTCGCAATGACTGCTTGGTGAAAAACCGGACATGCGTGATGTCGAGGACCCCGTTCGGCCCATAGCTCCAGCGGCCCGCGGCCAACTCGTCCAGGTTTGCGAGGTTGCGAATGTTCGGTACGCTCGCTAGGATTCGCGTCGCGGGCGAGAGCCAAGTGCGGATGCGCGTCAACGCTCGCCAAGGGTCGTACAGGTGCTCTAGCACGTCGAGCAGCAGGACCGTCCCGATCGTCACGGCACCCACGTGCTCGCTTAGATTCACGGCATCGATGTTCGCGCAGATCACATCGTCCAGAAACTGGCGTGCGTGCTCGGCCGCTTGCGGATTCGCTTCGATCCCGATGACCCGCGTCCCGGGAAACTTCTCTTTGACGAGCTTGCCTGTAGCACCGCCGCCGCAGCCGATGTCGAGAACGACGCCCGGAGGCCCGTTGATGAAGCTCGCAATTTCGGTGCGCGGATTCTGGTGGTAAACCGGGTCGAACGAGACCTCGTCGCGCAAGTGCGTTTGCCAGACGTAGCTCACGTCGCCGATCCCGAAAAGCGCGAGGAGGAATGACCGGAGGAGGCTGCAAAATTTTCGAACCGCGTGTGCTCGCCCACGAAGGTCAGGCGAATCGTGCCGATCGGGCCGTTGCGCTGTTTGCCGATGATGATCTCCGCGACCCCCTTGTCTTGAGTCTCGTCGTTATAGACCTCGTCCCGGTAGATGAAGAGGATCAAGTCTGCGTCCTGCTCGATGGCCCCCGAGTTGTGGCTAACGATTCCGTCAGCAAGCCATGATGCCGGACCAGGCACGGTAAGGTCGAAGACTTCGTCAATTCCATCGGGGACAATGCTTACCACGCGATCCCAAAACAGATCGTCCGTAGCCCATCGGCGCAATCCATCGTCGTCGAGGATTTGCGCGTAGCTCGCCAGCATCTCGCGCGACGGCGCGAATCGGAAATGAGCCGTACCACTGTAGCTCGTTCCACGCAGCGCTGCCATGCGGCGGGTTGAAACATTGCGTGCGTACATTGTTGCACGCACATCCGCAATCGCTTGCCGCGGCAACGTATCGACGTTGGTGTTCTCGACTACGTGGGACAAGGCAAGGGCAAGCCGTTGCCCGGCTTCGACGCGTGAGCCGGTCGTCCCGATTCGATCGAGAAACGTCCGTTGCGGCGCAGCACCGGAAACGTCAACCGTATAAACGGGTCGGCACCCTTGTTTTAGAACCGAGCGCAACCGCGCGACGATGCCGAAGCGGAGTAGCAGCGCCGCAACATCTCGCGCGAGGAGCTCGCTGCACGAGCTGAAATAAACCCGTGGCGCCCCGGACGATCCATGCGTGCGTACATGGATCGAGCCATCGGTCGCCCAAAGGCTCCGCAATAAGAGTGCGGTCTGGTCGTTCGCGAGTCGGAACGCCGCGTCCGGCAAGCGTTTTTCGTGTGACCGTTGCCCGAAAATCCCGAGGTCTCGTAGCCATCGATTGACCCCGGCGGCATGCCATCGGTTGCCGTTGCCACTGATCACGAGTTGGTGCCAGGATCCTTTTCCGGCGTGTCGATTCACGACCGCCCCAAATCCGCGAATCGCAGCCTCCGCAACTAGCCGGCTGTTTTCTTCGGATGCCGTCGTGTAACGAAGCGACTGATGCGAGACATAGCTACCGTCTCCTACCAGATGTCCGAGCAACACCACCTCCTCATCGCGCCAGCGCTGTGGAGTTGTCGGTTCGGGCACAGCGCGGATAAGGGCGACGCGGTCACCAACCTCGATGTCTCTCAATCTCGTCCAGCCCGCACCACTGTAAATTCGATGTTGCGCTGTCGCGTGCAAGACGCGTCCACTCGCGAGGGTCATTCTAAAAATGGGCTTTACTCCCGCGGACCAGATGCGATCACTCTGCGCCTTCGTTATCTTCCGCTCGGCCGTCATCGCTAACACTTCGGCAGTGCTGCCGACCAACTCGCGTATCGGCACGCGGCCTCCATCCGCGCACAAAACCACGGTGTCACCAGTCACGCACTCACGCAGATCCGACATCACCGGGCGCTTGTTCGGCCGCTGCTCGAGCGAGCGGTTCAACTGCGACAACGCCATCACGGGAACCTTCAATTCTTTGGCCAACGACTTCATTGACCGCGAAATTTCGGAAATTTCAGTCGCGCGATTCTCGCCGGTCGTCGTCGCCTGCATCAATTGCAAATAGTCGACAATGACAAGGCCCAGCTTGCCGTACTGCTTCTGCAACCGACGTGCACGCGAGCGCACCTCGATGGCGTTGAGCGCCGGCGTCTCGTCGATCAGCATCGGCGCTTCGCTCAAACGGCCGAGCGCGCTGGCGAGCTTTTCCCAGTCGTCAGGTCCGAGACGACCGGTGCGCAATTTGTGCTGGTCGAGCTTGCCCACCGAGCCGATCATGCGCAGCGCAAGTTGCGACGCGCCCATCTCCATGGAAAAGACCGCGACGGGCATTTTCGTGTGCAGCGCGACATGCTCGCCGATGTTCAGTGCGAGCGCCGTCTTCCCCATCGACGGCCTACCGGCGACGACGATCAGGTCGCCTTCTTGCATCCCTGAGGTCATCCGATCAAGGTCGGCGTAGCCGGTCGGCACACCCGTGACGTCCGACGGATCGTCGCGGTTGTAGAGCGTCTCGATGCGATCGACGACGCTGGTCAGCAGCGTGCCGATTTGCTGGAAGTATTGTTGTCCGCGAGCGCCCTGCTCCGCGATGTGCAGTACGCGTGCTTCGGCATCGTCGAGCACGGCCTTGGCGCTGCGGCCCAATGGGTTGTACGCGGCATCGGCAATATCGCCCGCGGTCGCCGCCAATTGCCGCAGGATCGAGCGCTCGCGCACGATTGCCGCGTAGTGACGGATATTGGCGGCAGTTGGAACGTTCTGGACGAGCGCGCCCAAGTATGCGAGCCCGCCGACGTACTCCAACTTTTGCGTGGATGAAAGCGCTTCGGACAGGGTGACGACATCAATCGGCTTGCCCTCGCCCCCGAGCTTGGTGATGTGCCGGTAGATGACGCGATGTGCATCGCTGTAGAAGTCTTCTGCCCCAACCAGGTCACCAATCTTGTCGGCCGCCTCATTGTCGAGCAACAGGCCGCCTAGGATCGACTGCTCTGCCTCCAGCGAATGCGGCGGCAATTTGATTGCGTCGAGTTGTGGATCGTCAGGCATGGCCGAAGACACGCGGAAGCGCTTCGATTTTACCGCTGGCGTGCGGTGACGCGGCGCCGAGAACGAAATGTGAAAAACGAAACGTCAATGGCGAAACGTCAATGGCGAAAGGTCGCGACGGCGACCTTTCGATTCGTTTCAACGATTTGGACCTGGCGCTTTCGCGATTTTGCGCCCGGACGGATGAGAAAAGCGACGTTACCCTTGGCCTATGTCGCCCACGACCGACACGGTGATGTTCGCAACGACGTCGGAATGCGGCGCGACGGTCAGCGGATAATCGCCAATCTGCTTTAACGGTCCGCCGGGCATGCGGATCATCGCCTTTTCGATCTCGACACCTTGCGCTTTGAGCGCGGCGACGATATCGACGTTACTGACCGAGCCGAAGAGCCGCCCATCAACGCCAGCCTTTTGGGTGATCCGCACCGCCATCCCGTCCAACTTGAGCGCGAGCTCCTGCGCGTGCGCGAGCCTTGCACCCGCCGCGGTTTCGAGCTCGGCGCGCTTCTCTTCCAGCAGCTTGATGTTCGCGGCCGTCGCGCGCTTAGCCTTGCCTTCTGGAATCAAAAAGTTGCGCGCGTAGCCGGCCTTGACCTTGACGACCTCTCCCAAGTCTCCGACGTTCACAATTTTTTCAAGCAATACGATTTGCATGAGCGGCTCCGCCTAATGCCGGTCGGTAAACGGCAAGAGTGCGAGGAACTGCGCCCGCTTGATCGCGGTTCCAAGTTGGCGTTGATAGCGCGCCTTGGTACCGGTTACTCGCGCGGGCATGATCTTGCCGTTCTCTTGTACGAAGTCCTTCAGGACGTCGATGTCCTTGTAATCGATTTCCGTGACTTTCTCGGCCGTGAACCGGCAGAACTTGCGGCGTTTGAAAAGCGCATTGCCGCGCTCGCGTTTCTTGCCGTTCTTATCCTTGCCTTTGAGATTACGTCTTCCGATGGGACGGGGCATGATCGTTTCCTCTTTCTCTAAGAGCTTTTAGGCAGCCGTGACGACCGGCGCCGGCGCAGGCGTTTCCGCTGCCGCGCCCGGAATCGCATCGGGGCGTCCCGCGGCGTCGCGAGCGCCGATTTGACCACTCAGCTGCCCGCTCAGCGCCTTGGCCTTTTCTTCTTTCATCATCGGCGACGGCGCGACTTTGGCTTCGTCCATCGCAACGATCAGATGGCGCAACACCGCATCGTTGAATTTGAACGCGTGCTCGAGCTCATTCAACGCCTCCTGGTCGCATTCGATGTTCATCAGGACATAGTGCGCTTTGTGCACCTTGGCGATCGAGTAGGAGAGCTGACGGCGACCCCAATCCTCGAGGCGATGAATCTGGCCCTTGCGGCTCGTGACCATGGCCCGGTAGCGGTCGACCATCGCCGGCACCTGCTCGCTTTGGTCCGGATGGACGATGAAGACAATTTCGTAATGACGCATCGGCAGAGCGCTCCTTTTGGTCAGTAGTGGCGCGTACTTCAGGAATAAGCGAGAAGCGACGCAGGTGGCCTCCCCGTTCTGCCGCGGGTGAGGCAAGGTAACCGAGAATTATAGCATGTGATGACATGCCGACAAAGTACCGAGCGATCCATCGCGCGACGTACCTTCAAACGCCGCCGGAGATAGACAACGCGGTGAGCTTCGCGTCGCGGCCGCTCTTGGGCAGCATCGCCATCTCCTTGACCTTGGCATAAAACCGCGGCAGATCGTCGCCTGCCTCACGCAGTAAAACGCGAAACGCCGGAAGACGAGCGGAGTACAGCGCAACGGAAGCGAGGTTCGCGTTGTTCGGCCCTGCATTGTTAACGCCCGTAAACCACCGGTCGTATCCGGCAAGCCCGGGCTCACCGGCTTTGGCTTCTTCATAACCCGCACGCATCGCGGCAAAAGTTTGCATTTTGAGCTGCCTCTTCACCTCGTCGGGCGCTTCGCTCGCGTAAATCTCTTGCAGACGCGCCCGCCCACCTCGGGTCAAATCACGAAAGGTGTTGCGCAGGCGCTGCGCGCGCGCGAACTGCGCATCGAGCTGCGCGTTGTTTTCGGCCTGCAACCATCGGCGTATTCCCGCTTCCTCGACGGCCACGGCAAACGATTCGTTGAACGCCGTATCATCCTTCACATAGACAATCTGATGAGCGAGCTCGTGGAAGACGAGACGGGCCACTTCCGTATCCGGCCAGCGCAGGAACGTCGATAGGACCGGATCGTCGAAATAGCCCAATGTCGAATACGCCGGCACACCACCGATGAAGACGTCATGGCCGGAGTCGCGCAGCCGCTGCGCCTCTTCCCGGGCTTCATTCTCGCGAAAATACCCGCGGTAATTGACGCAGCCTGCGACTGGGAAGCACCACTCCCGGGGCTTCAACGAAAGTTCCGGTGTCGCAAACACATTCCACACGACGAACGGGCGACCAAGGTCGGTATAGCGGGTGTAGCTTCGATTGTCGGGAAGCGCGAGCTCGCGGCTCGCGAACGCGCGAATCGCTTGGACGCGTTCGAGCCGGCGTTTGAGCGCGGCATCCTCGCTCTGCTCCAGGATCTCCGGGATGGGCTTGGCGCGCGCCAGGATGTCCAATTGGCCGCTCGCGCTCTGCCAGTAGTAGTCGATGGTTTCGACGGCGCCGCATCCGGCGAGCACGAGTGCAGTCAAAATCGAAACCGCTACGCGCATACCGATGCCGCCATTGTTGCCTTTCCTTCTATTCGCACTTTAGTCGTACTCCTGCTCCGGCCAAGAACCGTTATCGTAGCGCTTTTCACTCATTCGCACGGTCATGTTGAGACCCGCTGTCCTGGTCGCATCACTCACTCTCGTTGCTTGCCCGGGAGCGATAGCCGCTGCACAGATGTACAAGTGCGCCGGATCCGGATCAACTGCGGTCTATCAGGATAGCCCTTGCCCCGCGGGACGCGAATTGCGCAATTTCGCGACGGATCCTGCGACCGTTTCGGTCATTTCTTTGCGCACCATTCCGGCGAACGCTATGCGAGTCCCCGTCAAGCCGCCATCCAAAACAAAGGGCGATCGGATTCCCGCCAAGAGCGTGAACAAGATCAAGGCCGGCGACCCTGGCGAGCGCAAGCACATTGGCATAGGCATGACTGACGGTGAGGTCATCGCGCGCATTGGGGAGCCGGACATGACGAGCGGCGGCAAGAGCCGCAAGGTCGCACGCTGGACCTACCTGCCCACCGCAGGCGATAGCCAGACGATGACGACGCTCATTCTCGATTTCGGCAAGGTCGTGGACGTCGAGCGCAAAGTGGTGCGATGAGAGCACTCGTCCAGCGTGTGCGCAACGCCAGCGTCTCGGTATGGGGAAGCAACATCGCGGGTATCGGGAACGGACTTCTCGTATTGGCGGGCGTCGGCATGGAGGACACTGCCGAAGATTGCGACTGGCTGGCGCAAAAAATCGTCCGTTTGCGCGTCTTTGCGGACGAGGCCGGCGTGATGAACCATTCGGTGCTGGACAAGAATGGCGAAATCCTCGCCGTGTCTCAATTCACGCTCTACGCATCGACGCGAAAAGGGAACCGGCCGTCCTATAGCGCTGCCGCGCCCCCTGACAAGGCGCAGATTCATTTCGCCTCGTTCGTCGCGGCGCTCGCTGCAGGTCTGCGCAGGCCCGTGCCCACCGGGGTGTTCGGGGCGCACATGGAAATCGCGCTTGTCAACGATGGGCCCGTGACCATCTGGCTCGATACCCGGGATCGCGAGTGACCGGGCTACTAAAACGTTTCTGTATGCGCTCTCAGTCGCCGCGGATCCTCTTGACCATGGCGGCGCCCTTCAGAAGCTCGAGGGACTCGAAGACAGTTGGCGATGCTCCCGCCACCGTCACCACGACCGTAGTCCAAGATTCGCCGTTGCTGCGGTTCGTCAACGTCTGCCGTCGGGTTGCCATCGAGCGTCACCCTCGCCTCCGTAGGTCGGTCGAACGCGTCCGAAGAATCTCAGGAGCGTCGTGTCCGTCGACACTGAACCGTCCCGCACCCGCGACGTAGAGCATGAGCAACCCCCCCAGGATCGCCAGATTTTTCATGAACTGCTGCTGCTGCATCATCATCTGATCGGCAGGCACCGCCCAGAACCCATGAAAGATGGGCGTGATGACGAGCAGAAAAAACGCAATTAGCAACGCCGCCCAGCGCGTTTTCCAGCCGATGACCAACAAGAGGCCTGCTCCCAGCTCGATGACAATCGCCGCAATCGCAAGCACATCGGGCATCGGTAGTCCCTTGCTCGCGATATAACCCGACGTTGCAGCCACCGTCGTGATTTTCCGGAAGCCCGAGAGGACAAAAATCACCGCAAGCGCCAAGCGGCCCACGAGCGCCGCCATGTCTCTTCCTGTGGTCATGATTCTTCCTCCATGGGTCGAAGGGAAAATATTCTAAAGGAGATCGTAACGCGAG
>Ga0136617_10006255_pt1 | contig 10656 bp, 10 predicted proteins | sample AntDrymUQ3222106_2_FD_129672 | JGI IMG/M metagenome (GOLD analysis project Ga0136617, IMG submission 129672) | Polar desert sand microbial communities from Dry Valleys, Antarctica - metaG UQ322 (21.06) | ecosystem: Environmental > Terrestrial > Soil > Desert | place: Antarctica: Dry Valley...
CCGTCGATGGTCTCGTGGTCGGTGAGGGTGACGAAGTCCATGCCGGCCAGTTTCGCCATCCGGTAGGCGTCCGCGGGCGGGGTGTAGGACTCGCGAGTCTCCACGCCCAAGCCGAGCCCCTTGACCCACCAGTTCGTCGCCGTCCCCGATGCAAACGAGTGGAGATGTAGATCCACGCGCATCGCCGTTTTCGGGTCGAGGTCGTCCGACCAGGCGTTCGCTCCCACGGTGGTGGTTTCCTCCCTCGCCACGCACGGCTGGCGGTCCGCCTGTTCCCGTGAGGGCGGATCGCGGCGAGCAACGGCGGCAGGCGCCGACGAAACGGCGCTGCCCGCGGGCGGGGTCGGACGAGGGGCGCTTCCAGGATCGGTCGAAACGGGGCCGACAATGTAAAGGTTGGGTCAAGTTCTGCCGACGGCGGCGTCACCTGAGGAGCGCGTCGACCGACATGCCTTGCTTGTCGACGAAGCGCGGCAGCTTCGACTGCTGGAGGCGGACCGCGAGCGCTTTCAGGCGGGTGACGTGGCGGTTGAGTAGCAGATGGTCGGCGCGGCGATAGGGCATCTCGTGCCGGATCAGGAGGTGGAAGAGGAGCGCGGCCGGAAGACGGAAGCGATCCGGGGACCGTGGGGCATAGTCGAATCGGTAGCCGTGCGGATAGCGGCGTCGGTAGTCCGTGAGCAGCACTTCCAGTCGCGCGTGCGTTTCGGGGGTGTCGAGGGAAAAGAGCACCTCTCGGAGAACGGCCAGGATGGCGAAGGTATCGAGCTGGAAGCGAAGGTCCCCGTCGGGAAGGCGAAGCTCCTGGGCGAGCCTGAGCATGGCGCGCACGGTGTCGACCGCCCGGTGTCCCTCGGCGACGGCGGCCGCCTTGTCCCTGACCAGGTGGCCGTAGAGCCTGCCGACGACCCCGCCCGCGGTGACGTTGTGCCAGAAGACCCAGATCAGCGGTGGGACGCGGACGCGCCGGAAGTAGAGCGATTGGCGAGCGAACTCCCGGACGTACAATCCTTCCTCGATTGCCTCGTCGGACAGCGTCAGGAGCTGGAGGAAGCGGTCGACGTCTTCGATCCCCTTCGCGCGGCAGAAGGCGGCGACGATCTCGGCCAGCGGCGCATCGTCGGTAAACAGGTTGACCGTGACGTAGGTGTTGAGCTCGTTCCAGAGCGAGCCGTTGGCGCAATAGGCCAGCTTCGCGAAGGGAGCCCAGCCCCCCGCCTGCACCGCGTAGATGCCGACGAGGTTGCTTTGGCGGCGGCGCAACGCCGCCAGGTACTCGGCGTAGACCCAGCCGACGAAGGATGGGTACTCGCCCATCCCCTCGTACTCGCGCCGGCACTGCAGCTCGACGATCTTGCGATGGGGACCGTGGAAGAAGAGCGGGTTGATCTCCAGATAGCGGAAGAAGTCGGCGTCGCCGTACTTGAGGGAGACGATCAGGTTCGGGCTGGCGATGTCGCGGAAGACGGCGTCGTAGGTGCGACGGTTCCACATCAGGTCGCCGATCGGGTAGGCGCCGAGGGTCCAGGTGCGGAAGACGAGGGTCTTGCCAAGCCCATCGAACAACGGGAGCAGCCGTTGGAGCAGGGCGCGGGCCTCCGTGGGCCGCTTGATCGTGAGCCGGCTCTTGAAATCGGCCTCGACGTCGACCCCGTCGCTCTCGCCGATCCGCAAGACGATCCCATCGACCTGGGGGAACACCGCAAAGGCCGATCGGAGCGTGTCGCGGAAGAGATCGGCCGCGGTCTGCCGGCCGTCTCTGAGGTGCTGCTCGATCGACGGGTGGAAGAACATATAGTCTGTCGTGATCAAGAGCTTGAGATCGTGCGCCTTGATCGTGGCGAAGAGGCGGTCGTAGAAGTCGTGATAGGAGCGCAGCTTCCGCCTCAAGGGTTCGGGGTAGAAGTCGTGGACGACCAGGTGGGAGAGGTCGTCGATCGCCACGGCGCTGTAGCCGAGGCTAGCCATGGTGGCGATGTAGCGATCGAACGCTTGGACGACGGCGTCGGCCTTGGCGGGGTCGAGCAGGCCGTCTCGTTCCAGGCGCGCGAAGGGGATCTTGGACCAGTTGGTGGCGCCGTCCTGCCGGTCCAGGAAGAAGGGCGACAAGCCGTCGAAGAGGCAGAGCTGGTCCGGAGCGACGGGAGGGTCTGCCGCCGTTCCAACGGGGAAGGAACGAGCCGTCATGGTGGTCTTGCCTTGTCGATGCGTTAACATTTTAGCAACAGGACAAGTTTAGCCTCATCTTCACGGTTTCACAATGGCTGCTTCGTCCTTGTCGGTTGGGTGCGGCGCGCAACCGCCCTACTCGGGGACCTCGTACCGCCCGGACTTTGCCGTGAGGCGGACGCGGTAGACGACCGTTTCGGGGCCGAGGGATGGGATCTCCCCAGGCGGGGGATAGACGAGGCGGAGGGCGCGGTCGCGGGCGGCGGGCGTGGTCAGCTCCTCGTAGACGCCTTCGGCGATGACGCTGCGCCAGCGGTCGGCCGCCTCGGCGCGGTCGACCTCGAAGCTGACGAGGGGCTGGGCGCGCATCAGGCGGAGCTTGCGGCCGGGACCGGAGTGCGCATAGACCGACTCGCCGTCGTAACCGTAGGAGAGGGGGACAACGTACGGGCGGCCGTCACCGCCGTCCTCGCCGTGGGCGCAGCAGGCGATGCGGCCGACCAGCGCAGTTCGCAGCAACTCCTCGATCGCGTCCGGCGGCAGGACATGGATGACGCCCATCGTGGCTCCGAAGGGGAAAGGTCAAAGGTTCAAGGTTAAAGTGGGGGGCGGGCGGGTTGTTTGGGACGTTGGCGACCGACTGCGGTGCGGAGGCCGCTCACGACGCGGGATGCCTCTGCCACTGCCGCAAAGAGCTGGTCGAACGCCGCTTGATCGAGGTAACCGGCGTCCAAGGCAACGTAGAGCAGCGATCGTGCTTCGCCGGCGGACGCTTTCGCGATGGTCAGGAACTGGTGGAACTCCGAGCGCCCTTCTCGCTCGAACCCCTCGGCGATATTGGACATGACCGACACGGCGGCGCGCTGAATCTGCCCCGACAACCCATAATCGCGCGCGAACGCCCCCTCCCGCGTCACCCGTATAGATCAGGCGCGTCATTTCCCGCGCTTTCTGCCACGCGATCAGATCTTCGAACCGCTCGACCGTCCCCACGCCTCGTCCTTTCTTTAACCTTTCACCTTCACGGTGATGTCGTGGATCGCGTTCATCAGGTAGCCCTTGGCGTTCCAGGGGGCGGTTTCGGGTTGGGTGAGACCGCGTTCGTCGGTGGCGCGGGCGCGGAGGCGGGCGTCACCGGGGAGGGCGGACCAGGGATGCTCCCAGCGGACCCAGGAGAGGGGGCCGGCCTCGTGGGTGATGGCGGCTTCGGTCCAAGTGGCGCCGCCGTCGGCGCTGACGTCGACGCGGGTGATGCGGCCGTAGCCGGACCAGGCGTAGCCGGCGATGAGGTGGGCGCCGGCCGGGAGGGTGGCGGCATCGGTCGGTGTGGCGATGACGGATTTGACGGGCATCTCGCGGATCGGGGCGATCGGTTCGCCGCGATCGGTGAAGAAGACATACGATTCCGTGTGGTAGGGGCCGGCGAAGGCGTGGTCGGTGACCTCCAGGTTGACGAGCCATTTGGTGGAGGCGATGCCGCCCCAGCGGGGGACGATGAGGCGGACCGGGCCGCCGTTGGCGACCGGCAGGTCGCCCTCGTTCATCTCCCAAGCGAGCAGGGTGTTGGGGTCACGCGCGACGTGGAGCGGCAATCCGCGGCGCATGCCGGGGAAGTCGGCGCCCTGGGCGACGACATCGACGGCGCCGTCTTGAACGCCGGCGAGCTCGAGGACGGTGGCGAGCGGGGTGCCGGTCCAGGCGGCGTTGCCCACCGCGTCGTTGGCCCAGGGGGTGCCGTCGGTCGTCGGCTGGAAGCGGCTGCGGCCGTTGCCGCAGCACTCCATGAACGCCGTCAGCGAGTGGTACGGCAGGTCCATGAGGTCGGCGAGGGTGAGTTCCAACGGCACGGCCACCAGGCCGGTGACGGTCAGCCGCCAGGCGGCGGGATCGATGCGCGGGGTGGGGCCGTTGGACCGAACGTAGAAGAGCTCGTTGGGGACGGTGAGACCGTCGACGAGGTCGATCGGCATGCCGAGGTTCGTGTCACCGTAGGGGACGAGGCGGGGGTCTTTGCCCATGTGGGCCGCCACCTCCGGCCAGGTCCCGACCGCGTTCGATGCCTCGACCACGTCGTCTCCTCCACCTCGCCCTCGGGTCTCACGGGTCTTCGCGCCGGATGGCGCCGTCGCCGGGTGATGGTACCCCACGCCGCGACCGATGGGGACGGGCGCGGCGGCGAATACGTCTGGCGCGACGACGAGGGCCGGGGCATCTGCCCCGGCCCTCGCGTCCGTGCGTGTCGTTGATCGACCGTGCTACGGGTAGCACGGAGGTTGCCGGACTGGTTCTACGCTTCCACGCTCGACACGGTCTCGCAGCGACCGCCGACGTTCGTGTCGGTGCCCGAGCCGCCGGCGCAGTTGTCGACGCCGGCGTTGCCGGCGGGGGTGTCGCCGTCGAGCAGATCGCTGCCCGAACCACCGGACAGCCCATCGTTGCCGGGGCCGCCGAGGATGTTGTCGTTGCCGGCGCCGCCATCCAGGGAGGCGTCGTCCAGGTCGTCGCCCCAAATGCGATCGTTGCCGGAGCCGCCGGTGATCTTGTCGCTGCCCGGAGCGCCGCCGGGACCGAACTCGTCGAGGTAGCGGACGGTGCCGGAGTCGCCGACGCCGTTGGTCTGGCCGCGATCACCGAGGAGGGCGTCGTCGCCGGAGCCGCCGTTGATGGTATGGCTGCCGCCACGGCCGCAGACGGTGTCGTTGCCGCTGCCGGCGTTGATCGTGTCGTTGCCTGGGGAGCCGATGATCACGTCGTCGCCCGAGGTGCCGTTGATGACGCCGGAACCCACGATCAGGTTCTTGCCCGCCGTGATCGCGTCGCGGCACATGCTCTCGTGGTTCGCCAACGCCGACTGGGCCGGCGCGAGCAGCGCCGCCATCACCAGCGTCAGGAACGCGACGGTTCCCATCCTCTTACGCATTGCCCGTCTCCTCCTCGATCCGTGCCCTGCGAACACCGACCGCGGTTCGCACGGTGCTTGGCGTCGCCCACACGGCGACCCCTCTAACGGTCATAACCCGTCGCGGGTAAAACGGATTCACTCCACCATCCGGTACGCCGGACGCGGGCGTTGGGCCGGGGGACGACGATGATCGTCGCGTTGGCTACGAACGTGTCCGAATTGCCGCGTCCCGCGCGACGACGTGGCGGGCGAGCCCCGCGAGGTCGGGTCGGACCTCGATCGCGGCGTCGGGAAGGGAGGCCGCGATCAACGCGCGGACGGCATCGGCTTGGGACGGATCGATCTCCAACCCGAGCGCACCGCCGGGGGCGAGCAGGCGCGGCGCGTCGGCGACGAGGCGGCGGACGAGGACGAGGCCGTCGGCACCGCCGACCAAGGCGAGCGCGGGTTCGGCGCGGAGATCGGGGTTGGCGGCGACCTGATCCGGCCTCAAATACGGGAGGTTGGCAAGAAGGAGGTCGACCGGACCACGGCACCACGTCGCGAGGTCGCCGCGCACCAGGGGGACGCGACGGGCGAGACCCAAACGCGCACGGTTGGCGGCGGCGACGGCGAGCGCGCCGGCCGAAACGTCGGTGGCGACGATGGCGCCCCGCCAATTCGCGAACAGGTGGGCGGCGAGCCCGAGGGCGATGGCGCCGCTGCCGGTGCCGACGTCGAGGACGGTCGCGGCGGGTCGCGTGGCAAGCCACCCGAGCGCCCACTCGACGAGGAGCTCCGTTTCCGGGCGAGGGACAAGGACGGCGGAGTCGACGATGAACGGGAGGCCCATGAACTCCCGTTCGCCGGTGAGGTAGGCGACCGGCTCGCCGGTCAGCCGCCGCTCGATCAGGTAGCCGAACGCGGCCGCGTCGGTCCGTTCGAGGACATCGTGCAGCCGGACGAAGAGGGCGGCGCGGTCGAGCCCGAGGACGTGGCGCAGTAGGACCTCGGCATCGAGGCGCGGGGTGTCAACGCGGGCCGCGGCGAGGCGGTCGGCGGCGGCGCGGAGGGCGGCGGCAATTGTTGGTTCGGCATTGTTAAGGCGGGTCAAGGTCCGATCGCTCGTGAGAGGCGTCGGGGTCTTTCGGAAGCCGAGAGGACACCGTACAGCCGCGGAAGCGTGGCCCCGTTCGTCGCCCCGCGGGCTCCGGCGCCTCGCAGCGCTCGGCGCGGACACGGCAACGCCGTGCCCCTACCATCGTGCCTGCCGCCTGCCGCCTCCGTCAGTCGGCGGCGGCCTGCTCGTCGAGACCGGCCTCGGCGAGGCGGTGGGCTTCGTCGGCGGCGCGGAGCTCCTGGACGAAGGGGTCGATTTGGCCGTCGAGGATGCCGGGGATGTTGCTCAAATTAAGCTTGATCCGGTGGTCGGTGACGCGGTCCTGCGGGAAGTTGTAGGTTCGGATCTTCTCGCTGCGTTCGCCGGAGCCGATCTGGGAGCGGCGGGCGTCGCCCCGCTCCTGGGCCAATCGGCCTTGCTCGATGTCGTAGAGGCGGGAACGCAGCACGGTCATCGCCTTGAGCCGGTTCTTGAGTTGGCTTTTCTCGTCCTGGCAGGTGACGACCATGCCGGTCGGGAGATGGGTGATGCGCACCGCCGAGTCGGTCGTGTTGACGCTCTGGCCGCCGTGCCCGGTCGAGCGGTAGACGTCGATCCGCAGCTCGTTCTCGTTGATCTGGATATCGACCTCCTCCGCCTCGGGGAGGACGGCAACGCTGGCGGTGCTGGTATGGATCCGCCCCTGGCTCTCGGTGGCGGGGACGCGTTGGACGCGGTGAACCCCGCTCTCGTAGCGAAGATGGCTGTAGGCGCCACGGCCCTGAACCTCGAAAATCACCTCCCGGAACCCGCCAACATCGGTCTCCGTGGCGGAGAGAATTTCGGTCTTCCAGCGGTGGCGCTCGGCGTAGCGGGTGTACATCCGGAACAGGTCGCCGGCAAACAACGTCGCCTCGTCGCCGCCCGTGCCGGCGCGGACTTCGACGATGACGTTCTTGTCGTCGTTGGGATCCTTCGGCACGAGCAACAGGCGGACGCGGCCGAGCACCTCCTCCCGCTGCTGGCGGAGCGTCCGGAGCTCCTCGGTGGCGAGGTCGGCCATCTCGCGGTCGTCGTCGGTGGCAAGCAGCTCCGTCTCGGCGATCGCCTGGTCGGCGGCGCGCAGCGCGCGGAAGGCGCCGACGACCTCCTCCAAGTCGGCGCGTTCGCGCCCGTACTCCTGGAGTTTCGCGGGGTCGGTGGCAACGGTCGGATCGGCCATCAGCTGCTCGAGTTCGTCGTAGCGTCGCTCGAGCTCGGCCAGGTTAGAAACGAGGGCGCTCATGAGATGGGATGGATCCTCGTGAACGCACGTTAATTCGGCGGTCCTTGGTGCCGCCGCTCGACATCATTGTACCCGAGGATGCCCAGAGGCCCCGATGTATCATCGGTCTCGGTGCTGCCGCATCGATCCAGAACCGCCGAGCGGCGATCGTTCCGGCGAGAGCGATGCCGGCGCCAAGAGGTCGAGGGCATGACGCACGTTGGCGTTGGTGCGCTCGACTCGGCGATGGGCCAGCCACAGCTCGTTCGCGACCGGCGTCGGCGGCTGCCACAGCACCCGGAGTCGACCCGCCGCGACCGCCGCTTGGCAGAGGTAGTCGGGCAGCACGCTGATCCCGTGGCCAAGCTCGACGGCCTTGGCGATGGTGCGCAGGTCGGGGATGACGAGCGCGGGCTGGAGGTCCGGCCGACGACCGAAGGCGTGCTGCCAGAACCGCCGGATGATGGGAAGCTCGGGCGCGTAGCTGATCCACCGTTGCGCCGCGAGCCACGCCTCCACCCGCTCGGATGCGTCGTGAGTGGCCGGCGGATCGGAAACCGGAGGCGCGGCGTGTCCAAGTGAGCCGACGAGGACGAAGTGCTCTTCGGCCAACTTGACGTACTCGACGCCCGCGGCGGGAAGCCGCTGGGTGGCAATCACCAGCTCCAGTTCGCCGCGCTCGAGGTCGTCCAACAGCGACCGTGCTTGGCCGAACCGGACCCAGCAGCGGAATGGTGCGTCGGCCAGGCGCTCCAACGCGACCTCGGTGAAATACTCGGCGGGCGCGCCGAGGCGGAGCAGCGGTCGCTCGCTGTTGACGGCCGCGAGCAGGGCCTGCCCCGTCCGGTCGAGGGTGTCGACCGCCCCGGCGATCTCGGCGTAGAGCTCCTTGCCCCGCTCGGTCGGCACCATCCGACGAGGAGCCCGCGAAAATAGGGGCTGTCCCACGGCCGACTCCAGGGCCGCGAGGTGCTGGCTCACCGCCGGTTGGGTGAGGAAGCGGGCATCCGCCGCGGCGGTGACGGTGCCGGCGCGGTAGATCGCAATGAAACTGCGATACCAGTCGAATGAAACCATAAGCAAGTTTATGGATGAGCGACGATCTTTCTATTTGCATTATAGCAGGATGCGACGTAGCCTGAGGAAGCCGCGGCACAGCGGCGTCCCGGCCGGCACGGTGACGCCCCGTTTGGACCTATTCCAATCCAGATCGAGGGAGACCAAGGTGACCACCGAGAAGCGGATCCTGTTTATCTTGACCAGCCACGAGCGGCTCGGCGCGACCGGACGCCCGACCGGATTCTATCTGCCGGAGGTCGCGCACCCTTACGCCGTTTTCGCTGGTGCCGGGTACGCGGTGGAGTTCATCAGCCCGCGAGGCGGTCGCCCCCCGATGGACGGGGTCGATCGAGAGGATCCGCTGCAACGGGCGTTCCTGGAGAACCCGGCGGTGATGAAGGGTGTCGAGGCCACGCTGCGCCCGGACCAAGTCGATCCCGCGCGCTACGACGCCGTCTTCTACGTCGGCGGCCACGGCACGATGTGGGACTTCCCGGACGACGAGCGGCTCGCCCGCATCGCCGCCAGAGTCTACGAAGCCGGCGGCGTGGTCGCCGCCGTTTGCCACGGGCCGGCGGGGTTGGTCAACGTCCGCCTCGCGGACGGCGAGTACCTCGTGGCCGCCAAGACGGTGGCGGCGTTCACGGACGATGAGGAGCGGGCCGTCGGTCTCGCCGAGGTCGTGCCGTTCCTGCTCGAATCGACCCTGGTGGACCGGGGGGCGAAGCACACCAAATCACCAAACTTCCAGCCCCACGTTGTTGTCAGCAACCGGTTGGTAACGGGGCAAAACCCGGCGTCGGCGGCGGGTGTCGCGGAGCGGGTGGTGGACCTGCTGGAGGGCGGCGAGGCCGAACGGCACTCCGTCGCCTGACGTGCCCGTCGGCATCAGGTTGGACCGAACCACCCGTCCAACCCATGGCGCGGGAGTCTTGAACGACATCGGGAGGCCGGCGCAGGCTCGCGCCGGCCTCCTGTGCGACTGAGCGATGTCTGTCCTTGCGACGAAGCCCTTATCGGCCCGCGACGTGCTCGCCGTCGCACGTCGAAGCGGGTCGCCACGTTTCATGGCGCGGACTCGACCGGGATGCCCGACCGGCAGAGCGGACAGTCTCCCGCGGGCCAGGTGTTCCACCGCACGCCGACCAGATACTCGATGGCGAGGCCCCGATTCGCCCATGGCTCAAGCCCGCCGGGCGTCCGCACGAGGAGACCGGCGACGACGGCAACGGTGCCGCCTTGGTCCTCGATCGCGCGAACGCAGGCCAGGGTGGCCCACCCCGCGTTGATCACGTCGTCGACGACGACCGCGCGCTTGCCGCGCAGCGTTGAGCGAACGGCTCGGGGAATGGCGTAACGCGTCCCCGCGGTCTCGACCGTGGACCGAGGCTCGGCGTAGACGAAGGTCGCGTTGAGCTCGTGCGCAACCCACTGACCGACCAAGGCGCCGCCGATCAGGGGTCCGCAGACGACGTCGGGCGCGTGCGGCCGGAGCTTCTCGGCCAACCGCGCGGCGGCAGGTTGCAGACGCCCGGCGTTGGCGAAGAGCAACGGCAGGGCAAGCCAGGTGTCGCCGTGATCGCCCGATTCGTAGACGAAGTGACCGGTGCGATGGAACTGGGCCACCTCCGGTTCGTCGAGCAAACCAGACGCCGCCAGCGCGTCAATCATCCGCATCGACTCCCACCGCGAACCGCCCCTGCGTCCAAATCAACGCTTGCCGTGGACCCGAAGTGTTCATCTTTGCGAGCAAGGTCTCCCAAACAATGGGAGTGTGGCATATGATGCCGTGCTCCACGGTGCGTGGGGCGTGTCGCGGTCAACGGGGACCGCGAAGGTCGCCCTCGGTCGGAGCGAGGGGACCGAGACGAGAGCGGAGGAGGAACGGTCATGTGCTCGCCGCTGGTGATGGAGCAGGTGCGGGCCGCGGTGACGCGGCGGCGGTTGCTGGGGATGGCGGGGATGGCAGGGGCGGCCGCCGTGCTGGCGCCGATGGGGCGGACGCGCTCGGCGATGCTGCAAGCGACGCCGGGCGCGGGCGGGGTCGCCAGCCCGGTGGCGAGTCCGACGGCGCCGATCACGTTCTGCGGCGCCAGCACGCTGCTCGACCTGTCGCACACGTACGGGCCGGAATTCCCGATGTACCCCGGTGCGCAGCAGATGCAGATCAGCGTCCTCGTCACC
>Ga0136617_10006256_pt1 | contig 10654 bp, 10 predicted proteins | sample AntDrymUQ3222106_2_FD_129672 | JGI IMG/M metagenome (GOLD analysis project Ga0136617, IMG submission 129672) | Polar desert sand microbial communities from Dry Valleys, Antarctica - metaG UQ322 (21.06) | ecosystem: Environmental > Terrestrial > Soil > Desert | place: Antarctica: Dry Valley...
GGCCCACCAGATCATCGGCGCCCTTCCGAAGAACCGGCTCGTGCAGGAGATCGAGCCGGCGCTCGCGGCCTAGACGCGCGGCGTCTCAATAGCGGCCATCACCGACCGCAACTTCGGCACCTTTCCTGGATTGACCGCCGCATAGGCGGTCAGGGCACGGCGGTAGAAAGAAAACCGACGAACTAAGCCCGCGCGACGGGCGCGTTCGCCAGCTCGCGCTCGCGCCGCGCGCGGTAGCTGCCGCCGAGCGCTCCCAGTATCGCGCCCACGATCGTGGTCACGAACACCAGGCCCACCTGTGGCTCACCGAGGTAGGCCTTGGGCTCGGTGTTGAGGATCTCCAGGCCGAGAAGGATGAAGCTGCCAAAGACGAGGCCGCCCACGGCTCCGCGCAGGAAGCCCTCCTCACCGCCGCGGTGCTCCATACCGCCCACGAAGCCGCCGACCAGCGCGATCGGACCGGCGAGGATGTAGTAGACGATCTCGTTCCAGCCCAGCGCGAGGCCGGTCACGAGGCCGAAGATCAGCGTGACCACGATGGCGCCCGCGATCTGCTCTACGGGGCTGCGCTCCTCGAAGGCGGGCGGAAGCGGCATGGCCGAACCGACCCTACCGGCGTTCGACGGAGATGAGCAAGGAGCGGCCCTCGATCTGAGCGCTCTGGCCGGCGGCCTCTGCGCCGTCGTAGGCGACCGTGGTGGCGAGCGTCTCTCCCGCCACGTACCTCTCGTGGGTGCGTGTGGCCAAGAGCAGCTCGTCGTCACCCCCGAGAGTCAGCGCGATGCGATCCTCGACGTTGAGGCCCGCACTCTTTCGCGCGCCCTGTACGGCGTGGACCACCTCACGCGCCAAGCCCTCCCGGAGCAGGTCGTCGTCCAGCTCGAGGTTGAGGGCCACCGCGTGCGTTCCCGCGCGTTCGACCTGGTAGCCCTCCAGCGGCTGCAGCACTATCTGGACGTCGTCGGGCCCGATCTCGTGCTCGGCGCCCTCGATGTTGATCCCCGAGCGCCCGCCCTCTCGCAGCCGCACGGGGTCGAGCGCGGCCACCGCCGCCGCCACCTGCGGCATCTGCTTGCCGAAGCGCGGCCCGAGCGCGCGGTAGTTGGGCTTGAGCTCGAAGCGCCCCAGCTCGTCGGCCTCGGACACGAAGCGCACGGACCTCACGTTGAGCTCGTCGATCAACAGGCGCTCGAGGCGCTCGATCGCCTCCCGTTCGCGCCCGGCCGCCACCACGACCACCTCGCTCAGCGGCTGGCGCACCTTGAGCTTGGCGTGCGCGCGGGCGGCACGCCCGAGCTCCACCGCATCACGCACCACCTGCATGTCTGCCTCGAGGCGCTCGTCACGCTCGCCGGGCACAGGAAAGTCGCACAGGTGAACCGACGGCTCACGCCCGTCGAGGTTTTCGTAGATCTCATCGGCGATGAACGGCGTGAGCGGCGCGAGCAGCTTGGCCACCGTCAGCAGGCTCTGGTACAGGGTCAAGAAGGCAGCCGGGTCGCCGTCCCAGAAGCGCCGCCGCGAGAGCCGCACATACCAGTTGGAGAGATCGTCGACGAACTCGGCGACTGCGCGTCCCGCGAACGTTGTGTCGTAGTCGTCCATGCGCTCGCCCACCCGCTCGACGGTGGCCGCCAGGCGCGAGCTGATCCAGCGGTCGAGCTCGGTCGGCTCCCCACTCGTGCGCAGGTCCTCGATCGCGTTCACGTTCGCGTAGAGCACGTAGAACGCGTAGGTATTCCAGAGCGGCTTGAGGAACTGGCGCACCGACTCGCCGACGGTCTCGAGCGAGAAGCGGTAGCCGTCCCAGGGCTGCTTGGAGGTGAAGTAGTACCAGCGGAAGGCGTCCGCGCCGTGGGCGTCGAGCACGTCCCAGGGCACCACCACGTTGCCCTTCGACTTGGACATCTTCTGGCCCTCGGAATCGAGGATCAGGCCCAGGCAGAGGCAGGTCTCATAGGACGAGCGGCCGAAGAGCAGCACCGACACGGCCAGCAGCGAGTAGAACCAGCCGCGCGTCTGGTCGAGCGCCTCGCAGATGTAGTTGGCCGGATAGTTGTTTTCAAAGGCCTCCTCGTTCTCGAAGGGCGCGTGCCATTGAGCGAAGGGCATGCAGCCTGAGTCCCACCACACGTCGATGAGGTCGGGGACGCGGTGCATGTCGGCGCCACAGTCCTCGCAGCGCAGGACCGGCTCGTCGATGTAGGGCCGGTGGACGTCGTCGGGCGGCTCGCCACCGCGCTCGCGGATCTCCGCCAGGGAACCGATGCAGGCCACGTGCGCGGGGTCGGCATCGCATCGCCAGATCGGCAACGGCGTGCCCCAGTAGCGCTCACGCGAGAGCGCCCAGTCGACGTTGTTCTCCAGCCAGTTGCCCATCCGCCCATGCTTGATGTGCTCGGGGTGCCAGTCGACCGTCTCGTTGGCGGCCAGCAGCTGGTCCTTGATCTCGCTGGTGCGCACATACCAGCTGGTCTTGGCGTAGTAGATCAGCGGCGTGTCGCAGCGCCAGCAGTGCGGATAGGAGTGGGTGTACTCGCCCGCCCTCAGCAGGCGCCCCGAGTCGTGCAGCGCTTCGATGATCATGGGGTCGGCCTCGCGCACCCCCATGCCGGCGAAGGGGCCGGTGCGCTCGTCGAACGTGCCGTCCGGGCGAACCGGGTTGTGGATGGTCAAACCGTTGTCGGTGGCCAGGCGAAAGTCGTCCTCGCCGAAGGCCGCGCCGGTGTGCACCACGCCGGTTCCGTCCTGCACTGAGACGAAGTCGCCGGCCAGCACGGTGTGACCCTTGGGTCCGTAGTCGCTGAAGTAGGGGAAGGGAGCCTCGTAGCGCAAGCCGAGGAGAGCCGAGCCGGGCATGCGCGCCTCGATCTCGGCGTCCTCGCCGAGTACCCGCTCGACGAGAGCGTCGGCCAGGATGAAGCGCTCACCTTCGACTTGCGCACGCGCGTAGGTGACCTCGGGATCGACGGCAATGGCGGCGTGAGGCACGAGCGTCCACGGCATTGTGGTCCAGGCGAGCAGCGAGACGTCCGGTTCGTCGCGCAGCGGAAACTTGACGAACACCGACGGATCGACGGTGTCTTTGTAGCCGAGCGCGACCTCATGGCTCGAAAGCGCGGTGCCGCAGCGCGGGCAGTAGGGCACGACCTTGTGGCCCTCGGTCAGGAGGCCCTTCTCGAAGACCTGCTTGAGCGACCACCAGACCGATTCCACATAGGAGTTGTTAAGCGTGTAATACGCGTCATCGGTGTCGATCCAGAAGCCGATCCGCTCGGTCAGCGCGTTCCATTCGTCGATGTAGCGCAGCACCGACTCGCGGCATTTCGCGTTGAACTCCGCCACCCCGTAGCGCTCGATGTCCTCCTTGGAGGTGAAGCCGAGCTGCTTTTCGATCTCCAGTTCCACGGGCAGCCCGTGGCAGTCCCAGCCGCCCTTGCGGTGGACGAGGTGGCCGCGCATCGTCTTGTAGCGCGGAAACACGTCCTTGAACACGCGCGAGAGCACGTGGTGGGAGCCGGGCCGCCCGTTCGCGGTCGGCGGCCCTTCGTAGAACACGAACGGCGGCGCCCCCTCGCGTCGGCGCACCGACTCGCCGAACACATCGCGCTCGCGCCAGCGCTCGAGGATCTCCTGCTCCAAGGCGGGAAAGGACTGCGCTGAGTCGACAGATCGGTAGCGGGCCATCGGGTCGTCGATTGTAGGCGGGCTATGCATTTCGGCCCAATCGTGGTAGTACTTCCGGCCAATCGCCGAATCGCTCCGGGCAAGGGTGCCAAGAGCGAACGGGGGACCCACCAGGATGGGGCTAACCGGCAGCCAAGCCGGCGCGCGAATCTTTCCTAGCGCGAGCCCGACAGCTAACCCCGTAGGCCGTTGGAAAGAGAGTGCAGGATGCGCCGTACATCCGCGTTTGTGGCCTACGTGGCAGCCGCCGCTGCTTTGCTGTGCCCGGGTACCGCCTTCGCCGGCACCTTGCCAGATGCCGGAGCTGAAGCGCGGGCGATCGAGTCGGTCAACCAGATCCGGGCCGCCAACGGCCTGGCCCCGCTGCGCGCGTCGAAGAGCCTCGCCCGCTCGGCCGGCGCCTACTCGCGGTACATGCTGAACAACAACTTCTTTGGGCACCAGACCCAGATCAGGGTGGCGAGCCGGTTCCGTATGGCCGGGGAGACGCTCGCCTGGCATTCGGGATTGCGCCCCGGGCCGCGTCAGACCGTGCGTCAGTGGATGAATTCGCCGCCTCACCGCGTGGTTCTGATGTCGCCGGCCTTCCGCATGGTGGGAATGGGCATGGAGCGCGGGCGCCTGGGCGGGCGAGCCACCACGATGTGGGTGGCGCACTTCGGGCGGCGCTGGTAGGCCGGTCCTAGGCGGCGATCTTGCGACAGAGAGCGGAAAGCGTGCGCTTTTCGCTCTCGTCGAGGGCGTCGAAGGCACGCGTTACCCGGTCGGAGTGAGCGGGAAAAAGCCGCTCCACCAGGTCATTACCGGCCGCGGTGAGGTCCACCAGGACGATGCGCCGGTCGGAGGGTGAGCGCCGGCGCACCACGAACTCGCGCGCTGCCAGAGTGGCCGTGACCTCGGTGGCGTTGGCCTTCGACCAGCCCAGGCGGCGGCGCAGGGTCCTCAGCTCGAGCGTCCCGCCCGCGGTGGTGAGCACCACCAGCACAGAAAAGCCGGCCGCTGAGACGCCCTTGCGCTCCAGCTCCACCGCGAGCCGGCGCCGGACGGCAGACTCTGCCCTCACCAGCGATTGAAGCGCGCGGTGGGCCAGCGGATCACCTAGCTCAAGCAGCATTGCGTGCGCCACCCTAGGGGCGGGGGCGGACGTGACGTCTCAGCCGGTGCGCTTGTCGCCCGCGAGCGAAATGCGTCCGGTCTTGGGCTCCACGACCGGCTCGGGAGCCATGAACACCTGGTCGAGACGGCCGCTGTCCACGTAGCCCTTGAGACGCTCGACGGCCTCGACGGGCGCGGCGCCCAGGGAGGGGATACCGTGATCGCCGGCCACCGGCATCGCCTCGCGGTACTCGAAGACCGGCGCGGCCGAGCCCACCTGGCGCACCGTGTACACCAGCCGGCCCACCACGTCGAGGGTTGCGTCGCCGCCACAGAAGACAAAAGCGGTGGGATCGAGCGCGCGGATGGCTCGCACCACTCGCTCCGGGGGCAGGTCGAAGGCCAGCATGAGGGTGCGAAAGCCAACGCGCCGCAGACCCAGCTCGAGCGCCTGCACGTGCAGAGACTCGAGATCGAGCCGGGAGCTCGAGTCGAAGAGCAGCACGCCCTGGGGACGGCTGGGGGGAGGCGCCACACGGCGCGCGGCGTGCATCCAACCCGCAGCCCAGCGGAAGGCGAGCTCGCGCTCGGCCTCTCGGCCCTCGCGCCCGTCGGCCTGCTCGAGCGCCGGCAGCAGCACCTCTTCAACAGATCGCTCCACCGATCGCACGGCAAGGCTTTCCTCGAGCACGCGGTCGGCCAGGGTCTCGTCGAAGTGATCCCACGCGTCGAGCATCCGGCTGGGCGAGCTCGGCCCCTCGCCGCGCTGGCGCGCCAATTCGATGGCCGAGGAGATGTTGTGGGTCTCGAGCAGCGCCCGGCGCAGCGATTCGAGCTCGGAAAGGTCGTACTGGCGATGTCCGCCCTGCGTTCGGCGGGGCTTGGGGTAGCCGAAGCGCCGCTCCCAGCTGCGCAACGTATTGGGGCTCACTCCCAAGAGCTCAGCGGCCGCATTGGTCCGGATCCCGCTCACATCCCCTCCGTCTCATTCAAGCGCTGCTCCCCCTTGCATAACTTTTCGGCAGAAGCGAGAACAACTTGAATTAACTTTGAGCACGCGACACCGCCGGCGCGCAAGTTGTGCAGAGGTTCGTGCACCCGAAGCCGACTGGGGACCTACCGCCGGCCGAACTCGCTCGGCTCAACGGTCACGAGCACGGCTCGCGGTGGGCCGCAGGTGGCGATCCGCCCGGCCAGCGTGCCGATACGGCGCTCGCCGGCCGCGGACGTGAGGCGCAGCGGCATGACCACAGGGTCGACCGGCCGCTGCGCGGCCAGCCCGGCGTGACGAGCGAGCTGGTCATCGCCGAGGGGACTGGTCACGAGATCCAGAAGGTGGGTGCCCATGAGCTTCTGCTCCTTCCCAAAGATGCGCTCGCCCGCTTGGCTGACGGCACTCACGCACAGCTCGTAGGTGCAGATGACAAAGGCGGCCGCGGAGCCGGGCAGCGCCTCTCGCGAGCAGGAGAGCACCATGCCCATGCCACAGCGCTCGCACACGCGCCGGCGCAGGTCCGGACGGCCCGGCGGCTCCTCACTGGGGTCGCCGCAGCGCGTGCAGAAACGAATCGGCTTGAGCCGCTCGCCACCGGTCGGAGTCCACGACCGGTCGATTCGTATGAGTGCCGTCACCTCAGCGATGAGAACACGGAACGCCGGACGCCGCTCCGGTCGTGCGGGATCTGCACGAGTTCCGGGTCGGAGCCCGTGCGAAACCGACGGCGAACGGGGCGGTAGCCTTGGCCAATGGCGACAGAACAGGCGCGACAGGAGCTCTGGGGCTCGGAGACGAGCAAGGCGATCGACAACTTTCCGGTCTCCGGTGAGCGCGTGCCCGCGCCCGTGCTGCACTGGCTGGGACGCATCAAGGCAGCGGCCGCGCGAGTGAACGCCGACCTCGGGCTTCTCGACGCTCAGCTCGCGGAGCGCATCGGCAGCGGGGGCGACGAGGTGGCCGACGGCCGCCACGACGATCAGTTTCCGATTGACGTGTTCCAAACCGGTTCCGGGACCTCCACCAATACGAACGCCAACGAGGTGATCGCCAACCTCGCCGGCGACGGCGCCCACGCCAACGACCACGTGAACATGGGCCAGTCCTCCAACGACGTGTTCCCGAGCGCTGTGCACCTGGCCGCGGTCGACTCGGTCACAAACGAACTGCTGCCCGCACTCGAGCGCCTGGCCGGATCCTTCGCCCGCAAGGCCGACGACTGGGCCGAGGTGGTCAAGGCCGGCCGCACCCACATGATGGACGCGGTTCCCGTGACGCTCGGGCAGGAGTTCGGTGGCTACTCGGCCCAGATCTCGCTGGGGCGCGATCGCGTCCGCGATGCGCTGGGCCGGGCCGCCGAGATCCCGCTGGGGGGCACCGCCACGGGCACGGGTCTCAACACCCATCCCGAGTTCGCCGAGCGGGTGCGCGAGAAGCTCGGCCTGGGCGAGGCGCCGCGCGACCGCTTCGAGGCTCAGGCCAACCGCGACAGCCTGGTTGAGCTGCACGGCGCGCTCAAGGTGGTCGCCGTCTCGCTCACCAAGATTGCCAACGATCTGGTGCTCATGGGCTCGGGGCCTCGCACCGGCCTGGTCGAGCTGGCCCTCCCCGAGCTGCAGAAGGGCTCTTCGATCATGCCCGGCAAGGTCAACCCGGTGATCCCCGAGGTGGTGCTGCAGGTGGCCGCCCAGGTGGTCGGCAACGACACGGCCATCACCGTGGCCGGCACCCAGGGCGCCTTCGAGCTCAACGTGCGCGTTCCGGTGATCGCGCGCAACCTTTTCGAGTCGATCCGCATCCTGACCTCGGCCTCGCACCTGCTGGCCGAGAAGTGCGTCGACGGCCTCGAAGCCAACGTGGAGACCCTGCACCGCTACGCGGAGTCCACGCCGGCGATCGCCACCGCGCTCAACCCGCACATCGGCTACGACCGGGGCACGGAGATCGTCAAGGAGGCGATGGCCTCCGAGCGGACCATCCGCGAGGTAGCCATCGAGAAGGGCGTCGACGAGGAGACGCTCGACAAGGCGCTCGACCTGCGCGCGATGGCGCGCGGCTCGAAGACCTAGCTGCTCGCCGCCAGCGCGACCTGGGTGACCACGTCCCCACCCCAGAAGCTGGAGTGGCGAAAGGACAGCTCGAGGGCGGCCTCGCGACGGTGCGCTTCGCGCAGCACGGCAATGGTGATGCGCTCGTCCTCGGTCATCGGCTCGTACATGGGCAGGTGCAACGTGAGGTCCGCCTCGAAGCGCGCGAAGAAGAAGGGGATGCTGTGAATGCGCGTGACCCCTACGGCAAGCGGAACCTGGAGACCCTCCAGCAGCTCGTCGGGCTCGAGGCGCTGCTCCCATGCGTAGAGCGCCCGCGTGGGGTCGACCGGAACCATGTCGCTGTCGGTGGGCGCCCGGCCCTCGGCACGATCGACCACCGCCCAGAGCTCGAAGTGCAGGGTGGGGTTCTCCGGTACGGCGGAGACGTGGGCGAACAGCTCGCCCTCGCGCACGAAGTCCCCAACGCCGACGTGAATGTCCGTGATGTGGTTGTAGTTGGTCACGAAGCCAAGCCCGTTGGGATGGTGGTCGATCGTCACGTTGCCCTTGGTGGCGGCCGGGTTGGTGTTGACCTGCGCGACGCGTCCGCTGTAGGCCGAGAAGACGGGGTTGCCCGCCACCGAGGCGAGGTCGACCGCTTGGTGGATGCCGGTGGCGGTCGGGCGTCGCCGAGGCCGGCGCGAATCGAAGCGGCCGTTCTCGAGGCGCAGCGCGAGCGGCATGTCGAGCGGCGGCCCGAACAGCCAGGACTGATGGGTTATGGGCTGGATCGCCATGGCTCGATGATCCGGAGCGCCGGGCCCCGGCCCTGTGAGATGCCGCACGGTCGATGAATTTCCAGACTTGCCCCGGTCTTTGATAAAGACCATGCAGATGACTTCGCAGTCCACACTCGCGGTCGAGGCCACCGGCCTCGTGAAATCCTTCGGCGATACGCGCGCGGTCGATGGCGTGGACCTGGCGGTGAGCCGCGGCTCGGTCTACGGCGTGCTCGGTCCCAACGGGGCCGGCAAGACCACGACCATCCGCATGCTGGCTACGTTGATACACCCGGACGGGGGCAGCGCCCGGGTGCTGGGACACGACATCGTGAAGGAGGCCGACGCCGTTCGCGGGGCCGTCAGCCTCACCGGCCAGCTCGCCTCGGTGGACGAGGACCTCACGGGTCGCGAGAACCTGATCCTGCTCGGCCGTCTTCTGGGGCTCAAGCGCCCCGCGGCCAAGTCCCGCGCCGACGAGCTGCTCGAGGCCTTTGGACTGTCCGATGCCGCGGGCCGGCTCGTAAAGAACTATTCGGGCGGCATGCGCCGTCGCCTCGACATCTCGGCGAGCATCGTGGTCACGCCTCAGTTGATGTTCCTCGACGAGCCCACCACCGGCCTAGACCCGCGCTCGCGCAACCAGGTCTGGGGCATCATCCGGGCGCTGGTGGAAGGAGGGACCACGATCCTGCTCTGCACCCAGTACCTCGAGGAAGCCGACCAGCTCGCCGACGGGATCGCCGTGATCGACCACGGCAAGGTGATTGCCGAGGGGACACCGGGCCAGCTCAAGGCCTCGGTGGGCAGCGGCGCACTGCACGTCCGCCTGATGGACCCCGAGCAGCGGCCCGAGGCCGAGCAGGTGCTGGGCCGCGAGCTCGGCTCCGTGATACTGGAGGCCGATTCCGCCGCGCTCTCCGTCGGCTGCTCGGACGCCGATCGCGCCGCCGAAGCGGTGGCCGAACTCAGTCGCTCCGGGGTGCGGATTGCCGACTTCTCGCTCGGGCAGCCGAGCCTCGACGAGGTCTTTCTCGCCTTGACCGGCCATACCGCCGAAGAGGACGAGGCCCAGAAGGAGCAGGCGGCATGAGCGCCGACCCGGCGGCGCAGGCAGGGACCGCGCCCGACGCCGACGCGGCGGCTGTGCGCAAGGCGATCGCCTCGACATCGCGTCCTCCGCCGGCGGGCGCCCTGTCGGCCGCTCTGACCTTTGGCTGGCGCGGCATGCTCAAGGTCAAGCACGTTCCCGAGCAACTCCTTGACGTGACGATCACGCCGGTGATGTTCGTCCTGATGTTCACCTACCTGTTCGGAGGCGCGATCTCCGGGTCTACCGCCGAGTACCTCGACTACATCCTTCCGGGGATTCTGGTGATGTCGGTGCTCTTCACCACCGTCTATTCCGGCGTCGCGCTCAACACCGACCTTACGAAGGGAGTGGTCGACCGCTTTCGCTCGCTGCCCATCTGGCGGCCGGCTCCACTGTTGGGATCGCTGCTCGGCGACAGCGCGCGCTACCTGCTCGCCGGCACGGTGATCATCGTGCTCGGGGTGATCCTCGGCTACCGCCCGGGCGCCGGGGTCGGCGGCGCCGTCCTAGCGCTTGGTCTGGTGGTGCTCTTCGCCTTCGGCCTCTCCTGGGTCTTCACCACGCTCGGGCTGCTCCTGAGAACCCCGAACGCGGTCATGAACGCCAGGTTCATGGGCATCTTCCCGCTCACATTCCTCTCCAACGTCTTCGTCGACCCCGACACCCTGCCCTCGGCCCTCGAGGCCTTCGTCAACGTGAACCCGATCTCGATCCTGGCCACCGCTTCGCGCGGGTTGATGGAGGGCAATGCCAACGTCGGCGACATCGCCATCGTGCTGGCGGTGGCGGCGCTGCTGACGGCGGTGTTCGCGCCGTTGACCACGCGCCTCTATCGCACGCGCTGAGCGAGCCTCACCTCAAGCCGCGATCAGTGGGTACGGGTCGGCCAGCGAGGGCGACGCGTAGACCTCGATCCAAGCGAGACCGAGAAGGCCGTGAAACTCCCCGAGGTTCTGCAGACTGGCCACGAGAAGCA
>Ga0136617_10006257_pt1 | contig 10653 bp, 11 predicted proteins | sample AntDrymUQ3222106_2_FD_129672 | JGI IMG/M metagenome (GOLD analysis project Ga0136617, IMG submission 129672) | Polar desert sand microbial communities from Dry Valleys, Antarctica - metaG UQ322 (21.06) | ecosystem: Environmental > Terrestrial > Soil > Desert | place: Antarctica: Dry Valley...
GGCCGCATGCCATAACTGCTGCGCCGCCTTCCAGACGAGATTCGTCTGATCAACCGGCACGCCCGGCGCCTCGCACCGGATTGCGAACGGCCCACGCCGCGCCTCGCATGTGACGCGATCGGCGAGATCAATGGCCTGCAGGATCGTCTCGACCTCATGAAAGCCGTCGGCGCGCGCGGTGTGGACGCGCAGAGAGAGATTGATCTTGGCGAACGCGCGGAGAGTGACAGATGCCATGTACAGTGCCGGCTCGAGGCCGCTACTCGCCGAGCGGTCCCGCGCGCCGAAGCTCCTCGAGCGTCAACGGCGTCAACCCCGGCGAAATCTGCACCGCGACGAGCTGTTCGCGAGGCAGATCGCTATCGATGTCTACCTGGTCGAGTGAGAGCAGCAGGTTCACGTCCGTTCCGCGAAGCACGACGCGCGATGGCCGGAGGTTCTGGAACGCCGGGTAGTCGATCTCCAGCCCGCCGTAGCGCCCGGCGGCGATCCGCCATGCGCCGTTCTGGCGGCGCAGGTAAATCGTGCCGCCGGAGGCGAGATCGACGGCTATCCAATCGGACCCGTACGCGCGGCCCTCAGCCGGATCGGCGGCGGCCTTGACGCACCCGGTCAACAACGCCCGCAGATCGTCGGGCCCGAGTCTGATGCCAACGAGGGCGTTCAGAATTTCTTCGGGCGGCGCATTCTGCAGCACACGCCGATCCCGCAGCAATAAGAGCGTGCCGCGCGATCCGTCGGCCACAAGTATGAAGACTGGACTTCCAAACGGCGCAACGCCCTCAAGCCGCAAAGCACCGGGGATGAGGCCTGCGTGCACGCGCCCGCGCATTCGCTGTCCCGCGGCGCGGCCCGACAACCCGAGCTGCGCCTGTAGCGATCGGACGCCGTCGCACGCGGCTCGCGCACTGTTATACGCTGCCATGTAATCGGGCGCGGGCGTGCCGGGCCCGCTGGGCAGCGTCATGCGAGGCGGACCGCACGCCACCCCGCCGATCGTGCAAAGGATGGCCGCGAGGGCGAGCTTATTTTTGTCTGACAAGCTTCTGACGTGCCGACTTGATCTTGTCGTCGAGATCGGCGCGCGAGACCGAGTCGCCGTCACCATCGAGCGCCTTCTGCCAGGCGTCGATCGCTTCCTGGTAGAGGCCGCGCTTGTTCAGGACATCGCCGAGGTGGCTTTGGATAACCGAGATGGTCGGGAGCTGTTTGGCGGCCTCCCGAAGCGGCGGCTCCGCCTGCTCGAAGCGGTTCTGCCTGTAGTAGGCCCAGCCAAGACTGTCGAGATACGCGCCGTTGCCCGGCTCGATCGCGAGCGCGCGCTCAACCAGCGCAACGGCCTCGTCCAGGCGTTGGCCGCGCTCCGCGAACATGTACCCGAGTGAATTCAGCGCGGCGGCCTGCTTCGGATCAGCCGCGATCATCTGCCGGAATACGGCTTCGGCCTCTGCGTATTTCCTCTCCCGTTCGAGCGCCGATCCCAGCGACAGCATGACGGCCGATTGATTCGGAAATTTCGCCACGGCAGCCTGCAACGTCCTGACGGCTTCGTCGCCGTTGCCCGCATCCTGCTGCGATCGCGCAAGCCGGATATCGACGAGCGGCTCGGTCGGCGACAAGGCACGAGCCTGCGTCAGCACCGCGATCGCCTTGTCAAACTGCCGCAGCGCTTCGTACCCCGAGGCAAGGTCGAAATACACGTTGCGGAACGTCTCGCTCGACATATCGGCGGCATCCGCAGCGCGCAGCCGGGCGGTGACGATGGGCTCGAGAAGGGCGACAATTCGCTGATGGCTGCCCTGGTCCCGGAGAATCTGAGCGAGCTGCCTCGGGCCGCCGAGCCCTCGCGGGTCGAGCGCGATGAGCCGGCGCGCCGTGACTTCCGCCGCCGCCGGGTCGCCCGTGCGGCGTTGCGCTTCCGAGAGCAGATACAGCGCCCGCGAGTTGCGTGAGTTCCCGGCCGATCCTTCTTCGAGCACTTGCCGCGCGCGCTGCGCCTCGCCCGTATTCAGCAGCGCGGTGGCCCACTGCGCGCGCAGGGGCAAGCTCTGTGGCCGTTCCTCAACGGCACCCTGGTACGCGCGAGCCGCGTCGCTCCAGCGGCCGGAGTCCTGATAGACCTGCCCGAGAGTGCTGTACAGCTCCGGCGAATCCTGGACTGTCTGTTCGAGCAGCGCAATCGCCTCCGCGTCGCGGTCGGTCGCTTGATACGCCTCCGCGAGCAGCGCAACCGCCTCGACCTGCTCCGGCTGCTCAGCGATGAAAGGCAGCAGTAGCGCTACCGCTTTGTCATACTGCCGATCGGCAAGATACAGCCGCCCGAGCATCATCGCGACGCCCGGATGCGCGTTGCGATTCGATTTTTCCAGGGACACGATCGCGCGCTGCGTGTAGGCGCGACGATCCTGCTCGCGGGTGCTCGGCATCTCGGCCGTGCGCGCGTACAAGCTGCCGACAATCCAGTTGGCCTCGGGGTTCGACGGGTTCGCTTTGATTGCGCGCTCGCCCGCAGCAATGGCATCCGCCGGGCGATTCATGCGCGCGTACAATTCGGCGAGCGCCGCGGGAATTTCGGCCGACCCGGGATCGAGACGCTCAGCGCGCTGGTAGGCGGCAGTCGCACCTGCATGGTCTCCCAACCCTTCAAGGTGTAACCCCATCGTGAATTCGTAGTACGCGCCTCCGGCCGGCTCAGGAGTCTCCGGCTTCGTCTGCGCAAAGACCACGGGCCCGGCGGCGAAGAGCGTCAGCGCGACGAGTAGATTTTTCCGCATGTAACGTTCGATTCTACCCTTTCTGCTATAGTTTTGTGCGTTCCAGAAGGAGGAATGTGCGCATGGCGCTCGACGCTGAACTCCTAGAAATTCTTGCGTGTCCAAATTGCAAGACGCCGGTCGTTCTGGTGCACAACGGCGCCGGGTTGAAGTGCAACACCTGTCATCGGGTCTACCCGATCAAGGACGACATTCCGGTCATGCTCATCGACGAGGCGACCGTAGAGAAATAGATCAAGGTTGAACATTCTTCTCGTGCGGCTGCGGCTGATCGGCGATGTCGTGTTCACGACGCCCGCCATCCGCGCCATCCGCCGGCACTACCCCAACGCTCGCATTGCGTACATCGTCGAACAGGAAGCAGCGGCGGTCGTCCTTGGCAATCCTCACCTGGACGAGGTGATCGTCGCCTGCAGCCCGCATGCGCCGCGCCGGCTGCGCGCCGATCTTGCGCTGATTCGCCGCCTTCGACGCGACCGCTACGATCTCGCCATCGATTTCCATGGCGGGCCGCGCAGCTCGTTGCTGACCTGGGCCAGCGGCGCACCGATCCGTATCGGTTATCAAGTGGCCGGCCGCAGCTGGATGTACACGACGCGCGTGCCGCGGCCGCGCGCGTTGAGGCCGCGCCACTCGGTGGTCAGCCAGTGGGACGTGCTGCTGCCGCTCGGTATCGCTCCGCCGGACCCGGAAAGCGATCCAACGGAGATGCCCGAGGATGCGGCGGCGGCGGCGAATGTCGCCCATCGTCTGGCCGCGTCCGGCATCGCCCCCCACCAGCCGATCGTCGTCGTGCACGTCAGCGCCGGGAATCCGTTTCGCCGCTGGCCTTCTGCGTCGTTCGTCGACCTTGTCTGCAGGCTGGCCGCTCAGGATCGCGATCGCCGTATCGTCCTGACCTCTGGTCCGTCAGACGCCGGAGCCGCCTCGGCCATCGCACATGAGGCACGATTGCGGCTGCCGCCCGAGGCACAAGCGGCAGTTGTGCAATGCGGCGAGTTCAACCTCGCCGAGTTGCGCTCGCTCATCGGCCGCGCTGTCCTGTATATCGGCGGCGACAGCGGGCCGCTGCACGTCGCCGGAACCACAAATGTACCCGTGGTGGGCCTGTATGGCCCCACACTGCCTGTGCGATCTCAGCCGTACAGAAGCGCGTCCTTTATTAGTGCGGCGGCCGAAGTTCACGGCCTGGCATGCCGGCCGTGCGACCAGCGGCGCTGCGAGCCGGGCGATTTCCGGTGTTTGAGCGGGATCTCGGCGAAGGACGTCGCCGCCCTTGCAGAGCGGAGCCTCAGATGAAGCGTGAGTGGGTGGACCGTATCGGGTATCTGAGCCTGCTCGGCTTCGTATCCGCGCTGCAGTTCTCGATCGCCGCGGCAAATATCTTTCTCGGACTGTGCCTGCTGATGTGGCTCATGCGCGTGTTCCTGTTGAGGCGCATCGAGGTGCCTGCGTTTTTCTACCCTCTCGTGGCCTACGCGATCGCCACGCTGGCGTCTGCGGCCTTTTCGGATGATTCGAACGCCAGTTTCATCGACTCCAAGCAGCTCGTGCTGTTTCTGATTGTCCCGATGGCGTACGAGTTCGCACGCGGATCGAAGGCACCTTTCGTCGTTCAGGTGATCATCACGGTCGGGGCGTTGAGTGCGCTGTACGGCATTATCCAGTTCGGCGTGCTTCAGTACGACAATCTCGGCCGCCGGCCGCAGGGCGCACTCGGGCACTACATGACGTACTCCGGCATCGTCATGCTGGTGACGTGCGCGGCGGCCGCGCGCATCCTCTTTACGCGCGATCGCATTTGGCCGTCGCTGATGATGCCGGCGCTGCTGGTCGTGCTCGGTCTCACGTTCACCCGGAGCGCCCTCGTAGGCGCCTGCGCGGGCATCGCTTTTCTGTTGCTGCTGAAAGACCTGCGGCTGATGGCCGTCATGCCCGTGCTGGCAGCGCTGTTTTTTGTGCTCGCGCCGCCGCAGGTGACGAACCGCTTCATGTCGATGTTCGACGCCCGCGACCCCACGAGAATCGACCGCGTGACGATGCTCAAGGTTGGCAGCCGGATGGTTGCCGCACATCCGCTGACCGGTGTGGGCCCGACGCGCGTCGGCGCCCACTATCGCGACTATCTGCGCCCGGGCGAGTCCGACCACATAAACCCGCACCTGCACAACGTGCCGATGCAGATCGCGGCCGAGCGCGGGCTACCGGCCCTCGCCGCGTGGATCTGGATGATCGTGACGCTCGTGATCGACATGATCCGCCGGCTCAAGCTCCCTGACACCCGGTTCCTTGCAGCGGCGGCGCTGGGCTCGATCGTCGCGATGCTGGCCGCCGGCCTGGCCGAGTACAACTTCGGCGACTCGGAGTTTCTCATGCTGTTCCTCGTCCTGATGACGCTGCCGTATGCCGCAAAAAGCGGGGTTTGAGTCTCTTTTCACGCTTGCGTAATCGCCAGCTGATAGCCCTGTCGTTCGCGGCGCTCGCGATCGCCGTGCGGCTGCCCTTCCTCGTCTCCGGAAGGTTGCCGTTCGATTCCGACGAAGCCGTCGAAGGGCTCATGGCCCGCCGCCTTTTGGACGGTGAGTTTGCGGCGTTCTTTTGGGGGCAGGCGTTCAAAGGCGTCCCCGAGGTCTACGCGGCCGCCGGCGCGTTCGCACTGTTCGGCTCGAGTGTCGTGACGCTCAAGAGCGTAACGCTCGCGTTTTTTGCGGCGTATGTGGCGGTGAACTTCGCGTTGCTCGATAAGATTGCGCGCCGATGGGTCGCCGTCGCGGCGTCACTGCTGCTCATTGTCGCGCCCCCGGCGCTGGTGCTCTGGAGCCTCGCTGCCAGCGCGGAATACATCGTCATCATGCTGCTCGGCACGATCTTGCTTCTTCTATGCGTGCGCCGGGAAGAAGCTGGAAAGGATCAGCAAACTGGCAGGGCTCAGGGCAAAGGGCACAGGGCAGAAATACAATCGCTCGTCGTCATTGGGCTCATTGTGGGGCTGGGCCTATGGGTCCATCAGATCTTCGTGGTGTATCTCCTGCCGGTGGCGCTGATTCTCACGCTACAAAGCGAGTGGTGGAAGCGGCGGGATTTCGGGAAACCAGGTAAAGCCGCGAAAGCGCTCGCCGCCGTGGCTATCTTTTATTTTGCGCTCGGCGTGTTCGCATTCTTCACCGACGGGTTCTCGCTGCAGCTCGGCTCGATCGCCGTGAGCGCGACTGCTTCGCAGAAGATGGTTCGCATCGCCGCCGGCATCGCGGGCCTGGCGCTGACGGTTCACGTGTGGGGCTCGATGACGCGCGAACGCGCGCGTGCCCTTACCACCAGCTACTGGCCCCTCGCCCTGGGGCTTCTCATCGGCTACCTTCCTGTGCTCCTCTACTCGGTGCTGGTCGAGCCCGCGCGCTCGCCGGCCCGCGTGGCGAATTTGCGGCAGCTCCTCAGTGCGGCGCCTGACATTCTGGGAAACATCGTTCCCATTCTTGCCGGCTTCAAGCTCGCGACAACCGAGCGACTTGCATTGCCGCTGATAGCCGTCCTGCCGGGTATTGCAGCGCTAACGGCGTACCTGTGGGCGAACCGCCGGCGGTTCGGGCGCGTCATGGCGCTACGGGCATACGACGCGTCTGTTGGCTGCGATTTTTTCCCTCTCTTTGCCGTCTTCGTTCCGGTGTTGTTTATTCTCGGCGGCGTTTACATCGACACGCAGTCGTATCGATACCTGATCCCGTGGTACGCGGGTCTGTCGGTTGCGTGGGCGGCGGGCAGCCTGGCGCTGGCGGGAGAGCGGAAGGCGGTCGCGGCGGCGATCGTCGGAGCGATTCTGACCATTCACGCGTGGCAGCAGGTGATCTGGTATCAGAAGCTCACGCCGGATACAACATCGCTCGCCATCCTTGATTGCCTGAAGCGCAACGGCATCCGCGGCGGCTACGCGGAGTACTGGACGGCGTACAAGCTCACGTTCATCTCGCAGGAGGAGATCATCGTCGCCCCTACCGACGGGATCGATCGATATCCCCGCTATACCGAGTACGTGCGTTCGCTGCCGCCGCACGAGCGAATGGAGGACGCTGAGCGTTGTAATTAGAGATCTACGAAGCTAGAGATCTATAGACCTGGTTCAAAAGTTCATTAGATCACCAATTACAGCGTCAGTGCCTGAAATGCCGTTTGCCCGTAAATACCATCGCCATGCCGTGCTCGTCGGCGGCGGCAATCACTTCGCCGTCGCGCAGTGATCCGCCCGGCTGGACGACGGCGGAGGCGCCCGCTCTTGCAATCGCGTCGACACCGTCGCGAAACGGAAAGAACGCATCCGAGGCGGCGACCGATCCGGCGAGGGGATTCTTCCCGTCGGTGATGAGCGCCTTCATGACCGCGACCTGGACGGCATCCACGCGGCTCATCTGACCGGCGCCGATGGCCAGGGTCTGCGACGCATCGGTGAAAATCACCGCATTCGACTTCACGTGCGCGCAGATGCGCCACGCGAATCGAAGCGCGGTCCACTCGGACTCGCTCGGGCCGCGCCTCGTCACGACCTTCAAACCGGACGCTTCCGCGGTTCTGGCGCTCCACTGGGCGCGCGCCTCGACGACCTCATCACGCTGCTGCACGAGCACTGCTCCGAGAATCGACCGCACGTCGCGCCGGCTCGCCGCATCTTCGCGCGGCGACAGGTCCGCTACAACGACCCGCATGTTCGCCTTCGTCGCGAGGATAGGGCGCGCATCTTCGTCGACGCCCGGCGCGATCACCGCTTCGATGAAGGTCGACACGAGTGCCCGTGCGGTTGCCGCGTCTATGGCGCGATTGAGCCCGATGATGCCGCCGAACGCCGCGAGGCTGTCGGCATTGCGCGCGCGTGTATACGCTTCGTCGATCGTCAACCCGATCGCCACGCCACACGGGTTTGTGTGCTTGATCACCGTCGCGGCCGGCTGGGTGAACTCCAGCGCGATCCGCGCGGCGGAATCAAGGTCCAGCAGGTTCGTGAACGACAACTCTTTGCCCTGGACCACGCCGGCTGCCCCGAGGCCGAAGCCGTCACCGACCGCATACCACGCCGCCGGCTGGTGCGGATTCTCTCCGTATCGAAGCTCCTTGATTTTTCGCAGGCTCAACGACAGCCGCGACGGCGTGACCGCGGGGATAATCGCCCGTGTGAACGCGGCAGCCTCCGCGGACGGCGCGGTGAATTCCGCGAGGGTGGCGGCGATGGCCGTGTCATAGGCGGCGGTGTGGGCAAACGCCTTGCGAGCGAGATCGAAGCGGAATTCGGGAGGCGGGCCGCCCGCGCGCTCGAGCGCCGAGATGACGTTGTCGTAATCGGCGGGATCGACCACTACGAGGACGTCCTGAAAGTTCTTGGCCGCTGACCTCACCATGCTGGGGCCGCCGATGTCGATTTCCTCCATGAGCGCGCTGAACGCGACGTCGGCCTTTGCCGCTGCGTCAACGAACGGATAGAGGTTGACAACGACCACATCGATCGGGGCGATGTTGTGCTTCCCTAACGTCGCCATGTCGTCCCCGCGCCCGCGGCGCGCCAGGATGCCGCCATGTACCGCAGGGTGCAGCGTTTTTACCCGGCCGTCCAGGATTTCGGGGAACCCTGTCACCGCCGAGATGGCGGTGACCGCCACGCCTGCGTCGGCAAGGGCGCGCGCGGTACCGCCGGTGGAAACCAATTCGAATCCTCGGGCAGCGAGGGCGCGGGCGAAGGGAAGCAGTCCCGTCTTGTCGGAGACGCTCAGTAACGCTCTAGGCATTGTGTGGAATTCCCACTGAGTTGACGGAACGGTAACAAGCCATTATCATTTCCGCGGCGCTGGCGAGGATAGCGCCGTCAACGGAAGGCCGCACCGTTGCGGTCTTTTTTTTTGAGTTCAGCGGTACTCGCGCCGCACGTAAGGCAAGGAAGAGGAACGATGCGTATCACAGGCAAGGTCAAGTGGTTCAACAACGCCAAGGGGTATGGGTTCATCGAACGCGAGGGCGGAAGCGACGTCTTCGTTCATTACTCCGCGATTCAGGGCGCCGGGTTCCGGTCGCTGGAGGAAGGACAGGCCGTCGAGTTCGAAATCGTTGACGGACCCAAGGGACCACAGGCCGGTAACGTTACGAAGGCCTAGCCCCGCAATTGGCTGCCTCGCCTTCCTGCCCCTCGGCAGGGAGGCGAGGCGACCTTGCTTCACTTCGTCCCCTTCAGCCCCTTCGCCGTAAAGTTCAGCTTCCCGTCCTTCACCGAAACCCGAAACGCCACCTCCGGCGATTCGTCAGTCTTCAGCTTTGCAACCTGGCTCCTCACCAGCTCGGTGAATCTATGGAACGGGATGCTCTGTTCTCCCAGCTGCTCTCGCGCGTCGCGCAGGGTGGCGTAGAGATCCTGCAGCTTGTCCATTTCTTTCAGCGGATCCTTGAATGAAGCCACGATCAAAACGCGCTCTTCCGCCTTGGCGGGCGCTTTCTTTTCCTCAGTCGGCCGCCGGCCGAATGGCCCGGGTCGCCCCTCTTCGCGGGCGCGCAGGCCGCGGTCCCAGAGGTCGACGAACGAAGCGAACCGGGACTGGAGCGTGGTGACGCGGAAGCGATCGCCGTAGTTCTGGATATAGCTGCGATCGAGCCTCTTGAGCGCCGCCTCGACGCGCCCGCGGGTCTCCATCGGCGGTCGCGGCAGGCGGCCGGAGAAATACATGTTGTACTCCCCCTCCAGCTTGCGTAGCTCGCTTTCGAGGACCTGCAGTTCGCGTTCGAGATCTTTTGCGTCGGCCACTGTCTCAGTTCTCAGCTCTCAGTTCTCGCACTCTGAACTGAAAACTGACCATGAAGACTATCTGGGTATCAGAAACCATATGAGCGGCAGCCATAGCTCGCGCGCGTAGGGTACGGGACGGTCGTCCACCAGCACCTCGCAGGCGTCGAACCGGCCGACGAGGTCGAAGAGATCGCGCAGCTTCGCGGCCTCCGACGGCCAGAACCGCGCGCGATGGCGGTACGACGAGCCGCTGCCCGTCTCCCTGTACTCCGCCGACGCCCGCGCGAGGTCGACGGCACGAGCGTAGTCGGGCGTGTCGAGCACCGGGAACACGATCGTGATGGAGAGCGGCCGCGGCGGCGTGCCGAACAGCTCAGCATGCAGATCGGGATCGAGCTTCGCGATTTCCTGATCGCTGAGGTGTTCCGGGAGGTCGGCATACGGCCAGAATCGCTCACGCGGCCGATAACGGGGCGGCTCGGATGCCGACAACGGGCTCTCGTTTTTGGGGTCGGTGGACATCGCAGGAAGCACCGAATGGTATCGCCTTCCGCGCCTCAACGCAAAGACGCAGGGGGCCGGCTCAGCAATTAGACCGTGTCGACGAACAGCGGCCCCCACGTCGACAGGCGGGATTCCAGTTTGTCGGTGCAGTCGCAATCGGAGCAGGCCCATGGGTCGTCGCCGGTGAGATCCCTGCAGCGCGTGCGGACATGCGCGTCCTGCACCTTGATGAGATCGAAATACTGTTCCCAGTAGGGTCGCTCTTCCTGCAGCGGCGTCGCGCAGTAACAGACTTCGACCCATTTCACGGATCCATCGCGCAGGCGGCGCGCGCATTCCATGTTGCGCAGATACTCGCCGCCGGCCACAGACCCGGATCCCAGAGTGCCGTTCTCAATCGCGCGCGCCAGGGCCGCTTCGCGCCCGGGTTTCACACGCGCGGTGACGAGGTAACGCATACCTGTACTTTAATCTCACAAGAGATTAGGAGAAAACGACTTTTCTCTTCTCCTAACCTCCTATTCTCCTGTTCGGTGTTGGATGAGCAGCATCAGGTTACAGGATGGTCGCGATCGACTGTATGGCGAGATCGAGGATGCGGGTCGGCAGAAGGCCGAGATACAA
>Ga0136617_10006258_pt1 | contig 10652 bp, 10 predicted proteins | sample AntDrymUQ3222106_2_FD_129672 | JGI IMG/M metagenome (GOLD analysis project Ga0136617, IMG submission 129672) | Polar desert sand microbial communities from Dry Valleys, Antarctica - metaG UQ322 (21.06) | ecosystem: Environmental > Terrestrial > Soil > Desert | place: Antarctica: Dry Valley...
CAGCCTGACCGAGGTCGAGTGGAGCAACGCTCGCGTCTCGAACCGGCCGGTCGAGGAGGAGGTCGCCGAGCTCAAGCGAGAGGCCGGCCAGGACATCGTGGTCTTCGGCGGCGCGAGCTTCGCCCGTTCGCTCGCCGCCCACCGCCTGATCGACGAATACCGCCTGGTTGTGCAACCGATCGCGCTCGGAGACGGGCTGCCGCTGCTGCACGGCCTGACGGAGCCGCTGCGGCTCGAGCTGGTCAGCAGCACCGTCTACGCCGACGGCCCGATCGCCCACACCTACGTCAACGCCGACTGAGGAGCTCGCCATGTCCGCCACCGTCCTGGAGATGTCGATGTCGCTCGACGGATACGTCACTGGTCCCAACGACAGCCGCGAGAACCCATTCGGTGACGGCGCCGAGATGCTGCACGACTGGATACTCGACGCGGCGACCGACGACGACCGCGCGATCCTGCAGGCGACGCTCGACGGCGTCGGCGCGATCGTGATGGGCCGCACCTCGTTCGACAAGAACGAAGGCGACGGCGGCTGGGGCGACGCCGGCCCGGTTGGCGAGACCCCATGCTTCGTGGTCACCCACGACAAGCCGACCGCGTCGCACCCACGCGTGTTCACGTTCGTCACCGACGGGGTGGCCAGCGCCATCGAGCAAGCGAAGGCTGCGGCAGACGACAACGTCGTCGGCTTGTTCGGCGCGACCATCATGCAGCAGGCACTCCCGCTCGGCCTGGTCGACGAGATCCGCGTGCACGTCATCCCGGTCCTCCTATCGCGTGGAGGGAGCACTCCGGAAGCCTGCTCCTTCCGCGCCCACGCGCTCGTCCAGGTGCCCGGCGGACGCTCGTTGCAGGATGGGCGCGGAACGCAGGTGGGTTTGCTGCTCTCGACGGAGGCCGCGTCAGCGATGCCCGATCAGCCGACGCTTCGCGGCGCCGCCGGCGTACTTCTTTGCGCGGAGCACGTCGTCAGCGGGCTTACTGCGTAGACCCGCACCGGCGATGAGTCGAGGTGCGGCGCGAGCTGGAGGAGGACGGACCCATGAGCCCAGAGGAGGACTATTGGCAGGGCACGGACAGACGATCGCCCTCCGCGTCGACGACAGGCCTCGATTGCGAGCGGTCCGCCGGTTCACCGAGAATCTTGCGCTCACATAGCCGAACCTACGCCCGCGACTGGGCCAACGAACATCCATCGACGGCGGCGCCGAGGCAGAGCCACGCGGTCGGACACGGACTCCGTGGCACCCGCGCCTCGATGACGCAGCTAAGGGGACAGATGCGACCGCTCCGCGTCACGTTCGGGGGACACTAAGGGGACGGCCGTGAGAAATCCCGCGGGTTTGCAGGGGTGTCCAGCGAGTCGAACCTATTCCCCCCACTAAAACACGGACTATCGGGCCGTTTCCTATCCAACAGCCGTCTCAGGCTTCGGAGCCGAGACGCTCGCACGTCGTCCCAGGCAGTCGTCTCATCAGCGGGACCGGGGAGGCCTGCTTGCCCACGGCAGGCGGGAGCGCCGGTCATGTCCGAGAATTGTCCACCATCGCGGGCGGGCCCGTGGACGGGGCATCAGCGGGCGGGATCGGCCAGCGGTGAAAGACCGCGACGTGTGCGATGGCGGTGGCCGCGATGAAGTTCAGGCAGCTCACAGTGACCCACAGCTCGACAGGATCGCGATTCCAGGTTTCGATCCCATCGCCCAGCGCGCGGAGCCCGTAGAAGAGGGCGGCGGTCACGAGCGCGACCTGCGCGGCGACCAGCCCGGGGCGCGGCCCGGCCGGCCAGTTGTCGAAGAGGATCGCGCTGATCACGGCCGCGGCGGCGACGCCGGCCGACATCGCGGCGATGGTCGGCGTGGTCACGTTCAGGCCGTGAAAGAGCACGAGCCACGTGAGCCACCCGCCGCCGATGGTCAAGGCGTTGGCGGCGACCAGACGCGCGGCGGCGCCCCGAATGCGGACGGTGGGCCATCCGCCGAGCGCGATGTAGAACAGCACCTGGAAGGCGGTGACGCAGGCCAGCCACCCGAGGAGGTCGAGGCCGCTCTCGGGTCCCCCGGGGTTGCCGAGGCCGATGGCCTCGCGCGCCTGGGGCGGGACGAAGTTCCAGTTGACGATGAGGACGTAGACGACGAGGGCGATCGCCCAGGCGGCGACGAGGACAGCGGCGCCGGCGACGCGGCCGTCGAGACCGGCCAGCGGCCAGCGCCCGTTCACGAAGGTGATCTGGAGGAAGGCCACGAACGCGAGGACGCCGAGCGGCATCGTCCACGGCCAGGTCGGGAACGTGGTGGCGCCCTCGGCCGGGATCGAGAAGACGCCGCCCATGTCGATCCGCCCGACCACGGCCTGGGCGACGAGCGTCAGCACGATGCCGCCGGCGACGATGAGCGCGAGGTTCGCGAGCCCGGCCAGCGGCTGGCGGAGGCGGCGCGCGGGCCATCCCTCCCACCAGAGGGCGCTGACGCCGAGGACGGGGAGCGCGAAGGTGGCGATCGGCCCGACGGTCTCCAGCGCCGTCTGGGGTCCACCGGGAAGGATCCCGAGCACGACGAACCCCAGGGCGGTGACCGCGAGGCCGGCGAGGCCGGCGGAAGGCTGCGGCGCAAGGGGCGGAGCGGGCGGCTCCGGGGCGACGTGCGGCTCGAGCTCCGTCGCGCCGGCGCGGCCGGGCCCTCCCTCGGCGGGGAGCCGGTGATCAGCCGGCGGCGTGGCGTTCGATCGAGATGCGGAGCGAGACATGGGTGGTCCTTCCGGCGACATGCGGATTCCTCCTCGTGATGGCTGAGGCTGGGGCGAAGCGAGGGACCTCGAGCGCCTAGCCCGAGAGGGTGGTCGGGATTTCCGCGATCGCGTGCAGCTTGCGATCGCCTTTCCGGGTGCGGCTAGGGAAGCCGGAGATCGAGGGGCGTGTCCGGCTTGAACTCGCCGGCGTAGGCGCGCCGGTGGATCTCGTCGAGGGACGCGCCCTCCTCGCGGGCGGCGATCAGCTCGTCAGGGTCGACGTGCATCCCGATTGGGTCCGCAGCGAACTCGGGGGCCGTTCTCATGAACTCGGTCGACTTCTGCCAGTCGCCGAAGTTGTCGGCTTGCAGCTCGATGCTGTTGCCGTCCGGATCGGCGTAGTAGAACGACGTCGTCATGCCGTGGTCCAGGCAGCCGTGCGGCACGATGCCTTCGGCCTTCAGGCGCGAGTAGGTGTCGAGAAGCTCGCCGAGGTGCGCGTACTCGAAGGCGGTGTGGTGAATCCCGGTGTGGGCGATCTTGTCGGGGTCGTCCGAGAGCCCGGGGACGCACAAAAGCGCCAGGCGGTGATTGGCGGGATCGTTGGTCAGCCAAGCGCCGCCGTCGTATTGGAAGGTTGGCTTCAGGCCGACGACTGTTCCGTACCAGTCGATCATCTCCTGCAGACGTGTGGTCTTCAGGTTCACGTGATGCAGGGGCGGGGTCAGGACAGTTGCGTTGGGCATGTGGCGGTTCCTCCTCAGGGCCTGGAAAGCTCGGATTCAGACGGGATCGGCGACGCGGTTGCACAGCGTGCCGATCCCCTCGATGTCGATTTCGACGGTGTCGCCGGGGTGGAGAAACAGCTGTGGCTGACGTGAGTTGCCGACACCGGCGGGCGTGCCGGTGGCGATGATGTCGCCCGGCTCGAGCGTCATGATCGAGGACAGGAAGGCAATCGTTTCGGCGACCGGGAAGATCATCGAGGCGGTGGTGCCGTCCTGCACGGTCTCGCCGTTGACGCGGGCGCGGACCGTGAGGTCCTGCAGGTCGGCGATCTCGTCGAGCAGGACGAGCGAGGGGCCGCAGGGGCCGAACGTGTCGATCGCCTTGCCGCCGGTCCACAGCGGGTTCGCCATCTGCAGGTCACGGGCGCTGACGTCGTTGAAGGCCATCGCCCCGGCCACGTGCGCAAGCGCGTCTCCGCCGTCGATGTTGCGGCCGCGCCTGCCGATGACGGGCCTGAACTACCGCGACCACGCCGCGGAGGCAGGTCTCCAGGCGCCGTCGGTTCCCATGTTCTTCGCCAAGTGGGCGAACTCGCTGATCGGCCCTACCGATGACATCGTCCCGCCCGTCGGGGCCGAGAAGATCGACTACGAGGCAGAGCTCGCGGTCGGCAGATGATCTTCGGAGGGTCCGGTACCGGGGGGCCGAGACGCAGCGCGTCGCGCGGCTGAAGCGCGCCGTTCACTCGCAGCTCGTCCTCGCCCGAAGTCACGGCATCCCGAAGCGCGCTGAGTCGCGCCGGCTCGAGCGACAGAAGCGCTCGTGTCGAGTGCAGACCCGCACGTTCGTTCTCGCTCCAGCCGGCGCTCGCCGCGGCGCGCTCGGTGTCCGCGACGAAGTCGCCGACCTCGATCCCGGACCGCCAGCCTCCGTCGGATTCGTAGCTCACCAGCCTCATGGCATCCCCTTCGTCTCGTGGCTTGTCTGTGCGGTCATGCCAGCGCCAGCTCGCGGCTGAGGTGCTCGCCCAGGTCCGCGACGAGCTGTTCGGCGCCGGCCGGCTCGCGATCGGTGCCGAAGACGTAGAAGTCGGGTCGCACGAGAACAACGGTCGCGTCGTGCTCGGCGAACCAGTCTCGGTACGCACCGTCGACGTCGATGACCGCGCCGGGGGGCGTGCCGTCCTGCGCGATCGTCACGATGCGCCCGCCGATCGAGGCGAGGAAGTCCCGCGCAGGATCGGTGAGCTCGACATCTCCGCCGCGGGCCAGGAGGACGAAACCTCGTCCGACGACATCGTCGAACAACCCGGTCACGCCGTCCGACTCGACGAGGCCCTGGACGAAGAGGTGGCCACCGAGCGGATCCTCCTGTCGGAAGACGCCCGTACCGAGCCGCGCAGGGGGCGGCGGAGGGGGCGCGAGCTCGGGATTGTCGCGTGCGGCGAACATCTGGGCGTCGCGCGCGGCGGCCTCCTGGGGATCCGTCACGCAGATGACCTGCCCGAGACCGACCGAGAACATGATCGCGTGCTGGATGTGCCCGGAGCGTTCGGATGTGTAGGAATCGAGCAGCGCGTCGGGCGCCTTGCCGTCGAGGATGAGATCGAGCCGCCACGCCAGTGCGAAGACGTCCCGCAGCCCCGAGCACATCCCCTGGCCCGCGAACGGCGGCATGAGGTGCGCGGCGTCGCCGGCCAACAGGATGCGGCCCTTGCGCCATCTGTCCGCCCAGCGGGCGCGGAAGGTCCAGGTGACGTGTCGCTCGAGCGTCGCGTTCTCGGGCGTGATGTCGTCCAGAGCCAGCAGCTCCCAGGTCCTCGCCGGATCGGCGAAGTCCTCTGGGCGCTCTCCGGGCAGGAGCATCCACTCCCACCGGCGCCGGCCCGGGCCACCCGACACCTTGGTCGTCGGCCGCGCAGGATCGCAGTACTGCTGGAGCGGCGGGTCCCAGACGCGCGGCTCATTCTCGATCACGTCGGCGATCAGCCAGTCATAAGAGAACCCCAGATCGGTCATGGCGAAGCCGGACCGCTCGCGCACGAAGCTGTTGGCTCCGTCGGCGCCGATCACATATCGGCAGCGCACCACGCGCGGCGCCTCGTCCTCGGCTTCCCACCGCCCATCGTTCGTCGTGTGGCCGTGCCGGGCGGTGAGCTCTACGTGGGTGCCGGCGTCGACCGCCTCTTCCACGGCCCAGCCTTGGTTGACCTCGACCGAGGGCTGCGCCTTCGCGGCACCGTCGAGGACCCGCTGCAGCTCGGGCTGCGAGAACATGTTCGCCGTGGGCCACCCCGAGGGACCGGGCTGAGTCCAGTCGAAGAACAGCAGTCGCTCGCCGGCGGCGTTCATCCACTCGTACGTCACGCCAGGCTCGCTGATCGCCTTCGCCTCGTCGGCGAGACCTGCCGACTGCAGGACCCGCGCGATCTCATGGTCGAAGAGGACCGCCCGCGGGAGGTCGTACATCGCCGGCCACCGCTCGAACACGACGACGCGGCGCCCTTGGCGGCCGAGCACAAGCGCCGCGAACTGGCCGATGGGCCCCCATCCGACGATGCCGACGTCGTAGATCTCCTCAGTGGTGCTCACGACACTCCTCTATGAATCGATGGGCGTTGCAATGCGGGTGGCGGACGGCTCGGCGCCTAGGTGGCGACTGCGCGCTCACCCCGGTCGGTCGGCGCTCGCGGGCTCGGCCGCGACCGGGTTGCGGAGGACGCCGAGGCCCTCGATCTCGATCTCGACGACGTCGCTCTCCTTGAGGAAGACGGGCGGCTTGGCGGACAGACCGACGCCCGAGGGGGTCCCGGTGGCGATGATGTCGCCGGGCTCGAGCGTGATGGTCCGAGACACGAAGGCGATCGCCGCCCCGACCGTCAAGATCATCTGCGACGTGTTGGCCTGCTGCACGGTCGCGCCGTTCAGCCGCGTCGTCAGCTCCAGCGCATGAACGTCCTCGACCTCGTCGGCGAGCGTCAGCGCGGGACCGCAGGGCGCAAACGTGTCCGGCGCCTTCCCCGTCGTCCACTGCGGCGTCTGGAACTGGAGATCACGGGCGCTGACGTCGTTGAACGGCATGTAGCCGGCGACGTACGCCAGCGCATCGCGCTCCGTCGCGTGCTTGCAGCGGCGCCCGATGACGACCGCGAGCTCGCCCTCGTAGTCGACCATGTTGCTCGCCCCGGGCAGCACGATCGATGCTCCGGAACCGACGAGACAGTTGCGGAACTTCGCGAACAGCACCGGAGCGTCCGGGACCGCCATGGCCACGTCAGCCGCCTTCTGGCGGTAGTTGAGCCCGAGACACAGGATCTTGTCGGGGTCGGGCACCGGCGGGCCGAGCACGACGTCCTCGAGCGTTCCGACGGCGTCCTCGCCGGCGTTGCTCGCGGCTTGGCCGAGTTCCTCACGGTCGCTCGCATCGAGTGCGAGTAGCGCCCTGACCGACGCAAAGGCGGTGAGCTTGCGCTCCGGCCACAGGCGGCCACCGACCGCCTCCGCGTCCACGACGCGATTACCGACCAGGACACCCGCTCGCCAAGACCCAATTGGCGACGTTGACGCTGCATAGCTCACAAGACGCATGTCGGACGCTTTCTCCTCCCCAAAAGAACAAGGTGCAGAGTGCATAATGCATAATCGACAGTGTCGTGTCAAGGGAGTACGCTTGGAACGATGGCGAGCAGCGACGAACTCAGCGCGGCATCCAACGGCCTCGGCGCGGTCACCCGCGCGCAGGCCGTGGCGCAGCGTCTCCGCAACGAGATCGGCAACCGCGTGCTGGCCCCTGGCACGCGCCTTCGCCAACTCGAGATCGCCGAGCGCTTCGGCGTGAGCACCACCCCGGTGCGCGAGGCCTTCCACCTGCTGCAGCGCGAGGGCCTTGTCCGCATCGACGCTCACCGCGGTGCCACCGTCTTCATCCCCACCGCCGCGGATCTGTGCGAGTACTACGAAATCCGCGGCCCGCTCGAAGCGCTCGCCGCCGCCAAGGCCGCCGAGCGGTTCCGCGACCAGGACGCCACCGAACTCGAGGCGATGCTCGACGAGATGCGGGACACCACCGACCCCGAACGCTACGTCAGCCTCAACCAGCGCTTCCACGTCACGCTCTACGCGCTCTCCGACCGCCCGCGCCTGGCCAAGCTCATCGCGGACCTCCGCGACGCCACCAACGCCTACTTACACATCTACGCGACGACCGGCATGGACTCAGAACGTCTCGACGCCGAACACCGCGAAATCCTGGCCGGCTGCAAGGCACGAGACCCGCAGCGAGCCGCGCAGGCAGTCGAGCAACACCTCACCCACTCCGTCGAGCACGTCACTAGCCAGCTCCAACTCGATCACCCATCCGCGAGCACAGCGAGCTGACCGCTGAGAATCGCCCGAGACGGATCCGACAGGCCCGGGCGCCGCTAGGCGAGCGCGGTGGCAGCGCAGCACGCGCGCTCGCTACTTCACGAATGCAGGCATCGTCTGTCTGGCACACGGACTCGTGGGTGCTAGGGCTCGCAAGAGGCATCTTGCTGCGTGGACAGAGAGTCGAGGCGGGCAAGGATCTCGTGCAGGAGCCGGACGATGTCGGTGTTGCCGGCTGGCAGGCGATCGCGGTCGTCGGCCGATCTCGATGGCGCAACGTCCGTGGCCGTTGCGGCGACTCGGGCCGCGTGGGTTTGCTCCTCGGTGGTAGGCAGCAGGTAACCGGCGGACAGCATGAGCGCGGCGTAGGAGATCTGGAGTTCCTCGGCCAGGCGCAGGAGCAGCCGCGGATTGGGGCTGTTGACGGCACCGCCTTCCAGCTTGTGCAGGTACGCCGTCGACACTTTGGCCGCTTCAGCCACCGACTGCAGCGACCGGCCGGTCGCCTGCCGGGCGACCTTCAACTGCTCCCCGAGCTCCACCTTCATGTCGGCCTCCCGGCGTCGTTCCCTTCTCGAATCATCTACTCCAGTGTACTATATCCACCGTAGTGTAAGGCGTATCCGTACAACCACAGGAGGACGTGATGGAACGATTGCGCCAGCGTCTGCACGCGCTGGAGGGCAAGGACTACGCCGCTTACCAGTCCCTGCGCGGTGAGCACCAGTTCGCCGACTTCACCCTGTTCGCCGATCGGCTGCAGAAAGACCCGTACGCCCCGCCGGGCACCGGCAGCTACCGGCTGATCGTGTCGCGCGCGGCGACCGGCCTGACGGTCGACGACCTGGCCACCTCGACACGGCGAGTCGCCACGTGCGACTACCTGGCCCGGCGCTTCGCCGAGGTTGCCGCGCAGGTCGGCGGGCGCCGGCGCGGCACCGGACACAGCGGCCTGATCGCGATCGCCCGGCCCGGTCAGGCCGTGCTCGAACGGACCTCCATGGTCCTCGGCCCCGCCCTCGACGTGGTCGAGGTCCGCTGCTTTCTTGGGCTGCCGGCGCACGGCCGGACCATCGATGGCCCGCTCGCCGAGACGATGCTCCTTCACGAGCTGCCCGAGATCGTGCTCCGCTCGCTCCTGGCCGAGAACCTGGACCGGGCCGCACTCGAAGCACAGCTTTCGACCGTCGAGGACGCGCAGGCGTTGCGCGCGCAGCTGAGACCGGCGGGATTGGTCGCGTTCATCGCTGACGCCGCGGTCTTGCCGCGGACGAGCGGCGCCGACCAGCGTCCGCTGACCGACGAGCGAGCAGTCGCGTTCCGGGCTCCTGACGGCGCCCTTCGAGTCACGCTCGACGCACCACACGCCGGGCCGGTTAACGGTCTGGGCATCCCGCACGGGGTGACGCTTCTCGTCGGCGGCGGCTATCACGGCAAGTCGACGTTGCTCGAGGCGCTGGCGCAGGGCGTCTACGACCACCCGCCCGGAGACGGACGCGAACAGGTCGTCACAGTGCCCGACGCGGCCGTCGTTCGTGCGGCGCCGGGCAGAGCGGTCACCGGCACCGACATCTCCGCCTTCATCGGTGCACTCCCTGACGGCACCGATACGCGCGCGTTCATCACCGGCAACGCCAGCGGCTCCACCTCTCAGGCCGCCGCCGTGGCGGAGGCGATCGAGGCCGGGGCTCGGCTGCTGCTGATCGACGAGGACGTCTCCGCGAGCAACTTCCTCGTCCGTGACGCGCGCATGCAGCGTCTGGTGCCCGCCGAGCAGGAGCCGATCACGGTGCTGCTCGACCGCGTGCGGCAGCTGCACGACGGTCTCGGCATCGGCTCGATCTTGGTGATGGGCGGGTCCGGGGACTACCTCGACGTCGCCGACCACGTCCTGCAACTCGCCGACTACCAGCCTCAAGACGTCACGGCCCGGGCACGCGCAGTCGCGTCGGAGCTGCCAACGGACCGCGTGCCGACCGTCGGTCACCTGGACCCGCCCGCCGACCGTGTCCCGCTCGCCGAGGGCATCGATCCGATCAACGAGCACGGGCACCGCAGCGTGCGCGCCCCCACCGCCCGACGCCTGGTCTTCGGACGCACCGAGATCGACCTGACCGACGTCGAACAGCTGACCGAACCCGCGCAAACACAAGCCGTCGGCGAAGCACTAGAGCTGATCGCGCGCGCGCTCGACGGGACGGCAACCGTACGGCAGGCGGTAGGTCAGGTCATGGCCGACACCGCCCGCGACGGCCTGGACTCACTCGATCCTGACCGAAGGGGTAACCTCGCCGGCTTCCGCGGCCTAGAGCTCGCTGCGGCGCTCAGCCGGCTACGAGCACTCAGAGTCGCCCCGCGCCAGAGCTGATTCAACCGCGACGCGGCGGTTCCCGCACACGGATCCTCCAACGGGGACACTCACCGCTCCCGCTGTCGGACCCGATGCGGGCGTGGCCAGCAGGCGCCCGGCAGGCTCTCGCAACGGACTACGAGCAAGCGTCTCCGCTCACGTGCCCGAAATGCCTGTTTAGGAGGAGATCCGGGCGTCTCGATCGGTTCAGCTCACGCCGCTGAGGACACGAGCAGGCGGCTACGCGGCGCGCTGGCAGGCGCGGCCGGCGAACTTCGTTTGCGCGCTGAGCTTCGTCAGCGGGCTACCACGTAGGCTCGCGTCAGCGCTGTGTCCGGGGCGCGGCGCGGCCAGCGCTCGGCGCGACGGCTTGCAGTGGCCCCGGCGCGACGGCTTGAACTGGCCCCACGTCGCGTCGGTTTTCGTGTTGGTTGATCTTGCCTGATGCGGGTGTCGTGGTGTCGCGCGCTCGTCGTCGCG
>Ga0136617_10006259_pt1 | contig 10652 bp, 10 predicted proteins | sample AntDrymUQ3222106_2_FD_129672 | JGI IMG/M metagenome (GOLD analysis project Ga0136617, IMG submission 129672) | Polar desert sand microbial communities from Dry Valleys, Antarctica - metaG UQ322 (21.06) | ecosystem: Environmental > Terrestrial > Soil > Desert | place: Antarctica: Dry Valley...
GACACCCGATCGGACTCGACGTTCATGATGCCGGCTCAGCGACAGGCTCCGGCAATCTCGTACCTGGTAGCGCTTTCACCATCGAGCCCGGGATCTATGTCAGATCCAACCTGCTGGAGATTCTTCCGGATACACCGCGCAATCGCCAGCTGATCGCGAAGATCCGGCCGGCGGTAGAGAAATACAGGGACATCGGCGTGCGGATCGAGGACGACTACATCGTGACGGCGACGGCGGTCGAGTGGGTGTCACGTGCGCCGCGCGAGATCGCGGAAGTGGAAGCGATCATGCGCGAACGGTGGACCGGACCGGCACCGCGCGATCCCGCTAAGGTCGAGTGGTACCGTTCAACAGGCCGTCGCGTACCCTGACGGCTTTCTCCGGCGCATTCGGAATCTCGATCACGCGGCGGCCTTCGGCAGTGTTGAAACGCGCCGGCGCAGTAAGCGTCAGTCGCTGCGTGCCTCTTCGCACCTGAACTTCGATCGTCGATCCAGGTGGTACACCCGCATACTTCGAATTGAATTTCTGGGTGAATGCCGGGTCGGCGACCTCGATGCCGCCTATCGACAGCAGATAATCGCCCAGCCTGATGCCCGCCGTCGAGCCCGGTCCTGCCACGACGACCTGCACGACGCGCGAGCCTTCGTCGTCTCCGGAGACCGCAACCCCCAGGGATGGCTGCACGGTCCGCTCGACAAGCAACCGGACACCGGCCAGCGGCAGCACGCTGTCGTAGGGGAACGGATCACGTCCGTCGATGTAACGCCGCTCGAAATCAGCAAACGACTTCCCACCCGCGGCGCGCGAGACCGCGCTCCACCAGTCAGCGCTCGTGAAACCGCGGCCGCGTTTATATGTGCTCCCATATAATTCGCGCATCACCGTATCCAGTGAGCCGCGGTTGTCACTGGCGTCACGAATCAGGATGTCGATCAGCAATCCCGCGAGAGACCCCTTATCGTAGTAGATGTCGTCGGTGCCATCCACCGGGTGAACCCATGCCGACAGTGAGGCGTCCTCGAGAGCGGTGGGCGGCGAGTCCGCAACGTCGTCGATCTTGCGTGTGATGACCGAGTAGAATCCGCGCGGCGTGATGACTTTGCCGCGCAGCTCCGAAAGGTCGGCGTAGTAGTCGGTCACTCCCTCGCTCATCCACAAGAGTGTCGTCGGCTGAGGGCGGCTGTAGGAGTAAGGCATCATGTCCGCCGGTCGCAACCGCTTCACGTTCCAGGCGTGAAACACTTCGTGTGCGTACAGCGAGGCGAGGAACGGATTGTTGATGACAGCTGATGAGACGATGTTGAGGTGCGAGTTCTGATGTTCGAGCCCTGCTGCGCCGCCGAGGCTGAATTCAGGATCGTTGACCTGAAGCACAGTGTACGTATCCCACGGTACCTCTCCGAAAACAGCCACCTGCGGGGGGATGAACTTCGCGAACTGGCCGAGTATCGTGGCTCGCGCCCCAGTTGTAATGCTGCCTGCGGGGTAGCTCGCGAATCGGAGCCACTTTCCGGCGGCGCGCGTGCTGTCGATATCGAATCTTCCGATGAAGAACGGCATGTCGACCAGGTCGTGGTAGTTCGCCGCAGAATACGCTCGTTCGGTGCTGCCGGGAGTCATGCCCGTAGCGACGCGCCAAGCCTGCTCCGTGCGAACGGTTACGGTCGCGGCGAAATCAGGCGACGAACTTTCCGGATAGAGAAACAGGTTTGTGCCATTGAAGAATGCAAAGTCGGGTTTCGACCAGGACATCGCGTTGTCGAGCGTATCGGCGCGGTAGTCGAAGCTGACTTTCGCTTCGCCGGCGCGAGTGACGTTCACGCGCCACGTATCCGGGTCGAGCTTGTCCCAATCGAGCGTGTCCGTGCCCATCACTGCCGAGAAGTCGGTAACGAAGCGGGCGTAGTTGCCCAACTCGTAGGCGCCGGGAGTCCATGCGGGAAGGGACAACAGCACGTCACCGGAGGACGCGGCCGCAAATGACATCGACACTTCGAGCGTCCGGGACTGAGCCGTCGACGAGTCGAATTTGACTTCGTAGCGGATGGCCGTAATCGGGATCCCCGCATCGGGTTTTTGAGCGGAGGTCGGGCTCTGGGCGGCAACTGGTGTGCCGACAAGGAGCAGAGGCGCAAACAATGCGCTGGTTGCGATAGCGATTCGTAGCTGAGTATTCACGAGCGAATGTTACCCGGCCGCAAACTGACGTGCTATTCTTTCATTTCGCTAGTCTTCGAATCGCGTTGACGGCAGAGCGTCGAGCATTGGGCTTGAGCGGTGGGCTCTGAGCTTTTAAGGTCAACATCGTGGGGTGAAAAGCCAATAGCTCGAGCTTTGTGAGCCTGAGCTTGGAGCCAAGCTTTAGAAGCACGCATCTATCGCGACGGTGCGTGTCGAACCGGGATGATGGGTGAGTCAAAAACCGGATGATGGGTGAGCCCGCCCTTTACCCGCGGTAGCCCACGGCTCAGGCTCACTAAGCTCAGGCTATTGGCTTTTTCATCCACGATTCTGACTTCAAAAGCTCAGAGCCCACCGCTCCGGCACGATGCTCACGGCTAGGCTCTTCCGATCCTGCACTCTTGAAGCAATGCCACTCAGACCTACCCGCAACGAGAAATGACCGACCCGAAAACGCCTATCGATTCGACTCACAGCTTCAGCGACGAGGAAATGGCTTTCCTTCGCAAGCTGCTGGACACCCCCGGCCCGTCGGGATTCGAGTCCGCGCCGGCAAAGGTGTGGCGGGAGCGAGCGTCGAAATTCGCCAAGGTCCGCGTGGACGTCGCTGGCAACAGCATCGCGGAGGTCAATCCCGAGGGATCACCCACTATCATGCTCGCCGGGCACATCGACGAAATCGGCGTCATCGTCACCTACATCGATGACGAGGGTTTTGCGTACATCTCCGGGATCGGCGGCTGGGATCCTCAGGTGCTCGTCGCCCAGCGAATCCGTTTCCTGGGGCGCAGCGGCGATGTGTTCGGAGTCGTCGGGAAAAAGCCGATTCATCACATCAAGGTCGAGGACCGCGAAAAGGCATCGAAGATGACGGACCTGTGGGTGGACATCGGCGCTCGATCGAAGAAGGAAGCGACAGAACGCCTGTCAGTGGGAGATCCGGGAGTCATCGATTCACGCACCATGGAATTCCCCAATGGACTCATCGTGTCGCGATCGATCGACGACCGCATCGGGGCTTTCATCGTCCTCGAAGCGCTGCGCCGATACGCCGAAAACCCGGGTTCGGCGCACGTTGTCGCGGTGGCTACCACGCAGGAGGAGATCGGCTGGCACGGAGGCGGAGCCGTCGTTTGCGCTACCTGCGTGAACCCCAAGATGGCGATCGTCGTCGACGTCACATTTGCCACCGACCATCCGGAGATCGAGAAGAAGGAGATTGGGGAGTCCACTCTTGGCGGTGGTCCGGTGTTCACACGCGGATCAGTCATCTCGCCCGTCGTCTTCGACCTGCTGCGCAAGACCGCAGAAGCTTCAGGGATACCGTTCACGGTTCACGCCGCAGGCCGCGACACGAGCACCGATGCCGACGCCATCCACATGGCACGCGAAGGAATAGCTACCGCGCTGGTGTCTGTTCCAAATCGCTACATGCACTCCCCGAACGAGATGGTCTCGCTCGCCGACCTCGATCGGACCGCTTCGCTGCTCGCCGATACATGTCGCGCTGTAACCGACGCGACGGACTTCACGGCGCGCTAGATAGCAGGACGCTACGCACCCTCATAGAATTCGATACATGCACAACATCCAACGGGGAGCCCTGCTCTCTTTCGTACTTCTTGTCTCCGGCGCCTGCAGTGTCCGCGTCACGCCAGCCGGCGTTCCAACCCAGCCCGATTCGGCGATGATCCGCCGGCACGTCGAGTTTCTGTCGAGCGACAATCTCGAGGGCCGTGGCACCGGCAGTCCCGGGAATGACAGCGCCGCTGCCTACATCGCGAAGCGTTTCCGCGAGCTGCAGCTTTCGCAGCAATATCCGGGATTCCTTCAGAAGTTCGAGGCTCGCGCCGCGCAGGACGCTCACCTGAGAAGAACAGCGCCGCGAGCAACCCAGAACGTCGTTGGATTGCTGCCCGGTCGCGACCCCGTTCTCCGTAACGAGTACATAGTAATCGGCGCTCACTACGATCACCTTGGACGTTCCTCTGCTTCCGCCCTCGACCCGGCGGCCAAAGACGCGATACGTAATGGCGCCGACGACAACGCATCGGGAACGGCGGCAGTGCTGGAGCTGGCCCGACTCCTCGCGTCGCACCCGCTCAAGCGGTCAATAATTTTCGTCGCCTTTAGCGGCGAAGAGCTGGGACTCCTCGGGTCTCAGTGGTTCGTCGACCATCCGCCTGTCCCCCTCGACCGCATAGTGTCGATGCTCAACTTCGACATGGTGGGACGACTGCGGAACGACAGGCTCTTTGTCTATGGCACCGGCACTGCATCCGAGCTCCAGGCGCTGGTAGACAGCGCAAACTCCATCCCGGGTTCTCAGCCGTTTCGCATCGCGGGCGGTGGTGACGGCTTCGGCTCGTCGGATCACAGCTCCTTCTATGGTAAGAATATCCCCGTGCTGCACTTCTTCACGGACCTCCATGATGACTACCATCGGGCGAGCGACGATCCCGATAAAGTCAGCGCTGAGGGTGCGGCTCGTGTGGTGAGGCTTGCCCTGGACCTGACGCGAGGCATCGGAGACCGCCCGTCGCGGCTGACATTCGTGAGGGCGGCCGCTCCGCGGCAGGTAGCCGGAACGAGGCAGGGATCCGACACGTACCTAGGCTCGATTCCCGACATGGCCGCGGGTGACATACCCGGACTTCGTCTCACCGGAATCCGTCCTGGAAGTCCCGCCGATTCGGGCGGTCTCAAGAGCGGTGACGTCATCGTGGAGTTCGCCGGAAAGGCAGTGAAGGATCTGTTCTCGTACAGCGACGCACTGTACGCGCAGAAGCCGGGCGACGTCGTGAAGATCGCGGTACTTCGCGACGGCAAACGAGTGGAGCTCAGTGTCACGCTTGGGAAGCGCGGGGGTTAGCGCTTCGCCTGAGCCGATTCCGCCCCCGAAGGCTTCGGGGTTCACGACGACCACCGCAGTTCCGCTGTACTGGTGCTCCTACGGACCAGAGAATGCCGAACGGCTGCTCGTTCTTCACGGGGGGCCGGGCGCACACCACGACTATCTGCTGCCGCAGATGCTTCACCTCGCCGAGCACTACGAGCTGATCTTCTACGATCAGCGCGGCGGAGGCCGCTCGAGAGTCGATGGTTCGGAGCGCATCACGTGGGAGACGAACGTCGCCGATCTCGCGTCCGTGCTGCGCGAATTTTCAATCGCGAATCCGTCGATTGTCGGCTACTCGTGGGGCGGGATGCTGGCGATTCTCTACACACTTCAGTCAATGGGGGAAAGCGGGCTACCGGTTCCCGCGCGACTGGCGCTGATCGATCCTGCGCCGCTCACGAAGCATTATCGTAGAGAGTTCGAGCAGGAGTTCGCGCGCCGCGAGAACGGGCTTGAAATCCGAAAGATGCGTGAGACACTGGCGGAATCGGGCCTCCGGCAGAGCGATCCCGATGCCTACCGTCAGCGGACGTTCGAGCTGGCGGTTGCGGCTTACTTTGCCGATCCCGCACGAGCGAGCGGCCTCACTCCCTTCCGCGTCAGCGGACGCGTTCAACAGTCGGTCTGGGAAAGCCTCGGCCCCGAGTACGATGTTCTCGCGCAACTGAGCCCGCCGGGTTGTCCGACGCTGTTCGTACATGGTCGTGAAGACCCGATTCCGATGGCGTCGTCGCAAGCCGGTGCGCGGGCGATGAACGCCGAACTAGTCCTTCTGGACGATTGCGGGCATGTGCCGTACGTTGAACAATCCGGCCGCCTCTTCGCGGCGCTCGACGAGTTCCTCACTGGCTCGGACTCCAGGACCCGCGACTAGCTGATGTCAGATTTCGGCGTGATCCAGCAACACCTTTCCACAATGGAGATGGACGGAAACCAGTGTACGGTTTCGGTTCGGATTGCGTACGACGGAATCGAATACATCGGTCGGCTTTTTTTCGCCGATCCGGAGACCGGTGAAGGGATTCCCGATCACGGTGCGATTCCCGGGCGGTCGGTGGAGGAAGCGATCGGGCTGGCGCGTCGCCTGACGCTCGATGATCTCACCAGGCGGTATCACCGCGCCAAGGCGGACAAGCGCCGCTACACCTCGCTGCGACGGGCTACCGACCAGATGCTGATGAAGATCAAGTACATGAACCGTGTCTCGATCAACATGCGCAGCGGATTGCTCGACAAGGAGGGCGCGTCGCAGGAGATCGAGCTCATCCAGCGCCAGCTCCACGAGATGATCGACCACCTTCCGGGACATGCCGGAATGGAGGGTTAGCGAGGCATATATTGCGGGAATGGATTCCCGCACGGCGGCACACGTTCTCTCCCGGATTGGCGCTCTTCTGGAGCTCGGCGGCGCACCGAAATTCAACGCACGGGCCTATCAGAACGCTTCCCGCGCCGTCCTCGCACTGGGAGCCGACGATCTTCTTCCCTTGCTCCAGTCCGGAGAGCTTAAAAAGACGTCCGGTGTAGGACCAGCGACCCTGTCGGTTATCAGGGAGCTGATCGAGACGGGTGAATCGGCCTACCTCCAAAGACTGGTCGACGCCACACCGGAAGGACTGCTGGAGATGGTCCGTGTTCCGGGGCTCGGAGCCGCAAAAGTGCACCTGATCCACACCGAGCTCGGAGTCGAGACGCTGGAGCAGCTCGAAGAAGCGGCTCGCGATGGACGCCTCGCGAAGCTGCCGCGGTTCGGTCAGAAAACGGCCGAGCGCATTCTGAAAGGAATACCCTTCGCGCGCAATGCGGGTCAGCGCGCGCTTTATCACCGCGGTCTCTACCAGGCAGTGATCCTCCGGGACGCGGTCGCAAGACATCCCGACGTGACCGAAGCGTTCATTGCCGGGTCCGTGAGACGTCATCTCGAAATCGTTCGTGACAACGACATCGTCGCCGTCTGTAAAGTCGAGCCATCAGAAGTTGCCCAGCAGTTCGCGACCGCCGGTCCGGTGCGTGAAGCAGCGGGTGACGGAGCGTCGGTCTCGATCCGGTATGTCGACGGCACCGATCTCGACCTCTACTGCACTACTCCGGCAAATGCCGGCTTTACGCTCTGGCGAGCCACTGGAAGCGACGAGCACGTCACTCAGCTGCGCAAGTTCGCGGCGAAAAAAGGATTCACGATCGGCGACGAGGAGATGCTCGACCGGTCCGGTCGCCCATTGCGACTCGCCACTGAGCAGGAGTTGTTCGCGACGCTAGGTCTCGCTGAGATTCCGCCGGAATTGCGCGAGGGATTGGGCGAGATCGATGCTGCGGCAAACGGCACCCTGCCGAATCTTCTTCTCAGTACAGACATCCGCGGTGTACTGCACTGCCATTCCACCTGGTCGGATGGCGTCGCGTCTATCGAGGACATGGCCAACGCAGCGCGCGAACGAGGCTGGAGCTACATCGGTATCACCGATCACTCTGAAGCTGCCTTCTACGCGGGTGGAATGAAACGCGACAAGGTCCGCCGCCAGCATGATGAAATCGACGAGATCAATGCCCGCACGAAGGGATTCCGGGTTCTCAAAGGTATCGAAGCCGATATTCTGGCAGAGGGTCGGCTCGACTACGACGACGACACGCTGGCGATGTTCGAATACGTTGTCGGCTCCGTGCATTCGAGATTCAACATGAGCGGCACCGCCATGACCGATCGCGTTCTGTCGGCGATGGGCGACCCGCGCCTGACGATCCTCGGTCATCCCACCGGCAGGCTGCTGCTCTCGCGCGAGGGTTACGACATCGACATCGATGCGTTGATCGAAAAGGCTCTGGAAACCGGAACCGTCCTCGAGCTGAATTCCGATCCCCACCGCCTTGACCTCGACTGGCGGCACGTCCGCGAAGCGAAAGATCGGGGAGTCATGATCGAGATCGGGCCCGACGCCCATTCCGAGAGGGGATTGGATGCGCTCGAGCTTGGAGTCGGCATGGCGCGGAAGGCATGGCTTGAGAAAAAGCACGTTATGAACGCGCTTCCGGTGACGAAAGTTCTGGCCATGGCGGAAAGAAAGAGAGCGCAGAGGGCGGGCCGCCACGCAGAACCCGCAGAGACACAGAGCAGGACAGAGGAATGAAGGATTCGTCTAGCTCTGCCCAGTCGCTCGCGTCGGTTCGCGGTAAGCCGGCGACACCGAAGCCGGGTGCGGTATCGCGGGGAATTTCGCGCAAGAGGCGGAAGAAGCGCGGCGCGGAGCTGAAAGCGCACGCTGCCGAGCTGCTCGTTCGCCTCAAGCGGGAATACCCCGACGCACACTGTGAGCTGGACTTCGACTCTCCACTTCAGCTTCTCGTCGCGACGATATTGAGCGCGCAGTGCACCGACAGGCGGGTGAATCTCGTGACGCCTGAGCTGTTCAGGACTTATCCGGATGCCGGCGCTCTTGCCGCCGCCAGCACCAAACAGCTCGAAGATCTCATCAGGAGCACCGGTTTTTTTCGCAACAAGACGAAAAGTTTGCTTGGAATGTCGGCGGCTGTCGTCGAGCGACACGGAGGGGAGGTGCCGTCAACGATGGAAGATCTGGTCAAGCTCCCGGGTGTCGGCCGCAAGACCGCCAATGTCGTACTGGGCAACGCCTTCGCGACGAATGTCGGAATTGTCGTGGACACGCATGTAGGCAGGCTGAGCATTCGGCTTGGCCTGACTGTCGAGACGGATCCTGTGAAGGTGGAGCAGGCGCTGATGCCGCTTTTCCCACAGGATGGCTGGGCGCTGCTGTCCCACCTGCTGATCTTTCACGGCCGCAGAGTGTGTGTGGCGCGCACTCCGAGATGCGAGTCGTGCGTGCTCGCGGATATCTGCCCGTCGAGCAGAATTTGATGTATCATTCCCACGGTTCAACAGCGGCACGCTCTGTGTCTCTGTGCCTCTGCGTCTCTGCGCCTTCTGCGTGGCGCAGCCCCTCTGTGCCCTCTTTCTGTTTATGACACGATACGCAACGATCGAGACAAACCGCGGAACGCTCATCGCCGAACTCTATGACAAGGAAGCGCCGAACACCGTCGCGAACTTCGAGAAGCTCGCGAACGACAAGTACTACGACGGAATCAAATTTCACCGGGTGATTCCTGACTTCGTCGTTCAGGGCGGCGATCCGTACTCCCGCGACCTGCCATCAGGTGACCGAAAGATCGGCACCGGCGGCCCCGGATACAAAATCGACTGCGAGACCCAGGGAAATCCGCACAAGCACGAAGTCGGATCGTTGTCGATGGCGCACGCCGGGAAGAATACGGGCGGGAGCCAGTTCTTCATCGTGCTCAGCGAGGGCAACACGCGCCACCTGAACGGCGTGCACACGGTGTTCGGCAAGGTCACTAAAGGCGTCGAGCTGATCAAGACGATCAAGGCGGACGACAGCATGACTACGGTCCGTGTTTCCGACAAGGCGCCGGTTTCCCCGGAGTAGCCATGGCCATGAAGAAGAAAACCGACCTCGGCGCTGCGCTCGCAGGCCTCGTACTCGGAGGGTCGGTGCTGTTCCTCCTCATGTTGACGATAGTGTGGCTCACTAACACGCACTTCGAGGGCAAGGCCGAGCATAAGAAGAGCGTGAGTCCGCCGCCGGTTGGGGCGGGCGCTGTCGCGCCGGGCCCCATTCCCACGACAACAGGCACAGGCAGCCAGGCACCGGTTGCTCCTACGCCGACCGTCACTCCTCCGGCACGGCACTAGCGGAACGCGCAACGCGAAGGGGAATGGCAACCCGTAAGCCTTTCCCTTCTCCAACACGGCGTCGGCCGGAAGCGTACTTGCAGGTAACCCCGTGTGCCCCGTCTATTGCGAAACAGTCAGCCAACGATTGAATGGTCCCGTGCGTACTCCTGATGAGGAACGGGCGCTGGCAGGAGCGGCCCGCGCGGGAGATCACGACGCCTTCGCGGGTCTGGTGCGTCTGCACCAGCGGCGCGCGTACCTCGTTGCACGATCCATCCTCACGGTCCATGAGGATGCGGAGGACGCTCTCCAGGACGGATTTATCCGCGCGTTTCAGGCTCTCGACCGGTTCGATGTATCACAGCCGTTCGGAGCCTGGCTCAATCGGATCGTTGCCAATGCGGCGCTCGACCTGGCACGAAGGCGCAAGCTACGGACTACCGAGGAATTGAGTGACGCTCTTCAGTCGCCATTTCACGATCCGGCGGAGTCGGCGGAGTTGCGCGGCAGGCTCGGCGAAGCGCTGGCCGAGCTGCCGGAGAGGGCGCGGTCCGTGATTGTACTGCACGATGTGGAGGGATTTACGCATGTGGAGATCGGAGAAATGCTCGGAATTCCGGGCGGCACGGCAAGATCCGACCTCCATCACGCCCGGCAGAAACTGCGCGGGTTATTGAGAGACCTGAGAGGTGGCTAAATGACTGATCAACCCAGATTTCCCAATTCAGCGGGGCGGAACCCGGCCAACCGTGATGCGCTCGAAGAGCCTGTCATCGGGCTCATCCGTGACGCGTATCTCCCGCCGGTTCCAGCATCGCAATCCAGCCAGTATTGGGAGCTTCTCGAGAGTCGCATCATGTC
>Ga0136617_10006260_pt1 | contig 10650 bp, 9 predicted proteins | sample AntDrymUQ3222106_2_FD_129672 | JGI IMG/M metagenome (GOLD analysis project Ga0136617, IMG submission 129672) | Polar desert sand microbial communities from Dry Valleys, Antarctica - metaG UQ322 (21.06) | ecosystem: Environmental > Terrestrial > Soil > Desert | place: Antarctica: Dry Valley...
GTTGAACAGGATCAGGAACGAATCATCAACCACCCGGCCCCCGAAGGCGTCAGGCGTGGTGATGGCGTTGCCGTTGAGCAGCACGCCGATCGACTTGGCGTACCCGTTGTCCCAGTCCTCGTCGGTCATCGCCGCACCATCGGGCCGCAGCCACAGGAGCTCCTCGGTGCCCCGGATCGGATGGCCCTGGAACCAGCGGCGCCGGCGGAACACCTCGTTCGAGCGGCGCAGGGCGATGAGGGCGCGGCACCACTCCGTGAACTCGCGATCGGCGTGTTCCCAGTCGTACCACGACAGTTCGGTGTCCTGGCAGTAGCCGTTGTTGTTGCCGTCCTGGCTGCGGCCCAGCTCGTCGCCGCCGAGCACCATGGGGACCCCCTGGGACAGCAGCAGGGTGGTCATCAGGTTGCGCCGTTGCCGCGCCCGCAGCGCGAGCACGTTCTCGTCGTCGGTGGGGCCTTCGGTCCCGCAGTTCCACGAACGGTTGTGGGACTCGCCGTCGCGGTTGTCCTCGCCGTTGGCCTCGTTGTGCTTGTCGTTGTAGGCGACCAGATCGGCCATGGTGAACCCGTCGTGGGCGGTGACGAAGTTGACCGAGGCGGTGGGCCGGCGACTGTCGGCCTGGTAGAGATCGGAGCTGCCGGTGAAGCGCGATCCGAACTCGGCCAGCGCGGCCGGCTCGCCTCGCCAGAAGTCGCGAATGGTGTCGCGGTAGCGGCCGTTCCATTCCGACCACAGGGGCGGGAAGTTGCCCACCTGGTAGCCGCCCTCGCCGACGTCCCACGGTTCGGCGATGAGCTTCACGGTCGACACGATGGGGTCTTGCTGCACGAGGTCGAAGAAGGCCGAGAGTCGGTCGACCGCGAACAGCTCCCTGGCCAGCGCGGAGGCCAGGTCGAAGCGGAAGCCGTCGACGTGCATCTCGGTGACCCAGTAGCGCAGGCTGTCCATGATCAGTTGCAGCACGTGGGGGTGGCGCATGTTGAGGCTGTTGCCGGTGCCGGTGAAGTCGAGATAGCGCATCGGGTCGGCGTCGGTGACCCGGTAGTAGGCGAGGTTGTCGATGCCGCGCATCGACAGCATCGGGCCGCGGTGGTTGCCTTCGGCGGTGTGGTTGTAGACCACGTCCATGATCACTTCGATGCCGGCGGCGTGCAGCGTCTTCACCATCGCCTTGAACTCGGTGATGCTGGACAACGCGCTGGTGCCGCCGACGGCGTAGCCGTTGTGGGGGGCCAGGAAGGCGATCGAGTTGTAGCCCCAATAGTTGCGCAGACCCAGTTCCACCAGGCGGTGGTCGTGGATGAACTGGTGCACCGGCATCAACTCGACGGACGTGATGCCCAGGCCGGACAGGTGGTTGACGATCGACGGGTGGGCCAGGCCGGCGTAGGTGCCACGCAGCTGGTCGGGGACGGCCGGGTGGCGGTTCGTCATGCCGCGCACGTGGGCCTCGTAGACGATGGTCTCGTGCATCGGATGGCGGGGCAGGCGGTCGTGGCCCCAGTCGAAGAACGGGTCGCTCACCACGGCGTTGGGCACGTGGCGGGCGCTGTCGGCCGCATTGGGCTGCGACGGGTCGTCGAGGTCGTAGGCGAAGCAGGCCGGGTCCCAATCGACGTCGCCGGCCACCGTCTTCGCGTAGGGGTCGAGCAGCACCTTCGCCGGATTGCACCACTGGCCGGCGGCCGGGTTCCACGGGCCGTGCACGCGGTAGCCGTAGCGCTGGCCGGGCCGCACGGCGGGAAGGAACGTGTGCCAGCAGTAGCCATCGACCTCGCTGAGCTCAACGCGTTCTTCGTCGCCGCGGTCGCCGAACAGGCACAGCTCAACGCCCTCGGCCATGCTGGTGAACAGCGAGAAGTTGGTCCCCGAGCCGTTGTAGGTGGCGCCCAAGGGGTAGGGCTCGCCGGCCCAGATGCGCCGGTCGGGCGGCGCAGGCGGCGCCGGTGTCGTTGGCGTCGTCGCGGGCGTCGGGGATTCGGACATCGAGGCATTCTGGCGGAGTTGGCTGGCCGCGACCTCAGATGCGAGCGAGCGAGCGCCAGCGAGGGAGGGGCCACCCACGGCCTGCGTGGCCGGGGAACGCAATGACGTTCATGGTGACACCATGTCACCGTTGCGACCGACCGAGCGCCAGCGAGGGAGGGGCCACCCACGGCCTGCGTGGCCGGGGAACGCAGTAATGGCCATACTTCCTCGATGGTCAACGAGCAGATGCGCACCCAGTGGACGAACAACGCCGGGCCCGGCTGGGTGGCCCATCACGATGTCTTCGAGGCGGTGCTGGCCCCGTTCAATCACGCCGTGATCGACGCCATCGGCCCCCTCGAGGGGCTGCGGGTACTCGACGTCGGCTGCGGGACGGGGTCGCTGTCGCAGCTGGTCATCGATGCCGGCGGGACGGCCGTCGGCGCGGACATCTCGGAGTCGATGGTGGCTGGTGCTCGGCGGCTGGTGCCCGGTGCCCGGTTCGAGGTGGCCGACGGGCAGACCGCGCCGCTGGCCGAGTTGGCCGACGGCGGCTTCGATCGGGTCGTCTCGCGGTTCGGGGTGATGTTCTTCGAGGGCTCAGCGGCGGCGTTCGCCAACATCCGGGCGGCCACCAAGCCCGGGGGACGCATGGCGTTCCTCTGCTGGCGATCACGCGAGGAGAACCCGATGTTCACGTGCGGTGTGCGGCTGGTGGCCGACCGTCTGCCACCGCCGCCCGAGCCGCCCGCCCCTGATGCTCCGGGGCCGGTGGCGTTCGCCGATCCGCAGCGGGTGCACCGGGTGCTCGAGCAGGCCGGCTGGTCGGACATCGCCGTCGAGTCCTTCGACGCCATGTGCGTGTTCGGTCGCGACGGCAGCGACGGAGTCGAGGAACGCATGACGATGTTGATGGCGACCCAGGTGGGCTCCGACGCCGCCGCCCAGCTCATCCCCGACATCGGCGAGGCCGGCTGGGCCGACCTGCTCGACGAGGTGCGGGCCGACCTGCGCACCACCATGGTCGACGGCGTCGTCGCCTTCCCGGGTCGCACGTGGCTCGTCACCGCCAGCACCTGACGAAGGGTCACGCGGTGCACCATGTCACGGATGCGAGCGACCGAGCGCCAGCGAGGGAGCGGCCAGCAGCTGCGCAGGCAGTTCATAGCGTGGCCGGGGAACGCACAAGGGGGGTCACGCCGTGTCGGGGCTGGTGAGGCCCAGGGCGGCGATGGACTGCTCACGCATCAGGAACTTCTGCACCTTGCCGGTCACCGTCATCGGGAAGTCGTCGACGAAGCGCACGTAGCGGGGGATCTTGTAGTGGGCGATGCGGCCCCGGCAAAACTCGCGGATGTCTTCCGCAGTCACCGTGGGGCCCGGTTCGGCCGACGCCGGGTGCCGCTTGATCCAGGCCATCAACTCCTCGCCGTAGCGTTCGTCGGGCACCCCGATCACCTGGACGTCGGCCACCGCCGGGTGGGTGTACAGGAACTCCTCCACCTCACGCGGGTAGACGTTCTCGCCGCCGCGGATCACCATGTCCTTGATGCGCCCCACGATGTTCACGTAGCCGTCGTCGGCCATCACGGCCAGATCCCCGGTGTGCATCCAGCCGTCGGCGTCGATCGCTTCGGCCGTGCGTTCGTCGTCGTTCCAGTAGCCACGCATCACCGAGTACCCCCGCGTGCAGAACTCGCCGGTCTCGCCGCGAGTGACGGTCGTCCCGCTCGACGGGTCGGCGACGCGGATCTCCACGTGCGGATGGGCCCGCCCGACGGTGGCGGTGCGGTGATGCAGCGAATCGTCGGGCAGGGTCTGGGTGGAGACCGGTGACGTCTCCGTCATCCCGTAACAGATGGTCACCTCGCGCAGGTGCATGCGTTCGACGCACGCCTTCATCACCTCGACGGGGCACGGTGACCCGGCCATCACGCCGGTGCGCAGACTGGTCAAATCGTAGTGGTCGAAGTCGGCCAGACCCAGTTCGGCGATGAACATCGTCGGCACGCCGTACAACGCCGTGCAGCGCTCGGCCTCGACAGTGGCGAGCACGTGCACCGGGTCGAAGGCGTCGGCCGGGATGACCATGGTCGCCCCTTGGGTGGTGCAGCCGAGGTTGCCCATCACCATGCCGAAGCAGTGGTAGAAGGGCACCGGGATGCACACCCGGTCGGCGGCGGTGAAGCCCTGGCGACGGGCCACGTTGGCCCCGTTGTTCAAGATGTTGCGGTGGGTGAGCGTGGCGCCCTTGGGGAAGCCGGTCGTGCCCGATGTGTACTGGATGTTGACCGGGTCGTCGGGGCCCAGGCCGGCTCGCCGCGCGGCCAGGTCAGCGGCACTGGCGCCGCCGGTACCGGCCACCAACTCGTCCCAGTCGTCCTCCCAGAAGAACACGCTGCGCTCCAGCGCATCGACCTGGCCCTCGACCTGATCGACCATCTCCATGTAGTCCGACGACTTGAACGACGGCGCCGCGAACAGCATTCGACAGCTCGACTGGTTGAGCGCGAACTCCAGTTCGTGGGTGCGGTAGGAGGGGTTGAGGTTGACGAGGATCACCCCGATCGACGCGGTGGCGTACTGCAGCAGCGTCCATTCCGCGTAGTTGGGGCTCCACAGCCCGACCCGGTCGCCCACGTCGAGCCCGGTGGCCAGCAACCCGGCCGCCAAGCGCTCGACCCGCTGGCCGAACTCGTCGTAGGTCCACCGGATGCCCTGGTGCCGGGCCACCAGTGCTTCGTTGGCGCCGTAAGCCGCGATGGTGCGGGCCAGGTTGACCCCGATGGTGTCGTCGAGCAGCGCCACGTCGGTGGGGCCGGCGTCATAGGCGAGGTCCATGCCCCCGAGTGTCGCGCGGCGAGCAGGACCGCTCAGACGTACTCGAACACGGTGTCGCGTTCAGTCGGGTCGACGAAGAACGTCTTCCAGGTCGACACTGGCGAGTCGGCATCGGTGACGTCGTCGACGATGCGGAACTCCGCGGTCCAACCGTCCGGCGTCACCACGTGGCGCGTGTAGCCGCGGTGGGCGAGCTCGATGTCGTAGATGTTGCCCAGCGTGGTCACCACGTCCTGGAGGTCCGCGGGTACCAACCCACCCGAGCTGATCGACGTGGACACGAACTCGACGCCCACGTCGGGCAGCACCCCGACCCCGGCCAGGTGGATGTCGCCGGTGAGCACCACGGTCCGCTCGGCGACGCTGGCGGAATCGAGCAGGCGACCGCGCGCCGGCCCGTAGCCGTCCCACTGGTCGTAGTTCAAGATCGCCTCGCCGAGGCGGGCGTCGGTGAGCACGGTCTGCTGGCCGATCACCGGCCACGTCGCGGTGGTCCCTGCGAGCTGGTCGGCCAGCCACTGCTCCTGTTCGGCGCCGAGCATCGAGCGTGACTCCGCGGCGACCGCGGGGCACGGGGGATCGACGCTCAGCACCACGTCAAGGCAGGCCTGGTTGGTGCGGTATTGGCGCCCGTCGAGGAGGATCAGGTTGGCCAGATCGCCCCACGCCGTCGCCCGGTAGATCGACAGGTCGTCACCCGACGTAGGCCTCGGCATCCGCACCGGCATGTGCTCCCACCACACCTGGTAGCCGGCGAGGCGGCGGGTGGCGAAGTCGGCGATCTCGCCGACCGCTTCGGGTACCAACCCGGCGTAGTTGTTGTCCACCTCGTGGTCGTCCCAGATGACGAGCCACGGGCACGCCGCCCGGGCGGCCCGCAGCTGGTCGTCGGAGAGGTATTGGGCGTAACGATCGCGGTAGGCGTCGACGGTGGTGACTTCGGCGCCGCCGTGGCTGCGCACCACCGCGCCGCCGGTGGGGAAGCTCCCGTACTCGTAGATGAAGTCGCCGAGGAACAGCACCAGGTCGGGCGCCCATTCGGCGATGTCGCGGTGGGCGGCGTAGAAGCCCGTCTCGAAGTGCTGGCAGGACGCGGCGGCGATGCGCAGCTCGCTGGTTGCCGTCCCCGGTGGCGGGGTGGGAGCCACCCGGCCGCTCGGGCTCACGACGTCACCACCAAGGCGGAACCGGTAGTACGCCGGTCCGGCCAGATCGGCGACGACGTGCACGCTGTGACCCTCGGCCGCCCGCGCCGTCACCTCACCCGACGCCGTGACCGCGCTGAACGAGTCGTCGTCGGCCAGCTCCCACACGAGCGGAAGATCGGGCTCGTCGAGGGCGCGGCCATCGGCGGTCGTCAGCCTGGTCCACAGCACGGCCGACGCCGGGGCGGGATCGCCCGAGGTCACCCCGAGGGCGAAGGGGTTGCCGTCGAGCGGACCGGCCCCCGTGGGCCGGCGACCGGCACCCGCGGCGGCCAAGGGGGTGAGGCTGGCCCCGGCAATCGTCGCGGCCCCGAGGGCAAGGAGGTGGCGGCGCGAAATCTCGGGCATTCGTGCACCATGTCACAGTTGCGAGCGACCGAGCCCAGCGAGCGAAGCCCTGTCGGTCGTGATCCGCCCGCCATCTGCTGACGGGAGTACAAAGCAGCGGAGCTCCGCGCGAACACCCAAGCGATGTCAACGTGCGCGCGCTCGTGTAGAAGAAATGCACTGCCTGACCCTGCGCGCCGATCGGCGCGTCGGCGGTCACCGCGCGCTGTGCTCGATGTTCGCGACGAGGAGCATCATCGTGTGGTCGTCGAACGGGGCAGGCTCGAAGCCGTACTTCTCGTACCAGCCGCCCGCGGTGTCGTTGGCGGCGTGAACGAGCACCACCCGCACGCCCACGACCTGCGCCACCTCGAGGGTCTTCAGCAGAAAGTGCTTGAGCAGCGCGTCGCCGAGACCCTTCCGATGGTGCTTGACGTCGGTGGCCAGACGCGCCAGCAGCACCGCTGGGATCGGCTCGGGCTGGTTGCGCGACACCTTGCCGGGTGCCTGCGCTCGCAGGATGACGGCCGTGCTAGAGGCGTAGAAGCCAACGACCCGGCCCTCGAAGCTGACGACCCATGTCCGGCTTCCGCCACCGCTCTGGTTGCGTAACGCCTTCCGCGCGAGCCAGCGGTTGAGCTCGTCATCACCGCAGTCGAAGCCGGCGATGACGTGCTCGGCGAGGAGCAGCTCCGGCCCACGATAGTCGCTCACCGCCCGTCGAGTTGTTCCAGCACGGACCGGTTGGCGAGCAGCTTCGACAGCCGGGGCTTGTACACCGAGGGCCGGTCGAGGATCGCGTGCTGATCGGACAGCCTGACCCCCACCGGTACCCTCACACCGATGAGTGAGTTTCAGCGGATCGGCGTCGTGGGCAGTGGCTTGATGGGTTCGGGCATCGCCGAGGTGTGCGCCCGCGCCGGGCTCGACGTGATGGTCCGCGAAGTCGACGCCGGCGCGGCCGAGGCCGGTCAGCAGCGTCTCGTCAAGTCTCTCGACCGCGGCGTGTCGTCGGGGAAGCTCAGCGAGTCCGATCGTGATACGGCCCTGGCCGGCGTGGCGTTCACCACCGATCTGACCGACCTGGCCGACCGCCAACTCGTCATCGAGGCGGCCATCGAGAACGAGGCGCTGAAGGTGGACATCTTCCGTCAGCTCGACGAGGTCGTCGCGGACGAACGAGCCGTCCTGGCCAGCAACACCAGCTCCATCCCCATCATGAAGCTGGGCATCGCCACCGGCCGTCCCGAGCAGGTCATCGGCATCCACTTCTTCAACCCGGTACCCGTGCTCAAGCTGGTTGAGCTGGTGACCAGCCTGATGACGTCACCCGAGACAGTCGCCGCGGCGGAGGGCTTTGCCACCGGTGTGCTGCACAAGAAGGTCATCCGCAGCCAGGACCGGGCCGGTTTCGTGGTCAACGCGCTGTTGGTCCCTTACCTCTTGTCGGCCATCCGCATGATGGAGTCCGGCTTCGCCACCGCCGAGGACATCGACACCGGCATGGTGGAAGGCTGCAACCATCCGATGGGACCGTTGCACCTCACCGACCTGATCGGCCTGGACACCACCCTCGCCGTGGCCGAGAGCCTCTACGCCGAGTTCAAAGAACCGCTCTACGCCCCGCCGCCCATGCTGTCGCGCATGGTCGAGGCCGGCCTCCTCGGCCGCAAGACCGGCCGCGGCTTCTACGACTATGGGCGTTAGGGGTCGCCGCTGCCCATGGATCGCGTCGAACGGCTCACCAATCTGCTAGCGCTGCTGCTGGAGACCACGCAGCCGATGACGCTGGTGGAGATCGCCGGGGAGATGGGCGATCAGTACCCGCCGACTCTGGCCAACCTGCGCGCCAACTTCGAGCGCGACAAGGCGGCCCTGCGGGAGATCGGGGTGCCCATCGAGACCACGGTGCTGATCGGCGACCACGCCGGCATGTCGGCGTACTGGATCGACCGGCAGCGCTACGAGCTGTCCGACCTCGACCTCGACCCGGCCGAGACCCGGGCGTTGCAGATGGCCTTCGCCGCGGTGCGTTCGTCGTCTGGTGCTGCGATCACCGCCGGCGAGGAGGCGTTGTGGAAGCTCGGCACCGAGCGGGTCGACGCCGGCCTGGCCGTCACGGCCGTCGTGCCCGAGCTGCCGTCGCTGCCCACCTTGCGTGACGCCATTGCCCGCCGGGCGACGGTGGCGTTCCGCTACCACGATCGGGACCGCCTCGTCGACCCCTTCGGTCTGCTGCTGCGCGACGGCTTCTGGTACGTGCTCGGGCGAGATCACGGCCACGACGAGCAACGCACCTACCGGGTCGACCGGGTCCAGGGCTCGGTGGCGGTTCGCGAGCCGGACGGCGCCTTTGAGCGCCCGGCCGGCTTCGATCCCCGCACCGCCTTCTCCAGCGAGGCCAAGCACTTCGGGGTGGTTGGAGAGGACGCCCGCACGGCGCGGGTCCGGGTGTCAGCCGAACGAGCGGTCATCGTCGAACGCGGTGTCGGCGTCGACCGGGTCGTGCACCGGGCCAGCGACGGCTCGATCGATATCGATGTGCCCTGCGCCAACATCGGTGCCTTCGGTTCGTGGGTGCTCGGCTTGATGGACCACGCCGAGGTCCTCGGACCACCCGACGTGCGCGACGCCGTGCGCGCCCGTCTGCAGGCGTTGGTGGATCGGGCCGATCGGGCGGGCGGCCCATGAGTGCCCGACCGAACGCCGAGTCCCGCCTCAGCCGCCTGCTCGTGATGCTGCCGTGGCTGATGGAGCGGGGCGAGGTGCCGCTCGACGAGGTGGCCCGCACGTTCTCGATGTCGCGCGCGGCCGTGGTGAAGGAGCTGGAACTGGCGTCGATGTGCGGCCTGCCCCCGTTCGTCGACGAGCTGATCGACGTGTTCGTCGACGACGAGATGGTGGTGGTTGGCGTGCCCCGCCTGTTCACCAAGCCCCTCCGGCTCAACGCGCCGGAAGGCTTCGCCCTGCTGACGGCCGGCCGGGCCGCCATGCAACTCCCCGGCGCCGACGCCGACAGCCCGCTCGGCCGGGGGCTGGCCAAACTGGCTGCCGCCCTGGGCGAATCGGCCGACGACGATTCCACGCTGGTGGTCGACCTGGCGCCGACGGCGATGGTCGACGAGTTCGTCGAGGCGGCCGGCCGGCGCGAGCGGCTCAGCATGCGCTACTGGACGGCGACCCGCGACGAGGTGTCCGAACGCGAGGTGACCCCCCGGCGGGTGTTCCACGAGCGCGGCGACTGGTTCGTCTCGGCCGACGACCACCGCTCGGGCGAGCGCCGGACGTTCCGCCTCGACCGGGTCGAGACGTTCGCCCGAACGGCCACGTTCGACCCCCCGGACAGTGATCCCGGAGCGGGCAGCGGCGCGGGTACCAGCACGTCCGGCGCCGACGAGGCGGCGGCGGTCAGTTCGGTGTCCTGGTCGGCCGACGGATCACTGCCCCGGGTCACCGTGCGGCTCCAACCGGGTGCCCGCTGGGTGGTCGAGCAGTACCCCGTGGATGCGGTGATGGAGGGCGCCGACGGCTCGCTCGACGCGACGTTGGCGGTGTCCAGCGAGCGCTGGCTGCAGCGGCTGCTGCTGCGGGCGGGTACCGATGCCGAGGTGCTGGCGCCCCCGGAGTGGGTAAACCTTGGTGCTGTGGCGGCGCGTCGGCTGCTCAACCGCTACCCAGAGGTACCTCGAGCGGCGAATCGAGAGGCGGCCGGCGCCGACGGGGGAAGTACAGCTCGTCGAGCTGGTCGGCGTCGGTGATCCCGAGGTCGCGTAGCAGACGGGGGAGCACCGCGGCGGTGGCTTCGGCGTCGGCGAGGGCGTCATGGTGGCGGGTGAGCGCGACCTGGTAACGCGAGCACACGTCGGCCAGCCCGTGGGGGAGCAGGCGCTCCGGGTCGAGGCGGCGCGAGAGGTCGAGCGTGCAAAGCCGCCGGGCGATGGACAGCGCCACGTTGGCGCGGGCGGCGGCCCGTTCCACGAACGCGGCGTCGAACGCGGCGTTGTGGGCGGTGAACTCTGCCCCCTGCAGCCGGCGGGCCAGCTCGCCGAACGCGTCGGCCGGGCGGGCGCCGTGGCGCAGCGCCCGACGGGTGATGCCGTGGATGTGACGGGGGCCGACGCGGTGCCAGAACCGGCGCAGCCGCACGAGCGTCGACCAGCGATCGACCAGGGTGCCGTCGGCCTCAATCACGACGAGGCCGATCTGCAACACGTGATGGCGTCCCGGACGCAGCCCCGACGTTTCCACGTCGACCACCGCAAACCTGGGCAATGCACTCATTGGTGCACCATCCGCCCGTGCCAAC
>Ga0136617_10006261_pt1 | contig 10650 bp, 14 predicted proteins | sample AntDrymUQ3222106_2_FD_129672 | JGI IMG/M metagenome (GOLD analysis project Ga0136617, IMG submission 129672) | Polar desert sand microbial communities from Dry Valleys, Antarctica - metaG UQ322 (21.06) | ecosystem: Environmental > Terrestrial > Soil > Desert | place: Antarctica: Dry Valley...
GATCCGGCCGTCTCCGTTGCTGTCCCAAGCGCCATAGGCTCCGCCACGATAAGTGTCGTATTCGGCGCGGGAAATGCGGCCATCGCCGTTCTTGTCGACCGGGCCGTAGGTGCCGCAGGCGGCATAAGTCCGGTTCGGATCAAAGGCGTCGGCGACCGACTGAACGTCATTGCCGACGCCCCTTACGGTGTTGCAGGCGCCAAGTGCGGTCACCAGCAGCAAGGGTGCAATATAGTTACGCATGGAGTTCCTCCTGTCGTCACAGCCCGTGCGGCTCGTCCCGCGGTCAGGGCTGATGAGAAACGGGTGGCGGGGTGGGGTGGTTCCGGAAGCGAGACGGTAACCATTGGCCGCTAGCCGCCATGTCGATTTGCGGCACGTCGTGCAGCGCGTCGAGCACGCACGCGGTTAGCTTCGCGCCCCAAACCCGTCGCCCTATTATTGGCGGTCACTCCAATGTAGGGGGCGCCCCGGTAACGGTCCGCCATGACGTAGACCCAACCGCCCATCGAAACCTCAGAAAAGGTAGCGGGATCCCCGCTTTCGCGGGGATGACGGTGTGGCAAGACGCCTCAAGCCTGGTGGATTGCTTTCACCACCTGGTAGGTCTCCAGCCCCTCCTTGCCGCCTTCGCTGCCGAACCCGCTGTCCTTGACGCCGCCGAACGGCGCGTCGGCGACCGAGATGGCGAAGGTGTTGATGCCGACCATGCCGCTTTCGATCGCGTCGCCGAGCAGGTTGGCGCGGCGGCCGTTTTCGGTGAAGGCGAAGGCGGCGAGGCCGTAGGGCAGGCGGTTGGCCTCGTGGATCGCCTCGTCGAAGCTGTCGAATGGGCGCGAGACGGCGACCGGTCCGAACGGCTCCTCGTTCATGATCTCGGCCTCGTTGGGGACGTCGGCGAGGAGGGTCGGCTGGAAGAAGAAGCCGCCCTCGCCGGGCTCGCCGCCGGCCAGCACCCTGGCGCCCTTGGCGCGTGCGTCCTCGATCAATGCGCCGACCGCTTCCGGCCTCCGGGCGTTGGCGAGCGGGCCCATCCTGGTGTCCTCGGCCAGGCCGTCGCCGACCTTCACCTTGGCGGTGCGCTCCGCGAAGCCCTTGAGGAACGCGTCGTAGATGCCGCGCTGGACGTAGAAGCGGGTCGGCGAGACGCACACCTGGCCGGCGTTGCGGAATTTCTGCGGCACGACCATGTCGAGCGTCTTCTCGAGGTCGCAATCGTCGAAGATCAGCACCGGCGCGTGGCCGCCAAGCTCGAGCGTGATCCGGGTCATGGTATCGGCTGCCAATTTCATCAATTGCTTGCCGACCGGGACCGAGCCGGTGAAGCTGACCTTGCGGATGATTTTGGAGCCGAGGAGCGCTTCGCTGACCCGGCTGCCGTTGCCGTGGACCAGCTGCGCGACACCCGCGGGAATGCCGGCGTCGGCGAGCGCCCGGAACAGTTCGCCGGTGCAGCCCGGCGTTTCCTGCGGCGGTCGCGAGATTATTGTGCAGCCGGCGGCGAGCGCCGCCGACACCTTCTTGGCCAGCAGATAGATCGGGAAGTTCCACGGCGTGAAGGTCGCGGTCGGCCCGACCGGCTGGCGGATGACCCGCGACAGCTGCCCGGCCGGGCGCACCAGGGTGCGGCCGTAGTCGCGCTTGATCTCCTCGGCGTACCAATCGAACAATTGCGCGCTGCCAAGCACTTCGGCCCTGGCCTCGGGGAAGACCTTGCCCTGTTCCTGGGTCATAATCCGGCCGATGTGCTCGGCGCGTTCGCGCAGCAGGTCGGCGGTCTTGTGGAGGATGGCGCCGCGCTTGTCGGTGTCGGTCGTGCGCCATTCGGGCCAGCTTCGCGCCGAAGCGGCAAGCGCTTCCTCGAGGTCGGCGTCGCTGGCCAGCGGAAGCTCGGCGATGCCGCTTCCGGTGGCCGGATTGATGACGGTGAAATGGTCGCGGTCCTCGCCGGCGCGCCAGCTGCCGTCGATGAACAATTTGAGGTCGGCTTCATATCCCATGGCGGTGCATCTAGGCGTCGCTTGAAGCGGCTGCAACGGGCGGCTAGCAGCGGCTTGAAGGAGACACCCAAATGACCAAGCAGGAACTGGTGGCGAAGATGCAGGAAGGGCAGGCGTGGATCGCCGGCAAGAGGGTCAAGCTCGACTTCGGCGATCAGGGCGCGGTGATGCTCGACGGCGCGGCTCAACAGGTTAGCGAGGACGACGGCGCCGCCGACACGACGATCAAGGTCGGCTGGGACGATTGGCAGGCGATGGCGGCCGGGCAGTTGGACGGCATGACGGCGTTCATGACCGGCAAGCTCAAGGTCGAGGGCGACATGTCCAACGCGATGCAATTGCAGGGCGTGCTGGCGAAATTGCGAGCGTAGCGAGCATCCCTGCGAAGGCAGGGATCCAGTCTGGGCTCCTGCCTTCGCAGGAGCACATGAAGGCAGAATAGAATGGCTCAGAAAATCTACCCCGATGCGGAAGCTGCCCTCGACGGGCTGCTGCACGACGGCATGACGATTGCCGCGGGCGGGTTCGGCCTGTGCGGCATTCCGGAGCGGCTGATCGATGCGATCGTCGCCAGCGGGGTCAAGGACCTGACCATCGCGTCGAACAACGCCGGCATCGACAATGAGGGGCTCGGCAAGCTGCTTCGGACGCGCCAGGTGAAGAAGATGATTTCGTCCTACGTCGGCGAGAACAAGGAGTTCGAGCGGCAATATCTGGCCGGCGAGCTGGAGGTCGAATTCTGCCCGCAAGGGACGCTCGCCGAGCGGATGCGCGCGGGCGGCGCGGGCATCCCGGGATTTTATACCAAGACCGGCGTCGGGACGGTCGTCGCCGAGGGCAAGGAATTGAAGGAGTTCGACGGCGAGACCTTTGTGCTCGAACGCGGCATCCGCGCCGATGTGTCGATCATCAAGGGGTGGAAAGCGGACGAGGACGGCAATTTGATGTTCCGCAAGACCGCGCGCAATTTCAATCAGCCGGCCGCGACCTGCGGCAAGATCTGCGTCGCCGAGGTCGAGGAGATCGTGCCGGTCGGAAGCCTCGAACCCGACTGCATCCACCTGCCGTCGATCTACGTGAAGCGGATGATCAGCGGTGCGCCCTACGACAAGAAGATCGAGTTCCGCACGGTGCGCCAGCGGGAGAGCGCATGACCCCGCGCAACCCCTGGCTGATCGTGGGCGGATGGCTGAGCCTCGCTGCTTCCGCGCTGCACGTCGGATGCATCATCGGTGGCCCGTCCTGGTATCGCTTCTTCGGCGCCGGGGAGGCAATGGCGCGCGCTGCGGAGCGCGGCGAGGCCTATCCGGCGCTGGTCACCCTCGGAATCGCGATCGTCCTCGCCGTCTGGGCGGCCTACGCTTTCGCCGGCGCGGGAGTCATTCGCCGGCTGCCGCTGATGCGGACCGCATTGGTGGCGATAAGCGCGGTCTATCTCGTTCGCGGGCTGGCGCTTGTCCCGATTGCGTTCCAGCCGGAATCGCAGACCCCGTTCAACATCTGGTCGTCACTGATCGTCCTCAGCTACGGACTGGTTTACGCGATTGGCACGTGGCGCGCCTGGCCTCGCCTGGCCGCAAAGGAGAGCATTGCCTGATGGCCTGGGACCGCAACCAGATGGCCGCGCGGGCGGCGAAGGAGCTTCGCGACGGCTATTACGTCAACCTCGGCATCGGCATCCCGACCCTGGTCGCAAACAATATTCCCGAGGGCATGACGGTCACGCTGCAAAGCGAGAACGGGATGCTCGGCATCGGGCCGTTCCCGTACGAAGACGAGGTCGACGCCGACCTGATCAACGCCGGCAAGCAGACCATCAGCGAGCTGCCGTCGTCGTCCTATTTCAGCTCGTCGGACAGCTTCGCGATGATCCGCGGCGGGCATATCGATTTGACGGTGCTCGGCGCGATGGAGGTCAGCGAGAAGGGCGACATCGCCAACTGGATGATCCCGGGGAAGATGATCAAGGGGATGGGCGGAGCGATGGACCTGGTCGCCGGGGTGAAGAAGATCATCGTCGTGATGGAGCATGTGTCGAAGAACGGCGATCCCAAGTTCATCCCCGAATGCACGCTGCCGCTGACCGGCAAGAACGTCGTCGACATGATCATCACCGACCTCGCCGTGTACCACCGGCCCGACCACGACAGCGCGTTCAAGCTGATTGAATTGGCGCCCGACGTCACCGCGGAGGAGGTCCGCTCCAAGACCAGCGCGCATTACGAGGAATGAAGGCGGTCGCCGTCGCGCTCGCGTTGGTTCTCGCATCCTGCGAGAAAGAGCCGCCGGTGGTGATCGACGGTTCGTCGCCGCAGGCGTTCGAGCGCACCGCGGCCGACGCGCGGCGCCAGCTTCCCGATGCCGAGCGGCTGCTGTTCGACCGGGCGATCCGCACCGTCGGCGGGCGGCGAATGGCCAATCGCGATCCCGCCGCGTTGGCGCGGGTGACCTTCGACGGTATGACCGCCAGCCAGGTCGTCGCCGACCAGCGGGGGCGCGAGAAATAGGAGACGGACATGCGCAGGTTTTCGATGCTTCTTCTGGCCGCAACCGCCATTGCCGGCTGCAGAGTCTCCGAAGCGCCTGGCAATGCGCCGGACAATGCGGCGCCGGCTGCCGCGGAGGCAGTGCCGCTGACGCTCATCCGGCTCGATTGCGGCAGCGCAACGATCAAGGATTTCAACTCTTTCTTTTCCGACCGGCCGGGCCTGTACGCGCCGGGCCCGCGGGAGATCACCGATAGCTGCTACCTGATCCAGCACGGCGGCCAGCAGATGGTCTGGGACACCGGATTTTCGGCCGACTTGAAGGGCAAGAAGAACGACATGGGGCCGCTCGTGGCGACTATGGACACAACGCTCGTCGAGCAGCTCGCGCGGGTTGGCCTCAAGCCCGCCGATATCGACATCGTCGCAATCAGCCACATGCATGCCGATCACACGGGACAGGCAGCGCAATTCCCGAATGCGAATCTGCTAATCGGCCAGCGGGATTTCGAGCAGACCACGGGCAAGGACGACCCGTTCGGTCCGTGGCGCGGCGATGCGAAGCCGACGACGCTGGTCAGCGCGGACCACGACGTCTTCGGCGACGGCAGGGTGATGGCGCTTCACCTGCCGGGACACACGCCCGATCATCTGGCGCTGCTGGTCAAGCTGCCGAGCGGGCCGGTGCTGTTGACGGGCGACCTCTATCACGCGACCGAGGCGCGCCAGAAACGCGGCGTGCCGCCGTTCAACACCGACCGCAAGCAGACGCTGGCGTCGATGGACCGGTTCGAGAAACTGGCGAGGGAGCTGGGCGCCAAGGTGGTCATCCAGCACGAGCCCGCCGACATCGCCAAACTGCCGGCTTTCCCGGCGGCGGCGAAATAGGCTGATGAAGGCGCTGCTCTCCGACCAGCCGGGCGGGCCGGAGACGCTTCGAATCGCCGAGCTGCCGGAGCCGACGCCCGCGGCCGGCGAGCTGCTCGTCCGGGTCCGCGCCTGCGCGATCAACTTCCCCGACGTGCTGATCATCGAGGACAAGTATCAGCTGAAGCCGCCGCGGCCGTTCGCGCCGGGCGGGGAGGTCGCCGGCGAGGTAGAGGCGGTCGGCGAGGGGGTCGAAGGCTGGAGCGTCGGCGACCGGCTGATCGCGGTGCCCGGCTATGGCGGGCTGGTCGAAAAGATTGTCATTCCCGCCAAGATCGCGTTTCGGCTGCCGGCCGACCGGAGCTTCGAGGAGGGGGCCGCGCTGCTCCTGACCTACGCGACCTCGATCCACGCGCTCGCCGACCGTGGGCGGCTGCAGGCGGGCCACACGCTGCTGGTGCTCGGCGCGGCCGGCGGGGTGGGCCTCGCCGCCATCGAGCTGGGCAAGGCAATGGGAGCGAGAGTGATCGCCGCTGTTTCCTCCGAAGAGAAAGCACAGGCGGCGCGGGATGCAGGTGCCGACGATGCGCTGGTCTATCCCGCCGGCCCGTTCGATCGCGACGGGCAGAAGGCGCTCGCGGAGTTGTTCAAGGGCGCGGTCGGGCCTGGCGGAGCGGGCGTCATCTTCGATCCGGTGGGAGGCGACTATGCCGAGCCGGCGCTGCGCAGCATCGGCTGGGGCGGGCGCTATCTCGTGGTGGGTTTCCCGGCGGGGATTCCCAGGCTCCCGCTCAACCTCACCTTGCTAAAAAGTTGCGACGTGTGCGGCGTGTTCTGGGGAGCGTTCGCGATGCGCGACCCGAAGGCCAACGCCGCGCATGTCGAGCAGCTGTTCCGCTGGTGGGACGAAGGCAAGATCGCGCCGAGGATCAGCGCGACCTATCCGCTGGAACGTGCCGGCGAAGCGATTACGGCCATCGCCGAGCGCCGGGCGATCGGCAAGCTGGTGGTGACGCTGGACTGAGTGGCCAGAATGTCTGCTTTCCACAATGGCGACTAGCTTGTGCCCCCGCACTTCAACAGTTGTGAATAATAGGTCATGTTATGGCGGGCATGCCGGATGAACTCACGCTTGGCGCCACCGCACTGCTGTTCGTGAACGGCTGGACGATCTTTTGTTTTTGGCGGGATAAGCAGCGGGCACGCGCTGGCGAAAGGCGCGTTCCAGAGGCCAATCTTCTAGGCCTGGCCCTCATCGGCGGCTCCCCAGGCGCGCTTCTTGCTCGCTATCTTCTACGGCACAAGACACGCAAAGAGCCGTTTTCGACCCAGCTATTTGTCATTGTTGCGCTTCAAGCTGGGGCCCTGATCGGACTTGCAATCGCGGTTGCTTGAGCTGTCCAATATTTGCTCTTCATTAAAACTGGACGTTGGAACTTCCCGCGTTGCGTCGGAGGCGCCGCCGCCCTATCTCGCGCAGTGATTGAGGGAAAGGATCTCATGACGACATTCGACGACCGCGAGCGCGCCTTCGAGACCAAATATGCGCATGACGAGGAATTGAGGTTTCGAGTGATCGCCCGGCGCAACCGGCTGCTTGGCGGATGGGCGGCGCGGCTGATGGGCCTGTCCGATGCCGAGGCGGACGCTTATGCCAAGGACGTGATCCGCGCCGATTTCGAGGAAGCGGGCGACGAGGACGTGATCCGCAAGCTGCTCGGCGACCTGACCGCCGCCGGTGTCGAGACCGATGATTCGAAGATCCGCGAGGCGCTCGCCCACAAGGAGGTCGAAGCGCGGCGCCAGATCATCGAGTCGACCGACCTGTAATGGCGATGGCGGCGGATGAAATCGCGCGGCTGATCCGGGACGCGATCCCGGATGCGCAGGTGACGATTGCCGACCTGGCCGGCGACGGCGACCATTATTCGGCGCGGGTGGTCAGCGCGAGCTTCGCCGGGCTGGACCGAGTCCGCCAGCACCAGCGCGTCTATGCGGCGCTGGGCGGACGAATGGGCAATGAACTGCACGCGCTGCAGCTGACGACTGCGGCGCCATCGGGAGACGATCAGTGAGCGATGCCAGGGAGCGGATTGCCGGGATCGTCGGCAAGACCGACGTGGTCCTGTTCATGAAGGGCACGACCTTGTTTCCGCAATGCGGCTTTTCGAGCCGCGCGGTGGCGATCCTCGACCATCTTGGAGTGCCATTTGAGACCGTCGACGTGCTCCAGGACCCGGAGATCCGCCAGGGCATCAAGGATTATAGCGACTGGCCGACCGTCCCCCAGCTCTACGTCAAGGGCCAGTTCGTCGGCGGATCGGACATCATGATGGAAATGTTCGAGAGCGGCGAATTGAAGCAGCTCGTCGGGCAGGACGCGGAATAGAAGGCCGCCGGACATGAAAAGAGGGACGGTGGTGCGGGACCAGAGACCGCTTCACCGTCCCTCTTGTTTTGGCGTGGAACCAAAAGTGGACGGCTTGAATGTTGCAATGGCCGTGCCAATTGATGAAAACGGCTGTTTTTCGGGATTTTTGAGCGGTAGGGCGAGAGGCGAAGTTGGCGAAGCGTAAAATATCCCGACAATCGAGCGCGCCGGGGCGGGCGGCAGGGGCGCAGGCGGATGGCACTTTGTCCTCGGTCTGGGGTTGGACAGGCGCATGAGCCGCGACGACCCCAACCTGCTGGGCCCGCTCGGCACGCCGAGACTGTTTTGCGACCTGACCCAGAGCTGGTCCGAGGTCGGCGGCGGGGGGCGGACCTATTTGCTGCACGAGCGGCGGCACATCCTCGATTCGACCCCGCACCGTCATTTGATGGTGATTCCGGGTCCGCGCGACAAGGTGGTCGACGAGGGCCGAGCGATCACCGTGACCATAGCCTCGCCGCATGTCCCGGGCAGCCCCAGCTACCGGCTGCTGCTGCGCAGCCCGGCGGTGCGCGAGGCCCTGGAGCGCTTTCGCCCGGACCTGATCGAGTGCCAGGACGCCTATAATTTGCCGTGGGCGGCGATCGGCCATCGCAAGCGGCATCCGGAAACCGCGCTGGTCGCGGCCTACATGACCGATTTCCCGACCGTCTATGTCGAGCGGCCGTTCCGCAAGGTCATCGGCAACACGCTCGCCGGCGCGGCGTCGCGGATCTGCTACCGCTATTGCGGGCATCTCTATCGGCGTTTCGACGCGGTCTTCGCGCTGAGCGAGAACGGCGGCGCGACCAAGCTGCGCAGCTATGGCGTGCCCAATGTGGACATCGTCGGCCTCGGCGTCGAGCTCGGCGATTTCGGGCCATCGCGCCGCGACGCGCGCCTGCGCGCCAGGCTGGGAGTAAGCGAAGAGCAGCCGCTGCTCATCTATGTCGGCCGCCTCGACGGCGAGAAGAAGCCCGACGTGGTGGTCGAGGCGTTCCGGCGCTTGCCCGCCGAGCTGGGCGCCCGGCTGGCGGTGATCGGCGAAGGGCCGTTGCGCGAACCGATCGCTGCGCTCGGCGACTCGCGGATCATGACTCCGGGCTACCTCTCGGACCGCTCCGAGCTGGCCAGGTGGCTGGCCAGCTCCGACGTTTATGTCTCGGCGATGGCCGACGAGACATTCGGGGTCTCGATCGTCGAGGCGCAGGCTTCGGGCCTGCCGGTGGTCGGAGTCGCCGCCGGGGCGATGATCGACCGGGTGAGCGAGCGCATCGGCCGGCTCGGGCCGGTCGGCGACACCGAGGCGATGGCGCGAAACATCCTTGCGGTGTGGAACGGTGACCGCGCGGCGATGCGCGAGGAAGCCTGCAAGGAAGCCCGCCTGTACAGCTGGGACCGCAGCATGGATGCGCTGTTCGGCCGCGTTTACCCCGATGCCTTAGCCCGCAGCGCCGGGCGGTGCGTGGTGCCATCGGCCGCGCTGGCAGGCTCGCTGTCAAAGGCCTGACGGGTGGTTCAAGGCGGGTTCACGCGCAGGGTGAGACCTGCGACAGGTTCAAGCGGCGTGCGGGGAATTAGGCTGAAATGATTGCGACTCATTGGCTCATTGGGGTCGGCATGGCGATCGCCTCGCTCGCCCAAGGCCAGCCGGCGGCCCCCGACGCGGCGCAGAAGATTGCCGCCTGCGAGGGGCAGAAGTTCGAGTTCAGCGCTGGGGACGAACGCCCGACCAAGATCACTTTGTGCAGCGACAAAGGCGCCGGCAAGGATGCTCTGGTAAAGATGTTCGAGAGCGCGGCCGCCAAGATCCAGCAGCTCGAAAAGCTGCCGGCGGACCGCAAGGAGTCGCTGGTCGCGCAGCTCAAGGCGAAGATCATCGAGGTCCAGGCGGGCAATGCCTTCGCCAGCCCATCACCTGCAACCCGGTCGATTCCCGATAACATGCCGATGCCTGAGTACGGCCAGCTGCCGCCGCTCCCCTTGCCGGTGCGCGCACCCATCGTGGCGCAACCATTGCCGGTGCGCACTCCCATGGTGGCGCAACCATTGCCGGCGCCAGCAATCGTCCTCACCAAGCCGCGCCTGACGTTCGAATGCTCGACACCGGGCGAGATTAGCGAAGGCGGTCCATGTGTTACGTTCGCCAAGGATACCTTGCTCATCATCCGCGCCGATGAGAGCGTGCCGGGCGGGACCAGCCTGCGCTTCCTTCGCAGGGGGGATGTCCGGGGCGAGCTGGCTTTGGCGCAGATGCGCAAAGGACAGTCGCGCCGGGTCAGACTGCCGCCGGAGCTGTGCGCCGGGGTGACCGGGAGTAAGATCGAGATCCAGGTCCTCAGGCGGGGCGCGGGCGCTGCCGGCGTCGGCCAAGTGGTCGATTCGCGCGGGCCGTACCAGCTGCGCTGCTAGCGCATTCTTTGCCAAGCCCGCCGCGCGCGTGGCACAGACCGCGCGTGGACCTGCCTTACGCCAAGCTTGAGCAGCTCGAGCCGGGGATCGCCCGGGTGCTGGCGCACAATCCCTCGGCATTCACTTACACCGGCACCCAGACCTATCTGGTCGGCAGCGGCGAGGTGGCGGTGATCGATCCAGGACCGAACATCCCGGCGCACCTCGACGCGTTGATCGAGGCCGTCGGCGGCCGCCCGGTCGCCGCGATCATGTGCACCCACACCCACCGCGACCACAGCCCCGCCGCCAGGCCGCTGGCCGAAGCGACCGGAGCGCCGATCGTCGGCTGCGCGCCGCTGGCGCTGGAAACGGTCGGGCCGCGCGCCGACGCCGCGTTCGATCGGGACTACCACCCCGATCGCGTGCTCGAGGACGGGGAGGGGATCGAGGTCGACGGCCGCCGCCTGGTTGCGGTCGCGACGCCCGGCCACAC
>Ga0136617_10006262_pt1 | contig 10647 bp, 8 predicted proteins | sample AntDrymUQ3222106_2_FD_129672 | JGI IMG/M metagenome (GOLD analysis project Ga0136617, IMG submission 129672) | Polar desert sand microbial communities from Dry Valleys, Antarctica - metaG UQ322 (21.06) | ecosystem: Environmental > Terrestrial > Soil > Desert | place: Antarctica: Dry Valley...
GAGGTGCTGGCCATGTCGGTGGACGAGGCCCGCGCGTTCTTCACGGAGAAGACGGTCCGCCCGATGCTGGACGGCCTGCACGACGTGGGACTCGGTTACATCTCGCTGGGTCAGCCGCTCAGCACCCTGTCCGGGGGTGAGCGCCAGCGACTCAAACTCGCGATCGAGATGTCCACCTCGACCGAGGTCTATGTCCTGGACGAGCCCACGACCGGTCTGCACATGCACGACGTCGACAACCTGATCGGATTGCTCGACCGGTTGGTCGACCGCGGCTGCACGGTGATCGTGATCGAGCACAACCTGGATGTGATCGCCCGTGCGGACTGGGTGGTCGATCTCGGCCCGGGTGCCGGGCACGACGGTGGCCGGGTGATCTTCGAAGGTCCGCCGGCCGACCTGGTCGAGGCGGAGCACTCACTCACCGGGCAGCACCTCCGCCAGCGCATGGCCGGCTGAGACAGGCGCCCGAGCTAACGATCGTTGGCCAGGTATCCGAGCACGTCCTGGCGGGTCAGCACGCCACGCGGTTTCCCGTCGTCGAGCACGACGGCGGCATCGCGACCCTTGAGTACGGCGAGCAGTTCGGCCACCGGCTCCCCGGCCCCGACATGTGGCAGTGGCGGCCCCATGTGCCTCTCGAGCTTGTCGGTCAGGCTTGCCCGGCCGGTGAACAACGCATCGAGCAGGTCGCTGTCCACGACCGACCCGACGATCTCAGCTGACATCACCGGCGGCTCGGACAACACGACCGGCACCTGGGATACGGCGTACTCCCGCAAGATGTCCACCGCCTCGCGCACGGTTTCGTTCGGGTGCACATGGACGAATTCGGGCATCGACCCGGCCTTGGCCAGAAGGACGTCCCCGACCGTGGTCTGCTCATCGCCGCGGGCAAGGAAGCCGTAGTCGGCCAGCCAGTCGTCGCTGAAGATCTTCGACAGGTAACCCCGGCCGGAGTCCGGGAGCAGGACGACGACCAGATCCCCGGCCGCGGCGCCCTGGGCGACCCGAAGTGCAGCAGCCGCGGCCATGCCACAGGACCCGCCGACCAACAGCCCCTCCTCGCGGGCCAGCCGACGGGTCATCGCGAAGGAGTCCCGGTCGGCGACCGCGAGGATCTCGTCCGGGACCGCAGGGTCGTAGGCCCTGGGCCAGAAGTCCTCGCCGACGCCTTCGACGAGGTAGGGGCGGCCGGTACCGCCGGAGTACACCGATCCCTCGGGATCGGCACCGATGATCGTGACCCGCCCCCCGGAGACCTCTTTCAGATACCGCCCGGTCCCGCTGATCGTTCCGCCGGTGCCGACACCGGCCACGAAATGGGTGATCGCGCCCTCGGTCTGCTCCCATAGTTCCGGGCCGGTGGTCTCGTAGTGCGACTGGGCGTTCTGCGGATTGGAGTACTGGTCAGGCATCCACGCCTGAGGCGTCTCACGGGCCAGTCGATCGGAGACCTTGTAGTAGGACTCCGGGTGTTCCGGTGGCACCGCCGTCGGGCAGACGATCACCTGGGCGCCGTAGGCTCTGAGCACGTTGATCTTGTCGCTGGACACCTTGTCGGGACAGACGAAGATGCACCTGTAACCCCGCTGCTGGGCGACCAGGGCCAGGCCAACTCCGGTGTTACCGCTGGTGGGTTCGACGATGACTCCGCCGGGAACCAGCGCGCCCGAGGCCTCGGCCGCGTCGATCATCCGGACCGCGATCCGGTCCTTCACCGATCCGCCCGGGTTGAAGTACTCGACCTTGGCCGCGAGTGCGGCGGGCGCGCCGGATCCGATCCGAGGCAGCCGGACCACAGGAGTCTTACCGATCAGATCGACCACGCTGTCGACGAACCGCACGGGGCTCACCCTACGGGCAGTGCCGTGCCACGACCCGGGGCGCAGGCACGTTGCCGGCGCGGGTAAGGGCGGTCGGGATCGGGCGAATGCAGTTCGCCGGTTGGCCGGGCAGGACTAACCTCGATCCGGTGATGTGGCGATGAACGGGACCGTCCGGCGCGCCGCTCTGGGTACCGTGATCACCCTGGGCGGCGTGGGTGCAGCCGCTGGTGGGCTGATCAGCCTGGTTCTCTCCCAGTCCCGGTCGGCGCGGTGCCTCGTCGAGCAGCGGACACCGATTCTGGGACCCCCGACCGGCGATGGCAGCTACGGGGATTTTCCCGGCAAGCCGATCAATCTCACCGTGCTTGGTGACTCCAGCGCGGTGGGCCTCGGAGTGGACTTCACGAACGAGACCCCGGGCGTGCTGATCGCCAGCGCGCTGAGCGAACTGGCCGGCCGGCCGGTGAACTTCACTCGGCTGGCCTGGATCGGCGCGGAGTCCCGGGACCTCGACATCCAGGTGCGGATTGCCCTCGACGAATGTCCGGACCTCGATCTCGCCATCATCATGATCGGCGCCAACGACGTCACGAGCCGGACCCGTAACTCGGTGTCGGCCCGGTTCCTGTCCGAGGCCGTGACCCGCCTCAGAGCGACCGGATGCGAGGTCGTGGTAGCCACCTGCCCGGACCTGGGCACGATCCGGCCGGTCCGCCAGCCGCTGCGCTTCATCGCCCGTCGGTGGAGTCGCCAGTTGGCGGCTCTGCAGACCGTCGGCGTGGTGAAGGCTGGCGGTCGTACCGTCTCCCTCGGCGCGATCCTCGGACCCACCTTCGCCCGCGACCCGAGGATGTTCAGCGCCGATGAGTTCCACCCCTCCGCCGAGGGCTATTCAGCTGCGGCCACCGTGATCCTGCCCACCGCGGCCGCCGCGCTGGGGCTTGGGCCCGAAGGTGTCCCGTCCCTGGACCGGCAGTTCGGCAAGGAACGGGTCACTTCCGTCGCACAGGCCGCGGTACGAGCGGTCGAGCACGCCGGCACCGAGGTCTCCCAGGCCAACGCGGACAGCCCGGCCCCCTCCGGCTGGGCACGGCTGCGTCGCCGGCGCCCGCTGACGATGGTCGAGGCCGAAGACTGCGTCAGGACCGGCTCCTCCGAGGAGGCGAGCCGGCTATGAGGCCGAGGATCCGAGCGGACCGACCGGTGCGCGCAGCGCACGAGGCGGACCGGCTATGAGCCGCCGACATCGTCGGTCGGTCACCGGACGGATCGCCCGCACCGGGGCCGGGGCGCTCGTGGGTGGTCTCGGAGCGGCCGGGGCGCTGCTCGCCGGTCAGCTGATCGCCGCGGCACGCCGGGATCCCACCGCCCTGTCCGACCCACCTGCGATCACCGGCACGTTCGGCATGAGCAGTGACCCACCGCTCCGGCTGGCCGTTCTCGGCGACTCCGCCGCCGCCGGGTACGGGGTCAGCGCGGTGGAACAGAGTGTCCCGGGCCAACTCGCCGCCCGGCTGGCCGCCGCCGGCTGGCGGGTGGAGCTGTCCGGCTTCGCCATTGCTGGTTCCCGGACCGGTGATCTGGGACCACAGGTGTCCCGGGCGCTGTTGGGGCGACCCGACCTCGCCGTGTTGGTGATTGGCTCCGATGACGCGCTACGGCTTACTCGTTCGAGTTCGGTGGCCTACGGCGTCGTGGATGCGGTCCGCCGGCTGCGCGACCGGGGGGTGCCCGTTGTGGTCGGGACTGCACCAGACCTCGCCGCCGCTCGCGGGCTGGGTCAGCCCCTGCGGGTGGTCGCGGGATGGCGTTCCCGCCGGGTTGCCAGGGTGCAACTGGCCGCGACCCGGACGGCTGGTGGGCTACCGGTGGATCTGGCCAAGAAGTGCGGTCCGGTCTTCCGGGCCGACCCCGGCCTGCTGGCAGCGGACGGCTGGCATCCCTCCGTCGACGGTGCCCGGATCTGGGTCGATGCCCTGGAGCCGATGATCCTCGATGCGGCCGGCACTCCGGCCACCTACTGACCGGCCTTGGCCAGCCTCGCTGTTATCGAGGTCTGCTACGTCGCCGTAGCGAGGTGACCGGCGACGATGACGGGTCCCCTCCGCGGCCGCGCAAGAGGGGTCGCTCATGAAGCCTCCTCGGAGGGATCGAGAGTCGCGAGCTTCGGCGCTGCCGCGTCCACCCGTGGGAGCCGGACCAGGAACCGGCATCCAGTCCCCGATGCGGGCAGGACTGTCACGGTGCCATCGTGTGCCTTGACCACCGCCGCGACGATCGCGAGTCCGAGCCCCGAGCCGCCGTGCGTACGGTCGGCACCAGCCTGGTAGAAGCGTTCGAAGACTCGCTGCCGGTCTAGTTGCGATAGCCCAGGCCCGTTGTCGGTCACCTCGAGTTCGACAGCGCCTTCGGTCCCGGTCACCCGCACCGCCGCGGGTGCCCCGGGTGGGGTGTGCGATCGGATGTTGCTCAACAGGTTCGCCAGCACCTGGCGCAGTCGTTCCCGGTCCCCCACGACCACGGTGTTCCCGGCAATGGACACCGCGATCGGTCGAGCCGGTTCGATCTGGCCGGCCGCACGCACCGCCTCGTCGGTCAGCGCACCCAGATCGATCGGCTCGCGGTCCAACGGGCGTCCCTGGTCGAGGCGCGCGAGCAGTAGAAGCTCGTCGACCAACTCACCCATCCTGGCCGCCTCGGCCTCGATCCGGTGCATGGCCTCGGCCAGATCGTCGGGGCGCTGCGCGGCTCCGCGACGGAACAGCTCGGCGTAACCGCGCACCGTGGCGATCGGGGTGCGGAGCTCGTGCGAGGCGTCGGCGACGAACCGGCGAAGCCGCTGCTCGGAGCGCTCCCGCTCCCCGAACGCGTTCTCGATCTGGCCGAGCATCGCGTTGAGCGCGATGCCCAGCCGGCCCACCTCGGTGCGCTCGGTGGTCTCAGCGATGCGCTGGGTCAAGTCTCCCTCCCCGATGGCCGATGCGGTCGAGGCGATGTCCTGGAGTGGCCGTAGCCCCCGGCGCACGAGGTACCCGGACAGCAGGGTCAGCCCGACGAGCACCGCGCCGCCGGTGACGATCGCGACATTGGCCGTACGGCTGATCAACTCGTCTGAGATCGCCGACCGTTGCGCGACGAGCAGCACGTGATCGCCCGCGCCGGAGAATCTTGCCGATCGCAGCCGCCAGTACCCCGGATCCGCATCGTCGTCGGCGACCCCCGGCACCCGGACGAAGCGCTCCCCAGACGGGTTGTCGGGGCTGCCCTGAACGGGAAGCAGGTCGGTAGGCAGTGGGTCCGGGAGCCGGGGACCAGGACCGAAGGCCACCGTCTCCTGGACGCGGCCGGAAGAATCGCGCAACTGGAAGAAGGCCGGCAGATCGCCGCGTCCGGCCAGCAGCTGCCACAGCGCGCCGATCTCGCCCACCGCTGCGCGCAGCGACGCCGGTTGGTCGGAGTCCGCGCTGCCGGTGGCCAGCCGCACCTCGATCTCGTGGCCCGCCACGGACAACAGCTCGTCGCTCTGCCGCGCACGCCAGTCCTGCAGCGCGCCGAAGATCGCGCCGACGCTGAGCAGCAATCCGAGGACGAGCAGGCCGACGACGGTGAGAGTGAGCCTGGTCCTCAGCGACCTCGCGCGCATCAGCTGAGTCCTCGACCCGCGGTCCGGACGATGTAACCGACCCGGGGCACCGTGTGGATCAGTGGAGGGTCGAACGAGTCGACCTTGCGCCGCAAGTACGAGATGTAGGTCTGGACGACGCTGTCGTTGCCGCCGAAGTCGTACTCCCACACCTGAGCGAGGATCTGGCGCTTCGACAAGACCCGGCCCGCGTTGGACACCAGGTACTGCAGCAACGCGAACTCGGTCGGCGTGAGCTCGATCAGCTGCCCATGCCGCCGCACCTCATGGGCGTCGAGGTCCATCTCCAGGTCGGCAAAGACAAGCCTGCGATCCGAACCAGGACGGCCGGCCCGACGCAGCAAGGCCTGCACCCGCGCGATGAGCTCGCCCAGACTGAACGGCTTGGTGACGTAGTCGTCGCCGCCGATGCCAAGACCACCGATCTTGTCCTCGGTTGCGTCGCGGGCGGTCAAGAACAGGACGGGAACCCTGCTCCCCGCGCGGCGCAGCCGCGCACAGATCTCCAGGCCGGAAAAGTCCGGCAGCATGACGTCGAGCACCAGCAGGTGGGGCTCGTAGGACTCGACGACTTCCAGCGCTTCGCGACCGGAACCGGCGACCGCGGCGTCGAATCCCTCGTACCGCAGCGCCGTGGCGACGAGGTCGGCGAGGTAACGCTCGTCGTCCACGACCAGAATCCGGGTTGCCGATACCGGATTCACCGAAGATCTGCTCACGGTCGACGAGTCTTCCCTGACCGGGCGCCGGCGGCACTGCCGAGGCGGGAATCACACAGAACTCCAAGAGCGCCCGAAGCGGCGTGGAAGATCGGGCGGCTGTGCTCCAGCCATGGAAAGACTCTCCCGATACGTCGTAGGCCATCCTGGCCGGGTCATCTCGTTGGTCGCCGTGCTCTTCGCGGCCGGTAATGCCTCCATCGCCCTATTGCTGCCGAACGTCTCCGAACGCGGCGAATACCCGTCCCTGACCAGCTACCAGGCCAACCAGGCAATCCTCGCGGTCGCTGGCACCGGTGGCTACGAACGCCCGTTCGTCCCCGTCGTCAGCCTGCCCGCCGGGAGCACGGTGGACGAGCCGGCCACCGTCGACGCGCTGCGGGCGGCCTTCGCCGCGGCCGCCGCTGCCACGGGCACTCGCGCGCTGTCCTACGCGGACATCCCCGATACCGCACTGCGTTCCGCGGATGGGCGGGTCACCGTGGGACTGCTCTTCGGCGGGCCGGTCGAGCAGGGCGGACTGCCGGGCAGTGCGCTCGGCGAGGGAGCCGGTCTCGAACCCACGGCCGCCGCCGCGATGCGCCCCCTGCTGCCGGCCGGGTCGAAGCTGGAGATCACCGGTCTCGACGCGCTGGCCACCGGGACCGACGCCGGCGGGCTGAACGTCCCGGTCAAGTTGCTCGTCACCATCGCCGCCGCGCTGATCGTGTTGGTCTGGGTTTTCCGCTCCCGGCTGGCAGCCGTGCCGCTGCTGATGGCACTGGTGGCGATCCCGGTGTCGTTCCTCGGCTTGTTTCTGGTCAGCTCGCTGGTCACCATCCATGAGACCACCGTGATCATGCTGCCGTTGCTGGGTATCGGCCTGGCCATCGACTACGCCTTGATCCTGGTGGTGCGCTGGCGGGAAGAACGCGCTCGTGGTGACGGCGCCGAGGCCGTGCACCGGGCCATGGCCACCGCCGGTCATGCCGTGGCCTTCACTGCCGTTGCGGTTGCCGTCGGCGTGGCAACCATGATCGTGCTGCCGATCCCGCTGCTGCGCAGCCTCGGCATCGGCGGCATGTTGATCACCGCGGCCAGCGCGCTGGTGACGCTGACCCTGCTGCCGCTGGTCCTGGCCCGACAGGGGCGCCGGCTGGACCGGACGCAACGGGCCGGCGAGGAGTGCCGCGACGAGACGATCGGCCAGACGTGGACGGCCTGGGCGCGGCTGGTCATCCGGTTCCGCTGGCCGGCGACGATCGTCTCGGCCGGCCTCCTGCTGGCCCTGTCGGCTGTGGCACTCAGCATCAACCTCAACGTGCCGGTCACCGATGACCTCGCCCGCTCCGGTCCCGGCCGCGAGGGCCTGGCCACGATGCAGGAGGCCGGGCTGCCGACCGGCATCCTGACCGCGTTCGACGTGTACGTGCCCCCCGACATCCGACCCGAGATCGTGGCCAGCACCATTGCCGGTCTTCCTGGGGTGGCGACCGCCGTGGCACCGGCAGGTTCGCCGTGGCGTACCAGCGAGGGGTCGGTGGTGACCGTGCTGCCCCTCGACGAGGGCGGAACGGATGCCGGACGCGACACGATCACCCGGGTGGTCGGCGCGGTACCCGAAGGTGTGCTGGTCGGCGGAAACGTCACCCAGCAAGTCGACTACGTCGACTCGACGTACGCGCTGTTTCCCTGGATGCTCGCCCTCGTCGCCCTGGTGACGCTGCTGACCCTGGCGCGGGCGTTCCGATCGCTGCTGCTCGCGGTCAAGGCGATCCTGCTCAACCTGCTGTCCTTGGGCGCCGTGCTCGGGGCGATGGTGCTGCTGTGGCAGCAGGGATGGGGGACCGAGGCCCTCCTCGGTATCCAGCCCGACGGGGCGATCGGCACCTTCGTGCCGGTGACGATCTTCGCGTTCCTCTATGGGCTGACCATGGACTACGAGGTGTTCATCCTGTCGAGGGTCCGCGAAGAGTACGACCGGACCGGTTCGACGAGGGAGGCAGTGGTCCGCGGCATCGGTCGCACCGGACGGCTGGTCACCTGCGCCGCCCTGATCCTGTTCTTCTCGTTCGCCTCGATGGCCAGCGGCGGGGAACTCGACGTCGCCATCTTCGCCTCGGGCATAGCCCTCGGGATCCTGATCGACGCCACCCTGATCCGAGCGATCCTGGTCCCGGCGACGGTGGCCATGCTGGGCCGCTGGAACTGGTGGCTGCCGGGGTGGGCGGCGTGGCTGCTGCGGGTGGAGCCTTCGCCGCTGCGGTCCCGACCCGACGACGACCGTGGGTGGAAGCTTGCGTGATCAGCCGGCCGTCAGCATCACCAGCTCGTCGGTTTGCGCCTCCGGTGTCACCAGTTGCACGTTCGCCCGGATGGCCTCCAGGTGTCCTTGGACGGCGTCCTGTCCGACGCCGGCGGGGGCGTAGACGACGAAGAGGACGCGGCGGGTCTGCGGGGTGATGCGGGTCCGCCGATCCGGGCCGCGGAGCACGCTGGAGAGGATGCCCGTGGCGTCGGCCATCATCATGTCGCCACGCTGTAGTACGGCCTCGGTGCCGTTCAGCTGGATGTATCGATCCTGGTCGGTCGTGACGTCCACCCGCACCGGTGCGACCACGGCGTCGAAGTCGTGGCCGGCGGTCAGGATCAGATTCTCGAGCTCGGCCATGAACATCGCCTCGACCAGCGCCGCCCGACCAGGGATCGACTTGCCTTGGCGCGCGACCGACGCCCGCTGCGCCTTGACGTGGTAGGTCTGGCCGCGGGCACGGTAGTAGTCGACGTAGGCGCGCAGGACCCGATCGGCGCCGTGGCCGTCATGGTCCGACCCGCCATCGGCGGCCCGTAGGTCCTCCTCGAGCCGCCGCTTACCGGCCTCGAGCGAGACGCTTTGCTCAGGGTTGCGAACCCCTCGCATGAGCAGGGCCCCCACGACGGCGCCCGGGAAGGCGCTCCGCCAGGCGTCGGTGGCCACCAGCACCGGGCTGGGTCCATCGCCCTCGCCAGGCCCCATCAGCTAGGCCCCCAGGCGGGAGCGTGCCGGCTCGAGCGGCTCGAGCCGGGCCGTGAAGTGGCGCAGGAACGGCGCCTGGTAGGTCAGCCTCATCCCGCGCAGTTCGTCGCCGCGCTCCACGGTGGCCACGATGGTCTCCACCACATAGTCCAGGTGGCTGTGGGTATACACCCGTCGCGGGATAGCCAGGCGAACCAGCTCGAGCTTGGCCTTCTCGCGGTAGGAGAGCGCGCCGATCTCCAAGGCTCGGATCCCGCCCTCGAGGTACAGCTGGGCCACGAAGGCGTTCCCTGGGAACTCGTTCCTGGGGATGTGGGAGAGGATGCGGCCGACGTCGAGGTAGATTGCGTGCCCTCCGGGCGGCTGGACGATCGGCACGCCGCGAGCCGTGAGCTGGTCCCCCAGGTAGGCCGTCGCGGAGATGCGGTGTTGGAGGTAGTCCTCCTCGAGCGCTTCGTTCAGCCCGACCGAGATGGCCTCGAGGTCGCGTCCGGCAAGCCCCCCGTACGTCGGATAGCCCTCGGTCAGGATCAACAGGTTCGTCACCTGCGGGGCCAGCACCTCGTCGTTGGTGCACAGGAACCCACCGATGTTGACGATGCCGTCCTTCTTTGCCGACATCGTGGCGCCATCGCCCATTGCGAACATCTCCTGGGCAATCTGTCGGGGCGTCTTGTCCGCGTATCCGGGCTCGCGATGTTTGATGAAGTAGGCGTTCTCGGCGAACCGGCACGCGTCGAAGTACAGCGGGATCTGGTGGCGCAGCGAGATCTCGCGGACCGATCGCACGTTCTCCATCGACACGGGCTGGCCTCCGCCGGCGTTGTTCGTGACGGTGAGCATGATCAGCGGAATGTTCCGGCGGCCGACCCGATCGATCAGCTGTTCCAGCGCGTCCACGTCCATGTTGCCCTTGAACGGATGGCGGCTCTCGGGATCGGTTCCCTCGACGATGACGAGGTTAGGTGCCTCCGCTCCGGTGTGCTCGACGTTGGCTTGGGTGGTGTCGAAGTGGGTGTTGTTCGGCACCAAGTCACCGGGCTTGCACAGGCAGCTGAACAACAGCCGTTCCGCGGCGCGTCCCTGGTGGGTCGGGAGGACGTGCGCGTAGCCGAAGATGTCCTGCACGGTGGACTCGAAGCGGGCGAAGCTGCGGCTACCTGCGTAGCTCTCGTCGCCCTCCATCAGGGCCCCCCACTGCCGAGCGCTCATCGCTCCGGTGCCCGAGTCGGACAGTAGGTCGATGACGATCGCCTCGGCGGGGAGCAGGAAGACGTTGTAATAGGCGCGCTCGAGATATTCGGCTCGCTCTGCCCTGGTGGTGTGGCGGATCGGTTCGACGGTCTTGATCCTGAACGGCTCCATGACAAGGTCGGACATCGTCTTCGGCTCCTTCTCAGTGGCAGACGGGTTCGATCCTGTCACCACAATGGCCGGGTGGGCAGATCCAAAGCCGCGGCC
>Ga0136617_10006264_pt1 | contig 10646 bp, 10 predicted proteins | sample AntDrymUQ3222106_2_FD_129672 | JGI IMG/M metagenome (GOLD analysis project Ga0136617, IMG submission 129672) | Polar desert sand microbial communities from Dry Valleys, Antarctica - metaG UQ322 (21.06) | ecosystem: Environmental > Terrestrial > Soil > Desert | place: Antarctica: Dry Valley...
CATCGTCTGGGCGTTGGTGCCGACGTCGGGCGCCGGGATGTCGCGCGTCGGGCCGAGCACCTTCTCGATCTTGTCGATGAACGAGCGCGTGATCGTCTGCAGCTCGGCCGTCGTGCACTGCGTGACGCCGACGTCGACGCCGCCCTTGGCGCCGCCGAACGGGATCCCGGCGATCGCGGTCTTCCACGACATCAGCGTGGCGAGCGCGCGGACCTCGTCGAGGTCGACGTCCGGGTGGTAGCGGATGCCGCCCTTGTAGGGGCCGCGCGCGCCGTTGTGCTGCACGCGATAGCCGGAGAACACGTGGATGCGCCCGTCGGCGAGCCGGATCGGGATCTGGACCCGGACCTCGCGATAGGAGGAGCGCAGGACCGCGCGCACGTCGTCGGCGAGATCGAGCCGGTCCGCCGCGAGGTCGAACCAGTGGTTGACGGTGGCGTAGGAGGAGAGGTCCGCGTGCGCGGTGACGTCGGCCATGGCGTCGTGTCTCCTACCCTCCGGGAGTTGGCGGGAATCGACCGCATCGCCGGGTATAAGTCTGGCCGATGCGCCTGTTCCCGGCGACGCCGCCGCCCGGTCCCTTCCGGGCGACGTTCTGGCGCAGCCCGCTGCGCGGCCGCTGGCTGACGTCGGTCTTCGGCGCGCTCCTGCTCGTCGGCATCCCCGTGCTGTTCTTGACGGGGCTGTTCTCCTACGCGGCCTACAACCCGGAGCTGGGCAACGACCTGACGCCGTCCAAGGGCGTGCTCGGCTTCTATCTGTTCGACTGGCCGACGAGGCCGGTCTGGCTGTATGCCGCCAACCAGGGCGTGCACGTGATCGGCGGACTGGTACTGCTGCCGGTGCTGCTGGCGAAGCTGTGGAGCGTGATCCCGCGCCTGTTTTCGTGGCCGCCGTTCAGCTCGCCGGCGCAGGCGCTCGAGCGGCTCGGCCTGGTGCTGCTGGTCGGCGGCGCGCTGTTCGAGTTCGTGACCGGGATCATGAACGTGCAGTACTGGTACGCGTTCGGGTTCTCCTTCTACACCGCGCACTTCTTCGGCGCGTGGGTGTTCTTCGCCGGCTTCGTCCTGCACGCGGTGGTCAAGGTGCCGCTGGCGCGGCGCGCGCTGCGCAGCCGGCGGATCGTCGAGGAGCTGAAGGTCAAGCTCGCCGACACCCGTCCGGAGGGAGACCCGGAGGAGGACTCGCTGGTGGCGCCGGCCGCGGCCGCGCCCACGCTCTCGCGCCGCGGGCTGCTGGGGATCGTCGGGGGCAGCTCGCTCGCGCTGCTGGTGTTGAGCGCCGGTCAGGTGCTGGGCGGCCCACTGCGCACGATCGCCCTGCTGGCCCCGCGCGGGCGCAGCTACGGAGAGGGGCCCAACGACTTCCAGGTCAACAAGCCCGCGGCCGCGGCGGGCGTGACGGCCGCCATGGTGGGGCCGGCCTACCGGCTCGAGCTGCGTGGCGGCACGAGCGACCGAGACCTCGCCCGCGAGGGCCTGCTCGCGCTCCCCCAGCACACCTACGAGCTGCCGATCGCCTGCGTCGAGGGCTGGACGACGTGGCAGACCTGGACCGGCGTGCGCCTGCGCGACCTCGCGACGTTCGCCGGCGCCGAGGGCTCCGTTCGCGTGTTCGTCGAGTCGGTGCAGGAGAGCGGCGTGTTCTCGAACACCGTGCTCAGTGAGGACCAGGTCGCCGACGAGCGCTCGCTGCTGGCGCTGAAGGTCAACGACGCGGACCTCTCGCTCGACCACGGGTTCCCGGCGCGGGTGATCGTGCCCGCCAACCCGGGCGTGCACAACACCAAGTGGGTCGGGCGCCTGACCTTCGGGACCGCGTGAATGGCGCGCTTCCGTGAGCTCTACGGCACCACCCCGCTGCACCTCCTGGCCGTGGTGGCGAGCTTCGCGGTCGCCTTCTACGCGGCGCTGAAGATCGCCGGCTCCCCGAGCGGCTGGCGGATCGCGATCTGGTTCGTCGGCGCCGCGCTCGCGCACGATCTCGTGCTGTGGCCGCTCTACACGGTGCTCAATCGCATCGCGCGCGGCCATCGCCCCGGGCCGGCGGTCAACTACGTCCGCGTTCCCGCTCTGCTGTCCGGCCTGCTCGGGCTCACCTGGATCGGGCTGATCTGCCAGCTCGCGCCCGACACCTACCGGGCGGCCACCGGCCTCGAGCCGGAGCCCTACCTGGAGCGCTGGCTGGCCGTCACGGCCGTGCTGTTCCTCGCCTCGGGCGTGCTCTACGCCGTCCGGGCGCGGCGTTCGCGTTCCTAGGTGGAGGCGGGGGGAATCGAACCCCCACTTCAGGTATGCAAAACCTGCGTGCTCCCATTACCACTACGCCCCCGGGACCGCCCCCTCAGGGTAGGAGGGGAGGCGCGCCGCGACCGCCGCGACCGTCGCCGCGTTGATGTCGACCGTGTCACGGACGTCGTCGGCGTAGCCGCCCGCCAGCACCACGCACACCGCGGCGCCGGCGGCGCGCAGGCGGTCGAGCGCCAGCTCGTCGCGGGCGCGCAGCCCCGCCTTGGTCAGGGCCAGGCGGCCGAGCCGGTCACCCTCCCAGGGGTCGGCGCCCGCGAGGTAGAAGGCGACGTCGGCCTGCGCGCGGGGGAGGGCGAAGTCCAGCGCCTCGTCGAGCGCGGACAGGTAGCGCTCGTCGCCGGTGCCGCTGGCCAGGTCGACGTCGAGGTCGGAGGGGATGCGCTGGAACGGGTAGTTGCGCGCGCCGTGCAGCGAGACGGTGAACGCGCGCGGGTCCGGGCCGAGCAGGTGCGCCGTGCCGTCGCCCTGGTGTACGTCGCAATCGAGCACGAGCGCGCGCTCCGCCAGTCCCTCGCGGCGCAGCCGCGCCAGCGCCACCGCGACGTCGTTGAACAGGCAGTAGCCGCGCGCGTAGTCGCGCCCGGCGTGGTGGGTGCCGCCGCCGAGGTTCATCCCCAGGCCGTGCTCGACCGCGTGGCGCGCGGCGGCGACGCTGCCGCCGACCGCCCGCCGCCCGCGCTCGACCAGCGCCGGCGACCACGGCAGCCCGAGGCCGCGCTGCTCGCGGACGCTCAGCGCTCCGCTGCGGATGCGCTCCAGCAGCCCGGCGTCCTGCACCGCCGCGAGCCACTCCCACGGCGCCGGCTCGGCCTCGTGGACCTCCTCCGGCCGCGCGCTCCCGTCCGCCACGACACGCGCGCGCAGCAGCGCGTACTTGTCGAGCGGGAAGCGGTGGCGCTCGGGCAGCGGGAAGCGCCAGCGGTCGTGGGTCCAGACGTCCATCCCGACATCATGCGGCCCGGCCGCCGGCTCGGGATCACCCGGCGCACTCGACCGCCGTCCGCCCGGCGGGCCAGGATGGAGGGATGACCGCGACCGAGCTCGGCTTCGCGGCGCTGCCCAGGACGGTCGAGCGGCTGCTCGCGGGCGTGCCCGGTGGGTTGCCGGGCGCGCTGCTGGGCGCTGCGCCCGCCCGCTGCGCGCGCGTGGCGGTGGTGCTGCTCGACGCGTTCGGGTGGCGCTTCGTCGAGCGCCACGCGGAGCACCCGCTGCTGCGGCGCCTGCGCGCGCGTGGGACGGTGACGAAGCTCGCGTCGCAGTTCCCGTCGACGACGACGGCGCACGTCACGACGATGCACACCGGCAGACCGGTCGGCGAGCACGGGCTCTACGAGTGGAACGTGTACGAGCCGGCCGTCGATGCCGTGGTGACGCCGATCCTCTACGGGCGAGCGGGCGACCTCACGCCCGACACGCTGCGCGGGAGCGGCGTCGGCATGCGCGAGATCCTCCCGCCGGGCACGCTCTACGACCGGCTGGCGGAGTCCGGCGTGCGCTCGGTCGTGCTCCAGCCGGCCGCGTTCTCGCCCTCGACCTACGACTCCGTCGCGCTGGAGGGAGCGGAGCTGCGGCCCTACCCGTCGTTCGAAGCGGGGGCGTCGCTGCTGGCCGAGGCGCTGGCGCGGCCGGGCTACGTGTACCTCTACTGGCACGGAATCGACGCGATCGGGCATGAATGCGGGCCGGACTCGCCCGAGTTCGACGCGGCGTGCCTCGCCGCGCTCGACGCGCTCGACGGGGCGCTCGCCCGAGTCCGCGGCCCGGCGCTGCTGCTGGTGACGGCCGACCACGGCCAGATGGCGGTCGACCCTTCACGCGTGGACTACCTGGAGGACTTCCTGCCGGAGATCGACGGCTTCCTGCGCCCGGGCGCCGGCGGGCGGCGGCTGGGCCCGGCCGGGTCGGCCCGCGACGTCTTCCTGCACGCCGTGCCCGGTCGCGCGGGCGAGCTGGCCGGCGAGTTGCGGGAGCGACTCGCCGGCAGGGCAGAGGTGCACCTCACCGCGGCGCTCGAGGCGCGCGGGCTGTTCGGCACGGTGGGCCCGCGGCTGCGGGAGCGGCTGGCGGACGTGTGCGTGCTCCCGGTGGACGGCCGGATGGCGTGGCTGCGCTCGGCAGCCGGTGTGGAGCAGCGCTTTCGCGGCCACCACGGCGGGCTCAGCCCGGCGGAGTCGGAGACGTGGCTCGGAGCCATGATGCTGGACGGCGGCGGGTAGGTTCCACGCATGCGGATGCTCGGCGGCGTCGACCTCGGCGGTACGAAGATCCAAGCGGTCGTCGTGGACGGCGATCACAACGTGTTAGGCGAGGCGCGCGTGCCCACGCCGACGGCGGGGGGTCCGCCCGACGTGGTCGCCGCGATCGTCGCCGCGGTCGGCTCGGCCGCGGGCGCGGCGGGAGCCGACACCGGCGCGCTGGACGCGGTCGGCGTCGGCTCGCCCGGCGCGATCGACGAGCGGGCCGGCACGGTGTCGAGCGCGCGCAACCTGCCGGGCTGGGAGGGCACGTACGCGATGCGCGAGGCGCTGGAGGCCGGGCTGGGCGCCCCGGTGACGCTCGGCAACGACGTCAACGTGGCCACCGACGCGGAGTTCGCGCTGGGCGCCGCCAGCGAGTTCAGCTCCCTGCTCGGCGTCTTCTGGGGCACCGGCGTCGGTGGCGGCATCATCCTCGACGGGCGGCCGTGGACCGGGCGCGGGGCGGCGGGGGAGATCGGCCACATGGTGGTCGAGATCGGCGGCGCGAAGTGCCCGTGCGGGCGGCGCGGGTGCATGGAGGCCTACGCCGGGCGCGGCGCGATGGAGCAGCGCGCGCGCCGGCTCGTCGACGAGGGCCGCAGGACCGTGCTGTTCGAGATCATGGAGGAGCGGGGCCGGCCGCGGCTGACCAGCGGCATCTGGAAGCGGGCGCTGGACCGCGACGACGACCTGGCGCACGAGCTCGTCGACCGCGCCGTGCGGGCGCTCGGCGCCGGCGTGGCCTCGGCCGTGAACGCGCTCGACGTCGAGGCGGTCGTGATCGGCGGCGGCCTCGGGCTCAAGCTCGGCGAGCCCTACGCGGAGCGCATCCGCGGGGCGATGCAGCCGCACCTCTTCGTCGCCGACCACCCGCCGGCGATCAGGCTCGCCGCGCTCGGCGACCTCGGCGGCGCCAGCGGCGCCGCGCTGCTCGCCGCCCGCCAGGGGGTCTGATCTGACCGCTTTCCGCAGCGCAATGAAGCGAGGGGTCTGACCCCTTCGTGCAGCCAACTGAAGTGAGCGGCTACCGGCGGGCGCGGGCGATCAGGCGGTCGAGCGCGGCCCAGAACGTCCGCCGGGAGGCGGCGTCGGCACGCTGCGGGGCCTGGTGGTCGGCGACGGCGGGGTCGCGCATGAGCACGAGCCGGCGCCGGTCGCGCGGCACGCGGCGGGCGCCGCGCACGATCGCGCGGGCGGTGGCGGTGCCGACCACGCCGTCGCCCCGCGAGGCCAGCGCCTGCACGCGGGTCGAGGCCGGGATCAGCGCCGGCGGGATCTCGGGCAGGCCGCGCGGCACCCGCGGCAGCCGCCGGCCCGGGTACGCGGCGAACACCGCACGCGGCGCCGGCACGCCGGCGGTGCGGGCGATCGCCGCGTAGTCGGCGGCCAGCGCGCCGCCGGCCGAGTGCCCGGCGACGACGAGCGTCCGCGGCTGCGCCGGCCGGCGCTCCAGCGCGATCCGCACCGCGGCGAGCACGTTGCCGAGCGCCTGCCGCGGCGGCTCGACGAACGAGTCCTGATAGCGCGGATAGACGACCGCGTTGCCGCGCCGCGCGAGGTGCTCGAGCCACGGGCGGTAGAACGCCGGGTCGGGCGCGCCCCAGCCGTGCAGGAAGACGACGACCGGGAGCGGGCCCGGGACGTCGGGTCGCAGGATCGTCGACTGCTGCACGCCGCGCCCGACGGTCTCAGTGACGATCGGCGGCTGGCCGCCGCCGGCCGTCTCCCTCACGATCGGTGCCGGCTCGCGGGCCGCCCGCGGCTCGCCGCCGCCGCCGCAGCCCGCCCCCGCCGCGAGCGCGAGCGCCACGAGGGCCGCGGCGAGCCGCCGCGTCGGCCCGCCGCGCCACCCGCCGCTCGTCACTCGTAGACGACGAAGTCGGGGGGCGGGCGCAGGCGCAGCACCTGCCGCGGAGACATCAGGTCGAGGTCCTCCTTGTAGAAGAGTTTGAAGCCCGGCTCGAAGTCCGGCGCCTGGCGGGTGAAGGCGCGGTACTTGGACCTCTTGACGGCCTGGCCGCCGAAGCCGTCCACGTTGAGCACGACCCGCAGGTTCGCGCGCGGCTTGAGCGCCGTGTCGTCGACCATGTCGTCGGTGAACTGGTGGATGATCACCAGCTTCTCCGGCAGCCGGTTGCGGGCGGCCAGCTGGTCCAGCCACGCCGTCGTCGCGTTGACCTCGCGCGAGCCGACGCGGCCGATCACCTGCCCCGGCACCTCGCCCGGCTGCACCCGCCACTCGGGGTCCAGCGCGAGGCCGACGTCGGGCTCGCGCAGCCAGCGTCGCAGCCGCGTCGTCTCCGTGAAGAAGTCCGAGCGGCCCGGCTGGATGTCCAGCAGGAGCAGCGCCTTCGCCCGCCGCGCCGCACGCAGGTAGCGGCCGATCACCGCGTTGGTCTGGCGCGAGCGGTACTGGCCGTCCTCGCCGGCGTCCGCGTTGGCGATCACGGCGATCAGCTCGAGCGCCGGCAGCACGGGACGCCGCTCGCGCACGTAGGGCTCCGCCTGGCGCTCGAGCTTGCGCGCCGCGCTCGCCGGCGAGCCGATGCCGAGCGCGCCCAGCTCGTCGCTCTGGGGCGCGCCGTAGTAGGCCACGACCCGGAACTCCGGGAAGATGCTGCGCCCGCCGCGGGGAAGCTCCGGGGGTGGGGGCTGCGCCGGCCGGTCCCCGCCGCCCTCCGCGGCCCGCGGGCCGGTGTCGTCACCGCCGCCGAGCGCGATCAGGCCGCCGGCCACCAGCACGACCGCGGCGACCAGCGCGGCGAGCGCCACGAGCCGGCGCCGCCGATAGGTCTGGGGCCGGGTGGGTTCGTCGGTCACGCCGGGAAAGGTAGCCACGGCCGGTCGCGCCGGACACGACGCCTATCGTCATCTCCCCATGAACCTGCTCAACATCGGGCTCGCGCTCGTGCTCGTGGCCGCCAACGGCTTCTTCGTCGCGACGGAGTTCGCCGTCGCGCGGCTGCGCCCGGGCCAGGTCCGCGACTGGGCCCGCGCCGGCCGCCCGGGCTCGAAGTCGGTCGTGCACGCGGTCGACCACATCGACGCCTACCTGGCCGCCTGCCAACTGGGCATCACGATCTCGAGCCTCGGCCTCGGCGCGCTCGGCGAGCCGGCCTTCCACGACCTGCTCGAGCCGGTGCTGGGGGAGAGCGCCCAGGTGGCGGGCATCGGCCTCGCGAGCGCGGTCGCGTTCGGCATCATCACGCTGCTGCACGTGGTCGTCGGCGAACTGGCGCCCAAGAGCCTGGCGATCTCGCGCACGCAGCCGGTGGCGCTGGTCGTCGCGCCCGTCATGCGGGTCTTCTACTTCACCGCGCGCCCCCTCGTGGACCTCTTCAACGGCATGGGCAACCTGCTGCTCAAGCCGTTCGGCATCCCGCCGGCGCGCGAGGCCGGCCATGCGCCGGTGAGTGAGGCCGAGCTGCGCACGCTCGTGCGCGAGAGCGCCGAGGGCGGCGAGATCCACAGCGACGAGCAGCGCTTCACCGACAACGTGCTGACGTTCGGCGACCGCCGCGTGCGCGAGGTGATGGTGCCCCGCCACCGGGCGATCTTCGTCACCACCGACGTCGGTCCCGACGGCGCCGTGGAGCGCGTGCGCGAGACCGGCCTCACGCGGCTGCCGTTGTGCGAGCCGGGCGGCGGGCTCGACGCCGCCGTCGGCCTGCTGCACGCCAAGGACCTGCTCGTCGACCAGGGCCGCGAGCAGGATCTGCGGGCGCTGGCCCGCCCGCTCGAGCGGGTCCCCGAGTCGATGCTGATCGACGAGCTGCTCGAGCGCCTGCGCCGCATGCGCGAGCACTTCGCGCTCGTGCTCGACGAGCACGGGACGGCCGTCGGCCTGATCACGCTCGAGGACGTGCTCGAGGAGATCGTCGGCGAGATCGCGGACGAGTTCGACCCGGAGGAGCGCGAGCCGATCCGCGAGGACGGCGAGACTACGATCGTGGCCGGCTGGGCGCCGCTGCGGCTCGTCGAGGAGCGGCTCCGGATCGGCCTGGTGGATCGCCACGAGGCGACCATCGGCGGGGTCGTGCTCGAGCACCTCGGGCGGCTGCCCGAGCCCGGCGAGGAGGTCACCGTCGACGGCGTGCGCTTCGAGGTGCTCGCCGCGCAGGACGCCCAGATCCAGGAGCTGCGGCTGCTGCCGCCCCGGGACGCCTAGCCGCGGCCCGCGGCGCGGAAGCCGCGGTCCAGCAGCTTGCGCGCCTGCGTCGCCGGGTCGGGCGAGTCCAGCAGCACGACGCCGAGCCTGAGCGGGCCGCGGCGAGCGGTCGCGACCAGGCAGCGGCCCGCCGCGACGGTGTAGCCGGTCTTGAGCCCGGTCGTGCCGCGGTAGCCCTGCCGCAGCAGCGGGTTGGAGTTGTAGAGGTAGAGCCTGCCGCCCTTGACCGGGAACGGCAGGACCGCCTGGCGGCGACGGACGATCCGGCCCAGCCGCGGTACGCGCAGGACGGCGCGGGCGATCGCCGCGAGATCGCCCGCACACGAGTGATTGCCGCGGCTGACCAGGCCGTCGGGGTTCGAGAAGCGCGTGCACACCAGCCCCATGCGCCGCGCCCGGGTGTTCATCAGTGCGACGAAGCGCGCGACGGTGCCCCCGGCACGCTGGGCGAGCGCGATTGCGGCATCGTTGCCGGACGGCAGCAGCAGGCCGTGCAGCATCGTGTCGACGCCGATGCGCCGGCCGCGCGGGAGCAGACCCACGCCGGAGCCGCGGTAGCGCAGCGCCTCCCTGGTGATAGGCACCTTCGAGCCGGGCCGGACCCGGTCGGTCACCACGAGCGCGGTCATCATCTTCGTCAGCGACGCGATCGGCAGCACCCGCACCGGGTCGCGGCGCCACAGCACGCGCCCGGTGTCGACGTCGAACAACAGTCCCGAGCGTGGTGCCCGCTTGAAGTCCAGGCGGATCGGGTCGCTCCCGGCCTCGAGGCGCACCGCCAGCGGCGAGGGCGCCGTGCCGCCGCCCGCCAGCGGCGCCGTGCCCGCGTCCTCGATCGGCGCCGACGCGCGCGGCGGCCGGCTGCCCGTGCGCCGGTCCTCGTCGGCGCGCTCGAGCGCGAGCACCGCGGCGCCGGCGGCGGCGGCGAGCAGCAGCAGCGCCGCCAGGAGGGCCGGCGCGCGTCGCCGGCGTCGCCGCCGTCCGCCCTGGAACAGGGTGTAGGGCATCAGGGCCGCCGGCGGTCCGGCGGCTCGGAGAGCGCGCCGAAGATGCCGAAGGCGAGCAGCGCGACGACCACGACGCCGGTCAGCGAGATCACGTCCGGGCCCTCCGTGAGGAGCACGTAGACCGTGGCGAACGCCATCGCGCACACGAACACCAGCGCGACGAGGGTTATCGCGGTGCGCGGGCTCACGTGAGCCCCACGCGCTCGATCTGCCGCTGCCGTCTTCGCTCGCTCGCGAACAGCTTGATCAGCAGCAGCCCGAGCACGAAGCCGCCGATGTGCGCGAAGTACGCCACGCCGCCGCCGTCGCCCGCGGGCTGGATCAGGTCGAAGTACCCGAACAGCGCCTGCTGGGCGAACCAGATCACGAGGAAGAACAGCGCCGGCAGCTCGAGGATCGTGAAGAAGAAGATGATGAAGATGGCCGTCACCACACGCGCCCTCGGGAACAGCAGCAGGTAGCCGCCCAGCACCGCCGCCACCGCGCCCGAGGCGCCCAGCGTCGCGACCTCGGAGCCCAGGTCGGTGGCCGCCTGCGCGCCCAGCGCCGCGAGGCCGCCCAGCACGTAGAAGACGACGAACTTCACCGGGCCCATCGAGTCCTCGACGTTGTTGCCGAAGATCCACAGGAACAGCATGTTGCCGCCGAGGTGCAGGATCGAGCCGTGCATGAACATCGACGTCAGCGCGGTCAGCCACGCGGGCGGGCCGCCCGGGACCGTCCGGCACGCCCCCTCGCCGGTCAGCTCGCACGGGATCGCGGCGTAGGTCGCCACCGGCCAGTCGCCGCCCTCGCCCTGCTCGGGCAGCCCCAGCAGCCCGTCCTGCAGGAGGAAGTACACGACGACGTTGGCCACGATGAACAGCACCGTGACCACCGGGAAGCGGTCCGTCGGGATGTTGTCCTTGAGCGGGAACACCCGGCG
>Ga0136617_10006265_pt1 | contig 10645 bp, 10 predicted proteins | sample AntDrymUQ3222106_2_FD_129672 | JGI IMG/M metagenome (GOLD analysis project Ga0136617, IMG submission 129672) | Polar desert sand microbial communities from Dry Valleys, Antarctica - metaG UQ322 (21.06) | ecosystem: Environmental > Terrestrial > Soil > Desert | place: Antarctica: Dry Valley...
ACGCCGCGGCCTCGGCCAACGCCGCTTCGTCCATGAGGTGGACCACGGCCATGAGCTCGGTGTCGTGCTTGTCGATCGCCAGCAGGGCGTCCTGTACCAGCTGCACGCTTGTCACCAGCCCGGACCGCAGCTCGAGCGCGGCCGCCTGCAACGGGCCGCCGGCCGCCGACGGGTCGACCTCGCCCGAAGCGACGGGCGATCCGGCGACGTCGCCGGTCGGCGGCGTGTAGGCGTAGGCCGGGCGACGGTCGGGGCGGGCCGGGCGGTAGCCGGCGACGAGCGCCCGGGCGGCGGCGACCGACTGGCGGCCGAGGCTGCCGGAGGGCCTCAACCGGCGCTCAGTACGCTCAGCAGGGCACCCGACGGCGCCACCGCTCCGAAGACCCCGCCCTGCATCTTCACCATCGCCAGCGCGGCCAGGTAGTTGTCGTAGTCGGTGGCGCCGGTGCAGTCCTCCAGCAGCAGGCACTCGTAGCCCCGGTCGTTGGCATCGCGCATGGTGGTGTGGACGCACACGTCGGTGGTGATGCCGGTGAAGATGAGGTGGGTGATGCCGCGGGTGCGCAGCAGAAGATCGAGGTCGGTGGCGTAGAACGAACCCTTGCCGGGCTTGTCGATCACCGGCTCGCCCTCGATGGGCGCCACCTCGGGCACGATCTCCCATCCCGGCTCACCCCGGGTGAGGATGCGGCCGCAGGGGCCGGCGTCGCCGATTCCGGCACCGATCCGCTTCGAGCGCCACAGCTTATTGGCCGGGAGGTCGGAGAGGTCGGGACGGTGCCCTTCCCGGGTGTGGATCACCGTCATCCCCACCGCCCGACAGGCGGCCAGCACCTCGGCCGTGGGCTCGAGCCCGGCCCGGGTGAGCTTGAGGTCGTAGCCCATCGTGTCGACGTAGCCACCGGGCCCGCAGAAGTCGACCTGCCAGTCGATGCAGATCAACGCCGTAGAAGTCACCTCGATCGAGCCGTCGTAGGGCCAGGGGTAGGGATCGGCGTCAACCGTGCCGAAGGTCATGGCTGCTCCTCGAGAAGTGCGTCGCCAATGGAGAGATCGCCCAGCAGTGGTCGCCCTGAAGAGTTGTCGACGAGGGCGTCACACAGGGCGGTGGTGGTGCCGACGGCGGCGAAGATGCCGCCGGACATGGTGATGCTGGCCAGGGCCCGGGGCCCGACGTCGGCGTCGTGGAACGCCGAAGCGTCGGCCAGGGCCAGGCACTCGTATCCGCGGTCGTTGGCCGCGCCGAGGGTGGAGTAGACGGCTGTCTCCATCCCCAGGCCGCCGACCGCCAGTCGGTCGATCCCCCGGCGTCGGAGCTCGCCGTCGAGTCCGCCGGCGCTGAATCCCGACATGCCGGCGCAGTCGACGACCACATCGTCGGCCGCAGGAACGAAGACGGGTTCGCCGGTGGGATGGCGCAGCGCATGCCGCAGCACGACCACCACCCCACCCGCGTCCCGCACGACCTTGGCCGCGATCCGGAGGGTGGCCAGGACCTCCTCCGGATCGACGGTGCGGGCCGCCCACCACGCCTGGCCCCCGGCCACCACCAGCGCCAGCCGGGCGGGATCGAGGATCCCGTCGTAGGGCCAGGGATAGGGCCGGGTGCCGGACAGGTGGACCGGGGCAGCCACGGCTACGTCGGCAGCTTGCCGACGACGCCCTGGACGAAGAACGTCTGACTTTCTATGGCCACGTAGTCGGGAGTCATGCCCTCCGGGAAGATCACCTTGCCGTCCTGGTCGACCACCGGACCCTTGAAGGGCGAGCCGTCGGGCTGGGAGATCCTGACCTTGGCCGCCTCGATCAGGGCCTTGGTCTCCTCCGTCACCGACGGGCCGTAGGTCGACTGGACGAACGGGTTGTCACCGGTCTTGAGCCCCACCCGGTAGTTGTCGTTGAACTTGCTGCCGGTGAACGTGCCGGCGAGGGCGGTCTTGACGATGTCGATGTAGAGCGGTCCCCAGTTCCACTCCGAACCGGTGAGCCACCCCTTGGGCGCCAGGCCCGAGCCGTCGGCGTGGTAGCCGACCGTGAAGGCGCCCTTGGCCTCGGCCTTCTCGATGATCGTCTTGGTGCAGTCCTGGTGCTGGCTGATCACGTCGACGCCTTCCGACAGGAGGCTGTCGGCCGCCGCCGCCTGCTTGCCCGGGTTGCACCAGTCCGAGGTGGCCACGGTGAAGGTCTGCACGTCCGGGTTCACCGACGCCGCGCCCAGCTGGAAGGCGTCGATGTTCTCGGTGGTCTGGGTGATGGGGAAGGCGTAGACGTAGCCGAGCTTGTTGGTGCGGGTGGCCTTGCCGGCGGCGATGCCGGCCAGGTACACGGGCTCGTACACGGTGCCGAAGTAGGTACCGAAGTTGGCCGGGACGGTGCCCTTGATGAGGTTCCCCTGCTGCACCACGACCACGTCGGGATGGGCGGCCGCGACCTTGGCCGCCGGGTCGAGGTGGCCGTAGCTGGTGGCGAAGATGATCTTGGCCCCCTTGGAGATCATGTCCTCCATGACCCGGGCGGCGTTGTCGTCCTCGGGCACGTTCTCGGCGGTGAGGATCTTGAGGTCGGGGTAGGCGGCGGCCACCTCCTGGCTGCCGTCGTAGGCGGCCTGGTTGTAGCCGACGTCGTCCTTGGGACCGACGAAGATGAATCCGATGGCCTTGCCCCCGGTGCCGGGGGCGCTGGTACCCGAGCCGGAACCGGTGGCGGACGTACCGGCCGTGGTCTCGCCGGTGGTGCTGTTGCTGCTGCAGGCCGCCGTCATCATGGCCAGGGCCGCCACCAGCACCGCCCCCGTCCGCCGTCGCGTGCTTCTCATCGTGTTCTCCTTGTAGTTGCTCGTCATGAGGAAGGGGACATCTCGAAGACCTTGCGCAGCCCTTCTGGGGCGGCGTGCATGCGCTTGCGACCGAGGACCACCAGCACCCCGATGGTCACCACATAGGGGATGGCGTCGAGGGCGAACTGGTTGATGGCGACGCCCCGAGCCTGCAGCGCGGGCGAAAGGGCCAGGGCCGCCCCGAACAGGTAGGCACCGCCCATGGCCCGCAGCGGGTGCCAGGCGGCGAAGATCACCAGGGCAACGGCGATGAAGCCCCGGCCGGCGGTCATGTTCTCGAACCAGGCGTTGGCGTAGGCGGTGGACAACTGCGCCCCGCCGATGCCGGCGAGGGCCCCGCCGGCGACCACGGCCAGGTAGCGCACCCGCAGCGGCGAGTGCCCGTAGGCGGCCAGGACCTCTTCCCGCTCGCCCGCGGCCCGCACCAGGAGTCCCCACCGGCTGCGGTAGAGCAGCCACCACATCGCCGGTCCGACTGCGAACGAGAGGTAGGTCAGCGGATCGTGGTTGAACAGGATGTCGCCCAGCCAGGGGATGCTCGACAGCCCGGGGATGGCGATCGGGGTGAAGGCGTTGATCGACTCGCCCACGAAGGCGGCCCCGAAAAGCGACGTCAGGCCCAGGCCGAGGAAGAGCACGACCAGGCCGGTCGCCAGCTGGTTGGCGCCCCGTTGCAACACCAGCACGGCGTGGATGAGGGCCAGGGCACCGCCGGCGGCGGCACCTCCGAGGACGCCCACCCACGGATCTCCGCTGGTCGCGGTAGCTGCGTAGCCGGCCAGGGCGCCGACCAGCATGCAGCCCTCGGTACCCAGGTTGATCACCCCGGCCCGCTCCGAGATCGTCTCGCCCAGGGCCGCGTAGAGGATCGACGTCCCTCCCCGCACCGCCCCGATCAACACCTGCAGCAACAGGTCCACCGGCTACCTCCCGTTCCTGGACGAACCGGTGACACATCGGGGCGTCGGGACGCCCGAATCCGTCACCGGTTGGGGACTTATCAAGGTCGTGGTGTTCATGCCGGTGCGCTCACGGTCTCGGCGGGGACGGTCGGAGTGGGGGCGGGCTCGACCTCCTGCCGGCGGGTGCGGACCGAGCCCCGGCCCATCACCGCCAGCAGCACCAGGCCCATGAGGACGTTGACGGCGGCCGCGGGCAGGCCGGAGTCGAGCTGGAGGCTGTCGCCGGCGATGGCGATGGCGGCCAGCAGGACCGCGGCCCCGGCGACGTTGACCGGCTTGTGCCGGGCCAGCCAACTGGCCAGGAAGGCGATGTAGCCGAAGTTGAGCGTCATGCCCGGCCGCAGCTTGAGCTCGGCCCCGGCGAAGTGCACCATGCCGCCCAGGCCGGCGAGGGCGCCGCCGACGAGCATGGCCGACAGGAGCAGCCTCGACACCGGCAGCCCGGCCCGGCGGGCGGCCTCGGGGTTGCCGCCTACCACCCGGAGCCGGAATCCCCAGGAGGTGTAGCGGAAAAGGGCCCAGATCACGGCGGTGGCGATCAGGGCCACGTAGATGCCGGTGTGGACCCGACTGGTGCCGACCAGGGGCAGCCGGGCGGCGGCGGCCAGCTGCCGGGTGGCCGGCTGGCCCGACCCGTTGGGGTCTTTCCACGGCTGGTAGATGAGGTAGAGCATCAGGTCGATGGCCACGTAGTTGAGGAGCAGGGTGGTGATGGCCTCGTTGACCTTCACCGTGAGCCGCAGCACCCCGGCGATGCCCGCCCATACGGCCCCCGCGGCCGCCGCCGCCAGCATCATCACCACGAGGGTGGCCGAGCCGGGCAGGGTGCCGTCGAGGGCGAGCATCACTCCGGCCGCGCCGATGGCACCCATGACCACCTGGCCCTCGCCGCCCACGTTCAGCAGTCCCGCCCGGGCCGGCACGGCCACCGCCAGGGCGGCCAACATCAGCGGTGCGGCCTTGACCAGCACCTCGCCCAGCGACGTGCCATCGGTGAGCGACCGCCACATGTCCGCGTAGACGTCGATCGGGTTGACACCCTTGGTGATGACGAACGCCCCGAAGAACACCAGGGCGGCGGCGTAGGCCAGGGCCAGCCGTCCCGCGCCCCGGGCCGCCCGCTCCATCCGCATGCTCACGCCGCACCTCCCAGCATGAGCTCGCCGATGGTGTAGCGGTCGGCCTCGCTGGGCCGCACGATGCCGGCCACCAGTCCGGCGTGGAGCACGAGCACCCGGTCGGCCAGCTCCAACAGCTCGTCGACGTCCTCGGAGATCATGAGCACGCCGGCACCGGCGGCCCGCCGTTCGAGCAGCAGCTCCTGGGTGCGGCGGGTGGTGGCGACGTCGAGGCCCCGGCTGGGATAGGCGGCCACCACGAGGGTGGACGCCCGGGCCAGCTCCCGGGTGAGAATGACCCGCTGGATGTTGCCTCCCGACAGGGAAGCCACCTGGCGGGTGTGAGCGGCCATGCGCAGCTGCGTCTCCTCGTCCTGGGTGGTGAGCCGGCGACGCACCGCCGACCAGTCGATGCCGAGTCCTTTGCGGGGAACCTTGAGGTCGCCCAGGGCCATGTGCTCGGCGATGGTGAGGCCGGGCACCACCGAGTCGGTCACCGGGTCCTCGGGGATGCCGACGGCACCGGCGGCGAGGGCCGACCGGGGCCCGCCCCGGGCGGTCAGCTCGGTGCCCGCCACCAGCACCGTCCCGTTGGCCGCCGAGCGCAGACCCATGGCCACCTCGTAGAGCTCGCGCTGGCCGTTGCCGGAGACACCGGCCACGCCCACCAGTTCGCCGCTGAAGACGGTGAGGTCGACGTCGCAGAGGGCCAGGTGGCCGCGGTCGCCCTTCACCGACACCCCCCGCAGCTCGAGGGCGGGCGTGGCGTCGGGCTTGGGCGCGGGGCGGACGGCGGGTAGCGCGGGCACCGTGCGCCCGACCATGGCCCCGATCAGCTGGCGGTCGTCGAGGGACGTCGGATCGACGCCCTGGAGGATGACCTTGCCGCCCCGTAGCACGGTGACCCTGTCGGCGATGGCCCGGGCCTCGTGGAGCTTGTGGGTGATGATCACCACCGACAGCCCGCTGGCCCGCAGCTGGCGCAGCCCGGCGAAGAGGGTGTCGACCTCCTGGGGGGCGAGCACGCTGGTGGGCTCATCGAGGATCACCAGTCGGGCCCCGGCCATGAGCACCTTGAGGATCTCCACCCGCTGGCGCTGGCCGATCGACAGGTGGCGGACCAGGGCCCGGGGATCGCAGGCCAGGCCGTAGCGGGCGGCGGCCTCGTCGACCTGACGGCAGAGCTTGGTGCGGTCGAGACGCAGGCCCTTGCCGGGCAGGGCCAGGGCGACGTTCTCGGCCACCGTCAGGGCCGGCACCAGCCGCAGGTCCTGGAAGACCATGCCGATGCCGAGCTGACGGGCCACTGCCGGCGACTCGATGCTCACCGACGAGCCTGCGAAGCGCATCTCCCCCGAATCCGGCCGGTGGACGCCGTAGATCAGCTTCATCAGCGTGCTCTTGCCGGCCCCGTTCTCGCCCAGCAGTGCGTGCACCTCGCCGGCCCGCACCTCGAAGTCGACGGCATCGTTGGCCACCACCTCGCCGAAGCGGCGGGTGACGTCGCGCACGCTCAGCAGGGGTTCACCCTCGGTGGTCTCCACCGGCGCCGGCGGGGCCAGGGTCATGGCTGCACCTCCTCGGATGCCTCGAGAGGGGATGCCTCGAGAGGGGTCCCGTGGATCACGTTCCGCAGCTCCCGTTTGATGGCATTGAACTCGGGCGACGTGACGTCGCGCGGGTGGGTCAGGGGAACGGGGACGACCCTCGCCACATGGCCGGGGGTGCCGGTGCTGGGCCCGCCGCCCATGACGACCACCCGGTCGGCCAGGTAGACCGCCTCCTCGACGCTGTGGGTGACGAACACGACGGTGGTGCCGAGCTCGTCGGCGATGGCCTGGATCTCGTGCTGCATCGCCTCCCGGGTGAGGGAGTCGAGGGCGCCGAAGGGCTCGTCCATGAGGAGGACGGCGGGGTCGTTGGCCAGCACCCGGGCTATGGCCACCCGTTGCTGCATCCCGCCCGAGAGCTGGCCGGGGAACCGGGAGGCGAAGCGCTCGAGGCCGACCAGGGCGGTGAACCGGGCCACGGCCGCGTCCACCCGATCCTTGGACAGCTTCCGCCGGCGCAGCCCGAAGGCGATGTTGTCGGCCACGGACAGCCAGGGGAACAGTCCGTAGTCCTGGAAGACGACGCCGCGGTCGGGTCCGGGCGCCCGTACGGGCACGCCGCGCACCGTCACCTCCCCGGCCGTGGCGCACTCGAAGCCGGCGACGATCCGCAGGAGGGTGCTCTTCCCACACCCGCTCCCGCCCAGGATGCAGACGAACTCGCGCTCGCCGATGGTGAGGTCGACGCCCTCCAGGGCGTGGGTCTCGGATCCGGAGCCGTCGCGGCCGGGATAGACCTTGCCCACTCCGGACAGGGCGACCGCCACCCCGACGGCCGACGATTCTGCGGGGCGGACTGGGGCGGTGGTCGTGGTCGACGACATGGGGCTCCTCCTCAGACGAGGGGTCGGTTGCGGAAGGCGAGACGCATGCCGGTGGACATCAGCCGGTCGGTGGCGAAGCCGGCCAGGCCGATGAACACCATCCCGGTGATGATCAGCGACGTGTTGCTGATCTCCCGGGCCTCACTGATCACCGATCCGAGGCCGGTGGACACTCCGACCGTCTCCCCCACGACCACGACCACCCAGCCGAAGCCGAGGGCGATGCGCATGCCGGCGAGAATCGACGGCAGGGCGGCAGGAAGCACCACGTGGGTGAGCATCTGGCGGCGGCCGGTGCCGAGCATGGCCGCCGCCTCGACCAGCCTCGGTGGCACCGCCTTCACCCCCGCCACCGTGTTCAACAGCACCGGGTAGAAGGCGGCCAGGGCGATCAGGATCACGGCCGACTTCGATCCCAGGCCGACCACGATGAGCACCAGCGGCACCCAGGCCGTCACCGGGATGGGCCGCAGCAGGCTGATGGTGAGGTCGGTCATGGCCGCCACCCGGGGCAGGCGACCGATGACGATGCCGAGGGGGACGGCCAGCAGGGTCGCGTAGGCGAAGCCCTTGAGCACCCGCAGGGTGCTGGCCGACAGGTGGGTGATGAGGGTGGAGCTGTAGACGTCGTCGTAGATCCCGCCGAAGGCGAAGTCCCACATCTCCTTGCCCACCTCGTCGAGCTGAGGGATGAGGCGGACCCACTCGTTCTCGACGGCCAGGTACCAGAGGGCCAGCAGCACCAGCGGCAGCGGGGCCCCCCACAGCAGCCGCTTCCACGCCGCCGCCTTGGAAACGGTCCGCTTGGCGGCCGCCGGCGCAGCCGTGGCCGATGTCGGAGGAGCGGGCGCGGGCGCCGGTGCGGTCATAACAGGGATCGACATGGCTGTCACCCGCCCTTGGGGAGGTCGGCGACGAAGGTGGTGTCGAAGAAGGCCTCGTAGTCGGGCTGCTTCTTGATCTGCTTCAGAGCCTCGAGCTGCTCCCCGAGGACCTTGGCCTGACCGATGTAGGCGTCGTCGATCGCCCACCGCAGGGAGATGTTCTGGATGGCGAGGGTGAGCGCCTCGGGCGGGAAGCTGTAGGCCTTGACCACCGCCTGGCCCCACTCGTCGGGGTGGGCGGCCATGTAGTCGGTGGCCTTGGCGTGGGTGGCCACCATGATCTTGACCAGCTCGGGGTCTTCGTCGATGGTCTTCTGGCTGGTGCCGAAGACGATGTTGATCTTCTGCATCTTGGTGTCGTAAGGGTGGACGACGAGCTGGGCGATGCCCCGCACCAGGGCGTCGGAGGGGCCCGTTTCCGCCCCCGAGAAGGCGTCGATATCACCCCGGTCGAGGGCATTGGCCATGTCGGAGAAGCCGACCTTGACCAGCTCGACGTCCTTGTTGGCGTCCATGCCGGCGTCCTGCAGGGTCAGGCGCAGGAGGATGTCCTGGGCCGAGCCGGCCACATAGCCGATCTTCTTGTCCCGGAGGTCGGCGACGGTGGCGATCCCCGAGTCCTTCTTGGCCACGATGGCCGACGCACCGTCGGCGGCCGAGGCCAGCACCCGGAAGGGCTCGTCCTGGGCCGCCCCTTCGAGGGCGGCGGTGATGCCGGTGACCGCAAAGTCGACCGAACCGGTGACCACCGCCGTCTTGATCTCTGTGGAGTTGGCGAACAAGACCGTCTCCACGGTGACGTTGTCCGGCAGGAACTGGGGGTAGAAGGCCGGCGCGAACAGGTGCGGCTGGCGCAGCGTTCCGACCTTTACCTTGTACTCCTTGGCCGGCGTCGATCCGCCGGCACCGGCGCCGGTGGTGTCACCGCTGGTGGCGCCGGTGGTCGACGTGTCGCTGTCGCCCCCTCCGCACGCAGCCATGGCCACCAGGCCGACGGCGAGCGCCGCCACCCCCAGCTGCTGGCGCCAACCCACGGCTCGTTTCGTCTTCTTGAACCTCATGCCCGCATCGCTCCTTTTCCGCTGGCCATGCGGGCCAGGGCCTGGGCCGCCCGCAACTCGACTACCGCCATTGACTCGCCCAGGTGGCGACTGAAACGGGCCAAGGCCACGGGAAGGTCCCCGGCCAGCACCGCATCCAAGATTCCGAGGTGCTGGGCGACCGTGCGCCGCACCCGCTCGGCGTTGAGGAAGTCGTGCATCCGCACCACCCGGATGCGTTCGTTGACGATGCGGAGCAGGTCGGCCAGCGACGGGTTCCCGGACGCCGCTGCCAACCGCACGTGAAAGTCCTCGTCGAGGAAGACGAATCCGGGGTCGGGCTCGGGCTGCTTGTCGGCCAGCACCAACCACTCGTCCCGGAGGAGCTCGAGCTCGGCAGGGTCGTGGGTGATGCCGAGCTCGCCTGGCCGCCGAAGGGCCTGGAGTTCGAGGGCCATGCGCACCTCGTAGAGGTCGTGGACCTGGTCGACGTCGGGGGCGATCGGATGGAAGCCACCGTCGGGGTGAGGTCCGATGAGGCCCTCGGAGTGGAGCCGCAGGAGCGCCTCCCGCACGGGGGTCCGCGACACGCCCAGTAGGGCGGCCAGCTTCTCCTCGCCCAGGCGTTGGCCGAGGGGGAAATCACCCAGCAGCAGCCGGGTCTTGAGCTCGTCGTAGGCGTGCTCCCGGCGAAGGCCGGGCGACGACCCCTCTGTATACAGTCCCGCATCCATGCAGGTGGGAACCTACGGAGGCCGCGTTGCCGCCCAATCTCCGGCGATTTACGTTCGCGAGTCGCCAGCCTTGCGCGTCACTGACACGCAATGGTCGCGGTCACAGCACCTTGAGGGGGTCGCGACCGAGGAAGGCGGCCAGGCGCTGGTGGGCGTCGGCGTTCGCCGGAGCGGGCAGTTCGGGGCCGAACACGCCCTCCTGGCGTCCGAACTGGGAAACGAGCTCACGGGCGTTCGCCAGGGCCGCATCCGACAGCTCGGGATCGAGCTCGACGGCCGAATTGGTGGCCCGGTGGAGGTCCCACCCGTGGGCGACGAACTCGATGATGGCGATGTCGACGGCCAGCCAGCCCGGCGTCTCCCCGAAGGACAGCTGCCACTCCTGCTCGAGCACGCCCGCCCGGCCGAGGGCGATCTTGAGCTTGGCCGCTTCCTGGCCGTAGGAGACGACGGCGTCGTACTTGACCCGGTCGACCCCGAACTCCTGCAGGTCGAACTTCGCCCCCATGGCCGCCTGGCTGAACATGTAGAGCGAGGAGATGAGGTGGTTGACCAGCCCACGGACGTTCCATTCGGTGCAGGGCGAGCTGAGCGACAGCTGGCCGTAGCCCATGGTGGCGACGATCTTGCCGGTCTG
>Ga0136617_10006267_pt1 | contig 10645 bp, 7 predicted proteins | sample AntDrymUQ3222106_2_FD_129672 | JGI IMG/M metagenome (GOLD analysis project Ga0136617, IMG submission 129672) | Polar desert sand microbial communities from Dry Valleys, Antarctica - metaG UQ322 (21.06) | ecosystem: Environmental > Terrestrial > Soil > Desert | place: Antarctica: Dry Valley...
CCCTGCGCGCCGAGGTCGGCAGACGCCTCGAGCAAGGACGAGGGGATCCGCTCGAGCCCCGCGTAGACCGGCAGGATCATGAACGGTAGCCAGAGATACGAGAAGACGAGCCAGGTGGCGACGTTCCCGAAGCCGGGACCCGAGAGGCCGAGCGGCGAGAGCACCCAGTTGAGGACGCCCTCCTCCTGCAGGATCACCCGCCAGGCGTAGACCTTGACCAGATAGCTCGCCCAGAGGGGGAGCAGGATCGCGACGACGAGCAGGTTGCGCGTCCGGGGCGAGGCCACTTTCGCCATGTAGAAGGCGATCGGGAAGGCGAGCACGGCGTCGGTGAGCGTCACCGCGGCCGCGATCAACACTGTTCGCTGCGTGATCGCCCGGTAGACGTCGCTCTCCCAGAGCTGCCTGAAGTTCTGGAAGCCGTAGTCGTGGACGACCTCGGCGGTGAACGGGTCGAGCCGCCAGAACGCCGCCACGAAGAGCACTGCGAGAGAGCCGAGGTACGCGAGCAGCAGCCACGAGAGCGGCGGCGTCAGCAGCAAGCCGAGTCGCAGGCGCGGATGCCGGTGCAGGAACGACGAAAAGCGCCGCCCCGGCGAATCGCGGGGCAGCGCTTTCATCGCTTCAGGGACCGAGATGAGTTACCCCTTTATCTCCGTCCACGCTTGCGTCCACTCCGAGTAGTCCTTGCAGACCTCGCCCCGGTCATCTCCGCAGTCGGCCTGCGGCGTCTTCCAGTAGTAGATCTGGTCGAAGTACTCCTCGTCGTCGGCGTGGAAGGCCGTGCAGTGGTCCTTGTTCGCGGTGAAGTTGCAGGCCTCCTTGCTCGAAGGGGCCTCGCCGAAGTACTCGGTCGCGGCCGCGTTCGCCTTCGGCGAGATGATGTGGTTCATCCACAGGTACATGCAGTTCGGGTTCTTGGCCTTCGACGAGATCATCCACGTGTCCGACCAGCCCGTCGAGCCCTCCTTCGGCAGGACTGCGGCGACCGGCACTTTCTCGCCCTCGAGCACGTTCACGATCACCTGCCACGTGGTCCCGACGACGCTCTCGCCGCCGGTAAAGGCTGCGATCTGCTTCGTGTAGTCCGACCAGTACTCGCCGATGATCCCGCGCTGCTTCTTCAGCAGGTCGACGGCGGCCTGGAACTGCTTGTCGTCCAGCTCGTAGGGATCCTCAATCCCGAGGTCCGGCTGGGTCGCCATCAGGTAGACGGCCGCGTCCGCGATGTAGATCGGGCTGTCGTATGCAGTCACCTTGCCCTTGTAAGGTGAGCCCTCGTCCCAGACCACGCTCCATGAGTCCGGAGCCGGTTTGACGATGTCGGTGCGGTACTGGAGCAGGTTGGCGCCTCGGCCGTGCGGGACACCGTAGTTGATGTCGTCGACCGTGTTGTGCGGCTGATCCTTCAATCCGTCGAAGACGCCGTCGTAGTTCTCGATCAGATCGGTGTTGACCGGCGCGACGTCGCCTGCGGCGACGAGCCGCAGGCTTGCATCACCCGAGGCCGAGACGCCGTCGTACTGGCCGGTGCGCATCAGCGTCACCATCTCGTCGGAGGTGTTGCCAACCTTGACGTTGACCTGGCAACCGGTCTCGGACTCGAAACCGCTCACCCAGTCCACCTTCGGATCCGTCGTGCCGTCCTCCACGTAACCGGCCCAAGCGATCAGGTTGACCTGGCCCTCGCCCTCGCCGAGGGTCTGGAGCATCCCCTCCGGGGCGCCGCCGGTCGTCTCGGCGGCTGTGGTTCCCGCCCCACCGGCGGCATCGTCGTCGTCGTCACCGCCGCAGCCGGCGGCCATGACGCTCAGTACGCCTGTCGCCAGCAATGCCGCCGCCCAGCGTCCGTATCTGCGTTTCGTCATCTCGCTCCCTCCGTCATTCCGACTTGTTAATTACGAAGACGTGCTCCGGCCGCCAACACAACCGCGCACGGCTTCCCTGTCGCTCCAGCACCTCACTCGAACCGCTCTCGAGGTTCTGGCTCACCACGGTCAGCTCGCCGCCCGCGTCCAGCTCGACGTGGTAGCGGGTGATCGCTCCGACGTAGACGACGTCGCGAATCCGGCCCTCCTCCACGTTGACGCCCTGCTGCAAGTGCTCCCCGTCGCCCAACAGGCGGATCTTTTCGGGCCGCACCGTGAAGCGGCGGACTACTCCACCCGCATCTGGCCGCTCGAGCACATTCGAGACGCCGACGAAGCCCGCGATGAACTCGCTGGCCGGTCGCTCGTACACCTCGGCCGGCGCCCCGATCTGCTCGATCCTGCCGTCGTTGAAGACCGCGAGGCGGTCGCTCATCGTCAGCGCCTCCTCCTGGTCGTGCGTGACGTAGACGAAGGTGATCCCGAGCTCCTGCTGGATGCGCTTCAGCTCGACCTGCAGCTCTTGGCGGAGCTTGAGATCGAGCGCGCCGAGCGGCTCGTCGAGCAGGAGCGCCCGCGGCCGGTTCACGATCGCGCGGGCGAGCGCCACGCGCTGGCGCTGCCCGCCCGAGAGCTGCGCGGGCTTCCGCCCCCCGTAGCCCTCGAGCCGCACGAGCGTGAGCGCCTCCTCGGCCCGCCGGCGCCGCTCGCCTCGGGCCACCTTCTTCACGCGCAGGCCGTACTCGACGTTCTCCTGCACGGTCATGTGCGGGAAGAGCGCGTAGTCCTGGAAGACCGTGTTGACGTCCCGCGCGTACGGCGGCAGCTCGGAGACGTCCTTGCCGCCAAGCTCGACAGTTCCTTTGTCGGGGCGCTCGAAGCCGGCGATCACGCGCAGGGTCGTGGTCTTGCCGGAGCCGGACGGCCCGAGCATCGTGAAGAACTCGCCCCGCCCGATCTCCAGGTCGACGCCGTCGACCGCGGTCACGTCACCGTAGCGCTTGTGCAACCCGGCCACGCGGACGTCGATCTCAGTGAGCGGCAGCAAGCGACTCCTCGAGGAGGCCAAGCCCACGGTCGAGCTCCTCATCCGAGACGTTGAGCGGCGGCAGCAGCCGGAGCACGTTGCCGTAGAGACCGCACGCGAGCAGGAGTAGGCCCCGCTCGAAGGCCGCAGCCGTCACAGCCTGGGCGAGGTCCGGGCTCTGTTCGCGCAACTCGAGCGCGAGCATCGGGCCAAGGCCGCGCACCTCCCCGATCCGCTCCTCGCGGGTAGCGAGGTCGTCGAGCCGGGCGCGCAGCGTCACCCCGAGCTCGTCCGCCCGGGCGCGGAACTCGGGCTCAGCCACCGTGGCGAGAACGACGGCCGCGGCGGCGCAGGCGACGGGGTTCCCCCCGAAAGTACCGCCGAGGCCGCCCGGGCCGGGGGCGTCCATGACCTCGGCCCGGCCTGTGACCGCGGCCAGCGGCAGGCCGCCGCCGAGCGACTTGCCGGAGACCAGCAGATCGGGTTCGACGCCGTCGTAGTGCTCGATCGCCCACATCGGCCCGGTCCGCCCCACGCCCGACTGCACCTCGTCGGCGACGAAGAGGATCCCGTAGCGCGCGCACAGCTCGGCGAGTCGCGGCAAGTAGTCCGGGGGCATCACGATGAAGCCGCCCTCGCCCTGGACGGTCTCGAGCACCAGGCACGCGACCGACTCGGCGTCGACGTCGCTCCTGAACAAGTGCTCGAGCGAGGCGATCGCGGCGTCCGTGTCGACGCCGCGGTAGGGATACGGTGCCGCCGCCCGGTAGATCTCGCCAGGGAAAGGGCCGAAGCCCGCCTTGTACGGACGCACCTTGCTCGTCATCGCCATCGTCAGGAGCGTGCGGCCGTGGAAGCCGTTCTCGAAGACGACGACGGCTGGCCGCCCGGTCGCCGCGCGCGCGATCTTGACCGCGTTCTCGATCGCCTCGGCGCCGCTGTTGACCAAAATCGACTTCTGTTCCGCGCCGGCCGCTGCACTCGAAAGGCAGGGAGAATGCTCGGCGAGCCGGCGACAGACCTCGACGTACGGCTCGTACGTGCCGACCATGAAGCACTGGTGCAGGAAGCGGTCGACCTGCTTGTGGATCGCTGCGACGACGGGCGCGAAGCCGTGACCGGTGTTCTGGCAGGCGATCCCGCCGGCGAAGTCGAGGTAGACGATGCCGTCGGCCGCCTCCACGTGCGCACCTTCCGCGCGGGTCACGACGAGCCTCGGGGTCGAGACGCCTCTCGCGACGTAGCGGGCGCGCGCCTCGAGGACGTCGTCGACCGCCGTGCGCTCCCGAAGGGACACCTGGCAATTCTCTCGCGCCGCCGCGCCCGAGCGCAATAGCCGATCGGGCGAAGCGCTCGCAGCCTGGCTTCGACACGGTGTCGTAAACTCGCGCTCGTGGCTCGTGTACGTACGATGCAAATGTCTGCTTCCGACCCCGCGCAACGATTAGCGTCTTGGCCCGCGCGTCCAACGGACGCCCAGCAGACGATGCTGACCGTCCGAGAGATCGCCGCGCTGCCGGGACTCGGGTTGGAGCTCGCCGCCGGGGCGTCCGGAGCCATGAATGTGATTCGCTGGGTCCACGTCTCGGAGCTGCCAGACCCGACGCCGTGGCTCGAGGGTGGGGAGCTGCTGATCACGACGGGCCTCGGCGTCGGCGAACTCTCGCGGCCACAGCGCGAGTACGTCCGGCGCCTCGCGGCGCACGGGCTGGCCGGGCTTGCGTTCGGCGTCGGATTCGGGTGGGCCGAACCGCCGGAGGCGCTCGCTGACGAGGCCGAGCGCCTCGGTTTCCCGCTTGTCACCGTGCCGTACGAGGTGCCGTTCATTGCACTGACGAAGGCGATCGCGGCGCAGCTTGCGAACGAGCAGCTCGCGCGCGTGGAGCGCGCGCTCGAGGTGCACGAGCGGCTCGCCCAAGCCGTGCTGGAGGGACGGGGCGCACCCGCCCTGCTTGCCATCCTCGGCGACCACGTCGGCTGCTCGCTGGCGCTCGTCGACGAGTCCGGCCGCGTGGTCGGCGAGCGGCACGGCGTCCGTCTCGGCGAGTGCGAGCATGTGCTGGAACTGGCCGTCATCGCGGATGGGGAGCTCGCGACCCTGCGCGCGGGCAAGCCAGGGGGCGAGCTCTCCGAGTACGACCGGCTCGTGCTCCACCACGGGCAGACTGCCCTTGCCTTCGAGCTCTCACGCCGCCAGGCGGTCTCGGCAGCGGAGCTCCGGCTCGCGGGCGACCTGCTCGAGGACCTCGAGCACGACCGCCTCGACGAGCGCGAGATCGCACGCCGAATCTCCGCTTTCGGGCTCGACCCGCAGGGCCACTACGCAGGGCTGCTCGCAGTCGCCGCAGGCCAGGTGCAAGCCGAGGAGGTCCGCACGGCGGCCGCCAATGTCCTCGACGCGCGCGGCGCACGCTACCTTTCGGCCTCGCGCCGCGACCGGGCGGCGTTCCTCGTCGCGACCGAGCTGGAGGACGACGCTCTCGCGATCGCACGCGAGCTCGTCGAAGCCTCGCCCGGCACTCGCGTCGGCGTCGGCCGGCCGAGCGCGGGCTCCGGTCTGGGCCGCAGCCTGCTGGAGGCGCGCGCCGCGCTCGACGCGGTCGCCGGCTCCGTCGCCTCCTACCACGACCTTGGCTCGCTCGAGTTGCTGCTCAGCCTGCCGGGTGCGACGCTCGAGGCGTTCGTCGCACGCGTGCTCGGCCCGGCCTCGACGAATTCCTGGCTGCTCGAGTCACTTGCGGCGCTGCTCGACAGCGGCTGTCGCTGGAGCGAGGCCGCCGACCGGCTCGGCGTCCATCGCCACACGCTTCGTTATCGGATGGATCAGCTGCGCAAGCAGACGGGCCGCCATCCGGACGATCCGGCGCAACGGATGGAGCTCTGGCTGGCGGTGAAGGCGAAGCAGGCGCTCGCCGCCCGCGAAGGCGTCGAGCAGGCCGAGCTTGCTCACACCTGAAAATGTGATTTGAAAAGAGTGCGGTTAACCGCACTGACACTGGCTCCGCCGAGACCGTCAGCACGCAACGGGTCAATCACTTCCTCTTCGACGCCCGCCGTCCCCGGCGCCCTCGTCGTCGCGGCCGGCTGGCTCGTAGCCGCCCGACGGCGCGCATCCGCCGCTCCGCTGTTGCGGCTGGCCACGGCTCAAGAGGCATGGGCAGCACACCCGGCGCCTCGCCGCGCCCGGGCTGCCTGATCACCCGATCCGTTCCGGGGAAAGATCAGGGTCGGCTCAGGGTGATGCCCGATATCGCCGCGGACCCGCGCGCTGGATCCTCTAAGCATCGTCGTCGCCGGTACGGCTTGCCGCACTCCCAGAGGCCAGGACACCGCATTCCCGCTCAGCCCCGCGATCGAGGAGCCCGAGCTCACCCACCCGAAAGCATGAAAGGACCCCCGCACATGTCACCGTTGAAGCACAGCAACAGCTTCGCAGCCCGCATGGGCCGCTGGAGTGCGGGCCACTGGAAGACCGCGGTCTTCGGCTGGCTCGCGTTCGTGATCGCGTCCGTCGTCATTGGCGGCGCGATCGGCACGACGTACCTCGAGGACAACGACCTCGCCGTCGGCGAGTCCGGCCGCGCGACGAAGATCATCGAGGCCGGGTTCCCGGAGTCCGCGGACGAGCAGAGCGAGATCGTCCTGATCCAGTCGAGGACCCTGAGGGCGACCGACCCGGCCTTCAAGGCGGCGATCGAGGACGTGACGAAGACGCTCGACGCCTTCCCCAAGGTTCGAAAGCTCGACTCGCCGCTCGAACCCGGAAACGCCGACCAGATCTCGGCCGACGGCCACTCGGCCATGGTCCAGTTCAGCCCGAAGGGCACCTACGAGGAGGCAATCCTCTACATCGAGACGATCGAGGCGGCCGTCGACAAGGCGGCGGCACGGCATCAGGGCTTCGAGATCGACGAGCTCGGCAGCGCCAGCACCGGCAAGGCGGTCGACGACGCGTTCGCCGGCATGCTCCAGACGGCCGGCATGATCGCGCTCCCGCTCACGCTCGTGATCCTGCTGCTCGTGTTCGGGTCCGCAGTCGCGGCCCTGCTGCCGCTGCTGCTCGCGATCACCGCGGTGATCGCGACCACGAGCCTGATCGCGCTCCCGAGCCAGGTCTTCCCGGTGGACGAGTCGATCGCCGAGGTGATCCTGCTGATCGGGCTCGCGGTCGGGATCGACTACTCGCTCTTCTACCTCCGCCGCGAGCGCGAAGAGCGTGCCGCCGGGCGAAGCGAGCACGCAGCACTGGAGGCCGCCGCGGCCACGTCCGGCCGTGCCGTCCTCATCTCCGGCGTCACGGTCCTGATCGCGATGGCGGGCATGCTCCTGTCGGGCGAAAAGTCGTTCATGTCCTTCTCGATCGGGACGATGCTGGTCGTCGCAGTCGCGATGATCGGCTCCCTGACGGTGCTCCCCGCGCTGCTCGGGAAGCTCGGCGACCGGGTCGAGAAGGGCCGTCTCCCGTTCGTGCACCGCCTTCGCCGCAAGGACGGCGAAAGCCGGATCTGGGGAGCGATCCTCGGCGCCGTCCTCCGCCGCCCGGTGCTGTCGGTCGTCGCCGCCGGCGCAGTGCTCGTCGCGCTGACGGTGCCGGCGTTCTCCCTCAACACGACGACCACCGGCCTCGACGACATCTCGATCCCCGAGATCGAGCCGCTGAAGAAGTTCGACGACGCCTTCCCGGGCGGCAACGACCCGGCCATCGTCGCGATCAAGGCCGACGATGTCCGGGCCGAGCCGGTCCGGAACGCGATGGCCGAGCTCGAGCGGCGGGCGCTCGCGAGCGGCCGGATGAGCGGCCCGGTCGAGATCGAGACGAGCCGCGACAATACCGTCGCGACGATGGACATCACGCTGGCCGGCTCCGGTACGGACGAGGACTCGCAGGCGGCACTCGCCACCCTGCGCGACGAGCTCCTGCCGCAGACGGTCGACCAGGTCGCCGGGGTCGAGTATGCGGTCACCGGCACCACCGCACTCGACAAGGACTGGGAAGTAGGGATGACGAAGACGGCGCCGCTGGTCTTCGGCTTCGTCCTCATCTTCGCCTTCCTGATCCTGCTGGCCTCGTTCCGCTCGATCGTGGTCGCCCTGAAGGCGATCGTCCTCAACCTCCTCTCCGTCGGCGCGGCCTACGGCCTACTCGTGATGGTCTTCCAGTGGGGCTGGGGCGAGAGCCTGCTCGGGTTTGAGTCCAACGGCGGCCTCGGGCCCTGGCTGCCGATGTTCCTGTTCGTGATCCTCTTCGGCCTCTCTATGGACTACCACGTCTTCATCCTGAGCAGGGTCCGCGAGGCCTACGACCGCGGTCTCTCGAACGAAGAGGCCGTGGCCCACGGGATCACGTCGTCGGCTGGAGTCGTCACGAGCGCCGCGATCGTCATGGTCGCCACCTTCTCGGTGTTCGCCGTGCTCCCGGTGATCGACATGAAGGAGATGGGCGTCGGGCTCGGAGCAGCGATCTTGATCGATGCCACTCTCATCCGCGCCGTGCTCCTGCCGGCGACGATGAAGCTCCTCGGCGACCGCAACTGGTACCTGCCGCGCTGGCTCGAGTGGCTCCCCCGCCTCGAGCACGAGCCGGCCCCGAAGCCGACGCCGGCGCTCGAAGCCGCGTAACCCTCTGAGACCGAAGCCCCGCCCCCGGCAACGGAGGGGGCGGGGCTTCATTCGTCCTGGAGCCGGAGGCGGGACTCGAACCCACGACCTACTGCTTACAAGGCAGTTGCTCTACCAGCTGAGCTACTCCGGCGCAGCGCCGGAATCGTACTCGCCCTACTGGAGCACCTCGCGGGTCTTCTGGTGAGCCAGAATCTTGCGCTTGACCCGCTGCAGCGCGTTGTCGATCGTCTTGCAGTCGCAGCCCAGGTCCTCGGCCATCTCCTCGTACGAGCGCCCTTCGAGGTAGCAACGCAAGGCGTCCGCCTCGAGGGGCGACAGGCCGGTCCCGAGCGCGAAGATGAGGCTCTGCAGCTCCTCCGTCGAGATCACGCAGACGGCCGGGTCGTTCGTCGTCGGGCCCGGGAGCGCGTCCCCGAGCGTGCACTCGCCGTCATTGTCCTGGCCCGCGGGAGTGTGGCTGAACGAGATGTACTGATTGAGCGGCTGATGCTTGAACCGGGTCGCGGTCTTGATCGCGGTGATGATCTGCCGCGTCACACAGAGCTCCGCAAAGCTGCGGAACGAGGTTTCCTTGTCGGCGCGGAAGTCACGCACGGCCTTGTAGAGACCGACGAGGCCCTCCTGGATCAAGTCCTCCGAATCGCCGCCTGCGAGGAAGTACGAGCTCGCCTTCATGCGCACGAACCCCGTGTAGCGGCGCATCAACGTGTCCAGGGCGGTCTCGCTGCCGTTACGCGCCTTGACCACCAGCTGCAAATCCTCAAGCTCTCGTTGAGCCTTCTGGGCCGATTTAACGGCGACTGCGGGTTGGGCGGACATCGCGGTCTCCCTGCAAATAAGGGGCGAAAGCCATGGCGGCCGCCGTGCCGGACGCTCAACTCTCACCCTTAGGTTGAGGCAGAAGATAGCAAGAGTCCGCGCAAGTTACAAGTCGTTTGCAGAGTTTGTAATACCTTAGGAACGTATGTTCGCTTTCAGCCCACCCCCTCAGCCCTCGCCGCGGCGCATCCTTTCGAGCCGTTCACGAGTCTCGCCGTCGAGCGAGTCGCGCAGGCGCGAGCCGTGCGGCTCCGCGTGGCGCGGCTGCTCGAGATCTCCGAGAAACGTTCGGGCGGAGCGTTTCTGCACCGCCTGGCCGGAGGTGCCGCGGACGGCGAAGTCCGAGGAGACGAGGCACACCTCCTCCGCGTCGCGATGCTCCGCAGCGAGCCGCTCGAGAACGGCGTCAGCGTGGGCCGCGAACCGAATCGAGAGCGGGCCGATCTCTGCGTCGGCCCCGACGCCGTCCCAGACCAACACTCCCCGCGCGCCGCGCAGGGCGACGAACGAGGCGAGGGCGTCCGTGAGCTCTTGCTGGCCCCCGTAGGAGCCCGCGTGGAGCAGGTTGTGGCCGTCGAAGAGGTAGAGCGTCGGCTCAGCCATTGCGTCGGCGCCGTGCCTCGTAGAGGAGGAGGGCGGCGGCGACGCTGACGTTCAGCGACTCGACGTTGCCGGCGAGCGGAATCGCGACCGTGGCGTCGCAGTTGCGCCGGACGAGCGGGCGAACGCCCTTACCCTCAGCGCCGAAGACGAGCGCGAGGCCGCCTGTGAGGTCGGCCGTCCACAGGTCCTGCTCGGCCTCGGCGCTGGCGGCGTAGATCCAGAGGTCGCCACGCTTGATCTCGTTCAAGTAGCGGGCCAGGTTCGGCACCACGGCGACAGGCAAATGCTCGACGGCGCCGGCCGAGGCTCGGCAGACGGCCGGTGTCACCCGGGCGGAGCCGTGGGCCGGGACGACGACGCCGGTGGCGCCTGCTCCTTCAGCACTCCTGATCACGGCGCCGAGGTTGCGGGGATCGGTGACCTGGTCGAGGCACGCTAGAAGCGGGCGCTCGGCGTTCGCTAGCTCGTGCGCGTCGGCGTAGCGATACGGCTCGCACCACGCGAGCACGCCCTGATGGTCGCGCGTCTCAGCCGCGTCGCCGATCTCCCGGTCGGGCTTGACGTGGACGCGAGGGCCTTCGTCGAGCCAGGACTCGGACGCGACCGCACGCTCCGTTGCCCAGAGCTCGAGCACCTCGCGCGGCCCACGCAGCACCTCCCGCACGGGCCGGCGGCCGTAGACCTGCTCCCGCGTCACGCCTTCGGC
>Ga0136617_10006269_pt1 | contig 10642 bp, 10 predicted proteins | sample AntDrymUQ3222106_2_FD_129672 | JGI IMG/M metagenome (GOLD analysis project Ga0136617, IMG submission 129672) | Polar desert sand microbial communities from Dry Valleys, Antarctica - metaG UQ322 (21.06) | ecosystem: Environmental > Terrestrial > Soil > Desert | place: Antarctica: Dry Valley...
CGCCAGGATGTGGACTGCCGGCCTGGCTCACTGCCTGAAGAGGTTCGAAGGCAAGAGTGGGCTCTTCGCCAGTGAACCGTCCGGTGGGATCGGGTGCTTCACACCTGACAGCTTCCCGGTCTTCGACGTGTTCGGTGACAACGCGTACGTGATCGCGGACTCCAACCACGGCTACAAGATGATCGGGGTGGGCGCCCTGGTGGCCCGTGAGCTTACGGGCGAGAGCCAACCGCTCCTGGAACCGTTCCGCTTCTCCCGCTACGCCGCCGGGCGACTGCACCCGGTCAGCCACTCGCCGTTCCCGTGGAGCTGAGCAGCATGACCACACAGACAATCCTGTCGGTGCCGCCGGCCATGACACCGGGGTACTCGCTGCCCCAGGACTACTACGTCAGCGCGGACGTCTTCGCGATGGACCTGGACCTCGTCTTCGCGCGGAGCTGGCTGTTCATCGGGGCCGCCACGGAGCTGGCTGAACCCGGCGACACCCTGGTCTGGAGCCTGGGCCGCGACTCCGTGCTGCTCATCCGGGACGAGACCGGACGGATCAGCGCTCATCACAACGTATGCCGTCACCGAGGATGCAGGCTGCAGGCCGATGGCCAGCACTCTGTCCGGGCCGTGGTGTGCCCCTATCACCAGTGGACCTACGGTCTGGATGGCTCACTGCGCGGTGCACCGCACATGGGTGCCGACCTCGCCCGCGACGAGCTCAGTCTCCGACCGGTGCACCTCAGAGAGCTCAGCGGCCTGCTGTTCGTGTGCTTTGCGGAGGCCCCCCCGCCCTTCGACGAGGCTGCTGCTGCCGTTGAGCCACAGCTGAGACCGCACCGGCTCGAACGCACGAAGGTGGCTGCACGCTGCCACTACACCGTTGCCGCGAACTGGAAGATGCTCGTCGAGAACAACCGGGAGTGCTACCACTGCCGCGTCAACCACCCGGAGTTCTGCCAGTCCAACTACGACGTCGGCGGCTCCGGCGACAGCAGACGCAGCACTGGCTACGACGCGACCCTCGCCGCGCAGCAGGAGCGGTGGCTCGCCCAAGGGCTCGCGCCGCGTGAGGTCAGCTTCGAAGGAGACGGGTGGTTCCGGGTGGCCCGGCTCCCACTCAAGGACGGCTACGTCACCGAGAGCCTGAGCGGGAACCTCGTCGCACCGGTTCTGGGTGATCTGGCGAGCACCGATGTCGGCAGTCTTCGTCTGATCACGCTGCCCAACTCGTGGTCCCATGCAAACGCCGACTACGCCATGACGACCCGGCTGACCCCGATTCGGGCCGACTGCACCGACGTCGACGTCACCTTCTTTGTCCGCGACGACGCCGTCGAAGGTGCCGACTACCACCTCGATGAGCTGACCGCTGTGTGGATCGCGACGTCCGAGCAGGACTGGGAGCTTTGCGAGCAGAACTACGCGGGAGTGCGTTCCCGCGGTTACCTGCCGGGTCCGCTCTCGCCTGTCACCGAGGGATCCGTGGACACGTTCCACCGTTGGTATGAGCGATCCCTCGGGGCACCGGCGACCCCGTGATGCTTCGCTACCTGCTCACTCTGCGTTGCGCGGACCAGCCTGGGATCGTCCGCGCTCTGGCCGATGGCATCTTCGACGCCAAGGGCAACATCCTGGAGAACGCGCAGTTCTCCGATCCGCTCACCGGCCTCTTCAGCATGCGGACCTCCTTCGAGAGTCCTCGCGCAGATACCGATGTGGTGCGCGAGCTCATCCATGCCCGGGTTGCACAGTTCGACCCAGTGCTCAGCCTTCGCCTGGAGGCTGACCGCCGCCGCGCCCTGCTGATGGTGTCACGACTGGACCACTGCCTGCTCGACCTGCTCTACCGGTGGCAGATCGGTGAGCTCCCGGTGGACATCCCTCTCATCGTGTCCAACCACACCGTCTGCGCGCCGATCGCCGACCGCTACGGCATACCCTTCGAGCATCTGCCGGTGACGCCCGAGGGGAAGACTGCCGCCGAGGCCCGGCTGCTTCAACTCGTCGACGAACACCGCGTGGACGTCATCGTGCTCGCGCGCTACATGCAGGTGCTCTCCGACCAGTTCTGCTCGCGCATGTCCGGCGGCATCATCAACATCCACCATTCCTTCCTTCCTGGGTTCAAGGGCGCCAAGCCCTATCACCAGGCGTACGAGCGGGGGGTGAAGCTCATCGGCGCCACCGCTCACTACGTGACGGAGGACCTCGACGAAGGGCCGATCATCGATCAGGACGTCGCCCGAGTGGGCCATTCGCACTCCGCCGACGACCTCGTCGCCATCGGTCGTGATGTGGAACGCGTCGTGCTGGCGCGGGCGGTGCGCCTGCACGCGGAGGACCGGGTGGCGCTCACCGGTGCACGGACAGTGGTGTTCGGCTGAGCTCCACGTCCGCTGTCACCGGCCCGTGCTCGTCATCAGCTGTGCGTTGCTGTCCCAGGTTCCGTGGCCTCGTCGTTGGCCCAAAACGACAGACCGCCGGTGCCTCTGACCTGCGGAGACACCGGCTGTGATCTGTCGGGGTGGCGGGATTTGAACCCACGACCTCTGCGTCCCGAACGCAGCGCGCTGCCAAGCTGCGCTACACCCCGATGGAGCCCGGCAAGTCTAACCGAGTCGGGCCCGCGTGCCGAACGGCATCAGACCCCGCCGGTGCCCGGCACCAGCGTCAGCAGCGTCGCCTCGGGCGGGCAGGCAAAACGGACCGGAGCGTACGGCGAGGTGCCCAACCCGGCCGACACGTGCAGCAACGACCAACTGTGACCTGCCGCGCCGCCGCCCGCCCGATAGGCAGACAAGCCTTTGGCCTGCCGGCGCGGCAGGTCACAGTTGGTCACCAGCGCCCCGAAGCCGGGCACGCACAGCTGGCCCCCGTGGGTGTGCCCGGCCAGGATCAGCCCGAAGCCGTCCGCGGTCATCGGGTCCAGCACGCGGCGATAGGGCGCGTGCACCACACCCAGGTTGAGGTCGGCGGCGGTGTCTGCCGGGCCGCCGACCTCGTCGTACCGATCTCGGTGAATGTGCGGGTCATCCGCGCCGACCACCTCGATCTCGCGGTGGTCGGCCTTGATCCGGCCCCGGGTGTTGTTCAGGTCGAGCCACCCCGCCGCGACGAGCCCGTCGCGCAGGTCCTCCCACGGCAGCCGCGGGCTGTCCAGCCGTGGCCCGCCGTTGGGCAGTAGGTAGCGCGCCGGGTTCTTCATCACGGGTTCGTAGTAGTCGTTGGACCCGAGCACGAAGACACCGGGTCGTTCGAGCAGCGGCCCGAGCGCGTCTAGCACCGCCGGCACGGCCTCCCGGTGCGACAGGTTGTCACCCGTGTTGACGACCAGGTCGGGGTCGAGCCCGGCGAGTGCGCGCACCCACTCCCGCTTGCGACTCTGGTCAGGGGTCAGGTGCAGGTCGGAGATGTGCAGCACCCGCAACGGCCGGGCGCCGGGCTTGAGCACCGGCACCTCGACCCGGCGCAGCCGGAAGGACCGGACCTCGAAGCCGGCCGCGTAGCCGAACGCCGCGGCACCTCCGGCCAGAACGGCGAGTGGGACGGAAACGGTTCGGCGCATGCGTTCCATGCTGACAGACTGGCTTTCATGACCGATCTCAAGGAGCGCCTGCGGGCCGATCTCACGGCTGCGATGAAGGGCCGTGACGAGCTGCGATCGGCGACGCTGCGGATGCTGCTGACCGCAGTGAAGACCGAGGAGGTATCCGGCAAGACGGCACGGGAGCTCAGCGACGAGGAGGTCGTGACCGTGCTGGGCCGGGAGGCCAAGAAGCGCCGGGAGGCCGCGGAGGCGTTCGACTCGGGCGACCGTCCGGACCGGGCCGAGCGGGAGCGCGCCGAGGAGGCGGTCATCGAGGCCTACCTGCCGGCCCAGCTCTCCGACGACGAGCTGCGGGACCTCGTCACGGCGGCGATCGCCGAGTCCGGCGCCGAGGGGCCGCGCGGGATGGGTGCCGCGATGAAGGTCCTCACCCCGAAGACTGCCGGTCGAGCGGAGGGCGGCCGGGTTGCCGGGGAGGTACGCCGTCAGCTAGCCGGTTGAGCGGGCACGTCAACCGCCCGGCGGTGGCGTCGGGGTGAGGCACTTGTCGGGCTTCTTGTCGCACTCGGGTGGTTCGTCGTCGTCATCGTCCGGCGGCGGCGGAGGCGGCGGCTCCGGGTCGGGCTCCGGCTCGGGCGGCGGCCCGCTGCTCACGAAGAGGATCACCGTCTGACCTGAGTAGGCAGCGTCACCGATGCCCGGCGAGGAGTAGGCAACCGTGCCTCTGGACGCTCCCAGGGACTGCACCCGACTGCCGGAGACGAGAACCTGGAAGCCGGCCGACTGGAGCCGGCTGCGGGCCTGGCTGACCGACAGCCCGGAGACGCTCGGAACGCGGATGGCGTCGCCGCGGATCACCGAGGGGGGCGGGGTGGCGAAGCCGCGTTGCGGGACACCCGCGAGCGCGCCGGTCATCATCTGCTGCCAGATCGGGCCGGGCAGGCATCCTCCGCAGACGCTGGCGTAGAAGCGCCCACCGATGGTCCGGTTCTCCAGCCGGTAGGTGCCGCCCTTCGGCGAGGGGTTGCCGGCCCACACAGCTGTCGCGAGCTGGGGGGTGTAGCCGACGAACCACACATGGATCCGCTCGTGCGTGCCTGTCTTTCCGGCCGAGGGCCTTCCGAGCGCGACGCCCCGGCCCGTCCCGGCGGTCATCACGCCTTGCAGCAGTGCGTTGACGCCATCGGCGATCTCGCGGTCGAGCACCTGCTGGCAGTCGGCCTGGGGAACCGTGAGCTCGTTGCCGTCGGTGTCGACGACGCTGCTGATGGCGACTGCGGTGCAGTGCCTTCCACGCGCCGCGAAGGTCGCGTAGGCCTCGGCCATCGCCAGCGGCGAAACCGTCGCGGTGCCGAGAACGAACGACTTCACCTGCTCCAGTGGCTGGCCGTTGGCCTTCGTGAGCCCTAGCTCCCGTGCGATTGTCACCGGCCGGCAGACGCCGATGCGCTCCTCGAGCTGGGCGAAGTAGGTGTTGACGGAGTTGGCGGTCCCGGTCTGGAGAGTGTGGCTTCCGCCACCGGACTCGTTTCGCGGCGACCAGGGTTCGGTAAGGACGCTGCCGTCGCAGGTCTCTATGTCACCGATGGTCTTCTGGTAGGGCGACTGGATGCGGTAGCCGAACGGGATGCCCTTCTCCAGGGCCGCTGCCGCGACGAACGGCTTGAATGCCGATCCCGCCTGGAACCCGTTGCTGCCGCCGAACGCCTTGTCCGTGGCGGGGTTGAACTGGATCTGCCCCTTGCCGTCACCGAATCCTCGGCTGACGGCGATCGCCCTGATCTCACCGCTGCCAGGCTCCACCGAGGCCAGCGCGGACGCGACCTTGTCGGTCTTCCTCACGTAGTTCTTCAGCGCGGCCTGGGCGGAGCGCTGGGCCTTGCGGTCCAGCGTCGTCGTGATGGTGAGGCCGCCGCGGAGCAGGAGGCGGAGTCGCTCGTCCTTCTCGGCGCCGAACGCCTTGTCGTTGAGGATCGTCTTGAGCACGAAGTCACAGAAGAACGGCACGGTCGAGGTCTGGCACCCGTTCCCGTTGTTCTTCGAGACCCGGAGGTTGAGCTCGCTCGCCTTGGCCTCCGCGACCTCCTGTGGCGACGCGTAGCCGACCGTCTGCATCCGGCTCAGCACCACGTCGCGCCGCGCCTGCGCCCGCTCGGGGTTGCGGGTCGGGTCATAGGCGGTCGGCTGCTGCACGATGCCGGCGAGGAGCGCCGCCTGCGGCAGCGTCAGCCTGCTCGCACTCACCCGGAAGTAGTGCCGCGCCGCCGCCTCGACGCCGTAGGCGCCTGCGCCGAAGTAGGCGATGTTGAGGTAGCGCTCCAGGATCTCGTCCTTGCTGAACTTCTCCTCCACCGTGATGGCGTAGCGCAGCTCGCGCAACTTGCGACCGTAGGACTGCTCGGTCGCCGACTTCTGCGCCTCGATGCGGGCGTTCTTGTCCTGGAGGTCCTGGGCCGACTCGAGCAGCACCTGCTTGACGTACTGCTGGGTCAGCGTGGAGCCACCCTGCACGTCGTCACCGGACTGGTTGTTGATGAACGCCCGCATCGTGCCGCGCAGGTCGATGCCGCCGTGCTCGTAGAAGCGCGCGTCCTCGATGGCCACCGTTGCCTGGCGCATCACCGGCGCGACCTCGACGAGCGGCACCGAGACGCGGTTCTCGTAGAAGAACGTCGCGATCGGTGAGCCGTCGGCGGCGAGGATGCGGGAGCGCTGCGGCAGCGGCGGGGTCTCCAGCTCGGCCGGCAGGCTCTCGAAGCCCTCGGCGCTCTCGCGGGCGGCCAGCCCGAGGCTGCCGAACACGGGCAGCACGAGCCCGGCCACGAGCACTCCGGACAGCACGCTCACGCCCAGGAACAGCACGACGCGCGAGATTGCTCCGCCCGCCCGGGCGGCACTCATACCGGACATGCCCCCCAGAGTACGTGGCTTTTCCCGCCGCGGCCCGGCACCGGCCAATCACCGGCCTAGCAGTCGCCTAGTCCCTACTGACTAGGGCAATTTGGGCAGAACGGTCCTGTCGGCCGGCCGGTCGGGTCCGTACCGTCCGAAGCGCGGCCGTTCTATCGGCCAACGGGGCAGTGCATTCAAGGACGGATCCGCAGATGACATGGGCTGATGACTGGGCCTCACGGGGGGCCTGCAAGACCAGCGACCCGGACACACTCTTCGTCCAGGGCGCCGCTCAGAACCGCGCCAAGGCGGTCTGCATGGGCTGCCCGGTCCGCACCGAGTGCCTCTCCGACGCCCTGGACAACCGGGTGGAGTTCGGGGTCTGGGGCGGCATGACCGAGCGGGAGCGCCGCGCGTTGCTGCGTCGCCGACCCAACGTGACGTCCTGGCGCCAGCTGCTGGAGACCGCGCGGGGTGAGTTCGAGCGCGGCCTGCGCGCCGACCAGCTCCCGGTCGCGATGTAGTCAGCGGGACCGGATCGCCGATCGGTCAGCGCCCGGCAAGGGCGGCACCGATCAACCGCAGACCATCAAGATCATGTACGTCGCCCGGCTGCGCCGGGACGTCGACCACCGGCACGCGCGGGTGGGCGGCGGTGAACCGTCCCCGCAGGCGTTGCTCCCTGGCAACGACGCGCATCCGGTCGGCGTGCAGGCGCAGCAGGGCTGAGGCAACCGGGTGCTCGCGCCGCTCCTCGAGGGTTTCCGCCCCCGCGAGTGCCCGTTCGGCAGACAGCGTGGTCGCCGCCGCGACGTGCACCCGGTTGAGCACCAGCCCGGCCAGTGGCATCTCCTCCTCGCCGAGCCGCTCCACGAAGTAGGAGGCCTCCCTCAGCGCGTCACGCTCCGGTGCCGCTACCACGACGAAGGACGTCCCGGAGGCTTGCAGCAACTGGTAGGTCGCGTCGGCCCGCTCCCGGAAGCCGCCGAACATCGTGTCCAGCGCGGCCACGAACGTCTGCATGTCCTTGAGCACCTGGGCGCCCAGGATGCGGGTCAGCAGGCCGGTGACCGCGCCGAACCCTGCTCCCAGGACCTTCAGATAGGCCCGCCCGCCGGTCCTCGCCGGGGCCATCAGGATCCGGATGAAGCGGCCGTCGAGGAACGACCCGAGCCGCTGCGGGGCGTCCAGAAAGTCCAGCGCCGAGCGACTCGGCGGAGTGTCGACCACGATCAGATCCCAGCGCTCCTCGGCCCGCAGCTGGCCCAGCTTCTCCATCGCCATGTACTCCTGCGTCCCGGAGAAGCTCGAGGACAGTGACTGATAGAACGGGTTGTCCAGGATCGCCTGCGCGCGCTGCGGGGTGGAGTGGGCGAGGACGACCTCGTCGAACGTCCGCTTCATGTCCAGCATCATCGCGTGCAGCTCCCCGCCTGCCGCGGCGTCGACCCCGGCCACCTTCCTGGGCACGTTGTCCAGTGCGGTGAGCCCCATCGACTGCGCGAGACGGCGGGCCGGGTCGATGGTGAGCACCACCACCTGACGCCCCTGCTCGGCGGCCCGCAGCGCCAGCGCCGCCGCTGTCGTGGTCTTGCCGACCCCGCCCGAGCCGCAGCACACGATGATCCGGGCGGCGCGGTCGCGCAAGACGGTGTCCAGGTCGAGCGCCTTCGGGCTCCTGGGTCCGGTGGCTCTGGTGCGGGTGGGGCTCACGCCGCGCCCTGCCGGCACAGGTGCTCGGCGAGCTGGTAGAGCCCACCGAGGTCCACGCCGTCGGGCAGCAGCGGCAGCTCGTAGGTGGGCCGGTCCAGGGCCTTGAGCGTCTTGCGGCCGGCCTTCTCCAGCGCCACCCGCTCGGCATGGCCCGCCGCCTCCGCGAGCAGGGCGGTGACCGTCGGATCGCCGGAGGGCACCCCCGCCGCCTTCAGTCCGGCAGCCACCTCCGCGGCGTCCAGCCGACCCTTGGCGGCTGCGGTCAGCTGCGCCGGGCGGAGCAAGGGGACCCGGACCGCGTTGACGACGATCCCGCCCACCGGCAGCCGGGCCTTGGCCAGCTCGGCGGCCGCGTCGCACGTCTCCTGGACCGGCATCTCCTCGAGCAGCGTCACCAGGTGCACCGTGGTCTCCGGCGACGTCAGCAGCGCCATGATGTTGTCGGCCTGCCCGCGGATCGGGCCGACCTTCGCCAGTCCGGCAACCTCCGCGTTGACCCCGAGGAAGCGGGCGATCCGCCCGGTCGGCGGAGCGTCCAGCACGACGGCGTCATAGGCCGGTGCTGCGCCCCTGCGCCGTCGTACGGCCTCATAGACCTTGCCCGTGAGCAGCACGTCGCGCATCCCGGGGGCGATCGTGGTGGCGAAGTCGATCGCGCCGATGCGCCGCAGCCCGCGGCCCGCGCGGCCGAGCTTGTAGAACATGTCGAGGTACTCCAGCAGCGCGCCCTCGGCGTCCACGGCGAGGGCGAACACGTCACCGCCGCCGGGGCCGACCGCGACCTTGCGCTCCTCGTAGGGCAGCGGCGGGGAGTCGAACAGCTGCGCGATGCCCTGCCGGCCCTCGACCTCGACCAGCAGGGTGCGGCGACCCTGGCCCGCGAGTGCCAGAGCCAGCGCGGCTGCGACGGTGGTCTTGCCGGTGCCGCCCTTGCCGGTGACGACGTGCAGGCGCACGCCCTCCCAGTCGCTGTCCGGCCTCGCCATGTCCGCGAGCGTAACTTTCACCCACTTGTCAGAACGTGGTGCCCCATAGGGGGCGCGTGAGTCTGACAAGTCGGCTGGTGCCGCTCCGCCCGGTCGCTAGGAGTGGATCTTCTCGTTGCGGGCCAGCATCTCGACGTACTTCGTGATGCGGCGCGCTCTGGTCTCGGGGCGCTTCGCGTCGCCGATGCGGTGCAGCACGGCGAAGCGGTTGGTGCTGTTGAGTGTCTCGAAGAAGGCCGCAGCGGTGGGATTGCCGTCCAGGGCCGCCTGCAGATCGGCCGGCACGGTGATGGTGCTCGGCGGTGCGTAGGCCGCGTCCCACCTCCCGTCCTGCCGGGCCGCCTCGACCGCCGCGAGGCCGGACGGCTGCATCCGCCCTTCCTCGGTGAGCCGCGCCACCTTGGCGACGTTGATCTGCGACCACTTGCTGCGCGGCCCGCGGGGCGTGAACCGCTGCAGCCAGAACGACTCGTCGAACGAGCCCGCCTGCCCGTCGATCCAGCCGAAGCACAGCGCGACGTCCACCGCCTCCGCGTAGGTCACCGTCACCGCGTCCGCGCCCTTCTTGGCGAGCTTGAGCCAGAGGCCCTTGGCGCTGTCGTGGTGGGTCTCCAGCCATCGCTGCCACTCCTGCGGGCCGGCGAATGCCAGGACGGGCAACCCCTGCTTGTCCTCCATCGGACTCCTCTACCGTTCGCCGGGTGCCAGATCATTCTGGCGAGCATCTGCCGCTGGTCACCACCCGGCTCCGGCTCGTCCCGCAGACCGCGGCGGCCGTGCGTGCCCTGGTCGAGGGGCGCGACCCGGGCCTGCCGCTCGCCGAGGGGTACCCGCACGCCGCCACTCTCGACGGGCTGCGCCTCGGCGCCCACCACGACCCGGCCCAGCACACCGGCGACGACGTGGAGCCCGGTGGCTGGTTCATCGTGCTGACCGAGAGTGGAGCGGTAATCGGCGACTGCGGCGCCAAGGGCAGTGCCGATGAGCGCGGCCGGGTCGAGATCGGATACGGGTTGGCGGCTCCCTTCCGTGGGCGCGGCTACGGCGGCGAGGCGGTCGCTGCCCTGGTGGGCTGGCTGCTGGAGGACCCGCGGGTCCGCACGGTGACCGCCGAGGTCGAGGTGGGCAACCTGGCGTCCCGCCGGCTGCTCGAGCGCCTCGGCTTCTCCCTCGAGGACACCGACGGCGGCAGCTGGTGGCTCGCCCTCCCCGGTCCGCCCGGTCCTCCCGGTCCTCCCCCATGATCGTGAAGGTCTTCCCCACTAGCTGGCAAGACCTTCACGATCAAGGGGGGCACGGGTGGGGGTGGGAGGATGGGACGCCATGGATGCTTTTCTGCTCGACGCCGTGCGCACCCCGTTCGGCCGCTACCGCGGCGGGCTCAGCGGCGTCCGCACCGACGACCTCGCCGCGCTGCCCATCACCGAGCTGTTGCGCCGCAACCCCGGCCTGGACCCGGCCACCGTCGAGGACGTGCTGCTCGGCAACAGCAACGGGGCGGGCGAGGAGA
>Ga0136617_10006271_pt1 | contig 10641 bp, 11 predicted proteins | sample AntDrymUQ3222106_2_FD_129672 | JGI IMG/M metagenome (GOLD analysis project Ga0136617, IMG submission 129672) | Polar desert sand microbial communities from Dry Valleys, Antarctica - metaG UQ322 (21.06) | ecosystem: Environmental > Terrestrial > Soil > Desert | place: Antarctica: Dry Valley...
CCCAGGCCCTGCGCAAGCTCACCGCCACCCTCAACAAGACCGACACCATCGCCCTGTTCATCAACCAGCTCAGGGAGAAGATCGGGGTCATCTACGGCTCGCCCGAGGTCACCCCCGGCGGTCGGGCGCTCAAGTTCTACGCCTCCGTGCGCCTCGACATCCGCCGCATCGAGTCGATCAAGGACGGCGTGGAGGTCATCGGCAACCGCACCCGGGTCAAGGTGGTGAAGAACAAGTGCGCGGCCCCGTTCCGCCAGGCCGAGTTCGACATCATGTACGGCAAGGGCATCAGCCGCGAGGGGTCCCTGCTCGACGTGGGGGTCGACATGGGCTTCGTGAAGAAGTCGGGCGCCTGGTACACCTACGACGGCGAGCAGCTGGGCCAGGGCCGGGAGAACGCCAAGGCCTTCCTGATCGAGAACCCCGAGATCATGGTCGAGATCTCCGAGCGCATCCGCCAGAAGGTGAAGGGTGTCGAGCCGGTAGCGGCGCCGGCGCCGGAGGCATCCGCGGGGGCGACGTCCGATGTCCTGGCGACCAACGGGTCAGCCCCCGACAGGCGAGCGACCACGCTCGGCTGAGCCCCATCCGCCGTCGGTGACAAGGGGGGGGTATCGATCAACGACGGGCCCCCGCCCCCCTCGGCCGGCGGAGCGAACCGTGCAACTCCGCAGCGCCCCCTAAACAATAATGACAAGAAGTAGCCGGCAAGGGGGGCTTCGGCGACGCCGGACGGTGCCGCCGAAGCCCCGCTGGTCGCGCTTGCGGTCGTAGATCTCCAACCCCCACGAGGGAGCCGGGTCAGGCCGAAGGAGGAACCGGAGCCGCCCCTGTCGAACAGTTAAGGACAGGCGCGTCATTGGGGGGCACGTGGTCGAGGTCTTGAAGGTGTCCAGCAAGTCAAACCCGAACTCGGTCGCGGGTGCCCTGGCGGGCGTCCTGCGCCAGACCGGAGCGGTCGAGGTCCAGGTCGTGGGGGCCGGCGCGCTCAACCAGGCGATCAAAGCCATCGCCATCGCCCGTGGCTTCGTCGCCCCGTCGAACCTCGACCTGGTGTGCATCCCCACCTTCGCCGACATCCTGATCGACGGCCAGGGACGCACCGCCATCCGCCTGGCGGTGGAGGACCGGGCCCGCCGCCAGCCGACCGAGGTGGTCGCCCTGACGGCAACCATGGTGCCCGGTGAGGCGCGGGTCGCCGGCGCGGCACCGATCCCCAGTGCCCCGCCGATCGCCGCCGCCGGGGCGTCGGCCGTCGCGCGGGGCCCGTCCGGCCCCGTGGCTCCCACCGTCACTGTCACCAACCCGGGCACTGTCGCCAGCCCGGGGCCGGCGACGGCCCCCGAGGTCGCCGTCACCTACCAGGCGCCGCCCAGCTCCGAACCCGCCCTCACCTGAGCCCGCCCGGCCCGCCGGGTGGCCGGGCGGTAGCGTTGGACCCACCGGGCGCGTGGTGGAATCGGTAGACACGCTGGCTTTAGGTGCCAGTGCTTCGGCATGAGAGTTCGAGTCTCTCCGCGCCCACTCCTTTCCTCCAGCCCCGCGGCCCGGGACGCGAGCCGGCGGAAACCGAACTGGGGGCGACCCGCTACCGTGGGACCAGCCCGGAACAACGCCAAGGAGCGTGCATGACCTCCGACCTCGCGGTCCCCACATTCAACGCCCAGACCTACGTGGGCGACCGGTCCAGCGAGGTCTACTCGCGCCTGCTCAAGGAGCGCATCGTGTTCCTTGGCTCCCAGGTCGACGACGTGTCGGCCAACCTCATCTGCGCCCAGCTGCTGCTCCTGCAGAGTGAGGACCCCGACCGCGACGTGTTCCTCTACGTCAACTCCCCCGGCGGGTCGGTGTCCGCCGGCATGGCCATCTACGACACGATGCAGTACATCAGCTGCGACGTGGGCACCATCTGCCTCGGCCTGGCCGCGTCGATGGGACAGTTCCTGCTCTGCGCGGGGGCGCCGGGCAAGCGCTACGCCCTGCCCCACTCCCGGGTGCTGATGCACCAGCCGTCGGCCCAGATGCAGGGCACCGCGGTCGACATCGCCATCCACGCCAAGGAGATCATCTACACCAAGAAGATCATGGCCGAGCGCATCGCCTTCCACACCGGCCAGTCCGTGGAGCAGGTGCTGCTCGACTCCGACCGCGACCGCTGGTTCACCGCCGAGGAGGCGCGGACCTACGGGATCATCGATCACGTGATCGAGCGGTCCCGCCAGGTGGCGGCCTAGGCCGGAGGTCGGCATCATCTCGGCCGGGGGACGGTCATGAAGGTCGCCGTCACCGGCTCCAGCGGACTCATCGGCAGCGCGCTGGTCGAGGCCCTCGAAGGCGACGGCCACCAGGTCACCCGGCTTGTCCGGGGCAAGCCCGCCGGGCCTCACGAGCTGGGCTGGGCGCCGGCGGCCGGTGTCATCGACGCCGCCGGGCTCGAAGGCCACGACGCCGTCGTCCACCTGGCCGGCGTCGGCATCGGCGACCACCGGTGGACGGCCGAGCACAAGGCCACCGTCCTGGAGAGCCGGGTGCAGGGGACGTCGCTGCTGGCCTCCACCCTCGCCGGCCTCAACCGGCCGCCGGCCGTGCTCGCCTCCGCATCGGCCGTGGGCTTCTACGGTGACCGCGGCGCCCAGACGCTCACCGAGGCCGACGGCTCCGGAACCGGCTTCCTGGCCGACGTGGTTCGGCAGTGGGAGGACGCGGCGGCACCGGCGGAGAATGCCGGAATCCGGGTGGCCCGGCTGCGGAGCGGCGTGGTCCTCACCGACAAGGGCGGTGCACTCGACAAGCAGCTCCTCCCCTTCAAGATGGGACTGGGCGGCCGGGTGGGCTCCGGCGAGCAGTACCTGAGCTGGATCAGCCTCGACGACGAGATCGGTGCCATCCGCCACGTGCTGGCCACCGAGTCGATCCGGGGACCGGTCAACCTCACCGCGCCCGCGCCGGTGACGAACGCCGAGTTCACCAGGGCCCTCGGCACCGTGCTGGGGCGGCCGACGGTGCTGCCGGTGCCCAAGCTGGCCCTCCACACCATGTTCGGCAAGGAGATGGTGGCGGAGATGCTCTTCGCCGGCCAGCGGGTGCTGCCGGCGGTGCTCCAGGCGTCGGGGTTCGCCTTCGTCGACGACGAGATCGAAGCCGCCCTACGCCGCATCCTGGGCAAGTGAGCGCCGACCGCCCCTGACCCCCGGTCAGCGGAGGCAGGAGCCGGTGTCGACCGCGCCCGACCGGGGCTCGTCGAGGACAGCGTTGAGCTCCCCGCTGGTCAGGGCGTAGGCGGTGGCCGGCTGGTCGGGCGCCACCGCGAAGGCCACACCCACCACCGCTCCGTCGATGTCGACCAGCGCCCCCCCGGAGTCACCCGGTTCGAGCTGGGCGGCGAGGATGTAGATGTCGCGGCGGATGTCGGACCGCCCGTACAGGTCACGTCCGAGGGCGTTGACCGCGGCCTCGATGCGGGCGGGCGACACCTCCACCTCGTCCTGGCCCCCCGGGTGCCCGAACACGGCCCCGTCGCTGCCGATGTCGCCCGTCCCCACGGGCAGCGGCGTCTGTTCGAGGCCGGGCACGTCGAGCACGGCCAGGTCCCGCCCTGAGTCGAAGACCTGCACGGTGGCCGCCAGCCGGCGTCCGTCGGGCCGGATGACCGACGGTCGGTCGACGCCCGCCACCACGTGGGCGTTGGTGACGATCGTGTCCTCGCCGACCGCGAACCCGCTGCCGGTGAGCACCCGCCCGCACGCCTGCCCGCTCACCTTCACCGTGGAGTCGATCACCCGGGCCACCAGGTCGGGCGAGAGGGCGGTCGCCACCGGGGGCGTCCCCGTGCTGGGCGCGGGCCGGAGTCGGGAGAAGACCTCGGGGAAGTTGGCGTCGACGACCTGCTGGCGCAGGTCCTGCAGGGGACCGGGGGCGCGGGGGGCGGCGGCGTCGATGGCCCGGGCCACCTGGGAGTTGCGCACCTGCTTGGAGATCTCCCCGGGCACGTCGGCCAGCACCGGCAGGAGCAGCCACAACACCACCAGCACCCCGATGGCGCCGGCGAACGCACCCCCGACGCGGTCGGCCATGCGCAGCCCTCCGAGGGGCAGGATGCTCCGGAGCCGGAACCCGACCATCTCGCCCAGGGCCGCCCCCAGGCTGGCGACGAGCAGGAAGATTCCGACGGCCATCAGCAGCTTGACCTGGGGGTCGGGCGAGGTGACCAGGTCGAGGACCCGGTGGGAGAACGACGCCGCCACCGCCAAGCCGAGGATCCAGCCGATCCAACCCGCCACCCGGGCCAGGAGCCCGACGCGGTACCCGCCGGCGGTGGCGCCGACGACGAGGACCGCCACCGCGAGGTCGAACAGGTTCATTGGGCGCCGAAACTACGCCACCGGGGCACGCTCCCGGGCTACTTTCGCAACCGGTGCCCGCCAGCGCGGACCACGGGCACCCAGGTCGGGGAACGACCGCGGGTGTCGGGCACGGCCGGGGCCTACCCGATGGGCGCCACCCCCCATGCCCCGTCAGCTAACTTTTCCAACAGGAGCCACACCAGCAACAGGAACGGGACGACGGGATGAGCGGAATCCAGCACGTGGTGGGCCGGGAGGTGCTCGACTCGCGCGGCAATCCCACGGTCGAGGTCGAGGTGGCACTCGACGACGGCGGGCGGGGCCGGGCGATCGTGCCCTCGGGCGCGTCCACCGGCAGCCACGAAGCCGTCGAGCGCCGGGACGGGGGCACCCGCTACCTGGGCAAGGGCGTGCAGGGTGCGGTGGCCAGCGTCAACGGCGAGATCCGCGACACCATCCTCGGCTGGGAAGCCCTCGACCAGAGGGGCCTCGATCTCCAGCTCATCTCCCTCGACGCCACCCCGAACAAGGCCCGGCTGGGGGCCAACGCCATCCTCGGCACGTCCCTGGCCGTGGCCCGGGCCGCGGCCGACGAGCTCGATCTCCCCCTCTACCGCTACCTGGGCGGGGCCAACGCGTGCGTGCTGCCCCTGCCCATGCTCAACGTCCTCAACGGCGGGGCCCACGCCGACAACCCCCTCGACATCCAGGAGTTCATGCTGGTGCCGGTCGGGGCGGCGTCGTTCTCCGAGGGGCTGCGGTGGGCCACCGAGTGCTACCACTCCCTCAAGCAGATCCTCAAGGACCGCGGGCTGGCCACCGGGCTGGGTGACGAGGGCGGCTTCGCCCCCGACCTGGGCAACGAGGAGGGGGTGCAGGTCCTCCTGGAGGCGGTGGAGGCGGCCGGCTACCGCCCGGGCGACGACCTCGCCATCGCCCTCGACGTGGCCGCCACCGAGATCTTCGACGCCGGCACCGGCACCTACGTCCTGGCCGGTGGGGGCCGGGAGCTCGACTCCGACGCCTTCGCCGAGTTCCTCACCGGGCTGGTCGACCGCTACCCCATCGTCTCCATCGAGGACGGGATGTCGGAGGACGACTGGGACGGGTGGACGGCGCTGAGCACGTCCCTCGGCCATCGCATCCAGCTGGTGGGCGACGACCTGTTCGTCACCAACTCCGAGCGCCTGGAGCGGGGGATCGCCGGTGGCGTGGCCAACGCCATCCTGATCAAGGTCAACCAGGTCGGATCGCTCACCGAGACCTTCGACACCATGGCCGTGGCCTCCCGCGCCGCCTACCGGTCGGTCATGTCCCACCGCTCGGGCGAGTCGGAGGACACCACCATCGCCGACCTGGCCGTCGCCACCAACTGCGGACAGATCAAGACCGGCGCCCCGGCCCGGTCGGAGCGGGTGGCCAAGTACAACCAGTTGCTGCGCATCGAGGAGGACCTGGGCGAGTCGGCGGTGTTCCGGGGCGGGGCCGAGCTGGCGATGGCGAAGCCGACGGCGCCCGGGTCGGAAGTGGAATCGGGCTCATGATCCGCCGGGTGGTGCGGCGCCGGGTGGGGGTGGCGGTCGCCGCCCTGGCCCTGGTCGGCGTGCTCTTCCTGGCCGTGTTCCCGACCCAGGCCTACCTGGCGCAGCGCCGCCACCAGGACGAGCTGGCGGCCCAGGTCGCCACCCTGGCCGCCACCAACGAGGCCCTCCGCCAGCGGACGGCCGAGCTCGACTCCACCGAGGAGATCGAGCGGCTGGCCCGCCTGCACCACCAGCTGGTGCGGCCCGGGGAGGAGGCCTACGTGATCCTGCCCGACGGCACGCCACCAGCCACCACCCCTTCCCCGCCGCTCCCGGCACCGGTCGAGAAGCAGGGCTGGCTGAGCGCGGCGTGGGGCCGGCTTTCGTCGATCTTCTGAGTCCCCGTAACGTTGGCCCGTGGCCGAGGTCTTCGTGGGGACGAGCGGGTGGTCGTATCCGGAGTGGCTGGGCCGCTTCTACCCCAACGGCACCTCCCCGGCCCGGATGCTCGATTTCTACAGCCGCCGGTTCACCACCGTCGAGGCCCACGCCACCTACCGCCGGCTGCCCTCCAACGCGGCCCTCGAGCGGTGGCGGGCCCAGGTGCCACCCGGGTTCCGCTTCGCCCCCAAGGCCCACCTCGGGATCACCCACCGTCGCGACCTCGAGGGGGTGGAGGACCGGATGCACGCCTTCCTCGCGGCCATCGCCCCCCTCGCCGACAGCCTGGGGCCGGTGCTGATCAGCCTCCCCCACCAGGATCCCGACCTCGACCGCCTCGACCGGCTGCTGGGCTCCCTTCCGCCTCCTTCCGAGGGCCCGGCGGCGGCGTTCGAGCTGGGACCGAACTGGTACACCAGTGAGGTGATCGACCGCCTCGAGGCCCACGGCGCCACCCTCGTGGTCGTCGACAACGACTCCGGGCGGGACGGGCGCGCCCCTCTGACGGTGGGTCCGGTGACCTACGTCCGGCTCCGGCGGGAGCGCTACGACCGGACCGCGTTGGAGGCGTGGGCGGAGCGGTTGGCGAAGCTGGCCGCCGGGGGGCGCGACAGCTACGTCTACCTGAAGCACGACGAGCAGGGGGACGGCCCCCGCTACGCCCGGCGGCTGGTCGAACTGCTCGCCGACCGTTGATCCCGGTGGACCTGCCCACCGGGGATGCGCCCGACGACGACGTCGCCACCGACGATCTGGCCGCGGTCACCCACCTGTTGGGACGGCCACCGCAGGGCGACTTCGAGGTGGTGGTGCGCGATGCCGCGGGCCGGCCGGTGGTGATCCGCAACGCTCCCCTGCTGGGCGACGGCACACCCATGCCCACCCGCTACTGGTTGGTCGACGGCGAGCTCAGGCGGCGGGTGAGCGGCCTGGAGTCGGCCGGAGGGGTGAGGGCGGCGGAGGCGGCCGTCGACCCGGTCGACCTGGCCCGGGTCCACGATCGCCACGCCGCCGAGCGCGACTCGGCCCTTCCCTCCGGCCACTGCGGCCCCCGGCCCTCGGGCGGCGTCGGGGGCACTCGCAAGGGGGTCAAGTGCCTCCACGCCCACTATGCCTGGCACCTGGCCGGGGGCGACGACCCCGTCGGACGGTGGGTGGCCGAGCGCCTGGCCGAGGCCGGCGACGAGGTGTGGCAGCTGCCATGACGGAAACCTCCGGCCGGTTGGCCGCCATCGACTGCGGCACCAACTCGACCCGGCTCCTGGTCGTCGACGAGGCCGGCGTCCCCCTCGAACGGCTCATGCGTATCACCCGCCTGGGCCAGGGGGTCGACGCCACCGGCCGGCTGGCCCCGGACGCCATCGGGCGCACCGTGGCCGTCCTGACCGAGTACCGGGGCGTCCTCGACCGGCTCGGCGTCGAGCGGGTGCGGATGACGGCGACGTCTGCGGCCCGCGACGCCGCCAACCGCGACGAGTTCTTCGACGCCGCCGAGTCCGCCGTCGGTGTGCGTCCGGAGCTGCTCGGGGGCGAGGAGGAGGCTCGCCTGTCGTTCCTGGGGGCGACGGCCGAGCTCGACCCCGCCGACGGGCCGTTCCTGGTGGTCGACATCGGCGGCGGATCCACCGAGTTCGCGGTCGGGACGCCGGGGCCGACGAGCCCCGGCCCCGAGGGAGTCGTATCGGTCGACATCGGCTGTGTGCGCATCACCGAGAAGTTCCTCCCCTCCGACCCGCCCGCCCCCGAGGAGCTGACCAACGCCCTCACCGTGGTACGCGACTACCTCGACGACGTCGTCCGCGACGTCCCCGCCGCGGCCGAGGCCGCCTGCCTGGTCGGGCTGGCGGGCACGGTGACGACGGTGGGCGCGGTGGAGCTCGGCATCGACTACCACCGCGACCGCATCCACCACTTCCGGCTCAGCCGGGACGCGGTGGAGGACGTCTTCCGCACCCTGGCCACCGAGACCCGGGCCCAGCGGGTGCACAACCCCGGCCTGGAGGAGGCCCGGGCCGACGTGATCGTCGGCGGCGTCGTCGTGCTGGTCGCGGTGATGCGGTACTTCGGGTTCGACGACTGCCTGGTCAGCGAGGCCGACATCCTCGACGGGCTCGTGATGTCACTGAGACGTTAGGGTCGGACAGGATGGCCCTCGGTGAGCGCATCCCGACCCAGCTGCGAGGCCGGCGGGTGGAGCTGCGGCCGCTGGCCGGCGGCGACTTCGAGGCCTGGCGGGAGGTGCGGCAGCGCAACCGGGGCTGGCTGCTCAAGTGGGAGCCCAAGCCCCCGCCCGGCGCCCCCGACGACACCGAGAGCCGCCCCGCCTTCGTGGCCCGCTGCGGCGCCCGGGAGCGGGAGTGGCAGATGGGCTCCGGCTACGGCTTCGGGATATTCGTCGCCGGACAGTTCGCCGGCGAGCTCAACCTCTCCGGCGTGCAACGCGGCCCCTTCCAGAACGCCTACGTCGGCTACTGGATCGACGAGGCCCAGGCCGGCCACGGCTACGTGCCCGAGTCCCTGGTCGTGGCCGCCCGCTTCGCCTTCGAGGAGCTCGGCCTCCACCGCCTCCAGGTGGCGATCATCCCCCGCAACCGGGCCAGCCGCCGGGTGGTCGAAAAACTGTCCCTCCGCGAGGAGGGCATCGCCCACCGCTACCTCGCCATCAACGGCGTCTGGGAAGACCACATCCGCTACGCCCTGACCACAGAGGAATGGACCACCCGCCGCGCCGACCTCCTAGAAGAGTGGGTAGGCGACCAACAAAGACCCCACCTCCACCTGAAACCAAGGTAGCGACAGATCTCCGATCGCCGCCGGCCAGCGAGCGCCGCCGAAGGCGGCCCCCCGTGGCTGGCGGCCCCGGCGAAGCTTTCCGAGGGCGAATCACAAGTACCCCATCGGGTCCACCGGATCGCCGTCGATGCGGACCTCGAAGTGGAGGTGGGGGCCGGTGCAGGCGCCGGTGCAGCCCACCCGGCCGATGGTGTCGCCCGCGCTCACCCGTTCGCCCTCCGACACCAGGATCACGCTCTGGTGCCCGTACAGGGTGGCCAAGCTGGCTCCGTGCTCGATGACGGTGGCGTTCCCGTACCCGCCCATGCCCCCGGCGCTGGCGACCACCCCGTCGGCCGCGGCCAGGATGGCGACGCCCGACGAGGCCCCGATGTCGATCCCCGTGTGCATGCGGACGGTGCCGTAGATGGGATGAACCCGGCTCCCGAACGGCGACGTGATCGGGGCCCCGGGCACCGGGTAGATGAGCCCGCCAACGGAGGTCGGCAGGTCGGCGACGTCGGAGCCGCCGTCCTCGGCGGCCGCCGGCGTCGGCGCCCGGGCCGCTGCGGCCCGGGCCGCGGCCCGCTGTCGCAGGGTCTCGGCGATGGCCGCCGACTCCTGCTCCAGCACGTCGACCTGCCCCTGGAACTCCACCTTGCGCGACAGCACCTCGCCCCGCAGCCGCTCCTGCTCGGCCAGCTCCGCCGCCGCGTCCACCCGCACCGCGTTCTGGGCGTCCCGAGCCACTTGGAGGCGGTCGCGCTCGGCGCCCACCACGTTGCGCTGGAGGACGGCGTCGTCGCGCGACTTCGCCAACTGGTCCCGCAGGTCGCCGACCTCGTTGCGGAGCCGCTCGTTTTCGGCGATGACCTCGGCCTGGCTCCCGACGACGGCCTTCAGGTACGACCGGCGGGCGACCAGCTCGTCCATGCTGCCCGACCCGAGCAGGATCCCGGCGTAGCGGGCCGCCTCCGACTGGCCGGTGTAGGCGGCGATGGCCTGCTGAGCAAGGGCCTCCTTGGCCGACCCCAGCTGCACGGTGGCCTCGCCCAGCCGGGTCTCGGTGCGGTTCTGCTCGGCCTCCAGCGCGCTCAGGCGGGACTGGGCCGCGTCGAGGTTGCCCTGCACCCCGGCGATCTGGCCGTCGAAGCCGGCCACCTTGGCGTCGAGGTCGTCGAGGCGGCCCGAGCTCTGGTCGATCAGCCCCAGGAGCCGTCCCTCCTCTTCCGAGGCCTCACTGACCTCGGCCTGGAGGGACTCGATCTGGTCGTCGATCCGGGACTTGTCCTCCTCGGTCTGGGCCAGGGCCCGCAGTCCGAATCCCGGCACCAGGCCGGTCACGACCACGAGCAGTGCCGTGACCGCGACCAACACCCGACCCACCCGGTGTTTCACTTTGGCCACGCTAGCAACAGGACGAACACCGACAACAGGCAAACCGCTCCATATCACCCTGCACGGACGTGTTTGCGACTATCAGACATCGAGGGATCAGAAGTCGAGGGATCAGACAACGAGGAATCAGAAGTCGAGGAATCAGACGTCGAGGAAGCGGCTGA
>Ga0136617_10006272_pt1 | contig 10639 bp, 12 predicted proteins | sample AntDrymUQ3222106_2_FD_129672 | JGI IMG/M metagenome (GOLD analysis project Ga0136617, IMG submission 129672) | Polar desert sand microbial communities from Dry Valleys, Antarctica - metaG UQ322 (21.06) | ecosystem: Environmental > Terrestrial > Soil > Desert | place: Antarctica: Dry Valley...
AGCCGCGTCTCGCTCCCGCTCGGCCGTCCCCACTCCCTGTCGTGGTAACTGCGGTACAGCGGATCGTCGCCCGCCCACCCGCACCGCACGACGGCGTCGTCGCCGCGGACGAGACCCCTCGCAAGTCGCACGACGTCATGATGGCGCCGTGTATGGCCTCACGCGCGGCGAGCTCGGGACCCTGCGTCGACTTGACAGGCCGGACAAGGTGCAGAGCTACCTCGATGGCCTCACCTACAACATCGAGACGGACGGGGACACGGTCCGGTCGCCGCGGCGCGTCATGCGCGACCGTACGGCGCATTGCGCCGAGGGGGCGTTCCTCGCGGCCGCGGCGTTCCGCGTGCAGGGCCGCCCGCCGCTCCTTGTGGATCTCGAGGCGGTGAGGGATGACGACCACGTGCTCGCGGTGTACCGCGATGGCGGCCTGTGGGGCGCCGTCGCGACGTCGAAGTTCGCTGGGCTGCGGTATCGCGCACCCGTGTACCGGACCGTGCGCGAGCTCGTCCTCTCGTACTTCGAGCACTACTACAACTGGGACGGCGAGCGGACCCTACGCGCGTACTCGCGCCCGGTGTCCCTCGCGCGCTTCGACCGCATCGGCTGGATGACAGCGGAAGAGGATCTCTGGCCGCTCGTCGAGCACCTGACGGCCATCAGACACACGCCGCTCATCCCGCCAGCGGCCGCGCGCCGTCTCGTTCGCTTGGACAAGCGATCGTACGAGGCCGGCCTGCACGGAGCGCCGCCGCACTAGCGCCTAGACTGCGTGTTCGAGGACACTGCGGAAGAGAGGAAAGGGGAGCTGTGCTTCGTACCGTCGCGTTCGTTCCCCAGCGGCCCTGGGTGCTCCTTGCCTCCGTCTTCGCGGCGACCCTGTTCTTCGGCTTCATCGTGCAGGCCGCCGGCAGCGCCTACCTTCGCTGGACGGCGGATCCGATCGTCCTCCACTACCGGACGACGCTGTCGTATACCTCCGCCCTGGTCGGGGACGCGATCCTGCTGCCGATCCTGAACGTGGTCGTCACCAGCCAGCTGTTCGCCTGGCGCCGGCGCGCGACCGCCGGGGAAGTCTTGGCTGCGCTGCTGCTGGGTGCGGTGCTGACGGTCGGCGTGCACCTCTACCAGGCCGCGAATGCCCTCCTCAACTGGACGATGCTCGAGCCGTACTCATGGACGCCGCTCGGATACGTCCACGCGGGCTTCATGTTCGCGGAGCTCTCGTTCGTGCTCTTCTTCTGGGGTCAGGTGGCCCGCGTGGCCCAGGACCGTCCGCGTGGGGTCCTCTCGCACCGGATCGCGATCGTGATCCTGTGCAGCCTCGTCTTCATGCGCCTGCTCCTCGGCGATTACGGGTATTTCGCCTAGGAGGGCTGCCCCTCGCCTGAGAAGAGCTTTCCCGGGTTCATGATCCCCTGCGGGTCGAGCGCGTCCTTCACCCTGCGCATGACATCGAGGGCGTCGCCGTGCTCCGCGCGCATGTAGCGCGAACGCACCGCGCCGGTCCCATGTTCGCCGGTCACGGTCCCACCGACCTCGATCGCGAGGCGGTGCAGCCGGTCGGCGAGCAGGTCGGCCCTGCGGACCTCATCCGGGTCCGACGGGTCGATCAGGATCGCCGAGTGCACGTTCCCGTCGCCGAAGTGCCCGTAGAAGAGGACCGCGATGCCGAGCTCCGCGCCGAGCTCGCGGGCGGACCGGATCGTCCGCGGGACCTCGGTGAGCGGGACGGCCAGGTCCTCGCCCGCGAAGATGCGGAACTTTCCCGGGTGGGCACGGCCGGCGGCCGCGGCCAGCCCGCCCCGTGCCGTCCAGAGGCGCTGGATGGCCTCCTCCTCCTCGGCCAGTGCCGTTGTCGACGCACGTGACCGCACCAAGCTCTCAACGTGGCGCGCCGCTGAGGCGACGTGGTCGACGGTGCCCTCCACCTCGATGAAGAGGACGGCCTCGCCGTCCGGTAGGCCGAGGTCCGGCCGGTACAGGCGGATCGCCTCGACCGCGCTCCGATCGAGCAGCTCGGCGGTGGAGGGGAGCAGTCCGGCCGCGAAGAGGTCCTCGAGCGCGAGGACCGTGTCCTCCATGCGGTCGAACGCCGCGAGCACGACGGCGCGCGCCGGCGGGCGCGGCTGCACACGCAGGCGGAGCTTCGTCGCGACGCCGAGCGTCCCCTCGGAGCCGACGAAGAGCTTCGTCAGGTCGATGCCACTCGACGACTTCAGGGCTTTCGACCGCACCCCGCCGGTCTGGATGACCGACCCGTCCGCCAGGACGATCTCGACGCCAAGGACGTAGGCGGACGTCGTGCCCCAGCGCACCGCGTGCGGCCCGCTTGCGTTGTTCGCGACCATGCCGCCCAGCGTGCAGGCCTTGCCGCTGCCCGGATCCGGCGGAAAGAAGAGTCCGTGCGGGGCGAGCGCGCTTTGGAAGTCGATGAAGACGATGCCGGGCTCCACGACCGCCTGCAGGTTGCGGCGGTCGATCTCCAGGATCCGGCGCATCCGCGCGAACGAGATGACGATGCCGCCCTTCGCGGCGACCGCGCCGCCCGTCTGACCTGTCCCCGCCCCCCGCGCGACGACCGGCGTGCCGGTCTCCGCCGCGATCCGCACGATGGCCGCGACCTCATCGGTCGTGTCGGGCACGACGACGACGTCGGGCAATCGCGTGTTCCGGAGTGACCAGAACGACGCGTCGTAGGCGTAGGGAGCGAGCGAGGCGGCATCATCGAGGACCCGATCGCCTGGGACGACGTCCCGCAGCCGGTCGCCGAGCGAGCGCGAGAGCGTCGTCATGTGCTGGCCATGCTAGTGGCGTGTCCCGGAACGGCTTGCCATTCCCGGACACGCCACGAGTGAGCCTGCGCTCCGCGTTCGCGGTCGCCGGCACGGCGCGGGCTATCGTTCGATACGTGAGCGGCCGCGCGTTCCTGCAGATCCCGGGACCTACGAACGTTCCCGAGCGGGTGCTGCGTGCGATGGACCGGGCGGTCATCGACCACCGCGGACCGGAGTTCGCCACTCTTGTGCAAGGGCTGCTGCCGGACCTCGCGCGCGTGTTCCAGAGCGAGCGCGGCCGTCCGATCGTCTACCCGACGTCCGGCACGGGCGCGTGGGAAGCGTCGCTCGTCAACGTGCTCGCGCCACGGGAACGCGTCCTGGCCTTCGATCACGGTCACTTCAGTGCCGGCTTCGCTGCGGCCGCGCGCAAGCTCGGCTTCGATGTCGATCTCGTCCCGCTGCGCTGGGGCAGTCCCGTCACCGCGGACGCGGTGCGCGAGCATCTGCGACCGGCGCACCGGGCCATCCTGGTCGTGCACAACGAGACCTCGACCGGGGTCCGCAGCGACATTCACGCGGTCCGCGAGGCGCTGACCTCCTCCGGGAGCGACGCGCTCCTCATCGTCGACACGGTCAGCTCGCTCGGGAGCATGCCCTTCCGCCTCGACGAGTGGGGCGTCGACGTGGCTCTCACCGGGAGCCAGAAGGGCTTGATGCTGCCGCCCGGCTTGGGGATCGTCTGCGCGGGCCCACGTGCCATCGAGCGCGCCGCGGCGGGTGGGAGTCCTCGAAGCTTCTTCGACTGGCGGCCGATCCTCGAGGACAACGCCGCGGGCTTCTTTCCGTACACGCCCGCCACGCTGCTGCTGTTCGGCCTCCGCGAGGCACTGGACATGCTCATGGCCGAGGGACTCGAGAACGTGTTCTCCCGCCACCGGCGCCTCGCCGACGGCGTGCGCGCCGCGGTGCGTGCCTGGGAGCTCGACATTCTCTGCGATCGGCCGGACGCGTACTCCGACAGCCTCACCGCGGTCGTCGTCCCAGAGGGCGGCGACGCGAACGCCGTCATCGCACGCGCGCGCAGCCGCTATGGCCTCGCCCTCGGGGTCGGCCTCGGCGCCCTGCGGGGGCGCGTCTTCCGCATCGGCCACCTCGGCGCGTTGAACGAGCTCGAGGTGCTCGCGACACTCGGCGGGGTCGAGCTCGCGCTGCGCGACTGCGGCCTCGCGGTAGTCCCGGGCTCCGGTGTCGCCGCGGCCGAGGAAAGCTTCATCGCCGAAGAGCAGCTCGCACACCGGGGCTCGCGCTGATGCCATCCGTCATCGACGCTCAGACCACTCATCGCAGCACGTCGCAGCACGTCAGCGAGGAGGACCTCAAGACCTGCGTCTCGTGCGGGCTGTGCCTCAACGACTGCCCGACGTACCGCGTTCTCGAGGATGAGGCGGACTCGCCCCGGGGCCGGATCCAGCTCATCCGCGCGCTCGTCGCCACCGACGCACGACCCGATGCCTCGCTCGTCTCGCACCTCGACGCCTGCCTCGTCTGCCGCGCCTGTGAGACCGCCTGCCCGTCGGGCGTGCCCTTTGGCCGGATCATGGAGGGCGCGCGCGAGGTCGTGCGAGAGCGGGCACCGCGTGGCGGCCTCGGCGGTAGAGCGATGGCCGCGGGGCTCGCGACGGTCTCGCGCCCCGGACGCGTCGGCCTCGCGACGCTCCTCGGCGCGGCCTACGTCAGGAGCGGCATGCAATCGCTCGTCCGGAGGCTGCACCTGCTGCCAAGCCGCCTCGCCGCGATGGACCGTCTGCTCTCGGCGCCCGAGGGCCGTCCCTTCACGCCGCTGGCGAAGCCCGGCGGCGATCTGGCGCTGTTCGCGGGCTGCGTGATGCGCACCGCATTCGGCGAGACGCACCGCGCGACGGTGCGGGTGCTGGAGCGTGAGGGGCGATCGATCACGGCACCGACGACGCAGGTGTGCTGCGGCGCGCTGCACGTCCATGCGGGTGATGGCGAGCACGCGAGAGACCTCGCGCGGGCGAACATCGAAGCGTTCGGGGACGGCGACACGCCGATCGTCGTGAACGCGGCGGGATGCGGCGCGCACTTGAAGGCCTACGGCCACGCGCTCGCGAACGACGGAGCCTGGGCGGAGCGGGCGCGCGCCTTCGCCGCACGCGTGCGCGACGTGAGCGAGGTCGCGTCACCCTCGGCGCCGGCACGCCCGCTCCCGCGGGAAGTACGCGTTGTCTACCAGGATGCCTGCCACCTCGCCCACGGCCAGCAGATCCGGCGTCAGCCTCGTGCGCTGCTGCAGTCGATCGCGGGCGTCACGCTCGCACCGATCCAGGACGCCGAACGCTGTTGCGGCAGCGCGGGCGTGTACAACCTCACGCATCCCGAGATCGCGGACGAGCTGCAGCGCCAGAAAGTGGCAGCGATCCTCGCCGCGTCGCCGGATATCGTCGTCAGCGCGAACCCGGGGTGCATCCTGCAGCTGCGCGCGGGGATCGCCGAGGCGGGAGCGACGGTCCCCGTGGTCCATCTCATGCGATTCCTCGACGATCCGCGCGCCTGTTTGGCGAGGTAGCCCACGGCCCACGGCCGGGCCGGATGGCGCAGCGAGCAGAAACGGCCGGGACATGAGAAAATGATCACAGCGATGAGTGTTTCTCGATCCACCTACCGTCATCGGCTCAGCTCCGAGGACGTCCGCAAGAGCCGCATCCTGATCATGAAAGAGGCGTGGAAGCTCTTCCCCGAGCCTGGGGCCCCGGTGGCGCTGCGCATCGGGGCTCGGCGGTTCGACGCGGAGATCCGGGCCGAGAAGTGCACGTGCGTCCCACCGGAGCATGAGCATTACCACCTTGTCTGCCCGGCGCTCAAGGGACAGAGCGGCTTCAAAGCCAAGGCGCTCGTCGTCATCGCGAAGGACTCTGACGGCGGATACCGATTCGTCGAGGAGCGCGGCTAAACTGCGCGAAATGGCGGGTCCGAGCTTCATCCTGATCCACGTCTTCGGCAACGTTCGTGACGAGCTGGACCGCTCGGACCGCGGCAAGAAGACGTACTCGGGCTGGCTCCGGGAGTTCGTGTCGGATACGCCGCAGCGGCTCACCGAGATCGCGCGCCTGCTCGACCTGCTATCGGAGCAGGGCTGGAAGATGGTCGGCTCTCCGTATGACTGCGACGTGATGCTCGAGCGTGCCCTCGTTCGCGACGTCGCCGAGCAGGACCTGCGCCGGGCAGAGATCTGGGACCGCCTGGCCACGGTCGCATCCCCGGATGACGACGGGCATGTCATCTGGGGCGAGCATCCGGAGGGCAAGCCTGCCGCGCCGCGCCGCCGACGCCGCGTGCGTCGCCCCCCCACCAGCTGAGCCCGCACCCACTCGGCGACGAGCTGACCGAGCTGCATGTGCATCTCGGCGGCGCCGTCGATCCCGCAGCGATGTGGAGCCTCGCCCACCGGCAGGGGATCAGGCTGCCGACGCGCGATTACTGGGAGTTCCTCGAGCTCATCACGGTAAAGCCTGGCTCGCGGAAGTCGTTCGACGAGTTCCTCTCCCTGTATCGCTGGACCGAGCTCATCCAGTCGAGCCCGCTCGCCGTCGAGGAGTCCGTGTATGAGGTGGTCGGCGGCGCATACCGCAAGGCGAACATCACGACGCTCGAGCTGCGCTATAACCCGATGAAGCGCAACCGCGGCGGCGAGCGGGACCTCGACCACATCATTCTCGCGTCGATCCGCGGGCTCGACCGCGCCCGCCTCGACTATCCCGTGAAGGCTGGCCTCATCTTCTGTCTCGATCGCAGCTTCGATCACGCCCTGAACGAGATCCTCGTCGAGAAGGCGATCGCCTACCGCCACCGCGGCGTGCTTGCCATCGATATCGCCGGGCCCTCGAGTGCGGGGTTCCGCTACCGCGATCACGCCGGGCTCTTCAAACGCGCGCGGGAGGCCGGGCTCGGCCTGACGGTGCACGCCGGCGAGGATGAGGGCGCCGAATCGGTCGACGAGGTAATGGAGTATCTCCAACCCGACCGGATCGGCCACGGCATCCATGCCGCGGAGGACGCGACCGTCTGCAGAAAGCTGGCCGAGCGGAAGGTCCTGCTCGAGATATGTCCCTCGTCGAATCTTCATACGGGAGTCGTCAGGGATCTCGCGCAGCTTAGGGAGTACATCGCCACATTCCGGAAGCACAACGTACGCTTCAGCTTCAACACAGACGGCCCCGAGATGCTTCAGACCACGCTCCGCGAGGAGCTGCGGATGCTCGTTGGTGCTGCCGTCGTCTCGAAGGAGGAGCTCGCGCAGTGCGGTGAGTGGGCCCGCGAGGCGACATTCGTCGGCAGGACGAGCACGTGAACCGTCCGTTCTGGCGTCTCCTGGTCATCTGCTTCGCGTGGTCTCTCGGCGCCGTGCTGGTCTGGGCCATGCAGGCCTACACGCTCAAGGGGATCGTGCCAGCGCTGTTCGCGCTCGCTGCATTCGCGTTCACCCGAGATGACGGGCATGGCATCCGCGGCGGGCGGGGCGGCGGTGGCGGCAACGTGAAGTACTGGCGAGGCCGCCGCGTCGACGAGGACCCAAGGAGGCGAAGCTGACCGCGCAGCTGCTGTCCGACGAGCGGTGGGTCGCGCTCTTTGACGAGCTCCGCAGCGCGCTGCGCGAGGTGTCGGAGCTCGAGCCAGAGGTGCTCGATGCCACCGCTTCCGAGGACGAGTGGAAGGTCGTGTGGGCGCGATACGCGGGACTGCTGGGCCGCATCGGCCACCTGCACCAGCGTCTCCTCGCGCGCAGGGTGGAGCTCCTCGAGGACTGAAGCCGCGATCCAGGTGCCGTAGACTCCGCGCCGATGAGCGACCCCCGCGTCGAGCGTCTGCGCCGCGTTCCGCTCTTCGCGCCGTGCACGGACAAGCAGCTGCAGTTCATCGCAGGCCGCGTCGAAGAGCTCGATCTGCCCGGTGGCACCGTCCTGTGCCGCGAGGGCCAGAGCGGCGGCGACTTCTTCATCCTGCTCTCCGGAAGAGCGGACGTGAGCGCCGCAGGCAGGACGATCAAGGAGATCGGTGAGGGCGAGTTCTTCGGCGAGATCGCGCTTCTGGACAACGGCCCACGCACCGCCACGGTGACCGTGACGCAGCAGGCGCGCGCCCTGGTCCTCGGGCCGGCGCAGTTCCGTGACGTTCTGCATCAGAACGCCGAGATCGCCGTGTCGATGCTGTACACGGTTGTGCAGCGGTTGCGCGCCGGGAGCCAACTGGCGCACGGGTAGCACGCGCGCCACACGCTACTTGGCCGAGTGGCTCTCGCGGGTGAGCTTTCCGGGACGCTCCGTGGTCGCGCGGTCGTGTGGCGTCGCCGCGTCGGACCCGGGCTTCACTCCTGGCCGCGCGCCGAACGACGCGGCGCGCAGGGTGTCCATCTCGGCAGGGTTGTCGTGGCGCATGACGAACGGCGCGAGCGCCCAGACGATCGCGCGGAGCGGCTCGGGATCCGCGATCTGGCGCCCGAGACGCTCAGCGACGAACCCGAGGTATTCATTCGGAAGGACCAGGCGCCGCAGCTCGAGCTGCTCTGTCGCTTCCGGCGGCACACATGCCGTGTGGCCGAGTCTGAACCCGCTCTCCGTCGCACCGTCGGTGCTCCACGAGAGCACCCCGTCCGTGGGTTCGAGTGGCTTCGTGCACACGTCGCACACGAGGTCGTACTCGCTCATGCTCGTCTCACCTCTCGCTTGGCTGACCGCATAGCGTGATCGGCGGAGGGACCGCGGTCCGGTCGGGCGGAGCCCGCCCTCGCCTGTCACCATTGTCCGCGATGGACCAGCGGTACGGATCGTGGGGCAGGATCCTGCGCGTCGACCTCACCGGACGCACCACCTCGGTCGAGGAGATGGACGGGCCAACGTTCCGCCGGAACCCCGGCGGGCGTGCGCTGATCGCGCACTACCTCCTGCGCGAGGTGCCGATCGGCGCGGACGCGCTGTCGCCCGACAACGTGCTCGTCTTCGCGATGGGCGTCCTCACGGGCACGCCGCTTTCGGGCGCCTCCCGACACGCTGTCGGCGCGAAGTCGCCCATCTCGGGCGGGTTCGGCGAGGCGGAGGTCGGCGGCTTTTGGGGCGCCGAGCTCAAACGCGCCGGCTGGGACGGGATCGTGGTCACCGGCGCGGCGTCGTCGCCCGTCTACCTCTTCATCAAGGACGATCAGGTCGAGATCCGCGCCGCGGCGCACCTCTGGGGCATGGAGATCATGGACACCGAGGAGACGCTGAAAGCGGAGGTCGGCGAGCGCCTCGCCCGCGTGTGTGAGATCGGCCCCGGCGGCGAGCAGCTGGTCCGTTTCGCCGGCATCGTGAACGACTTCAAGGATATCGCGGGACGCTCCGGGATGGGCGCCGTGATGGGGAGCAAGAAGCTGAAAGCCATCGTCGTGAGAGGCTCCAAGAATCTCCCTCTCGCGGATGCCGCGAAGGTGAAGGAGGTGGGCCGCTGGGTCGCCGACACGCTGCAGGAGAACCATTGGGCCTTCCATAACTTCGGCACGGGCATGGGTCTCGATGGCTACGCCCGCGTCGGCGGGATGGCCGTGCGCAACTTCGAGGGCGGCCCCTTCGAGGACGCCGGTGAGATCAGCGCGGAGGCGCTCGTCGAGAAAGGCTATCGCGTGAAGATGGAGGCCTGCTGGGCCTGCTCGGTCCGCTGCAAGAAGGTCGTGAAGATGGAGACCCCCTACCAGATCGATCCGAAGTACGGCGGACCCGAGTTCGAGTCGATCGCCGCGCTCGGCTCGCAGTGCGGCGTCGGCGACCTCGCGCTCATCAGCAAGGCCAACGAGCGCTGCAACGCGCTCGGCCTCGATACCATCTCGCTCGGCGCGACCGTCGCGTGGGCGATGGCCTGCCGCCGGGCGGGCGTCACCCCGGACGCGGAGATCGACGGCGAGCCGCTCGAGTTCGGCAATGGACGCGCCGTCCTGGCCGCGGTGGAGGCGATCGGCCACCGCCGCGGCCTCGGCGACACCCTGGCCGAAGGCTCGGAGCGCGCCGCGGCCACGCTCGGGGGGGCAGAGCTCCTCACCACGGTGAAGGGTCTCGAGCTCGCGATGCACGATCCTCGTCAGCGGACCGACTACGGCAAGCAGGTCCGCGTCTCATACGCGACGAGCCCGACCGGCGGCGACCACATGAACAGCAACCTGCCATCCCGATCCGCGCGCAACACCGTCGGCATGTGCTTCTTCCTGAAGTACGACGACACGAAGCTCGCGGACATCGTCAACGCCGTGACGGGGTGGGGGATCGGCACCGACGAGATCACCGAGATCGGCGATCGCTCGCTCGCGCTCGCGCGGTTGTTCAACCTCCGCGAGGGGATCGACGCCGATACGGATCGGTTGCCGGGCACCGTCCATCGGCCGCACGTGAGCGGCGTGCTGTCGAAGGTGCGCCTGGACGAGGACGGTGTCCACGAGCAGATCCAGGACTACTACCGCGCGCGGGGATGGGATGCCGCGGGTGTGCCAACGAGCGAGACGCTGGAAAGGCTCGGGATCACGGAGTACGCGCGCAACTAGCCGGCGCTTCATGCCTCTACGCGAAGAGGATGTGCCGCTCCTCGAGCGCTGGCTCCTGCAGCCCACGTCCGCGGGTGCTCGCCCCTATCCTCCGTGCGGTGACCGATCTGCTGGTGAGGCTCTACGACCTGCCAGCACGTCGTGCCCTGGCCGGCATCGACGTTCGGCGAGCGCTTCCGCCAGAAAAGCACGCGGTCACCACGTGGATGCGCGAGACGTTCGGTCTCCATTGGGCGAGCGAATGCGACGTCGCGTTCGCCCACCGACCGGTGGGCTGTCA
>Ga0136617_10006273_pt1 | contig 10638 bp, 8 predicted proteins | sample AntDrymUQ3222106_2_FD_129672 | JGI IMG/M metagenome (GOLD analysis project Ga0136617, IMG submission 129672) | Polar desert sand microbial communities from Dry Valleys, Antarctica - metaG UQ322 (21.06) | ecosystem: Environmental > Terrestrial > Soil > Desert | place: Antarctica: Dry Valley...
ATTGTGCAGCGATAGTATTGATTTTTCAATATCGTCTTGAGAATTTCTGCATGTTACTATCGTATAATATGTCCCCATAACCTTAGACAAAAGTATTATAGTATAAATTCTATGTGTATCTGTATTGTTATTGTATTGTTATATGTTGGGATATGTTGGTTTTTAGTTTGCATTATTTTTAAATTCCCGTTATGTGCTTTATGTCGTTTTAAAACTAATCATATGCGTGGGTATGTTTTTATGCGATTTCATTAAACTTATTAAATAAACCTAATCTTTAAAATTTAACCAATGCTGCCTGATTTAACCAATGACAGTATAATCAATTTTCTAACTTTAAGATATGACCCGACCAGTGCTGCCTTGCTGACTCCATTAAATGAGGAAAGTTTTGCAGAAGAAAAATTTGATAATGTTCAATTAAAAATACTGGAGATTGTAAAAGAGGATTTGGAAACGAAGATAACCCAAAGAAAAATTTCAAGGATCTCAATTGCTTTGAGCGGTGGGATAGACTCTGGATTCACGCTTTTGATGGCAAAAAATTATTTACCTGAACTAAAAGTTGACTCTATCTGCGTCGGATTTGGAGATCATGACGATGAGGTCTCAAGGGCAAAAGAGATCTCGAGGCAGTATGACTGCGATTTTCATGAAATATACATAGACAATGTTTTGGAAGACCTTCCAAAATTGATTTCCATATCGGAGGCACCAAGATGGAACCTGTACCAGTTCTATTCTTTGGAGAAGGCAAAAAAATACTCGGATGTGTTTTTTTCGGGAGATGGCGGGGATGAAATATTTGGAGGCTATGTTTTTCGATACAAAAAATTTTTGGATGAAGTTAAAAAAATTGACTGTCCCTCCTGGATGGACAAGTCGAAAATCTACCTTTCATGCCATGATCGGGATTGGGTTCCCGATCAAGAGGAAATCTTCAGCAAAAGACTAAACTTTTCATGGGACCGGGTATATGAGAACTTTAAACCCTATTTTGACAATGAACTGCATCCAATAAACCAATTGTTTTTAGCGGACTTTAACGGCAAGTTGTTGCATGATTGGATTCCCTCAAATGATAAGTTTGGCAGACACCTGAACCTTGAAATCCACTCCCTTTTCCTAAATCCCAAAATGGTATCGTTTAGCACCAAGTTGCCATGGTGGCTCAAATATGATTCTAAAGACGATGTGGGAAAGTTGCCCCTCTTGTCGATTATGAATGCTTTCCGTGGTTTTGAGGATTTTCGTGGAATCAAAAAAGGGTTTTCCTTGAATTTGCTAAACATGTGGAATAGATACGGGAAGGATATTGTTTCCTCTTACCTAAATACTGAATCAGATACTGTAAAAGATAGTGTTGCTAATGGCCATTGGATAACCAAGGCAATTTCATTGGCAAGTAACTCCTTGGACGATAACCTGAAAATCAGATACATCAGCAAACTATTGTCTTTGTTTTCATTTGAACTTTGGTATAGGATTTTTATATCCTGTAACCTAAACCCAAATGTTAAATTATAGTTTGACAGTGAAGTCAGTAACAAAAAATGATGGGTTCCTTAAATCTAATCTAAATGACTATGCATTCATGAGACTGAGTCTACATCTTGTAATTGAGAACATTCTTTCATGTTTTCAGAATAAAAAAGTATAATTTCGAACTTCAAATCTGTTATTTGCAGGCAATGGAAATACGAAGTCAACAGTTTAGTTGACCTGATCAAAATTCGTTTTCTTTATTTTATCGAATTGTTTATGTGAATTTTTATGTTGGATATATATTTATACCCAAAGATGGTTGGATTCTCAAAAACCTATATCTTTTGGTTGCTTTGAAAATATGATTACTAGAAAATTAAATATGTTAATATACACGGCATTTCAACAAATAATATAAAATACTTTTACTGATTGTCATATGAAATAAGTTGCTAGAGACGTACTGATTTAACAAAAGTTAAATGAATTAATTATTTTTCTTGATTTTGATAATGAACTTAACCACCATGACCTGGATAGATTTTATTACATCTTCATTATTTATTTGTATAAAATGGAAAAAAGTGGGGAAATTAAAGATTATTGGGAAAAAAGGTTAAATGATAATTTTGGCCTACATGGCACTGGTTTTATAGGTTTAGGAAAAAAATATAATTCATGGATGTATAGAGTAAGAAAACGCATTTTTAAAAAAAAACTTTCTACGTTAAATCTTGGCTATGGTGGTATTGATGTATTGGATGTGGGCTCCGGATCGGGGTTTTATATAAAAATTTGGAATGAATTGGGTGTCAAAAAAATTGTGGGTTGTGACATAACTAATGTTGCTGTAAAAAATTTAAAGACATTGTTTCCTGATAATGAATTTTTGGAGTTGGATATAAGCAATGAAAGCATTCCAATCTCAGAAAAATTTGATGTGATATCTGCATTAGACATGTTGTTTCATATCGTTGATGATGACAAATACTCTAAAGCTATGGAAAACATCTACAGCTTATTAAAACCTGGTGGGTTGTTTATTTTTTCAGAAAATTTTATCCATCAAATCCCAAAGAATAATCGATATCAAACTTCTAGGTCATTGAGCGATATTGAGCTAATCATTAAAAGATGTGGGTTCAAAATCTTGAACCGATCACCCATGTTTTTTTTTATGAACGCGCCGGTGGATTCTAACAGTTTTTTTCTAAGAAAAAGTTGGCGTTTGATAACTAAAACTGTACAGAAAGGCGAATTATTTGGTTCCCTGTTGGGTTTTATGCTTTTTCCAATCGAAATCTTAATGGTTAGTATGAAAAAAGAAGGTCCAAGCACCGAAATAATGATTTGTAAAAAACCCTGATTTAATTACAAAGACAATGTTTATTGACTTACTTCAAAATGTTTGATTGATGTTATGGTGAGAATCTAAGTATATATTGTTGTATTGTATAATTATGCATGTCAACTACATGACCATGCAAGAACCTTAAAAATACCACGTTTACAGCGTTTTGCCTATTGGTTTTACCTGTGTGTTTGGACATACTGATCAACGGAACTTCCAGGGTGCAGGTTTACTCCAAAACGAGATGTCTCTGCTGAAAATTCAGGCGACCCAAACAGCAAAGGGGCCACACTTGCGCAATCAGGAGCCCGATAAAATATCAATTGAGTTTTTTTGCAAAGAATTGGGGAGAAAACAAACTATGAAAACAATGCCAAAACAACAGGCAAAATATGGATTAACAAGGGCCTATCCTATGAGAAACTAAGGCAATTGGAAGAAGTTGTGGTGATTTAATTTGATAAAGCAACGACATATAACCCAACATATGACCTGGCGTGGATAAGTAAACCCCTGAATTTGGATGCCCTCGAAAGGTATGATGAAGAATTGGTAGCCATAGACAAGGCCCTGGGGTTGGATTCATATAGCGTTTTGGCCCAAATAATAAGAGAATTTGCTTTGGAGACATTAGATAGCCATAACAAAACCAGGAAATGCTGATCATGTGTTTTATTTGATAGATGAATTTGTGAAATGGGGTCCCAAAACAAATTTGATCAATATACCTACTATTACTACTACCCCCCGTGCAACAAATGATAAAATGTTTAAAAATCGCCCAATAGACGAGTGTATGCATCAACAATGCATTTGCTATTGTCAGGGGAATTTCCACGGCACACAATTGGGATCTACTTTAAGCGATACTGCAAACACCAATTATTAGTGGTGCAGCATGAAAGAACCGGCATATGGGAAGGGTCATGGGCTTAATATTAAGCCAATCATATATAATACTTGTTAGGTTATCCTAATGACTTTATAGGGACGTTCAACAATTCTCACTGTTGTCGCAATGAGCATCTGTATTCTGGGAGTCAAAGGGCTTCCAAACAAAAGAAAACCCTCCCTTCTATGCCCCCAAAAAAACTTTTGACGACTTTTTTGACGGAGGTGACGGTGAACTTGACCAAAATGACGATTCGTTTGAGAGGCTTATAAATACTTTCTATTATATAGTTTTGGTATAGGAGTTTGAAGCAATCAAACCACTACAGGGTCAAACAGCTAGTGCTACAGGGATACCTAAATGGCAAGCCAAGGGACCAAATAGCCCTTGATGTGGGTGTGTCAGCTGGCAAGGTATCGGGCATAATAAAAGAATGGACTGCGGAAATAGGAATAACAAGTATTGAGGCGGTTAGGGAATTTGCCGTTACAATGAGAAAATCAGGCATTACTTTTAGGCAATGCACTGAAGGATACAGGATTCACCAGTTGTTAAAGAATCTCGGCATTGGGGGAGTGCCCAATGATGAGAATGGCGAAGGTCATGATGCCAACGGGGAAATTATCTCATTCATGGAGGGGATTTTCATGACCTGTAAAGACCTCGCCATTATGCCATCAAAAGTGCTTTCGTGGATAAGGGATTTGCTTGATTGCCACAATAACCTTCCATCCTTTGATACTGGAATCCCTTTTGTCTCCCGGGTTTCACGTAACATCGCCCAAACAATAGAGGAAAAGAGACTGCTTCAGGAGGACAAGCAGTACCTGTTGAGGGAAATTTGCGATTTGGAATCCAAAAGAGATAATGCACAAGCCAACCTAAATAAAAAATTACAAAAAGAAAAAGAGGCGATGGCTTACATCAAATGGTATCATGAAATAAAAAAAGTGCTATCGGATACCTATGGTATTGGCATAGGTGAAACAAAAGACCTGGCCAAGCTCATGCATGACTTCAAGCATCACGGCTATGATGCTTCTGCCATAATATGGGAATACAACAGCGCACTATCCATCCGGCAGGAGATAATGGACAATGAGAGGAAAATCAGGGAGATCCATGAGCGTGGAACCGTCCTAAACAACTTGGCTTTGTTTTACAAATCCCAAATGGACATGCACAGGCAAGCATGGCACACATTTATGGAGCTTGAAGCAATGGGGTTTGGTCTCAACGAGCTGCAGCAATTACGGAACACCATTTCAGAAACAGCAGAGGCTAACAACATCCCTTGCGACATGGCGGTACGCAAGTTCCTAAACGATGTGGAGGGGCAATACAATAGGAAACTTGGGTTTGAGGGCAAGGTTAGTGAAAGAAGCAGGGAACTTGCACATCTGAAAAAGGAAATAGACAACAAACGGTTAATGCTGCAATTAAACCCCATAACAGGGAAGGCTTTGAATACTCTTTTTCAAAACGGTTTAAGCGAGCAGGACATTGTGGGGATCAACCATATGGTCCAAAACTTCAAAAACAGCGGCAGCGGCAGCACATGCCCAAATGAAACTTATTCCGATATCCAAGGCAGCCGTTGCTCCAAAGACCATGAAAATAAGGGAAGCGAACCCTGGAGAGTCTTGGAGGACGAGCTAATAAAATATGGGTGCTTCGAACTTTCGATAAAGGAACAGTCGGAAAAACTAGACAGGATAAAACAAGAAATTCAGGAGTCCGACAGACAAAAGGAAGGGGCCATGGCCCATTGCCAACTTGCAATTTCCCTTGCCAACATCATAAACTACAAAATATCATATCTTAATGGTCTAGTGTATCGGCATCTAAACGAATGCCCACACAACAAAATAAAGGCGCCCTCACCACTTACCCCTCCTATGCTTGTTCTTGTGGTTTACAATAGCAAGTCAGGCAACAGGGAAAAAGAAGGAGAAGAAGGAGAAGGAGAAGAAGGAGAAGAAGGAGAGAAACAAAATTAAAAATAATCTTGATGAAACATCCAGAGCTTTGGGGTTCTGTTGACTTGATTGGACACTTAATCTCAAAACTAGTTAAGTGAGAATCCAAAACTGTTCTGATGGTGCATATTGGTTGCAGTTGTTGCAATCGGGCCTCATGCATGGATGATGTCCGTTAGCTTCGGAATCCTCAAAAAACACCATGTTCCACTGCCTTATGGTTAGAGTCTTTGCAAAATGCAACTTTATCCATGACTTTTATCATGCCAATAAAGCGTAAAAGCTAATTCCATGTTCTCCCAAGATTTAACAACTACAAAATCATAGATGCCATTATAAAGGGTATTTGACTCATCATTACATGCAGCAAAACAATTTTGCATAGGCTTTAACGCCATAAAAAAGCGGACAATAATTATTGTTTATAATAAATTAAAATAAAGATATTTGCATAGTTATGCAAATATATTCAAATACCCCCTATTTCACATATCATTTGCTTAAGGGGCAAGCAATATGTTTTTTCTGAGATTACCTGAGGTGATGTATCAATAGTTAATGGCAAACAGGGATAACTTTAGGCCCGCCGTTAGGCGAATTGTATGTTATCGCGTTATTCTCATCTAGTATTGATGACACATTCCAGGTCGATTGGTATCCCGTTAACCAATCCTTGTACATTAAAATACAACCTATATGTTTCATTAGCCCCTAATGCGCCATCCCTGCTGCCCACATATTGAGATGGGTTTTGCCCTTGGGTCGATATATTTAATTAACTTTTATTATGGGGCATTATGGGCAAATTGGGGATTAATACAATTCTGCAAAAAAGGCTTAATGGACTGCCAGCTAATTCTGTACATCCTTTTCACTGTGCTTTTTTGCTATGACACCTTTCATCATTGTTGTCATGAGTGTGTTACATGTGCTTTGATTTGAACCATGAATAGGTAATGATAAGGGAATTAAAAAAAACAATTAAGGCAAAAGAGCCTTGATTCTAGGTATGTCATTGATGAGACAATAGTTAAAACTGGCTCCAGCTATTTGGTCATGGTGGATTGTGAATGAATGAATGAATGAATCAATACGAACAACACAGGTGTTTGTTCATCTTCAGTATCAATTTCCTTTTTAATCAAAAAAAATTTGGAAGAAAACCATATCATCAGATGGTGAACATGGTTTCTCAACTATGCAATTTTTCAAACCAAAGCGACAAGTCCATTCCTTGTGGAAAAAGAGTTTCATAGAGAGATGGTCAAATGGTATTTTAAAAACAGATCGGGATACTATGATGATTGTTTTTTTCCTTTCAGAAGAGGATGTAGACAAAGACGCGTGTTTAATTAATGGCCGTCTTTTTTATGAACTTTCATGCAACCAGGCACTAAAAGGGCTTGATTGAACATGGCCATCCATCGTTTTTTTTCTTTTCTTTTCTTTATGTCTATATCCATTTGGAAATGCCTGTGGTGGTTAGTTATGTATAAAACCAATATGTCCGTTAGTGGATTTTTGTTAGGATGATATTATCTATTGGCTAAAGATATATTTTATAAAATCTTGTCGTTAAACTTAAAATCTGTTATCTAATGCATATGCAATTATGTCCCTATAGCACTTTATTAAATTTGATTTTGCTGTTGTAATCATATTCTATGCTTGATTTTATTATATGCTTTGAGAGCTCCTGGAATACGAATTATGGTTTTTTTTGTTGTCTTTACAAAGGATGATTTACCCTGTTTTCTAAGATACCTTATATTCTTTTTAAAATCATGTACTAATTCTTTATTTTTGGATATGTAGCAAATTAGGGATACACTGTCATCTATGAAATAACATTCACCTAAACTTCTTAGATCATTATCTGTCCATCGTGATCTGTGTGTTTCATATACATTACCAAAAGCGTCTTTTTGGGGACTTGGTTTTCTAGGTGTGCTTATTAAAACTCCTTTGTTGTTTTTTATCAATGTTTTTAGCAGATTTGAACCTTCCTTCTTCTCAAAATGTTCTAATACGTCAATCAGTAAAATTAAATCGTACTTATAATCCAAATCTGTTACTAAATCTAAAATATTTGTATCGTAGATATTGTTGTAAATGTATCTATGTAATGGTGTAATGTATTCTTTAAAAACCTCAACACAATCAATCCTTTTTTTAAACTCATATTTTTGTCTTCCATCCCACAGTTCTAGATATTCCCTACACAAAACTCCAAACTTTCCATATCCGCTTCCTATATCGAGAACAGAATTGGGTTTCAAAGATATTATCATCTCCATTATTTTTGAGATATGATAATATTGGCTTGAAGGCATTCTTTAAACATTTTTTTAAATTGTCTGCTTTAATAATGTTTAAGTAAGCGTTTACAATTGTTGTACTCCAAAAAAAAGTTATCGAAATTGATTAATGCGTTTATAAGCGGCAAAATAAATTTAACAAATCCAATTTGTGTTAAAAATATGTTTATTGATTGATTTTTCTACATACGGTTCTATATCATATCAGCTTTATTGTTTTATGTTACAGTGGTTTTGTTATTGGTTAAATGTTTCGTTGAGAAAATACCATGATGGCGTTAGTCTTTTTGTAATGCGTTTAACTGAGGCATGCCAAAATAATTCAAACCCGCATAGCTACTGTTAGATTATGAATTCGCATTCTTTGTTGGTTTTGATGTGTTGACAGTTATTGTAGGCTTTGGACTATTGCCCAATCCTTGGGTAAAACTAAATTAGAGAAACAAACTAATGTCCTGTATGCCAAAGAAAATTGATCGAACGTTTATACGACGAAGATGGTTGGACTTTAGAAATGGTCATAGTATTTATCTGATATTTTTGCTGACATTTACTAACTTTATCTTGATAACTTATAATTTTGCCATAAAGCAGATGCCATTTGGGATCGGTGATTACTTGAATCTTCCTGTGTTTGTTGTTTTGTTTGCTCTTTTGTATGTTCCAGTTGCAATTGTGTTGGGTGTTTGGCATAGAAAACATCAGTATTCTGTGGAAAATGAGGCTTTGCTTAGGCAGAACTGGATGTGGGCTTGGGTTATGCAATATCAAATCAGATTGATAAAGGGAAAAACCAATCCCAAGGAGGATGAGTACATTATAACTTATTTAAATGATATTTTAAAAAGGACAAACAAAAGTGAATTAGTTGGTGAGGATACTGGCAGTGTTATTCCAATACCAAAAGAGGAAAAGCTTGATACCGGTAAAAATAATTGATACCATATGCTGTTATAATGCGTTTACTAGTCTTCTCATTTTGTCAAAACTGATTTCAAAACCAAATCTTTTCTCTTCCTTTTTCATGTTTTTATACATGCTAACCAACAGGTTAAAGTGCCTAACTGTGTTTAGCTTGCCGTCCATCTTTAATCGAATGATTTTATAAACATCATGATAGTAGTGGAATTTTTCTAACACATTTTTTCTGTATGCTTCCTTATCAAATTTGTCTGTGCTATCTTTGCTTTGTTCAATAACTTTTAAAAATATTTCACAACATAGCAGTGATGGGATGATTCCTTCCCCTAACATCGGAAACACAGTGCCTATCGACTCTCCTACTCCTATGATGTTGTTATTGTAGAATGGTTCCATTAACTTTGGTGGTGATAATCGTATCGGTCTTCCAATTTTTTTTATTATTTTTGCATTGGGGTACCGGTTAAAAAACTCCTTTATTCCATAATATTTCTTATCTATGTCTCCTGCACCCACAAAACCCATTCCATTGCTCAATGGGAAATACCAAAAATAACCTCTTGCCCCTTTGTACCCGATGACATAAAATTCCTCGATATCATGGATATTCCCGACCAGATATTCATAAGCTGGAATAATGAAATCATTTTTAGTTTTTGGCAATAATGCTCTGTGAAAACCCGTACAATCTAAAACATAGTCGTATTTGTCTGAAGGAAATGTTTCTCTGTTGCAAACTGATCCATATTTTATGTTTATATCTTTGAGTAAGTCTGTCTCCCATTGTTTTTTATCGTATGTTACCAATCCATGTAACTCCAAAAACTCCTCTTTGTCATTGGGAAGCTCCATTCTGAGTCTTTTTCCAACATGGTGTACATATTGGTTGAAATCTAGGCCTGCTTTTTTAGAAAAGTGCTCAAGCATGTGTTTTGAGGCCCCCCATGCACATACTGGCCAATGATTTTCTTTTTTAAATGCCTCAAACATTGTTATTTCATGACCATTACTATAAAGCATATTGCCCAAATAACTGCCAGCAACTCCTGCCCCTATAATGGCAAATTTCAATTTCTACCTTTATGCTTTATCAAACAATATTAATTTTTGTTTAGCCAAGCAATGGCTGTGATGTGGTGGTTTTGACTAGTTTTAATGTTAAATAAAAATTCATTATAAGAATGATATAATTGATCTAATTACTAGTAATTTATGTTTCATATGCATTAATCTTGAACTAGGTACATACAGTAGTTTCCCATATATATTATACAATGGTTAGTTTGTTCGAATGAATAATAAAATATACCTCATGGCAGCAATATTGGCATTTGCATCTGTTGGTGCTTTGTTAACACAACCAACTTTGGCATCCGCACAAAGCAGCATGATTGAGAATATTTTGGATAGCGCTCTTCCAACTAATAATAACAGTAGTAATAATGATAATGACAATGATAATGACAATGAAGGGGATCCAACAACAACAACAACACCTATCTCTGGCACCGCAGATTCCGCATCTAATACCGCTGATGCAGCAGAAGCAGCAGCACCAATCAGCACAAGTTTGTCCTGCGGCCAGGTTATCAGTGAAAGCGTAAAGCTCTCGGCAAACCTTGAGTGCAGCACCGATGGAGTCATCGCAGGCGCCGATGGAATCACAATAGACCTCAATGGGTTTACCATTTC
>Ga0136617_10006274_pt1 | contig 10637 bp, 11 predicted proteins | sample AntDrymUQ3222106_2_FD_129672 | JGI IMG/M metagenome (GOLD analysis project Ga0136617, IMG submission 129672) | Polar desert sand microbial communities from Dry Valleys, Antarctica - metaG UQ322 (21.06) | ecosystem: Environmental > Terrestrial > Soil > Desert | place: Antarctica: Dry Valley...
TGAGACCATCTGCGAGCGCCAGAAGGAACGCCTCGCAGACCTCAAGGACAGCAGGGACAACGCCGCCGTCGAGAAGGCCCTTGCCCGCCTGAACAGAGCGGCCGAGGACTCAGAGAACCTTCTCTACCCGATGAAAGAGGCCCTGGCAGGGCTCGCGACGCTCGGCGAGGTCTCCGATACGCTCCGCGGAGTCTTCGGAGAGTACAGACCTACTTGAAGCCTCGAGGATTCTTGCGCCCGGCGATCGAGGCCAATAACCCTGCCCCCCAGATGCGTTATTATTCGGGTCGAACGGCACGTGCGGGGGTCTGTCGACCCTGTGTTAACATTGGCCCGAAGCAGGAAGTATCTACCGCACTTTCGAGCTAGTTAGAATCGCCGGTACGTGGTGCCGGAGGAGGTTAGCAGACGTGGTTGACTGGTTTCGCAGACGTAAGCCCGGGCCATCGGACGATGTTGGTCGGCCGGCGCATCCCGAGGCCGAGACGGCAGAAGTGGACCGTACGCCCAAGGAGCCTGAGCCGGCCGACGGGTTCTCCGAGGCTGGTATCAGGGAGGCTCTGAGGGACGTAAGGGACCCTGAGATCGGACGCGACCTCGTCTCGCTGAATATGATCCAGGGCATCGAGATACAGGGTTCGAACGTTACCGTCGGCGTCTCCCTCACGACCGCGGGCTGCCCTCTCAAGCACAGGATCACCACAGATATCAGGGACAGGCTCATGATGATCGAAGGCGTCGCTGGCGTCGAGGTCGACTTCGGCGTGATGACCGACGAAGACCGCCAGAACCTGCTCACGTCGCTGCACGGAGGCCCCTCGGAGCTGGCCCCTGCCTTTCGGGACGAGTCCAAGACCCGCGTCATCGCCGTGGTGAGCGGCAAGGGAGGGGTCGGCAAGAGCACCGTCGCCGTCAACCTGGCCGCCGCGCTCGACAGGGCGGGACACTCCGTCGAGATACTCGATGCAGACGTGTACGGGTCTTCCATCCCCGTCATGCTCGGCTCGCTCGGCAAGCCTAACGTGGTCGAGGGTGTGATCTTCCCGATAGAGTCCCCCCAGGGGTTGAAGTTCATCTCCATGGGCAACTTCGTGAACGAGGGACAGGCCATCATCTGGCGCGCCCCCATAGTGAACAAGGCCTTGACCCAGCTGATGCGCGACGTTTACTGGGACGAGCCCGACTTCATCATCGTGGACATGCCGCCGGGCACCGGGGACGTAGCCCTGACCGTGGCACAGATGATCCCAAAGGCCGAGGCGCTCGTCGTCACGACCCCGCAGGCGGACGCCGCACGGGTGGCCGTCAAGGCAGGCAAGATGGCCGTGCAGGCGCACCTCAAGGTCGCCGGGGTCGTCGAGAACATGGGTTACGCAGAGTGCCCTGACTGCGGCAAGGAGCTGAGGATCTTCGGCGGCGACGGCGGCGACCGGGTTGCAGGAGAGTTAGGCTCGCAGGTCATGGGCCGCATCCCGATCCTGCCTGACGCCACGGGTGAGCCAGGACGCTCCCTCTTCGACATCGATTCGGCTCCGGCCCGAGCCTTCGATGAGATCGCCGCGTCCCTCGCCGCCACCAAGGTCCGCAAACGCATAAAGGTTTTGTAGGTTTCAGACTTCAGGCCACAGGCATCGGTTAGATCAGGAGCGCCCCGCGTCGCTTGGCGGGGCGATTCGTTCGTGGCTCCGTTAGGTAAACATACAAACGTGAATAGCTAGCCGACTCCTTGCTCTCAGTCGACTACCCGTGCAACACTTGCACGAGCTCTCTCACGGAGTCGGCGCTGTCGTTCAGATCCCCTAGTTCTTCGTCGGTGAGGCCGAGCTCGACGATGTCTTCGATACCCGAGGCGCCGAGCTTGACGGGGACGCCGACGAAGAGGTCGTTCAATCCGTACTCGCCCTGCAGGTAGGCCGCGCAGGGGAGGATGCGCTTCTGGTCGAGCAGGATGGCGTCGACCATCTCGGCTGCGGCCGCGGACGGCGCGTAGAAGGCGCTCCCGCTCTGGAGGAGGCCGACGATCTCGGCACCGCCCTGACGGGTACGGTCCACTATGGCTTCGACACGATCTTCTGCGAGAAGCTCCGTGATTGCGACCCCGCCTACTGTGGCCATGCTAGGCAATGGGACCATCGTGTCTCCGTGCCCGCCGAGGACGAGCGCGAAGACGTCGCGCACTGAGACGCCGAGCTCTTCGGCTATGAACGTGCGGTAGCGGGCCGTGTCGAGGATTCCGGCCATGCCTACAACCCGCTCGCGGGGGAAGCCGCTAGTCTCCATCGCCACGTGGCACATAGCGTCGAGCGGGTTGGCGACGACGACGAGGATAGTCTCCGGCGAGTGCTTGACGACCTCCTCCGTGACGCTCCCAACGATGTTCTGGTTCGTCTTGAGCAGGTCGTCGCGGCTCATCCCCGGCTTGCGGGGGCTGCCGCTGGTTATGACGACCACGTCCGAGCCCGCGGTCTCCTCGTAGTCGTTGGCACCCGCTACGTTTGAGTCGTAGCCGAGGATCGGGCCGCTCTCCAGGATGTCGAGCGCCTTGCCCTGGGGTAGACCCTCGACTATGTCAACGAGCACCACGTCGGCATAGTTGCGCTCGGCGAGCCTCTGGGCCGTTGTCCCTCCCACGTTGCCAGCGCCTACGACCGTGACCTTCCTCTTCGCCATCTCGTTCCCTCCTGTGTTCGACTCTTCGCGTGAGGCCATGATAAGTGAATACCTCAGAGCTTGCCGCGCCAAACCCGGATAGAATCACCTCGGTGAGTGAGACTTCCTGGGAGCTTTGTTGGATGTGATCCGTGCCATACAGACGCGCCAGAGCGTCGGCCGCGTAAGGCGGGACCCTGTGCCGGAAGACCTTATAGAGAGCATCCTGGAGAGCGCCGTGCATGCCCCCAACCACAAGATCACAGAGCCGTGGCGCTTCCACGTGTTTACTGGCAAGGGACGCGGCGAGCTGGCCCGGGCAAGGGCCGAGACGGCCCGCCTGCAGGCCGAGGCGGAGGGGGAAGGCGAGGAGATGGCGGCGGGTAGGATCAACCGCGAGCGCAAGAAGGCCTTTAGAGCGCCCGTGGTTATCGCTGTGATCTCTGCCTCAGGCCGCGACGAGGTCGAGAGCCTGGAGAACTATGCGGCCTGCGCCGCGGCCGTCCAGAACATGCAGCTCACGGCCCACTCCCTCGGCCTCGCGAGCATCTGGCGCACCGGCCCTGTCGCTTATCATGAGCACATGCGCCAGTTCTTCGGTTTGAAGGAAAACGATCGGATCGTCGCCTACCTGTACATCGGTTACCCGGACATGGGGGAGAGGCCCCGCAGACGTAGTCCCGCAGGCGAGAGGACCGTCTGGCACGGCGGCTGAAAGCCTTTCGGCGCAACCGCATCGCGCTTCTTACGTATTACTGGTAGTCAACGAAGCGAGGAGCGAACGTGAAGACGATACTCAGACGCGCACTCATACTGGCCGCGCCCATCGTGTGGCGTAAGATCAGGAACCGCCGGCGCGAACGCTAGCCCGGGGGTCAATCCCTTATCGGAACTGCCTCGAATCCATCCTCCGTCTTGCGGACTTTGACGAGGCAGTCCCCTGGCTCGTGGTAGAGGATGACCGGGGCGTCGCGTGACTCTGCGGTAGAGAGTACTTCGATGCGGTTCCGGCGGGCCGCTTCCGGGTCTGTATCCACACCGGATATGAGGTCGGGGTCGAGCCAGATCTTTGCCGGCGCGAGGTCCCCTGTGTAGAGCACCAGGTCTTCGCCCTCCCCGATCCACACGATTTGATGGCCGGCAGAATGCCCAGCCCGCACTTCGACCCTGACGCCTGGCAGAACGTCTCCGTCCGTGTCGAGCAGCTCGCACCAGCCATCTTCCACACCGTTCTCGACGGCAGGGACGGCAGCCCGACGCCCATCTTTCTCCGGCATCTGGCGCGCCTCCTCGAGCGCGGCCTCCTGCACGTAGACCGTGGCGTTAGGGAAGCTCGGGGGCCCCAGCGCCCAGCCGACGTGGTCGGCGTCCAGGTGCGAGAGGATGACGTGGGTTATGTCTCCGGCGGCGTAGCCCGATTCGTCGAGATAGTCGAGAAGGTTCTTGTCTCTCCTCAATTCATAGCGGCCGACCAGGATCTCGGGCAGTTCCGGCCCGAATCCCGCGTCGATGAGCACGAGGTCATCCCCCGCCTCGATCAGAACGGGGTGCATGGCACCTTTGATGCTGGCCTTCCGGGAGCCGCCGAAGAGGTTGCCAGCGTCTGTGACGAATACCCCGTCGTCCAGGATGTGGACCCGCATCTGTCCCACGTCGAAGGTTGTCCCAATAGCCAAGTCGCCGAACCCTCCTCTGGTCGTGAATCCGAATGATAGCGGGCCTGGCGACTCTACGCTCTGTTTACCCTCTCCGTGACGCCGTCCCTCAGGGCTCTCGCGAGCATGCGGGGATGTTTGAGGAGGCTGTAGACTGGCGCGTCGCCCGTAAAAACCTCGAGGAGCGTCCGGCCGGCCTCGGGGACCTTCTCGCAGGCCTTGAAGATGGGATCGAGCAGCATCATGTTCGGCATCAGGTTGACGAGCGCGTATCCGGAGAGGTGCTCGCGGGCCCGCCTGTGCCTGAGCTGGCGTTCGTAACCGGAGAGAACAGAGGCGGAGAAATCCTGCCTGACGTTGGCCTCGTGGGCCCACGAGGCGGCCAGTCGGCCCGACTCCAGTGCGTACCCGACGCCCTCCCCGCTTACCGGGTGGATCATGCTGCCGGCGTCCCCGACCGCCATCAGCCCCTGGCCGTAGCGTTTCGCGCCCCACATCCCCATCTTGAGCGACCAGCTCGTCGGTGGACCTTCCGGCGTGGCATTCTCCAGCCAGGCGGCCAGCTGCGGCTCTTCGAGAAAGCGGTCGAAGAAGTCTTTGAGGTTCCGGCCCGTGCGGGCGAGCGACGCGGTCGAGACGCCTGCCCCGACGTTCGCCCTGCCGTCTCCGAGGTAGAAGACCCAGCCGTAGCCTGCGCCGTGCGCGTTCATATCCTCCGTGATAAAGACGTGCAGGTCCTGCTTGTCGGGGCCTGCTACGTTCCTGAAATATTGCCTGCGGGCGACGGCATTCTGGTGGGCCTTCATTCCCTTGCCCGCGAAGCCTCCGACACCGTCGGCCACGACCACCAGGGGGGCTTCGAAGCGCAGAGATTCGCCCGCCTTCGTGGCTTCGAGGCCAGTAACCCTGCCCGACGCCGACCTCACGAGGTCGGTGGCCCTGACCCCGGTGCGGAGGTGTGCGCCGGCGGAGGTCGCGCGTTCGAGGAGCCTGGCATCGGTCTCCTGGCGCTTTGCGACATAGCCCGTAGGACCGTGCAGTGTAGGGGGGACGCCCTGGCGCAGATAGGCGGTGCGAGTGTAGATGGAGAAGCCTGTGAACTTGCCGTGGTGCGGCTCGTCGAGCCAGTCAGCGAGCCCCATCAACGCGACCTCCGAGGCGGCGTGCGGCATCAGGCCGTCGCCACAGGTCTTGTCCCTGGGGAACTCCTGCCTGTCGATGAGCAGTGTGTTCAGCCCCGCCTTTGCTGAGTGGTAGGCCGCCGAGGAGCCGCCAGGACCGGCTCCAACGACCACGAGATCGTACCGCTCGGCCATCGTCCTCCTTCTCGAAACCCTCCCGACTGTGCCAGAATTATACTTCTGCTACGACGAGGAGGGAACTTGGTCGACCGCAACCGGCCCGCGCGCTACGAGGTAGGGGAGCGTGCGGCCCTCAAAGCTACCGGACAGCCGGTCGAGATACTCGACGTCAGGCGGGGTGAGTTCGTCCCCGACTTCGTCTACAAGGTGCGCGTGCTCGCAGAGAAGCCAGCACGGCCCTACAATCTTTCCGTGCCCGAGCATGATCTTGCAGACCTGGCGGTCTGAGGTGTCAGCTAACAGGCTGACGTATCTCCTATACGGTGGGATTTATGTTGTGGTTCAGGCGGAACAGGTTGGTTGGGTCATACTTTGTTTTCAAAGACACCAGCCGCTCATAGTTCTTGCCGTGGGCTTCATGAAGCAATTTCTCTCCTTCTTCGAGGAAACCGGCGAGCGTGTGACTACCTTGTCACCTTCACCTATCGTGTCCTCAACCGTTGCGTTCAGGTCGGGGAAGGCGGCTTTGTACATGGAGACGAACTGCCTGGCTTCCTCGTAGCCCTTGAGGTCTTGATCGGGTTCGTGCCACACGAGATCAGCGGCGTACACTTCGTCGAGGATGTCCGGGTAATCCAGGAACTCCCAAGAGCGGCGCGCTAGGGCCTTGTTCTCTTCCGACATAAGGGTCTTCTCCTTTCTTGGCTTCCCTAATTCCATGAGCCTACATTCAGTCTGCGAGCGCGACTTCCCGAAGATGGGCCATTTCGCTTGGCGTTGTTTCATAGCCAATCTTGGCTATTCGGAGAGAGTTGCTAGAGCAGGTCGTGCCTGACAGCGTATGCGGCAGCAGCTGTGCGCGACGGACGGTCCAGCTTGGTGAGGATGCTGTGGATGTGGCGGTGAACGGTGTGCCGGCTCAAGACGAGCCTGGTCGCGATCTCCTTGTCGCTCAAGCCCTGCGCCACCAGGCGGAGGACTTCCATTTCCCGCCGGGTCAGGCCGGCTGGATCGGGAGCCTTACCGGTTCGCTTGACGCAGCAAGATGGCTGTGGACTCGATATCTGTGACCGCGCCGAGGTTCTCGAAGCGGCAAGCGCTGCGCGGGCTCCCGCTTCGGCGATCTCAGGGTCGGGTCCACGTATGGTTCGCGCGAGCAGCAGGCGTGTGCGGGCCGCCTCGTACGGCATCTCGAGCCGAACGAACGAACGCAATGCCGCGTCGAGGTGCCGCTTTGCCGCCGGGTCCCAGGCAGCCGCGAGAGCCCGCCCTTGCAGGCGCTCGCCTCACGCTAGCATCACCTGACAATCGAGGGTGCTGCCCATCTCGGCGAGCGCGCGGCCTCTCCCTGTGGCCGCTTCGATCTGGGCCTGACCGATCTCGGCCTCACCCAGCAGCTCCAGCAGCGATGTGCTCTCCAGCCGCTTCTCACCGATCACGTCGAGCCAGCGCTGCGCCGTCGCGGCGGCCAGGGCGAACTTGCCCTGCAGGAGGTGAATCCGCGTGCACACCGGAGCGGATGCGTCGTGGTCCTCGAAGCCAGACATCAGTCGCTCGGCTTCTTCGACCCGACCTTGTGCCAACCGTAGCTCCGCCAGGCTCGCCAGCGCCCTGGCCTGGACGGCGGGCAGGGAGTTCTCCGAGAGACGTAACGCCGCGTGCAACTCTTCCTCGGCGCGCGGCCAGTCTCCGGTGGCGAACAGTACCTCGCCGTAGTAGGTGCGGCAGGACGCGTTGAGGTAAGGACAGCCGTAGCGCTCGACGAACCTGTCTGCCGCCCGTATCCATTGCGCCATTCGCTCGTACTGGGCGCAGCGGCTGTAGGAGGCCATCATCTCGCAGGCGGTGAAAACCACCGTGTCTAACTCTCCCTCACCGGCGAGCGCGCCGGCCATCGCCTCGTCGTGATAGGTCATGCCTTCTGTGATCCTACCCTGATCGATAAGGGCGACGCCGATCTGAGTGAGCGCGCACAACTCCAGGTGGCGATCTCCAGATGTCCGGCTGAGTCGATGCGCCTGGCGCGCCAGGGCCTCGTGCTGGCCGGGATCAGCGGCGCCTGCCGCCCTGGCGAGCAACACCCAGCCCCGCAAAGGCTTGAGGCTGTGCTCCTCGACCAGCCGTGCGGCGCGCGCCACCCACCCGGCGGCGGCGGCATGGTTGCCGAGGTTGGCGTCGTAGAGCACGCCAAGCTGGATGGCGATAGAGGCGGCCTCGGCGGGATCGGGCCGCCTTCGGAATCCCGAGTATGCTCGCTCCCAGCATTCGAGCGACTCACCGATCTCACCAAGCCACCACAGCGCCTCGGCCAGGCCAGACAAGATCTCGGCACTTCCCTCCTGCTCGCTGGATCTCTGCGCGCGCGAACGCGGAGCGCGCCTCCGCCCAGGCTCCCCGTTCCAGGGCTTGCTGGCCGGCCTCAATGGTTGCCGCGGACGGAGGTTGGGAAGGGTGGTGTGTATCCATGCTCTCGGCCATTGCCGCTACCTCCTCAGCGTTAGGGCAAGGCGAACTTGCACATCTGGACGACTTCGACCTGAAACCTGATCAGAAGCCCTCACCGGTAGTCACATTCATGTAGGCTACGTCGACCAGGGGGACGCCGGTCGTGAGGGCCTGTTGTACGCACTGTGTGAGCACTTCGGCGGCGATCCCAGAGTCTGGGAAGTGGCCGTCGATGAGGCGGGCGGCACGGGCAATCTCGTAGAAGGAGAAGCGGCGGCGTTGTCCGGTCAGCCTGTAGACCGCTACGAGGACCTCGAAACGCAAGGAGATCACCTGCTCCAGCCTCCAGCGGATCTCGTCCACGGTGAGGCTCATGGTCTGGTAGAGCCGGGCGATCTCGGCCACCTGGACGAGGCTCTGGGGTCGCTTGGCGAGACGCCCGACGGAGTTCTCGTCGAGGTAGCGTCGCGCTGTGATGCGCGCGAGCGCCATCCGTCCCTCTGCGTTCTCGTAGCCGGCCAAGGTTCGCAGGTCCCGCTGGCCCCGGAAAGAGCCTGTCCTGACTTCTTTGTGGCCGACGAAGGTGCGTGGAGTATGGCCGCCTGCGTAGTAGGAGATCTGGCGCGCCATCCTCCCCGCCTCGGGCGAGTCGACGTCGCTTCTTATCTCGACCCACCTGCGCACGGTGCCAGAGTACAAGCGTTCCAGCGCCCGCCAGGTCGCGTCCCCGCGCAGGTCGACCTCGCCAGGCTTCTCCGTAACGACGGCGACCCGTGCGTCAGGCAACGTGTCGCTGTAAGCATGCCTCACGGCCTCGAGCAGGTCTTCGAACTCCTCGTCGACGGTCCCTGAGAGGTACCTGCGCCGCTCGGCCGGGAGCACGTACATGAGGCGGCTCTTGATCCTGCGCTCCTTGCCCTCGGAGGCCTTGAGCCGGTCTATGGCATCGTAGAGCTCCCTGCGCCGACGGTAGACGAGCGCGGTCAACTCCTCTACCTCGGGGTCGGTCGCAGGTTCCCTGGACCAAGCCTCATCGCGCGCCGAGCATGCCGCCTCGTGGGCGTTCTCGGCCCTGACAACAGCCCGCTGCTCCGTTTCTCGTTCCGTCTGGGCCTCGCCCAGCTCCCGCTCGAGGGTCTCTATCGTCGAGGACATCAGATATTCCCCGTTCCCATACGTCGCACAGGTTCACGACCATTCTACAGCACGCCGTCTGCCGACGGCGCTCCCTGATCCCTTCGCGTAGGAGCGTCGCACAATGACAACCCCCCGTTGCGCGGGTTGGCGAGAACGTGTACATTTCTACTAGTTATTCGAAGTGCGATGGGAGAGGAGATTCACGTGGACTTCAACACGGGATCCGATGGGGGCACAGGGTCGGGTGGTTCCTCTCGAGGACCGGGCGGGCCTCGGCCCCGGGTATCTGGTGGTGCTTCTGGTGCAGACTTCGATTTCACGGAACTCGTGCCAAGCTTCGTTCAGACTGCACGCGAGGTCTTCTTCAACCCGGTAAGCTTCTTCAGAGGTATCCGCCGACAGGGCGACTTCCTGAACCCCTTACTCTTCGCGATTATCTGCGCCGTCATCAGCGGCTTGCTTGCTGGGATTATCGGTTTGCTGATCTCCCTGGCTACGGGCAACGGGATCGGCAGTGCTTTCGGCAGCTTGTTCGGTGCGATCATCATTACCCCGATAGCCACGGCTATCGGTTTGTTTATCTGTGCGGCCATCTACCACTTGCTCGTCATTCTTATCATTAGGCCCTCGCACGCCGGGTATGAAGGCACGTTTAGGGTCGTGGCATATGCGTCGGTAATTCAGCTTGCAAGCTGGCTGGCGGCTATACCTATTCTTGGAATTCTGGTGCTCATCGCCATAGCTGTCTACGGCGTGGTGTTGAGCGTGTTTGGTATTCGCGAGATCCACTCCACAACCACCGGCCGGGCAGTCGCTGTGGTGCTGATACCCGCGATCATCTTCGCGCTCCTGGCGCTCCTGATCGGCGTCGCAATTGTGGCCATACTGGCCGCCGCGTTCAGCCAGGGGCAGTAGCCATCCCTCTATCGGCCAGGCGGTCCTCCTGTGAGGGGGGGCACAGACCGGGTCGTTCTGTTCCCGCGACCCTCCGATCTTTTCATTCGTGGTCGCTATACTTATGCGCGGCCTCTTACTACTGAAGGGAGCGTTGCGTGGCGCAGACGGTTACTCTCATACCGGGTGACGGGATAGGGCCTGATCTCACGGACTCCGTAAAGGAGGTTATAAGCGCGCTCGAAGTCGACATCGAGTGGGAGATCGCCGAAGCTGGCGAGACGGTGATGGACAGGGAAGGTACGCCTCTACCAGAGTCCGTGCTCGAGTCTATACAGCGCAACAAGGTGGCACTCAAGGGACCGCTCACCACACCGGTGGGGACAGGATTCCGGTCCGTAAACGTGGCGCTCCGCAAAGAGCTCGACCTCTACGGGAACATCAGGCCCGCCTTGAGCCTGCCTGGGGTGGAGACGCCGTACAAGAACATCGACCTCATCATCTACCGTGAGAACACGGAGGACCTCTACGCCGGCGTGGAGCACACTGTTGGCAA
>Ga0136617_10006275_pt1 | contig 10637 bp, 9 predicted proteins | sample AntDrymUQ3222106_2_FD_129672 | JGI IMG/M metagenome (GOLD analysis project Ga0136617, IMG submission 129672) | Polar desert sand microbial communities from Dry Valleys, Antarctica - metaG UQ322 (21.06) | ecosystem: Environmental > Terrestrial > Soil > Desert | place: Antarctica: Dry Valley...
AGCATCGACCGGTTCGAGGGGCGCTCCGCGCTGCGGTCGTGGCTGTACCGGATCGCCACCAACGTCTGTCTCGACATGATCAACGCGCGCAACCGACGCGCCCGTCCGTACGACCTGTCGTCGGATGCCTGGGCGCCGGTCGAGGCGTCGTTGGCGGCCACGCGCAGCGAGGACACCTGGCTCGAACCGATGGTCGACACTCGGGTGCTGCCCGCCCAACCCGATCCCGCCGATGTCGCGGTCGGACGCGAGTCGATTCGGCTCGCCTTCGTCGCGGCCCTGCAGTACCTCCCACCGAAGCAACGGGTGGTGCTGATCCTGCGCGACGTGCTGCGGTGGAAGGCCGACGAGGTCGCCAACTTGCTCGACACGAGCGTCGCCGCTGCCAACAGTGCGCTGCAGCGGGCGCGGACCACCCTGGAGTCACAGGGCCTCAACGAGGGCGAGGCCTACGACCCCCTCGACGCCGAGCAGCAAGAGTTGTTGCAGCGCTACGTCGAGGCGTTCGAGAGCTACAACATCGACGCGTTCGTGACCCTGTTGCACGAGGACGCCACGCAGAACATGCCGCCGTACGAGATGTGGTTGCAAGGCCGAGCCGACATCGGCGCCTGGATGCTGGGCTGCGGTGCAGGCTGCCGCGCCTCGCGGCTGCTCCCGGTGGTGGCGAACGGCGCTCCCGCGTTCGCCCAGTACCGCGCCAGCGGCCCCGATGGTCGGCACGAACCGTGGGCGTTGCAGGTGCTCGAGGTCCGCGACGGCCAGGTCACCGGCATCACGTCGTTCCTCGACACCAAGCTGTTCCCCCTGCTCGGCCTTCCCCAGCATCCTGACCACTGACTCCCGCAGCTGTCCCGGCGGGCTGAGCGCCATGGCAGCCGGCAGCCTCGTCGCTGCCCTCGGCATGATCGTGGTCGCGCAGGCCGGTTCGACGGGCGGACCGCTACCGCTGCTGGTCGGCTTCGCGTTTGCCTGCGTCGGGATCGCCGTACCGTCCTCGCTCGGGATGAACCCGATCATGGGCGCGGTCCCGCCGGAGAGGGCCGGCTCGGCTTCGGGGCTGTCGGAGACAAGCGGCGAGTTCGGCATCGCCCTGGGCGCGGCGGTGATCGGATCGGTCGCGACGGCGATCTACCGCGCCACGATCGACCTGCCGACTGGTCTCCCGGCGTCGACGTCAGGAGCCGCACGTGAGGGTCTGCCGGGCGCCGCCGACGTCTCGGCCGCGCTGCCCGGGCCGGTCGCCGACCAGGTGCTCGGCGCGGCGCGGGACGCCTTCGTCAGCGGGATCCAGGTGGCGAGCATCTTCGGCGCCGCGGTGTTCGCGGCCATGGCCGCGGCCAGCCTGCTCGCCTTCCGGCAGCTGCGCCCCTACGCCGCGGAGGCAGCAGTCGACGCGGACCGCACCGCCGCCGAACCGGCTAACGAGGACCGCACCGAAGCCGAACTCCCTGACGGCGGCCGAACCGACACCGCCGCATCGTCGTCGGCGGGCGCCGCCGAGCCGGCTCTCGCCCGCTGACGTGCGATCAGCCGAGCGGGAGGATCCCCTCCAGCCGCGTCATCTTGAAGTCCTGTGCACCGACGCCAGGAGCCCGGTTGCTGTTGTCCTGACACACGAAGATGCCCTGGGGAAACGATGGTCCGAGGTCGCCGGCGTATGCCGCGATGCCGTCGGTGCGTTCGCAACCGTCGGCAGTCGGGCCCTTGACGACCCGGAAAGACGACTGGTACGCGTTGGTCAGCCTGTCGTAGACGACGAAGTACGACTTCCCGGGGTTGGCGAAGAACTGCGACGACGCGATCAGGTACCCGCCGCCGCCAGGCAGCGTGACAAGAGCCAGGCCCTCAATGTCGTGCTCCAGGTGTCCCGAGGGTTGCAGGCTGTCGACCATCGTGCGGGCCTTGCCACTCGACGGCTGGGCGCCGTAGCGCCACAGCGCGTCTGACTCCACCGAGATGTACATCGCGCCGTTCGCGTCGTCGATGACACATCCCTCGGCGATGCCGCCGACATGGAACTGTCGGAGCTGCGTCGCTGACAGCAGGCCGTCGCCGTCATCGTCGGTCAGCCGGAACTGGCGCAGAATGGCCCCTTCGCGTTTGAGGGTGGTCGCGTACACGGTCCCGTCCGGGCTGTCATACAGGCAAAGACCCTCGGGGTTGCCTTCTCCCATCACGCCGTCACCTTCGGTCACGGAAACCAACTGTCGGGTTGCTTCGTCAACTGTGTACGCCCGAATCCCTGCGCCTTGGGACACTGCCACCAGATCTCCGGCGAAGCCTCCGACCGTGACGTCGGCGCGGACGTCTGAGTTGCCCCAGAACTCGTTTCCGCGGGTGAGTCGCTGGACCCGAGTGCCGTCGAGCCCATAGGTCTCGAACGCGCCCTTCTTGTCATTACCGAGGATGAGCGACAGGGCGGGGTCGTTCGGATTCACCCACAGGGTGGGGTCATCTGCCGCGTCGCCCGTGTTCTCGACAGGGACGGTCTCGGCGTTGGCCTTGACGAGGCGCGGCACCTCCGGTGCCACTGCGGCGGCCGGCAACAAGACGAAGGCGATGACCGCGGCATTGACGGCACAGACGGCGGCCATGGCACGTCGGCCACGTCGAACGGAGCGGAGCGTGTTGATCATGCTCGAGTATCGAGCATGGCGCAGTGGTACCGCATCAGATTCCTCGACTGATTCTCGAAAGATTCAGCCATATAAGGGGGATCGCCCCCTCCTGGTGACGTTGGGGAGCCGAGTCCTTACCCTCGGTACCACTCCTCGGTTTCCTGGGCGCGACCACGGATTTCGGCTCCAGGAATTGCGGACGGTATCTGTCTCGAGGATGAGTGCTGACCATTCTGCCCGCAGTTCACCGGGGGCCGACGACCGCCGACGGGCGCGACCAGGACGATTGTGAGGGCGGCGGTAGGGTGAGACGCCCAGTCAGGCCGACCTCTCGGACAGGCGGCGGCCGCAGACGAGAGGACGTCGATGCAGCTCGGCGAGTTCAACGCCCTGGCCCCCGAGCGGGCCCGAGCGGTCCTGGATCCGTGTCTCGGTGTTCCCCGTTGGGTGGACGAGATCGAGCAGGCCCGGCCGTACGCCGACGTGGCCGCACTCGTCGCACAGGGCCGCGTCAGTGCCGAGAACCTCGGCGACGACGAGATCGCGCAGGCGCTGGCCCGCCATCCGCGGATCGGCCAGCCGGCCAGCGGTGACGGCACCGAGGCCGCCCACTCCGCCGCCGAGCAGTCCGCCGTCGCGTCGAACGACGTGCACCGGCTCGAGCAAGCCAACGCCCGGTACGAGGCTGTCTTCGACCGGGTGTTCCTGATCCGGGCCGCCGGTCGAGACGGGGCGGAGATTCTCGGTGAGCTCGAGCGGCGCATCGACAACGAGCCGGCAGTCGAGCGGCGCGAGGTCGTCGCCAACCTGCGCCAGATAGCGCTGCAGCGACTTGAGCAGGTCGTGACGTCATGAGTCAGGTGACGACGCATGTGCTCGACGTGTCCCGGGGTCGGCCCGCTCCCGGGATCCATGTCGTCTTGGCGACCGACGCCGGGGATGTGATCGCCGAGGGCCACACCGACGACGACGGAAGGGTGGCCAAGCTCGGACCCGACCGGCTCGAGCCCGGCGGGTACCGGCTGCGGTTCGACACCGGCCGCTACTTCGCTGCCGCCGACGTTGCGTCATTCTTTCCCGAGGTGTCGATCAGCTTCGCCGTCGCGGGTGAGGGCCACCACCACGTGCCGTTGCTGCTCAGCCCGTACAGCTACACGACGTACCGAGGCTCGTGACCTACCGCCTCCATCGGCTCACCCACGTGACCGATGTGTCCGTCGGCGACTGGTCGACTTCGACTCGACGTACGTCGGCGGGCAAGCGGCAACTCATCGAGGCGGTCCGCGCCGATCCGGTCCTCGAGGCGAGCGCAATCGACCCGGCCAGCGACGAGGGGCGGTCGACCAGCGAGGATGGACCTCGACGGGGAAACAGGCTGAGGGAGTGACTGCGATGGGTGAGGTTGGCGGCATCGAGGTACGGGCACCCGAAGACGTGCCGCGTCAGGGCGAGGTGTTGACCGCGGAGGCGTTGGCGTTCGTCGCCGACTTGCAGCGGACGTTCGGCCCTCGGCGCGACGAGCTGCTGCGGGCCCGCGTCGAGCGGCGCCAGGTCGTCAAGGACACGGGTGTCCTGGACTTCCTGCCCGAGACGCAGGACGTACGCGACGCCGACTGGAAGGTCGCGCCTGCGCCGGTTGCGCTCCAGGACCGGCGGGTCGAGATCACTGGCCCGACGGACCCGAAGATGGCGATCAACGCCCTCAACTCCGGCGCCAAGGTCTGGCTGGCCGACCTGGAAGACGCCAACACCCCGCACTGGCACAACATCATCGAGGGGCAGACCTCGCTGTACGACGCGCACCGCCACCAGCTGGGCTTCACGTCGCCGGAAGGCAAGAAGTATGCGCTGCGCGACGGTGACCTGGCCGTCCCCGTCGTCCGCCCACGTGGGTGGCACCTGCCCGAGAAGCACGTCCTGGTCGACGGCAATCCGACGGTCGGGGCGCTGCTCGACTTCGGGCTTCACTTCTTCCACAACGCGGACGAACTGCTGGCCCGCGGGCAGGGGCCGTACTACTACCTGCCGAAGATGGAGAGCCATCTCGAGGCCCGGCTGTGGAACGACGTGTTCACGCACGCGCAGGACGTCCTGGGTGTGCCGTACGGCAGCGTCCGTGCGACCGTGCTGATCGAGACCATCCCGGCCGCGTTCGAGATGGACGAGATCTTGTTCGAGCTGCAGGAACACGCGTCCGGGCTGAACGCCGGGCGTTGGGACTACCTGTTCAGCATGATCAAGGTATTCCGCGACGCGGGCAGCGCGTTCGTGCTGCCGGACCGCGCCGCCGTCACGATGACGCAGCCGTTCATGCGGGCGTACTCCGAACTGCTCGTCTCGAGCTGTCACCGACGAGGTGCGTTCGCGATGGGCGGGATGGCCGCGTTCATCCCGAGCCGGCGCGATCCGGAAGTCAACGCCGCCGCGCTCGACAAGGTGCGTGCTGACAAGGAACGTGAGGCCGGCGACGGATACGACGGCTCATGGGTGGCGCACCCCGACCTCGTTCCCGTCTGCCTGGAGGCGTTCGATGCGGTGCTTGTCGACCGGCCGAATCAGCTCGACCGACGCCGCGACGACGTGAACGTGACTGCCGCCGACCTGCTCGACGTCTCGTCCACGACCGGTGTCGTCACTTCCGCCGGGGTCCGGGGAAACGTGTCGGTCGCGATCCGGTACGTCATGTCGTGGCTTGCCGGTACGGGTGCCGCCGCCCTCGACAACCTGATGGAAGACGCCGCGACTGCCGAGATCTCCCGTAGCCAGCTCTGGCAGTGGACGCATGCCGGTGCGACCACGGACGACGGCACCGCCATCACCACCGAGTACGTGCAGGCGGTGGTCGAGGAGATCTACGCCGAGCTGACGGTCACGTATGCCGACGACCCGGCGGTCATCGAACGACTCGATCAGGCTCGTGCGCTGGTCGAGCGATGCGCGCTCGACGACGACTTCGAGGACTTCTTTACCTCGCCCGCGTACGACGCCTACGTCGCATGACTGGTCCGCGGCAACGGGAGCAGCTGAGGCGCCGCGGCCCCACATCGCTGCGAGACGCAGCTGACGTCAGCGGCGTACGTACGCCCGGGGGGTATGCTGGGGACGTCCGCTGACAGTTCCACTCCGACGCCCGAGGAGACCCGATGACCGAGGTCCACGGCTATACCGCCCGCAAGGACAGCCACCTGAAGCGGTTGCGCCGGATCGAGGGACAGGTCCGCGGTCTCCAGCGGATGGTCGAGGAGGACAAGTACTGCATCGACATCTTGACCCAGGTCTCAGCAGCCACCAAGGCCCTGCAGTCGTTCTCACTGGAACTTCTTGACGAGCACCTGGAGCACTGCGTCCTCGACGCAGCCAAGCGCGGCGGTCCCGAGGCCGACGACAAGGTCAAGGAGGCGTCGCAGGCCATCGCCCGGCTGGTCCGGTCGTGACGCCCGTAGCATGACCCGCGACCCCAGACGTTGACGTCTCGCACCGAGACGAGCGAACGTCGGGAGAGTGGAGGCGCGGTGAGTCAAGAAGCGCTGACTCCGGGACTGCGTGATCTGGTCGACGAGTTGCGCTCGCGGCTCGCGGTCGTGAGGCTCGGCGGCTCCGAGTCCGCACGGGCCAAGCACACGGGCCGCGGCAAGCTCCTCGTGCGGGACCGGGTGGACCGGGTGCTCGACCCAGGCTCTCCCTTCCTGGAGTTGTCGCCCATGGCGGCGTACGGCGTGTACGACGATGCCGTCCCGAGCGCGGGCATCGTGACCGGTATCGGGCGGATCAGCGGCCGCGAATGCGTGGTCGTCGCCAACGACGCCACCGTCAAGGGCGGCACCTACTACCCCCTCACCGTCAAGAAGCACCTGCGAGCACAGGAGGTTGCGGCGGCCAACCGGCTGCCCTGCGTCTACCTCGTCGACTCCGGCGGTGCGTTCCTCCCCATGCAGGACGAGGTGTTCCCCGACCGCGACCACTTCGGCCGGATCTTCTTCAACCAGGCGACCATGTCGGCAGCCGGAATCCCGCAGATCGCCTCCGTGATGGGGTCGTGCACCGCCGGCGGCGCCTACGTGCCGGCGATGGCCGACGAGTCCGTGATCGTGCGCAACCAGGGCACGATCTTCCTCGGCGGACCGCCGCTGGTGAAGGCCGCGACGGGCGAGGTGGTGACAGCCGAAGACCTCGGCGGCGGCGACGTCCATGCACGCACCTCTGGCGTCGTTGATCACTTGGCCGCCGACGACGCCGAGGCGCTGGCGATCGTGCGCTCGATCGTCGGCACGTTCGAGGTCTCGACGAGCTCGACCGGCGGAGGGGGGCGCTCGCGGTACCTCGCGCGGCACGATCCGGAGGAGCCGGCCGAGGATCCCGCCACCCTGTACGACGTCGTACCCCCCGGCACCCGCACCCCGTACGACGTCCGCGAGGTGATCCGCCGGGTGGTCGACGGGTCGAGGATGCACGAGTTCAAGGCGTTGTACGGCGAGACGTTGGTGTGCGGGTTCGCCCGAATCTGGGGCTACCCGGTCGGCATCCTCGCCAACAACGGCATCCTGTTCAGTGCGTCGAGCCTGAAGGGCGCACACTTCATCGAGCTGTGCAACCAGCGCGGTATCCCGTTGGTCTTCCTGCAGAACATCACCGGCTTCATGGTGGGGAGGCAATACGAGGCGGGCGGCATCGCCAAGGACGGCGCCAAGCTGGTGACTGCGGTCGCCTGTTCCGTCGTACCGAAGTTCACCGTCGTCATCGGCGGCTCCTTCGGCGCTGGCAACTACGGCATGTGCGGGCGTGCGTACGACCCGCGTTTCCTGTGGATGTGGCCGAACGCACGGATCTCGGTGATGGGTGGCGAGCAGGCTGCCTCGGTGCTCGCGACCGTCCGCCGCGAGGCGATGGGCGCCGACGGCGACAGGTGGTCGACCGACGACGAGGAAACGTTCAAGGCCCCGATCCGCGACCAGTACGAGACGCAGGGCTCGCCGTACTACTCGACCGCTCGGCTGTGGGACGACGGCATCATCGATCCGGTCGACACGCGCCGCGTGCTCGGGATGGGCCTGGCGGCCGCCGCCAACGCACCCGTGCCTGAGCCGTCCTACGGAATCTTCCGGATGTGAGGCCGATGGAGCACGGTCCGCCCCGTCCCGGGGGGCAGCCCGAAGACGCTGGGTTGCGTCCGATCAGCGCCTTCGGGTCGGTGCTCATCGCCAACCGAGGGGAGATCGCCCTTCGGGTCATCCGCGGGTGCCGCAAGCTCGGCCTGCGCAGTGTGGCGATCTACACCGACCTCGACCTCGGCGCACCACACGTGCGGGCCGCCGACCACGCCGTCCGCGTCGAGAGCTACCTCGACACCGCCGCCGTCGTTGCAGCCGCCCAGGACGCCGGCGCCGAGGGGGTCCACCCCGGCTACGGGTTCTTGTCCGAACGCGCCGACCTCGCCCGTGCCGTGGAAGCGGCGGGGCTGACCTGGGTCGGCCCCCCCGCTGCGGTGATGGAGCAGATGGCCCGCAAGGACGCCGCCCGTGCCGTCGCGGTCGAGGCCGGCGTGCCGGTCGTCCCGCGGGGCGAAGACGCCGGTTTTCCGGTCATGGTCAAGCCCGCGGCCGGTGGTGGTGGCAAGGGCATGCGCATCGTCCGCACGCGTGCGGAGTACGCCGAGGCGGTCGCTGCAGCCGGCCGCGAGGCCCTGTCGTCGTTCGGTGACGACGCCTTGCTGGTGGAGAAGTACGTCGAGCACGGCCGCCACATCGAGGTCCAGGTGCTCGCGGACGCACGCGGCGCCGTGCTCCACCTGTTCGAACGCGACTGTTCCACGCAACGACGGCACCAGAAGGTGCTCGAGGAGTCACCTGCGCCCACGATCAGCGCCGAGGTGCGAAAGCTCGTCACGGACTCAGCCGTGGCGTTGGCGTCTCACGTCGGGTACCAGAACGCCGGCACGGTGGAGTTCCTGCTCGACACCGACACCGACGAGGCGTACTTCCTGGAGATGAACACCCGCCTTCAGGTCGAGCACCCGGTCACCGAGCTGGTCACCGGCCTCGACCTCGTCGAGCTCCAGCTCCGGGTCGCGGCGGGAGAGCCGTTGCTCTTCACGCAAGAAGACGTCACGCTCAGCGGGCACGCGATCGAGGCCCGGGTGTACGCCGAGGACTCGTTCGGCGGGTTCCTCCCGCAGGCCGGCACTGCGACCATCGTCCGCTGGCCTGAGCACGCGCGTGTCGATGCCGCGTTAGAGAGCGGTCAAGTGGTCAGTACGGCGTACGACCCCTTGCTTGGCAAGGTGATCGTGCACGGCGCCGACCGAGAATCGGCCAGGCAGGCCCTGCTCGCCGCGCTCGACGACACCGCAGTGCTGGGTCTGACGACCAACACCGGATTCTTGCGGGCGCTGGTCGCGACGGACGAGTTCCGTGACGCCACGATCGACACGGCCTGGCTCGACCACGCTGTCGTCGCTGCTCCCGACGCCGACATCGCGCGAGTGATCGCCGCCTGGACTGATGTGGCGCTGCTGCGCCAGGACGAGTCGGCGACCCACCCGTTCCGAGCCGACGGGTGGCGCCTGGGCGCGCCGGCGGCCGACGTCCTGGTCGAGCTCGACCGCCCGGTGCGGGTCGACCGTGACGGAGGGAGGGTCGACGAGCACGACGTCCGTGAGCTCACGCTGGCGTGGCACCGTGTGGTCGCGAGCATCGACGGGGTACGTCACCAGGCCATGGTCAACGTCGACGCGCACAGCATCGAGGTCGTCCACCAGGGGCAGCGCCACGTCTTCGACCGCGTCGACGTCTTCGCCGACCACGGACCGACGGCCGAGGGCGGGTCCATCACGGCGCCGATGCCCGGAACCGTCCTGGTGGTCGAGGTGTCAGCGGGTGACCGGGTGGCCGAGGGCCAGCGGCTGGGCGTGATGGAGGCGATGAAGATGGAGCTCGCCATCAAGGCTCCCTTCGCGGGGACGGTGACGGCCGTCGACGTCGCGGTCGGCGCCCTGGTCGATCTCGGCGCGACCTTGTTCGTGGTCGAGTCCGACGAGCAGCACGGTTCTGAGCCGGCGTGAGCAAGCGAGCGCCTCAGGTCGTGCCGGTCGACGGCCTCCCGTCCGCGGTGACGATCTACGAGGTCGGGCCGCGTGACGGCCTGCAGAACGAGAAGACCGTCATCCCCGTGGACGTGAAGGCGGAGTTCGTGCGACGCCTGGTCGACGCCGGTCTGCGGGCCATCGAGGTGACGAGCTTCGTGCATCCGCGCTGGGTGCCGCAGCTGGCCGACGCCGAGCAGCTCGTCGAGCTGGTCGACCTCACTGCCGCACCCCGGATGCCGGTGCTGGTCCCGAACGAGCGTGGACTCGACCGGGCGCTGGCTGCCGGTCTCGAGGAGATCGCCATCTTCGGGTCGGCTACGGAGACGTTCGCCCAGCGGAATCTCAACCGTGGTCGGGACGAGCAGTACGCCATGTTCGAGCCGGTCGTGACCCGTGCGCGCGACGCCGGCCTGAGCGTGCGGGCGTACCTGTCGATGTGCTTCGGAGATCCCTGGGAAGGCGACGTCCCGGTCGCGGACGTGGTGGCGGCAGGCAAGCGCCTGCTCGACCTCGGTTGCTCCGAGCTCTCGCTCGGCGACACCCTCGGCGTTGGGACACCGGGCCACGTCGAGAGGCTGCTGGCGTCGTACGACGATGTCGGCGTCGGAGTCGACCGGCTGGCGGTGCACTTCCACGACACGTACGGACAGGCGTTGTCGAACGCGCTCGCGGCCCTGCGCTGCGGGGTGACGACGTTCGACGCGTCCGCCGGTGGGCTGGGCGGCTGCCCCTACGCCGAGAGCGCGACCGGCAACCTCGCGACCGAGGACCTCGTGTGGCAGCTGCACGGGCTCGGCATCGAGACCGGAGTCGACCTGGAGCTGCTCTTGTCGACGACCTCCTGGATGGCCGAGCAGATCGGTAAGCCGCCGGCGTCGCGGGTCGCCGCAGCGCTGCTCTGACGCCGCTCGGCTGGACGGCACGGTGATCTCGTA
>Ga0136617_10006276_pt1 | contig 10636 bp, 10 predicted proteins | sample AntDrymUQ3222106_2_FD_129672 | JGI IMG/M metagenome (GOLD analysis project Ga0136617, IMG submission 129672) | Polar desert sand microbial communities from Dry Valleys, Antarctica - metaG UQ322 (21.06) | ecosystem: Environmental > Terrestrial > Soil > Desert | place: Antarctica: Dry Valley...
GCGGCCGCGCCTCCTCGGGCTCGACACCGATCGCCCCGGCGATCGCTCCGGGAACCCCATCTGCGTCCTCGAGGGCCGCGAGCTCCACGAGGTGCACGCCGCCAGGAAAGCCGTCGAGGAGCGCAGCACCGGCCTCGAGCGCGAGCCTGGTCTTGCCGACTCCGGCGGTTCCCACGAGCGTGACCAGCCGCACGCCCTCACCGATCACGAGATCCGCGAGAGCCTCCAGCTCGACCGACCGGCCGACGAGGCCCGTCAGAGGTGCCGGAAGGTTCGACGGCGGGCGCCTCGCCGGCGCCCGCAGCCGGAGATCGTGGTTCAGGATCGCGCGCTCGAGCTCGCGGAGCCGCAGGCCGGGCTCGATGCCGTAAGCCTCGAGCAGCTCCCTCCGCTTCCGCCGGTACTCGGCGAGCGCCTCGCGCTGGCGACCTGACCGATAGAGGCCGACCATGAGCTGCTCGGAGAAGCGTTCGCGCTCCGGGTGCTCTCGCACCAGCGCACGAAGCTCTTCGGTGACGTCCGCGTGCCCGCCCAGTGCGAGCTCCGCGTCGATGCGCCCCTCGAGCGCGCGGAGGCGCCGCTCCTCGAGCAGGAGTGCGTGCTGCCCGCCGGAGAACTCCGGCGCGAGATCTGCCAGCAGCGGCCCTCGCCATAGCTCCAGCGCGGCGCCGAGCCGGGTGCGCGCCTCCTCGAGCCGTCCGAGCGCGAGCGCTCCGTGGCCGTCCCGCGCGAGTCGCTCGAAGCGCAGCACGTCGAGCTCGTCCTCGGCGAGCACGAGTGCATATCCGGCGCCCCGCCGAACGATGAGCTCCCGCTCCGCCGGCAGCGCCCCGCGGAGCCGGGAGACGTGCACGGCCACGTTGTGCGAGACGTCGGACGGAGGCCGTGTGGGCCACAGTCCCTCGGCAAGGTGGTCGATCGACACGACCCGGTTCGCGCTCAGCAGCAGGAGCGCGAGGAGCGCGCGCTGTTTCAGCGGCCCGAGGTCGACCGGACGACCGTCGATCCAGGCCTCGAGCGGGCCGAGCGCCTTGAGCTCGATGCGCGGGTGGGGGGCCGAATTGACGATTCGTTGATCCCCCTTTCCGATCGTAGGGCACGTGGACGACCTCGCCAAGTCGATGGGCTGGCCGCCGGTGCCGCAGCCCGCCGTCGAGGCTCAGAGCCTGCTCGCGCTTCTCGGCCAGGGGCTCTCACTCGTGCAGGCGGCGCAGCGGCTCCATCTCTCGCGCCGGACGGCGACGAGGCGACTCGCCGACATCCGGCTCGCACTCGGGGCCGGGACGACGGCGGAGGCGATCCGGCTCGCCGCCGAACCGAGCGGCCCCTCCCTGATCGAGTCTCTGTCGCCGCGCGAGCGCCAGACGATGGAGCTCGTCGGGTTGGGCCTCACCAGCGTCGACATCGCGGCCAAGCTCGGCGTGACCAGGGTCACCGTCGACAGCTTCGTGCGCTCGGCGAGGGTCAAGCTCGGCGCGTCGACGCGCATCGAGGTAATCGCCAAGCTCGCCCGGGGAGAGCCCGAAGACTAGTCGCCGCGCGGCAGGAAGATCTCCTTCGCGATCACGAGCCGCTGGATCTGCGAGGTGCCCTCATAGATCTGGAAGAGCTTCGCGTCGCGCATGAGCTTCTCGACCGGGTACTCCTTCATGTAGCCGTAGCCGCCGAAGATCTGCACGGCGTCCGTCGTCACCTTCATCGCCGTGTCGGCCGCGAAACGCTTTGCGAACGACGACTGGAGCGTCGCCCGCTCGCCGCGATCCTGCAGCCACGCCGCCTGCCAGACGAGCAGGCGCGCCGCCTCGATCTCGGTCGCCATGTCGGCCACCAGGAAGCTCACGCCCTGGTTCATCGCGATCGGCTGGCCGAACTGGACGCGCTCACGCGCGTACTGGACCGCGAGGTCGAACGCCGCCTTCGCCACTCCGACCGCGCCCGCGGCGGTGCCGGGACGCGTGGAGTCGAGCGTCTTCATCGCGATCTTGAAGCCCTCGCCTTCGGCGCCGAGCCTGTTCGCAGCCGGGACGCGAACGTCGCCGAAGGCGATCGCCGAGGTGTCGGTCGCCCGCTGCCCCATCTTGTCGAGATGCTTCTCGAGGACGACGCCGTCGGCGTCGGTCGGGACGATGAACGCGCTCAGCCCGCGGTGGCCCTTGCCCTTGTCCGTCGAGGCGAAGACGACGAGCCAGGCGGCCCGCCCGGCGTTCGTGATGAACATCTTGGAGCCGTTGAGGACATACTCGTCGCCGTGCCGGACGGCCGTCGTCTGGATCGCCGAAACGTCGGAGCCCGCGTTCGGCTCGGAGAGGCCGAAGGAGCAGAGGAGCGGCTCGGCGATCAGCGGGGCGATCCACTCGCGCTTCTGGCTCTCGGTCCCCGCGATCAGGACGGGCGCGGCGCCGAGGGTGTTGGCGCCGATGGATGTGGCGATCCCCGAGCAGCCCCAGTTCAGCTCTTCGCCCATCAGCATCCCGTCGAATCCGGGCAGGCCGAGCCCGCCGTACTCCTCCGGGACGTGCACGTTCATCAGCCCGAGCTCGTGCGCCTTCTCGATCAGATCGACCGGGTGCGTCGAGTGGACGTCGTACTCGGCGGCCTTGGGCCGGATCTCCTTCTCCGCGAACTCGTGCGCGAGCTCGCGCAGCGCCTCCTGCTCCTCGGTGAGGGCGAACGAAACGCCGCCCACCACCTCCTGCTCGATCGCCGCCACAGACCCTCCCCGCCTGTCGATTGACTAGTCAGTCAACAGGGTAGACCATGAGGTGAAGATGGGCAACGAGCGAGACGTGGCCCTCGTCCTCTCGGGCGGGGGCATCAACGGGATCCTGATGGAGCTCGGCTTCCTGCAACGGCTCCGCGAGAGTCCGTTCTGGCCGCGCGTCGGCTGCATCGTCGGCACCTCGGCCGGTGCGCTCGCCGGCACGCTCGCAGCGCTCGATCGGCTCGACGAGCTCGAGCGCTTCCTCCTCGCCCTGCAGCCGGGCGACTCGTTCCGGCCCAACCGCCTCTGGCGCCTGCCGCTGCTCGGCATGCACGACTACGTGCTGCCGCAGACGATCGAGGCGCGGGTGGGCAGCATGACGGACCTGGCGCGCGAGCTCACGGCCTGCCCGGTCGAGCTCGTCGCCTGTGCCACGGACATGACCGAGACGGACCGGCCGAGCGAGGGCCACGAGTACGAGCTCACCTACTCCTCGCGGTCGACACCGCCGGAGGAGCTCGCGCAGGCGATCCTCGCCTCGGCGGCGGTGAGCACGCTCGTGCTGCCTCTGCGCGTCGGCTCGCGCATCGCCACCGACGGCGCCTGGGCGCGCAACTTCCCGCTCGGCCACGCGTACAACCGTCCGGAGGTCGAGGCGATCGTCGCCTTCCGCTTCCTGCCCCAGTACCCGCGCGTCGATCTCGCCGGCCTGCGCACGCTCCGCAAACGGCTCGAGCGCTTCCGGCGCGTCCCACCGATCCGCAACCTCATCCTCGAGCTCCGCGAGGCGGAGGCCCGGGAGGAACGCGGCGAGCCACCCCACTACGTCGACATGATCCGGCGCCTCCTGCGTGTGGCCGTGTTCCGGGGCACCGCGCTCGAGGAGCGGCTCGCCGACGAGAAGGACGACTCGATCCGGGCGCTCGCGCAGCTGCGGGCGGACGTTGCGGCGCTCCTTCCCGACCCGGAGCTGGCACGGGCGGTCGACGAGTGCTTCGCCGCCGCGCTCTTTCCCTTCCGGGGCAACCGCCTGGTGCCGCGCATCACCGTCCGCGCCTCGGCGGGCGAGCTCGGGCTCGAGGGCAGCTTCCGCGGCCGCGATCCGTGGGCGGAGGACGCCAAGCGAGCGCTGATTCTGCGCGGCTGGGAGCTCACCGACGCGGAGCTCGCAGCCAGTGGCGTCTGAAACGCAGGACGCGCGCCACCTTCGCGTCGAGCTCGCCCCGGCGCGCGAGCGGCACGAGCGCATGGATCGCCCGCTCGGCGTCGGCAGCCTTCGTGTAGAGGACGAGATCGGCACCCGCGCGGATCGCGGAGGTGCCCCAGTAGGGCGCGAGAGTGCTGCCGAAGACCCCGAGCGAGTCGGTGATCGCGACGCCGTCGAAGCCGCGCTGTCGGAGCAGCCGGTAGGCCCAGGGCGAGAAGCTGGCGGAGCGCTTGCCGCGGGCCGGGTAGACGGCATGACCCACCATCACGCACGGCAGCTCGCGCCCCGCACGCCAGAAGGCTTCCACCTCCGCGGGCCGCACCCTTCCGAACACGCGCAACCGCTCGTCGGTCGAGACGGGGGTCGAGCCGAGTCCGGGGAAGTGCTTCGCGCAGGCTGCGATACCCGCGTCGACCAGCCCGTGCCCGAACGCCAGGGCGACCTCCGGCCGGCGGAAGTGGCGGGAGCCGAGCGGCCCGTCCGGGAGGTCGAGCACCGGGGCGAAGTCGGCGTGGACGCCCGCGCGACGAAGGGCAGCTCCCGTCTCGCGCCCGGCTGCGAGCGCTTCCGCCGGGCTCTCCCAGGCCGAGGCCGGCCTCCACGGGGGCAGCTCGGAGAGCCCCTTCACCATCCCGCCCTCCTGGTCGACGAAGACGAGCGCGCCGGGCGGGCGCGGCAGGTCGCGATCCCAGGGCCGGACGATTACGCCCGCGACGCCGGCGGGGGCCGGCAGACCCGACACGACGACGGTCGCCGCCTTCTCGCGTGGACTCATCCGCGCCACCGCCGGGTCGGCCGAGCCGACGAGTCCGGTGAGCAGCGCGACGAGAGCCTGCACGAGCGACGCCGGACTCACCGAACGTAGACTAGCTCCCGCCGTGGACTTCGAGCTCACCGCCGAGCAGCGCCTCCTCCAGGACACCGTCCGCGCCTTCGTGGACGAGCGCGTGCTGCCCGTCGCGATCGAGAACGACATCAACCACCACCTCGACCTGGGGCTGATCGAGGGCATGGCCGAGCTCGGGATCCTGGGCATCGTGATCCCGGAGGAGTACGGCGGCGCGGGGCTCGACTTCGTCTGCGAGGCGCTCGCCTGCGAGGAGATCGAGCGCGGCGAGGCCGCCTTCCGCACACTCATCTCCGTCCACGTCGGACTGAACTCGCTCGCCCTCCTCCGCTACGGCAGCGAGGAGCAGAAGCAGCGCTACCTGACGCCGCAGGCCCGCGGAGAGAAGCTCGCCTGCTTCGGCCTGACCGAGCCGGCCGCCGGCTCGGACGTTGTCGCAATGCGAACCACGGCTCGGCGCGAGGGCGACGTCTACGTCCTCAACGGCTCGAAGAACTGGATCTCGTACGCCTCGGTCGCCGACCACGCGCTCGTCTTCGCGAAGACGGACACCGGCGCCAAGCACAAGGGCATCTCGGCGTTCGTCCTCGAGAAGGGGATGCCCGGCTTCACCACGGCGGACACCGAGAACAAGCTCGGCATCTGGGCGGGCTCGACCGGGGAGCTCTTCTTCGAGAACGTCGAGGTGCCGGCCGAGAACATGGTCGGCGAGGAGGGTCAGGGCTTCGAGATCGCGATGTACGGGCTCGATCAGGGCCGTTTCACCGTCGCGGCGGGGGCCTGCGGCGTCGTGCGCGCCTGCCTCGAGCGCTCGGTCGAGTACGCGCGCGAGCGTGAGACGTTCGGCCAGGCGATCGGGAAGTACCAGTTCGTCCAGGACATGATCGCCGAGATGGTGCTCGGCTACGAGACGTCGAAGCTGCTCGTGATGCAGGCGGCGTGGCTGAAGAACGAGGGCCTGCGGAACACGCGCGAGACGTCGCTCGCGAAGTGGCATGCGACCGAATCGGCCTTCAAGGCGGCGCACCTCGCGATCCAGGTGCACGGCGCCTACGGCTACTCGGCCGAGTACGGGATCGAGCGCTACTTCCGCAACGCGCGCGCCCCGATCATCTACGAGGGCACGACGCAGGTGCACAAGATGATGCAGGCCGAGCACGCGCTCGGCTACCGGAGCCTGAACGGCCGCGAGGGTGAGATCTCGCCCATGGCCGCTTGGGGCCCGGCGCTGGCCGCCCGCTGACCCGAGCCCTCGGCGAGCCTGGCGATCGCCGCCGCCCCCAGGACGATGCCGTCGCCGTCCGTCCGCGAGGCGAGCCGCCAGCGACCGTCCGGCTCCCGCTCCCGACCAACGGGGCTGCCGGCAGCGTGCGGGGCATGCAGGCTCGCTCGAGGAGGAGCTCCTCGAGTTCTTCGTCGAGGCTTACCGCTTACTCACCCTCCAGGAAGGTGCCGGCCTTCCGATGGACGGGAACCCGGTGGAGTCTGGGCGATCCGCGCGGCGGACCAGCTGTGAGCTTCGGCTCGGCGTCGAGGCTGAGGGTCACCGAGCGCACGCCACGCGCTGCTGGCGGAGAGCAGCACTCGAACCCTGGGCGCGGCAGACGCGAGGCGCTTCCATGCCGAGCCGGCGCGTGCTCGCCGTTTGCCTCTCCGTCAGCGAAACAGCCCGCCGCCTCTCCAGCTCCTGCCGAACGGCCGATCGGCGCCCTTGCCGGCAGCACGTGAAGCGCTCGCCGTAGCAACCCCCGCCGAGGCGGTTGTCTGGCGCTTCAGCAGCGTCGTGTGGGACTACTGCCCGGGCGACGGACGAACGCTCAGCCGCCCTTTCCCTCGCGCGACACCATCAGGCCTGCGGTCAGGACGCCCACGACGGTCTCCACCGCGCGGGCGACGTCTTCCTGACGGTCGGGCAGTTGGCCGAGCACCCAGCTCGTGAGCACTTCCTCGAGCGCGCCGTAGACGACCGTCGCCGCGATCAGCGGGTCGATCTCGCTCCGCAGCTCACCGTTTTGCTGGCCCCGCTCGACGATGCGCGCGAGAGCCTCGAGGGCCTGCTCGATCTCCCCCACCTCCCGCTGCAGCTGAGGGCTCCGCGTGACCTCGCGGACAAGCACGCGGATCAGGTCGGGATCCTGCTTCCAGGACCCGAGCACCACCGCAGCCACCCGGCGAAGCTGGTCGTGCACCGAGCCCCCTCGCTCGTAGATGCCGTTCAGCGACTCGAGGAGCGAACTCCAGGTTTCGCGGAAGATCGTCTCGAGCAGCTCGTCTTTCGACGAGAAGTAGTGGTACAGCAGCCCGTGAGCAGCCCCAGCTTCGACAGCGATATCCCCCACGCGCGACGCGTGGAAGCCCTTGCGGGCAAAGACTCGGACGGCGGCCTCGAGGAGGTGCCGCCTCTTGTCGAGGGTGACGGGAAGTGCGCTCATGATTGAACGTTCAGTCAACGCGGAGTCTAAGCGACCGGCGTCGAGCAGTCATCATGGGCCGATGATCGAGCTCCGCACACTGACCGACGGAGGCCAGGCGGCCGAGGAGGTGGCCGGCTGGATCGTCGACTTCATCGCCGAGGCCCGGCGCTCCCTCGAGCTCGCCCACTACGACTTCCATCTCTCCTCGGAGACCGCCGCCGCGATCGGAGGCGCCATCTCCGCAGCGGCCGGACGCGGCGTCGCCGTCCGCTTCATCTACAACGTCGACCACCGGAACCCGATCCCCGTCCCGCCGCCGCCCGAGCCGGACGCGCAGCTGATCGCAGCGCTCGGCGTCCCGGAGCGTGCGATCGCCGGCGTCCCCGACCTCATGCATCACAAGTACGTGATCCGGGACGGAGAAGCGGTCTGGACGGGCTCGATGAACTGGACCGACGACTCCTTCACCCGCCAGGAGAACGTCCTCGCGACCGTGCGTTCCCCCGAAGTCGCTGCGGCCTTCTTGGAGGACTTCGAGCAGCTCTGGGAGACGGGAGCCGTCGAACAGAGCGGCTTCGTCGAGCCGCGCACGCTGGGCGTCGGCGCGTCACCCGTCCGTGTCTGGTTCACGCCGGGGAACGGCGAGGCGCTCTCCCATCGCATCGCACGCGCGATCGGCCGTGCGCGCCGGCGCGTCAGGATCTGCTCGCCGGTCGTGACGGCAGCGCCCGTGCTCGCAACCCTCGCGGAGGTCATCTCCGAGGGCCGGCTCGACATCGCCGGTTGCGTCGACCAGCCGCAGGTGCGCGGCGTGGTGCACCAGTGGCGCGAGAACGGCAACGTCTCGTGGAAGCTGCCCCTCCTTCAGCGAGCCGTCATCGACGGGCCCTTCACCGGGAAGCCTTCGACGCCGTGGCGTCCGGACGGAGGTCTGCACGACTTCATGCACGCGAAAGTCACGGTCGCCGACGACACGGTCTTCCTCGGCAGCTTTAACCTCTCGCGCTCGGGTGAGCGGAACGCCGAGAACGTGCTCGAGATCGAGAGCCCCGAGCACGCCGAGCGCCTCGCCGCCTACATCGACGGCGTGCGCCGCCTCTACCCGGATGTGACGTTAGCTGGTTGATCGGCAAATCCGGCGCGCCGGGAACGATTCGACCCGGCGGCGCCCGAACCTGGTCTGAGCCGCCCCGCCATCACCGTCTTCACCGGTCAACCATCCCAGCCTGGTGAGCCGGGCCGCTCGAGCCCGAGCGCCGCGGGCAGGGCGAGCAGGGTCGGCAGCCGATCGGGCACGTCGGGGTAGCGATCGTCCCGGTCGAGGAGGAACGCCTGCAAACCGAGTGCGCGAGCGCCCTCGATGTCGTCCTGAGGCGAGTCGCCCACCATCGCGGCCTCCTCGGGCTCGATCCCGAGCATGTCCAACGCGGCCCGGAAGATGCTCGGGTCGGGCTTCGTCTTTCCGTGTGCCCGCGAACTGACGGCCGCGTCGACGTCGAGCCCGTGGTGCACCACGAACTCCTGCAGGTCGCGCCCCGTATTCGAGACGAGCGCGAGCTTGAGCTCGTGCCGGCGCAGCTCCGCGAGCGCCGGCAACGCATCCTCGTAGAGCTCGAAATTGCCGTGAACCTCCCAGCCCCGAGTCATCTCGACGGCGCATTCGTAGGCGGTCTCGGCGTCGCCGCCCATGCCGCGGATGATCCGCTCGGTGAAGGCCACCCAGATCTCCTCGTCGTGCTGCAGCTCGGGGTGGCGCTGAAGACTCTCGTGCGCGAGCGTCCGGGACTGCTCGTACCGCTCCGGATCGAGCGTGAGGCCGTGGCGCTCACCGAGTCGCCTGTACCCCTCCGGCCCGAGATCCGGACCGGGCCTGACGAGCGTGAAGTCGACGTCGAGGAGGACGCCCTTGACCATCACGCGTCGCTCGCCTGCGGCTCGCTCCCGCGGGGGAAACCAAGTTTCCCCCGCGAGCCCGCTTCTTGCCGCTGGGGGAACCTCCCGGTTCCCCCAGACCCCCTCCACCCGTTCGCGACGCTCACGCCTGGACGGGCCAGCGGTATGCCGACGGGCGACGATGCGCGAGCGACGGGAGGGTCGCGCGCACGCGCTCGAGACGCCGGCGATCCAGAACCGCCGAGATCACGCACTCCTCATCGGGTGCCAGCGCGAGCACGAGACCCCAGGGATCTGCGATCAGCGAGCGCCCGTAGCTCGGCGGCCGTCCCGGCAGCGTCACGCCCGTCTGCGCGGCGGCGGCGACATAGAGCTGGTTCTCGACGGCCCGGGCTCGCAGGAGCAGCTCCCAGTGATCCTTGCCCGTGTGCAGGGTGAAGTGGGCCGGCACGGTGACGAGGAGGGCGCCCTCGAGGGCGAGCAGTCGGTACAGCTCCGGGAAGCGGAGGTCGTAGCAGATCGAGAGCCCCACCGGCCAGGGCTCGACGCCCGCCAACACGGGCTCGTCGCCCGGCTCCTCGGCCTCGGACTCCCGGTAGACGTGGCCGCCGACTTCGACGTCGAAGAGATGGATCTTCCGGTACACGGCGGCGAGCTCGCCCTCGGCGTCGAGGACGAGGCAGGTGTTCGAGAGCTTCTCGCGTCCCTCACGACGCTCGGTGATGGAACCGCCCACGAGGGTGATCCCGTACCGGCGAGCCCAGCTACGCATCGCCTCCACCGACTCCCCGGTCTCGATCGTCTCGGCCGCCGCGTGCAGCGTCTCGGCGTTTCCGATCGCGTTCCACTTCTCCGGCAGCAGGACGACGTCGGCGCCGGTCGCCGCAGCGCGTGCGACGAGGGTCTCGGCGCGCTCGAGGTTCGCCGCCTTGTCCGTCCGCGAGGTCAGTTGCACACAGGCGACGCGGATTTCGTCGAGCACCGGCTGAGGATAGCTTTGCGTCCGTGCGGAGCCCGGAGCAGATCCTGGAGGAGAGCACGACGATCGCCCTCGTCGGCGCCTCGCCAAAACCCGGCCGGCCGAGCCACGGAGTCATGCGCTACCTGCTCGCACAGGGGTATCGGGTGATCCCGGTGCGGCCGCGCGACTGCGAGGAGGTGCTCGGTGTGCCGTGCGTCGCGTCGCTCGGGGAGATCGAGGAGCCGATCGACCTCGTCGACGTCTTCCGGCGACCGGAGCATGCGGCGGGCGTGGCGCGGGAGGCGGTGGCGGCAGGCGCCTCGGCGCTCTGGTTGCAGCTCGGGATCGTGTCCCCGGAAGCTCGAGCGGTCGCGACCGGCGCCGGCCTGGACTACGTCGAGGACGCCTGCACGGCCGTGGTTCCCGCCGCCCGTTAAGCGGAGGAGGTCCGGCCCCACCGAAGCGGGGCCGGATCTCTGCGTCGGAGCCGACTAGCGACCGGTCGGCCGGAACGCCGGCACCGCCGGCGCCGCCGGCGCCGGGTCGTGCTCGAGCCGCGGCAGCCACTGCAGCCAGCGCGGCAGGTACCAGTTCCAGTCGCCGAGCAGCTTCA
>Ga0136617_10006278_pt1 | contig 10631 bp, 11 predicted proteins | sample AntDrymUQ3222106_2_FD_129672 | JGI IMG/M metagenome (GOLD analysis project Ga0136617, IMG submission 129672) | Polar desert sand microbial communities from Dry Valleys, Antarctica - metaG UQ322 (21.06) | ecosystem: Environmental > Terrestrial > Soil > Desert | place: Antarctica: Dry Valley...
CCTAGGCCCTGACGACGTCCTGAACGGAGATCCGATGATGTACGCACGACTTCCTGACCACCAGCGCGGCTTCGCCGACGGCCTGGCGCGTGACATGAAGAAGCTGACGCGCCTGCCGGGCATCGACCGCCGGCTGGCAATCCAGGTGCTCGGCATCTGCAACGACGTCAACCCGATCGAGGTCGAGCGGCTGCTGGCCGCTCAAGCCAAGCAAGTGCGCCGCAAGCGCGAAACCGGCATGGCTTCGCGCCGCGGTCGAACCTGACCAAGCGTGCCCGGCCGGGAGCCGTCGTGCTCCCGGCCGAGTCGCAACTACCTATCAGCACCAACCACCGAGCTCCTGCTTGGAAAAGGAGAACGACTTGATGTCCAAGACCAGAAGAGAGACGGCGGCCCGTACGAAGACGCTGCAGGGCCGCAACTATCAGCCGGGGCGGGTGGACTTCCTCACCCGCCCGTATATGCAACGCATCGAGGATCGCGTGCGTGGCGGTCGCGGCGGCCGAGCCGAAGGCGAGGGCTTTGCTTTCGAGACTGGGGCCGGAGAGCAGCCGGCGCACGCCACGATCGACGCTCACCGCGACCGTGCGCTGACACAGGCCGAGGCGGCCTTTGAGCAGCCGAGGGCCAACGCCATCAGCACTCGCGACGTCGCCGTTCAGGCCAAGCAGGACGCTGAGCGCGAGCGCGACCGGCTTCGGCAGCTACGAGCAGCCAAGCACGCCGATCTGACCGGACTGGAGGCGCGCGATGCGGCGTGACCTGGGCTACTTCCTGATGCTCTGTCTAGTCGGGCTGATAGCGCTTCCGGCTGACCTCGCGGCCGTACAGGCGTTGCCGCTCGGGCCGAGCATGCAGCTGGTGCTGGCGGTCGGGCTGGCGGCGCTGACCGCGCTCGCGGCGCACGTCGGCGCCAGGGCGCTGGTCGACCTCATCGAGCGCTGGCCGCAGCGGCACCGTGTCCCGTGGCGGTTCTGGTTGGATGTCGGCCAGGTCGTGATCGTGATCGGCGGGGCTCTCGGGATGCTGGTGGCGTTCGGGCTGCTGCGCGGCGACACCCTCGGCGTGATCGCCGATCTCACCGGCAACGAGGAACTGCACGCCGCGGGCTGGAAGATCAACGCGGCGTTGTTCGGGCTGCAGTTCGTCGCGTTCGCGGTGGCGCTGGTGCTCGGCGTCAAGCGCCAGCAGGGCCTGCGACGCGATCGGTTGGAGCGCCAGCTACGGGTGTTGGACCGGCAGATTGCCCGCCAGCAGCAGCTGGCTGACGAGCACCAGCACGCGATCGTGGTGGCCGAGAACACGATCGCCAAGCTCGACCGTGAGCTGGCTCGGCTGCGCGAGCAGATCACCGCTTGGGCCGCCGAGCGCCACACCCGCTGCGACTACCAATGGCAGAAAGCGCGGATCAAGACGGTCAAGCACCAGCGCCGGTTGGCGCAACGTGAGACGGCCAGTCCGCAGCCGACTATCGGGATCAACGACCAGACGCTGCGGGCGCAAGACGGCGATCCAGAAGAACGACGTACGGCGTCCTCGGAGCGCTCTAGCGTGCTCCAACCAGGAGACGTCATCGATGCCGTTGGCGACTACGTGGCGCGCGGCAACCACTCGGCCGCGACGAAGCGGAGCCGGTGATGCGCGCGAGCCGGATCCTGATTGCCGGTGCTGTGTGCTGTGTCGCGGCGCTGCTCCTCGCGGGCTGTGGCGTTGGCGACGATCTGACCGGGACATCATCCGCATCTGCTCCGGGGCCGGTGACGGTGGTCGTCGCCGACGTCTCGGGGTCGACGCTCGCTCGCCGCGGCGCGTACGTCAGCGACGCGATGACCGCTATCACGGCGACGGCCGAGCTGGGCGGCACCGTCTTCTTGTCGACCGTTGACGGGCTGGCGACCGACGAGTCGTGGCCGATCGCCGATCGCCGCTTTGACACGACCATCGGGGGTGCCAACAAGCAACTAGCCCGTGCCGCCCGACGGGAGAACGCGAGGCGGCTACGCCCGCGCGTCGAGCGGTTGCTGCACCGGCGCGGCCGGGGTGGGACGGATCTGCTGGCGATGCTGACCAACGTCCGGCGGTTGCTGTGCACGCTGCCCGACAAGGAGCGCCGCGTGGTGCTCATCACCGACGGTGCGATTGTGGCCGGTGGTGTGAACCTGTACCGCTCACCACCGCTCACCAGGGCAGCGCGTACCCGCCTCGTCACACGGCTGCATGGCAGCGATGAGATCCCGCCGGACCTGACCTGTGGCGCGGGCGCACCGTTGCGGATCTGGCTGAGCGAACTGGGCGCCGGCATCCACCGTCGCGAGGTCGCGATAGCCGTCCGCCGCTTCTTCGTCGAGGTGATCGAATCGACAGGCGCGGTCGTCGTGGCCGACGAGCCGCAGTTACTGAAGCGCAGCTTCGTTGACTCCCGGCGGGAGGTCAGCACCGTCATTCGGGCCACCGCGCGGGAGCGTGGCCGCTGGCCGGCCCATGCCCGTCCGCGCGATGGAAGGCAGCTGTCGTGATGTTCTGGAAGGCGATCCTCGGGATGGTCAAGGTGCATCGCGCGCTTCTGCCGGCTGCCGACCGCCTGCTCGGTCAGAAGCGCGGCGTTGGCATCGGCCTTGACGGCAATCCCTACGTCGAGTACCGCCGGCCCGTGGTCCTCCTCGCGCTGCTGTGTGCCGGCGCGGCGTGTGTCGCGTTGGCACTGAGTGCAAGGGACACGAGCACCGCCGCCGGGACACTAGTGGGCGGTCTGGTGACGCTGTACATCCTAGCCCGGAAGCGCCTAAGACGTCACTGATCGCGCGCCCCTTGCCTCAGCGTGCGCGTCGGGTCCGCCACGTCGTCTTCAAACGGCACACCAACAACACACCAACGGCACTTACGGACCACACTCGCCCCTGTTGTTACACACACTATTGAAAATGGGTGTTTACAAATGAAACAAGTTGTGGCAGTCTGGATGTACACAAACGAAACAAGCCGGGTGGGACTAAGGAGCAACACGTATGACAAGACCCGCCCGTAACAAACCAAAGAAGATTGCCATTCGTTCGAAGCGACTGGATGCCTTGGACGAGAGTCAGCTTGCCCTCGCGATCTGGCTGATGGCCCGCAATATCGTCGAGGATCAGACCAGCCGGCCACAGGACGACGTTGATTCCCCGGCCACTGATGCCGAGTCGCCGAGCCGCGATGCGGAGGCCCCCTGATGGAGGTGCTGTCGTTGGGCGTATTCCTGATCAGTGTTGTGCTGCTCGCGGCGTTTGCGATTCACAGAAGGGGTGAACATCCGTTGCAATCGGTCGAACTGCGCTTCGGGGCTGATGTGACGGCTGACATGGTGCGTGCGTTCCTGGGCGGCGTGGCAGGGCTGCCGGGCCGTTCGATGGTGCAGCTTGACGTCGAGGCAACGCATGACGGACTGCGACACATGCTGCACGCCACACAGTCGACGCTGGATGCGCTGCGATCACAACTGCGTGGTGTATTGCCGAGCGCGCGACTGGAGCCGCTGGAACCCACCGCGCCAACCGTCTGGACCAGCGGGGTCAGCATCGGCTGGTCAGGGTCGCATCCGCTGCTGCGCGACGATCAGATCGGCGAGTCGGCGGCGGCGCTGCTCGGGACGCTCTCGCCGCTTGGTGTCAATGAGGCGATGCTGCTGCGCTGGCGCTTGCGGCCCGCGCACGGACCGCACCTGACAGCCCGCTCGGCACATGACTCGCTGTGGCTGCCCGCGACGCTGACCGGCCTGAGACAAGACCCGCCACCGGCGCCGGCCTACGTCGGCGCGCTGCGCAAGAAGTACGCCGGCCCGATGCTGCATGCCCGCGGGCTGATCGCCGTGCGTGCCGGTCACAGCGACCGCGGGCGTCACCTGATCACTCGCGTGACCTCGGTGCTGCGTTCCCGCCAGGGCCTTCGCGGCCTCCTGCTACAGCGTCGCCACGGTCCGACAGGACTCGCGCGCCGTCTCGAGCGCCCTGGTGCCGCAGGCGCTCGGCTCTGCCCGGCGGAACTGGTCGGACTACTTGGCTGGCCGATCGACGCCCCGGCGCTTCCTGGCCTCGTGCTCGGCACGGCGCCGCAGTTGGTGGCGTCGCCGCGGATTCCGAGCAACGGCCGCGTTCTGGGGCGGTCGAACTGGCCGGGCGCCGAGGACCGCGTCGTGGCTCAGCCGACGATCGGCGCGCTGTCGCACCTGTGCGTGGCCGGTCCCAGCGGCGTCGGCAAGAGCAGCCTGATCGCGAACATGGCCATTCAGGACATGGCCGCGCACCGGGCGTGCATCGTGATCGACGGCAAGGGCGACCTCGCAGATGACCTCATCGCCCGTGTACCCGACGGTCGCCGCGGCGACGTCATCGTGCTCGATCCCGGGCGAGGCGGGCCGATGCCGGGATTGCGGGTCTTTGATCGCGGCACGGACATCGAGACGACGGCCGATCTCCTGGTCGGCGTGTTCAAGGATCTGTTCCGGGAGAGCTGGGGCGTCCGCAGCGACCAGTGGATCCGCGCCGGGCTTGTGCTGCTCGCGGCGGAGCCCACCAGCACGTTGGCGGACTTCCCGTTCGTCTTCTCCAACGACGCCTTCAGGCACCGGCTGGTCGGCCGCCTGCGCGACCCGCTCGCGCTGGCGACCTGGGCCGCCTACGAGGCGATGACGCCGGCTGAGCGCGCCCAGCACCTGGCGTCACCGCTCAACAAGATCGCCGAGATTGTCGGCCGCCGGACGATCCGTGCGGTGCTGGCGCAGCCGTCACCAAAGCTTGATCTGCGCGAGGTGCTGCGTCGCGGCAAGCTAGTCATCGTCCGCCTCTCACCGGGCGAGATCAGCGGCCCCGCAGCGCGGCTGCTGGGCGCCCTCATCGTGCATCAACTGTTCTCCGCGGTGCAGGCTCGTGCCGCGATCCCGCAGGCGCGGCGCAAGCCGTACGGCATGGTGTACATCGACGAGCCGAAGGTGCTCGGCGACCTGCCGGTCCCGATCGACAGCCTCTACGAACTGGCGCGCGGCATGAACGTCGGGATGTGTACCGCCGTGCAATCGCTCAGCCAGTTGCCCAAAGCGCTGCAGCGCGCGATCCTGACGAACTCGTCGAGCTTGATCGCCTACCGTCAGAACGCCGACGACGCTGCATTGCTGGCCCGCGAACTTCCCGGTGTCACCGCCGACGCGCTGCAGGCGCTGCCCAGGTTCACCACCGTCATGAAGATCGGCCTCGGCAGCGGCGACGTCGCACCGCCGGTAACGGCTACGACACTGCCGATGGCCAAGGCCACGAGCGACCCGGCCACGGTTCGGGCCGAGTCGGCCGTGCGCTACGGCATCGATCCTGACGAGGTCGACGCGGCGCTTGCCAGGCGCCATGGTTTCGGTGGCTTCGAACCCGCCAGGTCGTTCGATCGTGACGCGGCGCACCATGATGTGGAGGTGCCGCTGGGGCGCCGTCGGAGGACGTCATGAGCGCGCGCGGGCTGAGTTCGGACGTGCTGCGGGGCTTCCCGGTCGCCGCGCCGGTCGCGTCGAGCACGAATCATCGCTCGGCCCGGCCACAGGCCGCATCGAGGCCAAAAGCGCAGACGACTCTCTGGCCTTCCCAGCCTCTTGATCTCTGGTGCCCAGCCCGCCGGCTCGGAGGTCGACGATGACCTACCTGACCGCCAAGCGCCTGCTGGAACTCGACCTCAGGCTGGCCGAGCGAGACCGGGAGATCACCCAGACTGTCGCGCGATTGCGACTGGTCAGCGGCATCCAGCTTGAGCGCTTATTCTTCACGCACGGCGGCCTGCCGGCCACGCGAGCCCGGCTGGCGCGCGGCGCGCTGGCGCGGCTGACCGACCTGGGATTGCTGGCCCGGCTACAGCGCCCCGTCGGAGGCGTGCGCGGCGGCAGCGGCGCCTGGGTGTACGAGGTCGGCCCGGCCGGCGAGCGGCTGCTGGCCTATTGGCGGGGCGAGGGCATATCGCGCCCGCGGCCGGCGCACGAGCCGGGGCAGCGCTTCGTCGCGCACACCCTCGCGATCAGCGAGACCTACGCGCGGCTGGTCGAGGCCGACCGCGAGCAGCGCATCGAGCTGCTGACGTTCGATGCCGAGCCGGCGTCGTGGCGACGCTTCGTCGGCATTGGTGGCCGGGACGTCATCCTCAAGCCAGACGCGGTCGTCCGTCTCGGGAGCGGCCCGTTCGAGGACTCGTGGTGGCTGGAGGTCGACCTCGCCACGGAGAGCAGCACCGTGCTCAAGCGCCAGTGCGAGGCGTACCTCCGCTATCAGCGGACCGGACGCGAGCAGCACGAGCACGGCGTCTTCCCGCGCGTGCTCTGGACCGTGCCCGACAAGCGCCGCGGCGAGTTGCTTGAACGCACCATCGGTTCGCTGCCGGCGACCGCGCGGGAACTGTTCGTCATCACCCTCGACGCCTGCCTCGTCGATGTCCTCGCAGCGGTGAGCATCGCCTCGGAGGCGACATCATGACCCGGCGTGCGAAGCGCAATGTGTCGAGCAAGCCGATCCTCTACGGCGACGCGACGCGCTGGGGACTCATCCACGCCGACACGCGCGCGCTCCTACCGCAGCTACCAGACGCATGTGTCCAGGCCGTGATCTGCGATCCCCCGTATTGCCTCGGGCTTGCAGGTGCGGCGTGGGATGGGAAGGATATTCGCGCCGCCGTTGACGCCGCCGATCGGCGACTGAGCGACGGCGAGGCATTCCAACTCTGGACGCGCGACTGGGCCGCCGACTGCCTGCGCCTGCTCCCGCCCGGCGGCTACCTCGTCGCGTTTGGTGCGCCCCGCAATTTTCACCGGCTCGCGGCAGGCGTCGAGGACGCGGGCCTTGAGATCCGGGACGTGATCGCATGGGTCTACGGCTCCGGCATGCCCAAGAGCCGCCGGCTGAGCGGTGACCGAGGCACCGCGCTGAAGCCCGCGTATGAGCCGATCCTCATAGCCCGCAAGCCACTTGACGGCAGCACCTCGGGCAACATGGCCCGTTACGGCACCGGAGCGCTGAACATCGGCGCCGGCCGAATCGAGGACGAGCACCACAGCGACGCCCATGGCCGACAGGCGGGCCGGTGGCCGGCCAATCTCATCTGGTCGCACCACCCCAACTGCCGGCCGTCGCGCTGTCACCCCGCGTGTCCGAAGCCGCTGCTTGACCAAGGACACACCAGTCGCCCGAGCCGGTTCTTCTACTCGAGCAAGGCATCGACCGGCGAACGCGAGGCCGGCTGCCAGCATCTGCCCAAGCGCGACGCGGCCCTTTTCTCGACGAAGAAGGGCTCGCCGGCCCCAAAGCGCCGCAACCACCACCCGACGCCGAAGCCGATCGAACTCATGCGCTGGATTACGAGGCTCGCCTGCGCAGCCGGAGGCGTGGTGCTCGACCCATTCGCCGGGAGCGGTAGCGGCGGGGCGGCCGCGATGCTCGAAGGACGCGGCTACATCGGGATCGAGCGCGAGAGCGCCTACGTCGAAATCGCCGCAGCCCGGATCGCGCACCACGCGGCCGAAGCGGCGAGCCGGGACCGCCGAGCATGAAGCCGCCTGGCCGGATGGCTGCACGGCGGGCGGAAGGACGACCTCCTTCTGTCCGCCGCCACAGCCATCCACTCCAACAAGGAGGACGAGCCGTGACCAAGGCTCAGCAGGTCTACGACAAGGTCGAAGCGCTGGTGGCATCGGGCTCAAGCAAGGCGGACGCCTTCAAGGCGTTGGCCGAGGAGTTCGGGCAGCCGGTAGACAGCTTGCGAGGCGCGTACTACACGCACACTCGCAAGCAGGCCGGCGACGGTGGCGGAGCGAGGCGCCCGCGCAAGCGGGAGACCACGCCCCAGGACGCCGTCGAGCAGGCCGCCGCCACGCTCAGGCGGGCGATCGAGAACATCGACGCCGAGATTGAGGCGGCCAAGACCCGTGCCGAGGAGGCCCAGGCCGAGTACCAGGCGCTCAAGCAGAGCGCCGGCCAGCGCAAGAAGGAGATCGAGACCAAGATCACCGCGCTCGAGGCATAGCCAGGCGATGGCAAGGATGACCCGAGGTCGCTACCCGCGCCTCGGGTCATCTGCCCACCCACAGCTGTAATAGCACAGGGCAACAATGGTAACGTCCATATGACAGGGTATGCGGACGGGAAGACACAGGAGATAACACAGATGGCAAGGATCAGCGAAGCCGAGAAGGTCTACACCCAACTGACTACGCTCACCGCGAGCGGCACGCCCTTCGCTGACGGCGTCCGCAAGGTCGCCGCAGACACCGGCAAGAAGGAAGGTGCGATCCGCGCGAACTATTACAACCACAAGAAGAAGCTGGACGGTGCAAGCCCGGCCGTCACCGGTCGTCGTGGACGGCCGAAGGCCGAAGCGCTCACGGTCGACGAAGCATTGGCCCAAGCCCGAGCCATCCTCGAACAGGCCCTAAACGGCATCGACGCCGAGGTCCAAGCCGCCAAGCACGAGCTTGACGCAGCCAAGGCGCGCTACGACGCGCTGACGACATCTGTCAAAGATCGCAAGGCCGAGCTACAGAAGAAGATCGACGCGCTGGTATCATAATGTTTACAAACTATACAAGTCGTCCTATAATAGATGGAGGTAAACGAGGAACGATGTATGAAACAAACAGACGCCTACATCTTGGGCCAGATGCTCAGGGAGGCGCGCAAGAGGAAGAGCCTGTCGCTGCGGGCCGTGCAAGAGGCAACGGGGATCCCGTTCACGTGGATCACAAGGACCGAACACGGGCACTACAGTCGTCCCTCGCCGGAGCGGCTGACCAAGCTCGCCGAGGTGCTGGGCATCGACATTCGCGCCCTCGATGGGGCGACCAACGGCGAGATGTCCGGCCAACTCCCCAAGCCGAGCACCTACTTCCGCGCGAAGTATCAGCTCAGCCAGGAAGAGATCACCCACGTGGAAGACGTGATCAGCAAGCTGCGCGAGGAGCGGACGCCCTGGGATGCAGAACAGCCGTAGCGCCGGCCAGCGCGGCGTCGAGCGTGCGCACGTTCGTGGACTGCCGCGCCGGAGGAATCTCGCGATGACGCCCACAACGACGGGTACCAAGCGTGCCGTGCTGTACCTGCGCGTTTCGTCGCGTGGCCAGATGGAAACCGACTACGACGACGACGGCTTGTCGATCGCTGCGCAGCGCGCCCGCTGTGCGGACGAGGCGACCAAGAACGGCGCTGAGATCGTTGAGGAATACGTGGAGCGCGCGGAGTCGGCCAAGACCAACGGTCGGCCTGAGCTCAAGCGCATGCTGGCGCGCATCCGTGAGCGCCGCGACGTCGACTACGTGATCGTCTGGAAGGTCGATCGCTTCGCTCGCAACCGCCGCGACGACGCCAACATGCTTTTCGAGATCGAATCGACCGGAGCCAGGCTCTTATCGGCAACCGAGAACATCGACGACACAGCCGCCGGGCAGTTGATGCACGGCATGCTGGCGAGCTTCGCTGAGTACTACAGCCGCAACCTCGCCAACGAGGTCATCAAGGGCTCGACCGAGAAGGCCAAGCGCGGCGGCACGCCGGGTAAGGTGCCGCCCGGCTATCTCAACGTGCGCGAGATGGTCAACGGCTACGAGGTCCGCACCGTCGCGATCGACCCCGACCGCGCCCCAATCGTCAGATGGGCGTTCGACGCCTACTCCAGCGGCCTGTACTCGATCAGCGATGTGGTCACGCTGCTCGAGGCACACGGCCTCCGATCGCGTGGCACCCGCAAGAGCCCACCCAAGCCACTCAACGCTGCGACCGTTCACTCGTTGCTCGGGAACGACTATTACGTTGGCATCGTCACCTACCGGGGCCAGAAGTTCCCCGGTCGCCACGAACCGTTGATCTCACGCGAGTTGTTCGATCAGGGGCAGGCCGTCCTCGACGCGCACCGGCTCAGCGGCGAGCGCGACCGCAAGCACGCCCACTACTTGAAGGGCTCGATCTACTGCGGCTACTGCGGTGCCCGGCTGATGTATTCCCGAAACACGGGACGCGGCGGCACCTACGAATACTTCGTCTGCAGCCGACGTCAACGCGGCGGCTGCACAGAGGGGCTCAGCCGCGTCGACGACGTCGCTGCGAAGGTCGAACAGCACTACCGCACCATCGTCCTGACCGACACGCAGCGCGAAGGCGCGCGCAACGCGCTGCGTCACCACCTGGGCAGCTTGCAGCAGGTCGGCGAGAAGGAGATCACGCGCTGCAACACGCTGCTCGAAGACCTGAAGAACGAGGAGCGCATGCTGTTGCGGGCCCGCTACCAGAGCGGAATCTCAGACGACGTCTTCGACGAGGAGCTCGCGCGTATCCAGCGAGAGCGTGAGCAATCCAACCACGTCCTCAAGGGCCTCAACATCCGTTACGACGACATCCAGGCAACGCTCCATATCGGACTCGACATCCTGGGCAACGGCATCGCCGATCTCTACGTACGAGCGGATGACACGGTGCGCCGGATCATGAACCAGGCGATCTTCCAAGCCATCTGGGTCTGCGACGACGACGTCGTTGACTCCCAACTCACATCCGAGTTCGCCAGCATCACCAGCATCGCGACCGGGATCGAGCAGGCCGCCGTCGCCTACGTCGCGGCGCTACCCGAGCCGGAGCGGGCCAGAACCG
>Ga0136617_10006279_pt1 | contig 10629 bp, 8 predicted proteins | sample AntDrymUQ3222106_2_FD_129672 | JGI IMG/M metagenome (GOLD analysis project Ga0136617, IMG submission 129672) | Polar desert sand microbial communities from Dry Valleys, Antarctica - metaG UQ322 (21.06) | ecosystem: Environmental > Terrestrial > Soil > Desert | place: Antarctica: Dry Valley...
AGACCCACCAGAGCAGCAGGATGCCACCGAGGCCTCCGGCGACCAGCCAAGCCGGGTCCAAACCGTCCGGCTGTGTCGCCGGGGCTTCGGCGGCGGAACCGGCAGCGTCGTCCTGGCTCGGGTTCGGCTCCGCCTGCTGCCGCGATACCGGTGCAAGCGGGGCCGTCACGGCGGACGTCAGTGGTGAGTTGCCCGCGGTCAGCCAGGACACGCCCGCAACGACCGGACCGGCGGCGATGCTGGCCTGCAGGTCGCTGGCTTCGACACCGTCCCGGGCTGGCAGCCCGCCGTCCGCGCCGAGGAGGTCATGGAGGCGCGCCGTGGTGTCACTGATGTCGAGGCCGAGTGCCTGTCGCCCGCCCGCCACGGCGGCCACGGCCGTCGTGCGCGTCGGCGCTTCCGGGTTCAGCGCCTGGAGGGCGCGGGTCAGCCCGGCCGTTCGAGCCGGCGACCACGGTTCCGCCGTCCGCGCGCGGCTGTTGTACTTCGCACCACGTGCATCCGGCGACGACGTACGCGACTCTGGGCGTCCGACGGCGTTGAGCGCCTGTACGACGACTCCGGTGCTGGCCGGCTGACCGGCGGTGCAAGCAGTTCCCGTCTCCTTCGGCGCCAGCACCTTGGGGAAGCTGCCGTCGGTGCACTGGGCACCGACGAGGACACCCCCCGCGCGGGTGGCGGCGGGATCTCTGCCGGCGGCGACGAGGGCCATCGTGACCCACGCCTGTCGCACCGAGGTCGTCGACGCGTCGCCGTACTCTCCGGCGTCCGTGAAGATGCCGGCGCTCTCCAGTGCCGCGAGCTTCTTCGAGAGCCGGCCGACGAGTGTCTCGGCCCGTGGGCCGCCGGTGGTCGAGGCCACGAGCACGAGCTTGGCGAGGGCCTCGGCGTACACCGCGTTGCCCCTGTCGTACGGCGCCCCATGGGCGAAGGCCGCGATCGACCGACGGTCGAGCAGGAACTGTGCACCGTGGTCGGCGACCTCGTTCTGCTGGTCCATCAGCCGCAAGGAGAGCACCGCGTCCGCGGTCAGGTCGTAGTCGACGAACGTCTCGTTGCCATCCGTAACCTCGATGTGGTCGCCGTCGCGGAACTGTGCAGCGAGGTAGCCGGCCAGCCGGGCCTCGGGGGTGGTGGCCTCCTTGGATCCGCCCGGTCTCTCGTGGGGCTCTTGGGCATCGTTCGGAGGGTCGGACCCGGACGGACGTTCGGGGGAAGGTGCTGTCAGTGGCTTCGGTGGCACCGGTTCGGTGGAGGGCTCCGGGGGCGGCGTGGGGGAGGGTGCAGGCGGGTGCGGGGGACCGGGCGCATCCGGGGGTTGCGGGTTGTCCACAGGCCTGGCAGCGCCCAGGTCGTACAACGACGCCGGTGCCAAGGCGTAGATCGCCTGGGCGGTCGCCCGGACCCACTGGTCACGACCGACGATGCCCTCGGTGCGGGCGGCCGCCAGCGAGGGGGCGTCGTAGGCGATCGCACCGATCTCAGGTGCCAGTCGCGTGCCCTGATACGTCGGGCCGGTCACCGTCAGGGAGCGAATGTAGCGCTGCGCCCTGAGGAAGGCAGGACGTTTGTCTGCCTCGGCGAGCGTCTGGGCGACCAGGCCGGTGCTATTGCTGTTGGAGCCGCCCGTGAAGCTGCCACCGCCGAACGAGCCGTCGCGCTCCTGTTGCGACAGCAACCAGGCGACGCCTTGCGCGATGGGGCCGTCGAGTCCGGTCACCCCGCTGTCGCGGGCCGCCATCAGGGCCTGCAGGGCGAGCGCCGTCCCGTCGCTGTCGGGGGACCCGTCGTCTCGGTCGCAGGTTCGGCCGTCGTAGTCGAACATCCGGAAGTAGCCCTTACTGCACTGCTGGCGCAGCAGGTAGCTGACGACAGGACGGTCGACGCCGCCCGTGCGCGACAGCCCGATGACCGCGAACGCCTGGCTGAAGAGGTTCGTGCTATCGAATCCGGAGCCGCGGTCGGAGATCCGGCCACGGCTGGGGCCGGACTGCTGAACCAGCCGCAGCGTCTCCCGTCGCAGGTCGTAGGGCGTGTTCGTGATGGTGCCGTCGGCTCGCATCACCCGTCCGAACGCGTGTGGGTCCCGCCCTGCCACCGCTGCGACGACCAGCAGCTTGGCCGTCTGACCACCCAGGCGGGCCCGCGCGTTGCCGTACAGGCTGATGCCCATCACGTCGCCTGCGTGGCGGTCCGCTTGGACCACGATCTGGCGGGCGGCCTGCTGGCCGGTGCCTGCGGCGTACAGGGCCAGCAGCGAGTCGAGGGTGAGCCCCCAGTCGGTGGGCGACTCGGGGGTCGGGAACGGCGACGGCATCGCGCCGCGCACGAGCTCGCCGCTGAGCCAGGCCGCCGACGAGCTGGCCAGCGGATCGACGGAAAGGGCGTTCGACGGGTCGGCAGTGTGCGGATCCGGGCGCGGATCTGGGGTGGCGCCTGGGCTGGGTGCCGCGCGTCGTACGACCCGGACCCGGACACTGTCGGTGGCCTTGCCTCCGGGACCGCGGGCGGTGACGACGTACCGGCGCAGACCGATCCGCTTGGGCGTGACTTTGCGGGTGCCCCTGGGGACCTGGCGGGCGCCGATCCAGGCCCCGCTGGCGCGGATCGTGCGGGCTCGCGTCGCGGACCAGGTCAGCGCCACCGAACGACCGAGCGTCACGCGCGAGACCGGCTTACTGCGCAGGGCCACGGTCGGTGGCTTGAAGACGGGGTTGCGAGGGGCGAAGCGCGGCTTGGGGTTGGGGCCGGGCGCAGCATTGAGCGAGAACGCCCAGCCCTCCAACCCGCCGGGAACGACGTTGCGGCTGGCCGCGCCCTGCGTGCTGTACTGCCAGGACTGTCCCCGCCCGCTGGTGTACCAGTAGCCCCAGAAGGCGCGGTCCGGCGGTGTCCGCACGCATTGCTCCCGGTAGTTCGGGTTGCCGCGTACGGGGAGTGTCTCGGTGGCGTTGGGGCGGCCGTTCAGCCGGCACACGAAACCGGGGAAGGTCTGCGTCCCTCTCGGGGTGATGCCGGCGCCGCGCAGGGCCACGTAACCGGTACGGGCACGTACGTCGCCGTTGGCGGCGAACCGCGCCGGCGAGCACCGTACGACTTTGCGAGCGCGGATGCCGTCGTTGCCGTCCAAGGCGCGGAAGTCTACGACGACCGTGACGCCGGTACGCGCGTCGACCCCCGTGCAGCGTCCTGCGTACGACGGCTTGGCGGCAGCCGCTGGCGACGCAGCCGAGGGCGCGGGAGCTGCGGAGGGCGTGGGAGCTGCGGAGGGCGAGGCGTTCCCGCCGACCGCCGTGTCGAGCGGGACGAGCAGCAGACCCGCGATGGCGGCAACCACGCGCGTGGCGGTGCTGGTCGAACTCGCACGTGGATGCTGGGGTGACGTGCCCTGCAGACCCGGCAGGAAACTCATCGATGACCTTTCCTCGACGGGAGCCCCGGAGGAAAGGGAGGCAGCTGGACTGCCGATGCCCTCACCCTGCAGTCCCCGACAGCGTGTAGCGAGATGTCTTCACCTGGCGGTCCGGCTCGCCACACGAGGTGGCCTACGGTTGCGGGTCAGCGCCGGGTTTCGACCGGCTTCCCAGATGTCAACGAACCCCTCAGCGGGGCCGGGCGATCGTAACACCGGGTGTCAGGGGTGTCGATCAGGCGCCGACCCGCCAGCGGGCTGTCCGCTGTCCGCTCACCAATTCGTCCGCGTAATCGGCGGCAGCTGCCGCCCGGCCAGGTCGGACGAATCCGTGAAAGCTCGGGTCAGTGCTGCTCCTCGCGACGGTGGCCCTCGGCTACCTGGCGCAGCGCCTCCAGATCGATCGTGTCGCGCGCCGCGACCGCCACCGTGCATGCCGTCACCGCCTGCAGCGAGGCTGTCCGAACACCTGCCTCGAGGATCGACCGCTCGCCGAGGATGGCGCCTGGCCCGATCTCGGCGAGGGGCTCTCCGCCGACGTCGACCCGCAGCACGCCATCGAGGAGCAAGAACAGCTCGTCAGCACGTTCGCCCTGGCGGGTGAGGTGATCCCCGGCGGCGAGCCGGCGGATGGTGGGCTCGGTCCCGGATCGCATGATGTGGCGCGACAGCTCACGCTCCAAGGCGGTTTCGACCGCGCTGACGAAGGCGGGTGAGCCGGTGTTGCCCACGGCGTATGCCGTCCGAAGGCTTCGTTGAACCAGCGCTTGAAGTCGAGCGTCGCGGACTTCGACACGAGCCTGAGCTTGTCGTCGTACACCCAGTGTCGAGGAAACGGACTCGCCCCGGTCAGCTCGAACTCTTTGCGTCCGTCGGCGTACAACTTCAACGACAGGCTGCTCCACGCGAGCGGTGCGGGGTGCTCGCGCTGCTCAACGCCGAGGGTCCACGACCGGCGTACGAACAGCTCGTCTCGGTGGCACCCGATGTGATGTCCGTGGGGGACGTCGAGCTGACGATCGACATCGTCGAGGCTGCGGCCTGCGTGTTGAGTGGTCTGGGCCGGGCCGCCGACGCGGCGACGGTGCTGGCGGCCGCAGATGTCAGTCGCGAGAGCGCGGGCATACCGCGATCGGGTCCCGACCAGCAGCACCTCGATCGACACCTGGCTGCGGCTCGAGACGCGCTCGGCCGGGCTGACTGGGAGCAGGGGTACGCAGCCGGCGCGACCATGACCCCGGACCAGGTCGTGCAGTGGCTGTCAACGCCGGCGCTCGCTGGTGCTCAGAGCAGGCCTGCTGCCGACGAAGAGGCGTAGGCTTGACGACGCGGAGCCATCCAGGCTTCTAACCCCAGGGAGCCGTCATGGCCGACAAGTCCCCCCGACAACACCTGTCCAAGAAGGCAGGCAAGTCCATCAAGGAGAAGCGGGCCGACAAGCACGCCAAACAGGACGCCCGTACCACGAAGGTCGAGATCGTCCCGCCCGGCAAGAAGCGCTGACGGCGAGCGCTCCGCGGGCCTCGTCCCGCGAACGCCATCATCCCGCCTGAGCGATCAGCCGCCGGCCGAGTTCGGGTCTCGCCAGACCCGCTCGAACGGAAGCCGCCACGCAAACGGCGCCACCAGTTGGTGGATCTGGTTCGGCCCCCAAGAGCCCGGTGCGTACGGCCTGACGATCGACGGGTTGTCTAACAAGGGCGCCGAGACCTCCCACAGCCGCTCGATGCCCGAGGCGGTGGTGAACAGCGTGCGGTCGCCACGCGCGGCGTCGTAGATCAGCCGCTCGTAGGCCTCCAGCACCGCGCCCGCCCAGCCCGTGTCGTGCATCGCGAACTGCATCGAGAGCTTGTCCAGCCGCATGCCGGGGCCGGGCTTCTTTCCGTAGAACGACAGCGACATCTTGGCCTGGTCGGCCAGGTCGAAGGTCAGGTGGTCGGGGCCGTGGTCGCCGACGCCCGAGCCCGGCGGAAACATCGACCGGGGAGGCTCCTTGAACGCGATCGAGATGATGCGCGCCCCCTCCGCCATCCGCTTCCCCGTCCGTAGGTAGAACGGCACCCCGGCCCAGCGCCAGTTGTCGATGAAACACTTGAGGGCGATGAACGTTTCCGTCTCCGAGTCGGCCGCGACGCCGTTGATGTCGCGATAGCCGACGTACTGCCCGCGTACGACGTCGCCGGGATCGATCGGCGACATCGAACGGAAGACCTTGTTCTTCTCCTCGCTGATCGCGTACGGTTCGAGCGCCGTCGGCGGCTCCATCGCGGTAAATGCGAGCACTTGGAACAGATGTGTCACCACCATGTCGCGGTAGGCGCCGGTTGCCTCGTAGAAGGAGGCGCGCTGCTCGAGCCCGAGGGACTCCGGGACGTCGATCTGGACGTGGTCGATGTGGTTGCGGTGCCAGATCGGCTCGAACAGTCCGTTCGCGAAGCGGAACGCGAGGATGTTCTGGGCCGCCTCTTTGCCGAGGAAGTGGTCGATCCGGAAGATCTGCTCCTCCTGGAACACCGCGTGCAACTGGCCGTTGAGGTGGCGCGCCGACTCGAGATCGGTACCGAACGGTTTCTCCATGATGATGCGGCTGCCGTTGACCAGGTCTGCCGACTCGAGCAGGTCGACCACGGTCAGCGCCGCACTCGGCGGGACGCTGAGGTAGTGCAGCCGGCCGATGTCTTGTCCCTTCCATTCCGCTTCGGCCTCGGCGACCGCCGTACGCAGTCCTTCCGCGCCACTGGAGCCTGGGGCCCAATGGACGAGCTTGGCGAAGTCCGGCCAGGTCTCCATGTCTCCGTCGTCACCCGCGAACTCCACCATCGCCTGGTGCGCGAAGGCGACGAACGACTCGCGGTCGTGGTCGTCCAGTGAAGTGCCGACGACGCGAAGCTCAGGGAGCAGCCCGGTCTTGAACAGATGCAAGAGCCCGGGAAGCAGCTTGCGACGGGCCAGGTCACCGGTGGCTCCGAAGAGCACCACGGTCGTTGGTTTCGTTGCCATGGTCAACCAGCCTGCCGTCTCCAGCCGCTGCTGAGAAGACACGGACGGTGGCTGTTCGCCAGGCGGACCGCGCGCCGTCCCTCGAAGATTCCGCTGGTCGGTTGTACCCGACGACACAGAGCACCGAAATCCGGTGTGCAGGGCAGCTAGCCGACTCGGGGTCGCAGGGCTCCCCGCATCAGCCGCCACATCCTGCCGGCGTACGTCCGCTTCGTTGATCTTTTCGGCTCGTCGGCAACTTTCTCGCGGGAACGTGGGCGCCGACCGAAGTCGCGGCTGAGTTGGCGCATGTCGTCGAGCTGTTGGTGAGCGAAGGCGTCGATGAACGAGCGCATGTTGTCTCCCGTGGTTGGGCCGAGTTGTTCCAGTGACACCAGCAAAGACTGTATGACCGTGTCGCGTCCGATGCAACCAGTAAACTCGTTATGCTGGTGTTGAAGAATCGACCGACGAGGAGACAACGTGGTGACGGAGACAGGCACAACGATCGCGAAGGTGGTCGGTCCTCCCCACGTCGAGCTGTTGCTGGCGTTCACGAACTCCGTCGATCGTGAGGAGCAGACCGACGACATCACCACACCTGCCGAGCTCTCGGCGTGGCTGCGGTCCCACGTAGGACTCGCGCGCAGGCACAGGGCGACCGAGCCGGACCTGGAGCTTGGTCGTCGGCTTCGCGACGGCTTGCGCGAGGCGATGCGCGGCAATCACGAAGGCGGCTCCCGGGTGTCAGCGCTGAAGGAATTGGTCGACGAGCTTCCGCTGGTGCTGGACGTGAGCGCCGCCTCACCGGGCGTCAAGCCGGCGAGCGGAGGTGTCCGAGGTGGGCTGGCCCAGCTCATGGTCGCGGTGGTCGAAGCCGCGGGCGACGACACCTGGCGCAGGACCAAGATGTGCGCTGCCGACTCCTGCCAGTGGGCGTTCTACGACGCATCCAAGAACCGGTCGCGGACCTGGTGTGAGTGGGGCTGCGGCAACAAGGAGAAGACCCGCAACTACCGGGCTCGCCAGAAGAGCAAGGCCACGTTGGGCTGAGTCTGCCCGACCTCAGGGCGCCAGCGCCACGACCGAGGGCGGCACCGCAACGCCGTCGCGCAGGTCCGGCGCCGGCCGCGGTGCTCCGTACGTGACCGTCATCGGTACGACTCCCGCCCACGCCGAGCTCGCGACATCGTCGTCGGGGTCTTCTGGCCAGCCGTCGGAGACCTTGAGCGACCAGCGTTCGATCGGCAGCGTCAGCACCAAAGTGGCGGCCAGTTCCTTGGCGTCCGGGCGTCGTACCTCGGCGACCCGTCCCGGCAGCAACACGTCGGTCAGCACGTCGAGGGCACGGAGTTTGGCGTCCCCCTCGAGGGACGTACACCTGCCGAACACGACGGCAGAGCGATAGTGCATCGAGGACTCGAAGGCGGACCGCGCGACGACCAGGCCCTCGAGCGACGTCACGGTGACGCAGACCGGTGTCTCGCCTGCGAGCGATCGCATCCACCCCGACCCGGTAGATCCGTGCACGAGCAGTGCATCGCCGTCTCGAGCTACGGCCGTCGGGATGACGACCGGCCAGCCGCCGTCGAGCAGCCCGACGTGCCCCACCCGGGCGGTGTCGAGCAGTCGGTCGAGTGCGGCCCGATCGTTGGCGGCAAGGTCACCCAGCCGGGTGATGGCAGTACGCGGCATCGTCGGCATGAGAGCATTCTCGATCGTCCCAGCCAAACCACCAATGGTCGGCCCTCCGCCAGCGATTCCCGGGATCACCGCCGCCGGCGAGGCGACACGCGAACACGAGGCTCGTATGATGGCTGCGTTCGACGGTCTTCACCGCTCGGTTTCGCCCGGCGACGAAGTTGCTTCGTACAGGCCGTGTAGGCGGCGAAGTCGGACATCTCGCACGCGCCATCGATGAGTTCGCGGTCCCCCAGCGGGCGGTCGAGTCGTACCTCGATGATGTAGGGAACACCGAGATCACTGCAGGAGAACGACAGCTCGCGGATGCGGACCGTGAGTCTTACCCGATCCGAACTCGCAACCACGTCAACCGAAGCGTCATCCTGGCAATCGGTACCCACGTAGCTCAGGCGGACGACGTCACCATCAACAGCGGCCGGCTTCTCCCAGGGGACAGGGTCCGTACCTCGGAGGAGGAACGATTCCGCCCCCGGCCAGGCCGACGACGCCCACGATCAGTGCCGGCCACCATCGGCGCAGGCGGACTGTGGGCACAAGTACCCTCCATTCACGTACACGGACGGTAGCTTCGCCAGCATGGCACGTGTTGTGGGTCGGCGAGGCCAATCACGGGTTGGCTCATGTCGCTTCAAGTCCAGGCATGTCGCCTAGCCGGAGAACGGCTGTCTGGCGATCGGCGCAAGCGGCTCGATCAGACTCGCCACGTGCTGGCAAGTCCGTGATGGTGGGGCGGGCGGGGCTCGAACCCGCGACCCAGGGATTATGAGTCCCCTGCTCTAACCAGCTGAGCTACCGCCCCGCACGTGCTTGACCCGCCGCGGCGCCGATCTTGTCACAGGCCAACCAGGCTGGGGCGCATTGCGGCGGACGGGATCCTTGCTCAGGTGATCGCCTGCGGCTGCTCGAGCCAGTCGCGCGTCCGCTCGTCGGCCGCAAGCTCGGGGTTCGCGCCCAAGGCCCGCTGCAACTGCCCGGCCAGGCGCTGAGGCGATCCCAGCCATGGCGTCGAGATGGTGAGCAGGGCTTCACCGGGCTCGTCGACCAGAAAGTCCCACCGCGTGAACAACCGGACCGTCGGAAGCGCCGTGATCTTCCGCAGGCGCACCGTGCTTCCGACACCCAGGCGTCGGACCTCGGAGCGTCCGAGCGTGCTGAAGTGAAGCACATGCACGTGGGGGACGACGTACACCCTCGTGGTCCAGGCAAATGCGTTTCCGACCACGGCTGCCATCGCGAGCATCCCCAGGGCGAACGCGAGGACGATGCCGCCGCTGTCCCACTCCCAATCGCCTCGCACCACCGTGGCGACGTTTACGGCGACCCCGGCGAGGAGGAACAGGCCGACTGCGGCCAGCCCAGCGCGCCAGCTGGCCTTCGTCTCGATGACGTCGCGCTCCACGTTGAGTTCCTCTCGATCGGCCGAGTCACCGTACTCGCCGGGTAGGCCGTCAAGGGCGCACGAACACCAAGCACTCGTCGGTTGCCTACGATGTCGTCACAGTCGACGGCCGCCCTCAACACGACGAGTCGACGCACGATGGGGTGAGGAGAAATCGATGCGGATCGCGCTGTACGGCGCCACGGGGATGATCGGGTCGAGGATTGCCACCGAGGCCAGCTCCCGCGACCACGTCGTGACCGGGTTGAGCCGCACCCAGAGCGCCGCCCTGCCCGCAGGGGTCACGCCACGGCGAGGTGACGCCGCCGATGCCGACGACGTCGCCCGCGTCTCGGCCGAGCACGATGTCGTGGTCTCAGCGATCGGCCCGAGCCGCACCGGTGTACGTCACCAGGTCTTCCTCAACACCCTCGACGTGCTCACCGAGAACGTTGGTTCGCGGCGCCTGGTCGTCGTGGGCCACTCGGCCAGCCTCGAGGTCGCGCCCGGACTTCAGCTCGTCGACGCACCCGGCTACCCCGAGGCGGCCAAGCCGGAGGCGCAGACACATCGCACGGCCCTGCAACGCCTACGCCAGAAGGGCGCGCTGCTCGACTGGGTGTACGTCTCTCCGGCGCCGTTCATCGCGCTGGGGGAGCGGACCGGCAGCTACCGGGTCGGGGTGAACGCCGTCTTCGGCGACACGATCAGCGCTGAAGACTTCGCAGTCGCCATCGTCGACGAGCTCGAGCAACCGCGCGCGCACCACGACCGGATCGCCATCGCGCACTGAGACGTGCTCGCTGGGAGCTCGCAGGGAGGTTGCTTCTTGATCCACGGATGCCGCAGGTCCCGACTTGCTCGACGCGCTACCTACTGGAGGCCTCAGCGAGGTTGCCCGCGGTGTCGGACCCAACCGGCAAACAGCGGGTCCACGAAGCGCCAGTTCGGCGACCGCGGCGGCCCAGTGACGACGCGACTCACGTGCTGCCCCTCGCGGACCAGGTCGCGCAAAGCCGACTGCAACGCGGCCCGGCTCAGCCCCGACCGCTCCGTCGCTCGCGATCCGGTCGGACGTACGCCGTCTGCCAATGCGGCAAGCACAGCCTTCTTGCCCGCGCTGAGCTGGTCCCAGACTGCGTGGTGAGCCTCGTCG
>Ga0136617_10006280_pt1 | contig 10626 bp, 8 predicted proteins | sample AntDrymUQ3222106_2_FD_129672 | JGI IMG/M metagenome (GOLD analysis project Ga0136617, IMG submission 129672) | Polar desert sand microbial communities from Dry Valleys, Antarctica - metaG UQ322 (21.06) | ecosystem: Environmental > Terrestrial > Soil > Desert | place: Antarctica: Dry Valley...
ACCGTCGGTTGGGTCACCCCGAGCGCGGCGGCGCCTCGCGTGATCGAGCCACGGCGCACGGACTCGACGAAGGCCTCGACCTGGGCGAGCTCCATAGGCTCAGTCTATGGTGGAGCACGACCGAAAGGGATGTTCTATGGCCGAGCCCCCGCGTACCATGCCGGCGATGAACCTCACCCAAAAGATCCTCTCGGACCACCTGGAGGCCGGCGAGATGACGCCGGGCACGGAGATCTCTCTGTGCGTCGACCAGGGTCTGCTGCAGGACACGACCGGGACGATGGGCTTCCTGCAGCTCGAGGAGCTCGGCGTCGATCGCATCAAGATCCCTTTCGCGATCGTGTACGTCGACCACAACATCCTGGCGATCGACTTCAAGAACCCGGACGATCACATGTTCCTGCGCTCGTTCGCCCAGAAGCACGGCATCCACTTCTCGCGGCCCGGGACCGGCATCTGCCACTACCTGCACATGGAGCGCTTCGCGAAGCCGGGGCAGATCCTCCTCGGCGCTGACAGCCACACGGTGATGGCCGGTTCGGTCTCGATGATCGCCATCGGCGCCGGAGGGCTCGACGTCGCGGTGGCTCTCGCCGGTCACCCCTTCGTGCTGGCGATGCCCAGGGTCGTCGAGGTCCGGCTCGAGGGTCGGCTCGGCCCCTGGGTGCAGGCGAAGGACATCATCCTCGAGCTCCTGCGCCGCCGCGATGTGAAGGGTGGTGTCGGGCGCATCTTCGAGTTCACCGGCCCCGGGGTCGAGACCCTCTCGGTGCCGCAGCGCGGCACGATCTGCAACATGATCGCCGAGCTCGGGGCCACGACCGGGGTCTTCCCGAGCGACGGACGCACCAAGGAGTGGCTCGAGCTGCAACGGCGGGCCGGCGACTTCGTCGAGCTGGCCGCCGACGGCGGCGCCAGCTACGACGAGCGCGAGGAGATCGACCTCGCCGGGCTGGAGCCGCTCATCGCGAAGCCATCCAGCCCCGGCAACGTCGTTCCGGTGCGCGAGGTCGCCGGGACGAAGGTCCAGCAGGTCTGCGTGGGCTCGTCCGTCAACTCGGGGTACGAGGATCTCGCGATCGTCGCGCAGGTCTTGAAGGGCAAGACCATCGATCGCGAGGTCTTTATGACCGTCACGCCCGGGTCGAAGCAGATCCTCGACGCGCTCGCGGGCGGCGGCGCATACCGGGCCCTGATCGCCGCGGGGGCACGCATGCTCGAGCCCGCCTGCGGACCGTGCGTGGGGATGGGCCAGGCGCCGCCGACCGGGAGCGTCTCCGTGCGCACCTTCAACCGCAACTTCCCCGGCCGGAGCGGCACCGACGACGACCAGGTCTACCTCTGCAGCCCGACGACGGCGGCGGCGACCGCGCTGCGCGGTGTCATCACCGATCCGCGCGAGCTCGGTGCCGAGCCGACCTTCGCGATCCCCGAGATGGATCCTTCCGTCGACGACTCGAACATCCTGGTACCCCCGCCTCCCGCCGAGGCCGCGAAGATCCAGGTGATCAAGGGTCCGAACATCCAGCCTCCGCCCCGGCAGGTACCGCTCGCCGACACGCTGCAGGGCGAAGCCATCATCAAGCTCGGCGACAACGTCTCGACCGGCGACCTGTCGCCGGACGGCGCGGTCGTCATGGCGCTCCGCTCGAATGTGAATGCCATCGCGGAGTTCACCTTCCGGCGCTTCGATGCCGCCTTTCCTGCTCGTGCGCGCGAAAAGGGCGGCGGCTTCATCGTCGCCGGCCAGAACTACGGCCAGGGCTCGAGCCGCGAGCACGCCGCGCTCGCGCCGAAAGCTCTCGGGATCAGGGCCGTCATCGCCCAGTCGTTCGCGCGGATCCACCGGCGCAACCTCATCGCTCAGGGGCTGCCGCCGCTCACGTTCGAGAACGAGGCGGACCTCGCGCGGATCGAGCAGGGTGAGGTGATCACGATCGCCGGGCTGCGCAGGGCGCTCGAGTCCAACCGGACGGACGAGGTCGTCATCGCGCGCACGAGCGGTGGGCGGGAGATTCCGCTCGGCGCCAGCTTCCTCGCCGCCGAGGCGAGGACGCTGCTCGCGGGCGGCCTCCTCGCGGAGCTCCGCGCGGGGGGCCAGAACCTCTCCGCGGGGGTCGTCGTGAGCGCGTCGGCGGATCAGGGCTCCCCTCGGGAGAGCCTCAACGTCGCGGTCGCCGGCGACGACGCGGTGAAGACGGCGAGAGATGCGGGGAAGGCACCGGGGTGAGCGGATCGTGCGGGCCCGGGGCGATCGCGGGTTGACCGAGCACACGCTGACCCTGATCCCAGGGGATGGGACCGGTCCCGAGATCGTGGCGGCCACCCGGCGGGCCATCGACGCAACGGGCGTGAAGATCCACTGGGACGAGCAGGAGATCGGCCTGCCCGCGATCCAGAAGCACGGGAACCCCTTCCCCAAGGAGGCGCTCGACTCCATCCGCCGGAACAAGGTCGGTCTCAAGGGTCCGCTCACGACCGAGCTCGGGACCGGGATGCGATCGGTGAACGTCGCGCTGCGCAAGGAGTTCGACCTGTACGCGAATCTGCGCCCCGCGAAGACCTACGAGGGTGTGCAGGCGCCCATGGGCACCATCGATCTCGTCGTGGTGCGCGAGAACATCGAGGACCTCTACGCGGGCATCGAGTTCGACGTCGGCACCAAGGAGCTGGCGCAGGTCCGTTCCGCCATCCAGCAGGCGTCCGGTGCGGTGATCCGCGAGGATGCCGCGATCGCGATCAAGTACATCAGCGAGTTCGGCTCACGGCGGATCGTCAGGTTCGCCTTCGAGTACGCGCGCGCGAACGGGCGCAGGAAGGTCACGGCGGTCCACAAGGCGAACATCATGAAGTTCGCCGACGGGCTGTTCCTCCGCGTCGCGCGCGACGTCGCGACCGAGTACCCCGGGATCGAGTTCGAGGACCGCATCGTCGACAACATGTGCATGCAGCTCGTGCAGAAGCCGGAGCTCTACGATGTCCTCGTCCTCCCGAATCTGTACGGGGACATCGTGAGCGACCTGGTGGCGGGTCTCGCCGGGGGCCTCGGAGTTGCGCCGGGCGCAAACATCGGCGAGAACGGCGTCGCGGTGTTCGAGGCGATCCACGGCTCGGCGCCGAAGTACGCTGGGCAGAACAAGGTCAACCCGATGGCGCTCATGCTGGCGGGGGTCCTCATGCTGCGCCACATCGGGGAGCGCGAGGCGGGCGACCGGCTCGAGCGCGCGATCGCCGACACTGTGAGGGAAGGCAAGGACGTGACGTACGACCTGAAGGCGGATCGTGACGATCCGAGCGCCGTAGGCACCGGGGAGTTCGCGGATGCCGTCATCCGCCGGATGAAGGCCTAGGCGGATGCCGGAGCGCGACCCCAACAACCCGCTTCGGTTCCTCCACAGCACCAAGACGCGCTTCGAGTTCCAGTTCGGCTACTCCCGCGCGGTGCGGCACGGCAAGGTGATCCGCGTCGCGGGCACCGCCGGTCTCGACGAGAACGGCGTCCCCGTCTCGGGCGGCATCACCGAGCAGACCCGCCGCGCGCTCGAGATCATCCGTGAGGCGCTCGAGGCGTACGGGTCCTCGTTCAACGACGTGATCATGACGCGCGTGTACGTGAGCGAGGTCGGCAATATCGAGGGCGTCGCCGTGCTGCACGGGGAGATCTTTCGCGACATCCGCCCCGCCACGACGATCGTGAAGTGCGACTTCATCGACCCGCGCATCCTCGTCGAGATCGAAGCGGAAGCGGTGTACGGCGGCAAGGACGATTCCATTGGGTAGCTCCCTCGGAGTGGAGCAGGCGGAGCCGGCGGAGCGAAGAGGATGACCGATGGGCGGGCTTTGCCCGACCGAGGAACGGGGCCCGTCCGGGTCGTTGTGACCGGCGCGACGGGTCAGGTGGCGTACGCGCTGCTGCCGCGGATCGCGGCGGGCGAGATGTTCGGCGGGGACACCCAGGTGGACCTGCGCCTCTTCGACATCCCGCCAATGATCAGCAAGGCCGCAGGCGTCGTGATGGAGCTCCAGGACGGCGCCTACCCGTTGCTATCCCAGGTCAGGGCGAGCGCCGATCGCGCCGAGTCGCACGCGAGCGCCGACTGGGTGCTCCTGGTCGGGAGCGTGCCGCGCGGCCCAGGCATGGAGCGGGGCGATCTCATCCGGGAGAACGGGCCGATCTTCGTCGAGGAGGGCCAGGCCATCGCCCGGCATGCCTCGAAGGAGGTGCGAGTCGTCGTGGTCGGGAACCCCTGCAACACGAACTGCCTCATCGCGCGGCACGCCGCCGGAGCGGGCGTGCCCGACGACCGGTGGACCGCACTCACGCGACTGGACCACAACCGAGCCCGTTCGCTCCTCGCGGAAAAGGCCGGGACGCGCGTCCGCGAGGTGAAGAAGCTCGCGATCTGGGGAAACCACAGCGCGACCCTGTATCCGGACTTCACGAACGCCGAGATCAGCGGTCGCAAGGCGGCGGACGCGATCGACAGCGCCTGGCTCGAGACGGAGTTCATCCCCGCGGTGCAGCAGCGTGGCGCGGCCGTCATCGCGGCCCGTGGCGCGTCCAGCGCGTTCTCCGCGGCGCAGGCGATCCTCGACCACGTCCGCGGGCTCGTCGAAGGGACGCCTCGCGACGACTGGACGAGCCTCGCGGTCGTCTCGGATGGCAGCTACGGCGTCCCCGCCGGCATCGTGTCGTCGTTCCCGTGTCGCGCACTTGGTCGGGCGGGTGGCGGAGCATTCGAGATCGTGCAGGGGATCACCTTGAACGCTTTCGCAGAGGCAAGGATCGCGGCCACGATCGCCGAGCTCGAGCGCGAGCGCGACATCGTGAAGGACCTGCTCGCAGGCTAGGAGGCGGCGACCCAGCCGGCAGCGGGTCGCACAAGCTTCCGCGTCTCCAGCAGCCTGCGGATCGTGTCCCGGGGGATCGCCCACGTGAACCAGGTGCCGGGCTCGTCCTCCTGCACCACGACCGCGGCGCGAATGCCGAGGAGGACCAGCTCGTCGAGCGCGACGGCCACCGGGGCCTTGCGGCGTTGCGAGTGCGATCGATCCCAGCGCGCGATCGTGCTCGCCGAACGATGGCCATCCACCCCGCCGGGTGTCAGCTGCGGGCGGGAGACGACCGCTCCCTCCCGCTCGAGCTTCTCGCGCGCGGCGCGGAACGCTTTCGCCTCGAGCGCGAGCTCCGACCGCACCTGATCAGCGCCGCTCGGACCCGCCGCCCCCAGGTGACGAACGATCGCCGCAGCGTCTGCGCCGAGCTCACCGTCCTCCGCTCGCTCGAGCGCATCGCGGCACAGCGGATCCACCAGGGCGGCAGCGTCGGGCGAGAGCAGCACCAGCTTGCCCTTGTGGATCTTGAGCGGCTGAACGTCCGGAAGCGAGGCAAGGATGGGCCCCCACGACGCCTTGGTCCTCGGCGACGACCCGAGCTCCGCCTTCCCCGGCGCGTGCCCTGCCTCGTGGGTCGCCGCGACCAGGCTCGGAAGTGAGCTGTCCTGGGTCTGGGTGAGGATGCGCCGGTCGCGCAGGAAGGCCTCCGCGTCCTCGAGGTTCGCGAGAGCGCGCTCCCTGGTGAGGCGGCACTCCTGTGCGCGGCGCGCCCGGAGCTCCGTCAGCGTGGGCGGAGCCAGCGCTATGCCTTCGCCCGCTTGCGCGAGTACGCGCGTCGGTCGGCGCTGTCGACGAGCTGCCGCGCAGTCGTGCCGTCACGAGGGTAGGCCGCGACACCCCACGACCGCTCCGGCATCTCGATCGTGCGGCCGTCGCCAAGGTCGATGCGGGTCCCATCGAGCAGCTCCATGAGCCGCTGGACGACCTTCTCGGCCTCGTCGCGGCCCGTCTCCGGTATCACGATCGCGAACTCGTCGCCGCCGTAGCGGGCGGGGACGTCCTCGGTGCGGACGCTCGCGTGGATCGCGCGTCCGAGGGTGCGCAGGACGGCATCCCCGGCGATATGACCGTGGCTGTCGTTGATCCGCTTCAGGCCATCGATGTCGAAATAGGCGACCGCGAGCAGCATCGACCGGCGCTCGGCGCGCGCGATCTCCTCCTCGAGCCGGTCGTAGAAGTAGCGGTAGTTGTGGAGACCCGTCAGCGCATCGCTGTTCGCGGCCCACCGGAGGCGCTCGTGGAGGGCCGCGACCTCGATGGCCGCCGCGATCTGGGCCCCCACGGCCTGGAGCAGGGTCAGGTCGCGCGGCGAGAACACCCCGACGCGCGCACTCGTGACGGAGAGCACGCCGATCGCTCGACCCTCGTTGATGAGCGGCACCAGCATCGCCGCGTGGGTGTCGCCGTCGGGGGGTCGGGCGCGCGGATCGGTGTGCGTGTCGTCTACACAGATGGCCTCGCGGTTCGCCAGCACCCAATTGGAGAGGCCCTGACCTCGCGCGAGGCGGACCCCGGGCGGCGCGCCGCCTTCCGTCCCACCGACCGCTCGCACGACGAGATCCTCGGTGTGCTCGTCGCGCAGCAGGATGTGCAGCCTGCTTTCCGGCCAGTGGCGCTCGAGCGTCTTCAGCACGCGATCGAGCAGCTGCTTCAGGTCGAGGAGGGTGTTGAACTGCGGCGTGATCTCGGAGAGGATCGCGAGCTCGCGCGTCCCGTCCTGGATCTCGCGCCGGGCGGCTTCCGCACCGCCACGCTCCTCGATCATCGCGACGAATTCACCGACGAGCGCGGGGTCGTACCGGCTTCCAGCGAGCAGCCGCAGCTCCTGGAGGGCGATCCTCGGCTCCAGCGCCCGGCGGTACGGCCGGTCGACCACCATCGTGTGGTAGCTGAGGACGATCTGCAGCAATCTTGCCTCGTACGGGATCGCCTCGAACGCGAGGCCGGCTGGATAGCCGCTGCCGTCCCAGCGCTCGTTCGCGTGCCGGACGATCGGCACGACGTTCCGCAGGAAGCGGATGGACTCCATGATCCGTGCGCCGAGGATCGGATGCTCGCGGACGATCTGGTGCTCCTCAGTCGAGAGCGGGCCCTGCTTTGCGAGGACCGACGGTGGCACACCGATCTTGCCGAGCGAGTGGAAGAGCGAGGCGTAGCGCAGGTCGCGCAAGGCGTCCTCCGACAGGCCGAGACGCTCGCCCAGCGCCCTGGCGTCGGCCGCGGCCCGCTGCTGGTGGTCCTCCCGGTACCCGTCGCGCGCGAGGGTCGTCGTCATCAGCGTCTGCACGGTCGCGAGGTACGCGTCGTCGAGCTCTGCATACAGTCGGAGGCTTCGCAGGGCGGTCGCGCCCATGTTCATGAGGATGTCGAGGAGCTCGCGTTCGCCCGTCGTGACGACGTGCGGCTCGTCCCAGCTCACGTACACGATCCCCACGAGCTCGCTCGCGGCACGCAGCGGGTAGACGAGCATCGCGCGATGTCCCGCGGCGTCGAGCATGCGGCGCGACTCCGCGGCCGTGGCGACCGAGTCCGGGACCTCGACGACACCGGTCTCGATCGCCTGCTTCGTCAGGGGCATCGACTTCGGAACGCGTGCCACCTCGATCTTCGACGCTCCGCTGCGCGTCGCGAGCTGGAGGTCATCGGTCCCGTCGTCCATGTAGATCGCGACCGCCGACGAACGCAGCATCTCGCGCGTCACACGGCTCAGCCGCTCGGCCACGGCATGCATGTCGCGCTCCGAGCTGATCTCGCCACCGACGCGGTGCAGCTCGAACAGGCGCCGCGAGAGGTCGGCGGTCTGCTCGTAGAGCTCCGACCGCTCGATGGCGATGGCCGCCTCGTTCGCGATCGCGCCGAGCAGCTCGAGGTCGCCCTCGTCATACGCGCTTGCGTTCACGCTCTGCACCGAGATCGCACCGATGACATCCCCGCGGATGCGCAGCGGCGCGACCATGATCGACCGCTCGGTCACCGTGCCCCAGCCGGTCCGCTCGATGCCGAGCTCCTTGAAGTCGCGGATGGCGTCGGTCATGAGCAACGGGCGGGACTCCGTGATGCATCTCCCCGCGAGCGTCCCCCGGCGCGGCACCTCCTGCCGGTCGAGCTCTCGACCCTCGTCGACGAGGTAGCGGTACGACAGGCTCTCGGAGCTGGGCGTGCCGAGCACGACGAAGAATGCATCCGCCTCGAGCGCATCACCCACCTTCGCGTACACCGCGCGGAAGATCGTTGTCAGGTCGAGAGACGAGCCCAGCGCCTGGCTCACGTCGACGAGCGTCGTGAGGGCGCGGACCCGGCGCTCGGCGGCGAAGCGCTGGCGGATGTTCTGGTAGCCGAGCAGCAGCAACGGGATCGCCGGCAGAAGGACCACCGGCTCGAGCCGCGCGACTTCGACCACCACAGCCGACCCGGCTGCCCAGACGAGCTGCGTCCGCGTGATCCGCCACGTCCACACCGCGATCTGGGGGCCGCCGCGCTGCACCGGCCGCAGGCTCTCCAGGAGCGCTGCCGACTGCGCGAGGTGCACGAGCAGGTAGGCGCAGGCAGCGACAGCGCCCGTCACGATCCCGGCAACGGTCGCGTCGGCCGCGCCGGCCACGCTGTTCGCAAGGTGGAACGCCAGCGAGGCCGCCCCCGTGGAGACCGCGGTCGCGAGGGAATTGCGGGCGACCTCTCTGGCGGAGCGCCGCGCGATGAGATCCGCGGCGACCTGCGCGACACTGGCGATCGGTGCGATGGCGAGGAGTGGAAGGACGAACGCGCCGCCGAGCGTCGGGACGGTCGCGAGGCTCACCTCGCTCAATGGTCCGAGCCGGATCGGCCGGGCGCCGAGGGCAACGATCGCGACCGTCAACCCGGCGGCAATAGCCAGACCGCCGACGCCGTCGCTAAGGAGCGACCAGCTCCCGAGGACAAGTATCGGGAAAGCGGCGACCGACGTGGCCGCCACGAGCAGGGAAGTTCGTCGCGAGAATCGTTGCACCTGCCGCCTCCGCGCTGCCGGAGCCTACAGGGCGCGCGTGACCGCTACCAGCGGGACGATCGGCGCGAAGGTGTGCCGCCGAGGTCCGGCGTCACCGCGTGCGAAGCCAGCGCTCGACGACGAGCACCGCGCCGATGAAGGCGAGGATCAGGACGACCTCGCCGGCGCCGCCGCGCTCGACCGCCGGCCGGACCACGAGCAGCACCATCGCTGTGGCCAGCACCGACCCGGCGACGACGACGAAGGCACGCCTCGGGCTCAGGCGGACGGGGGCTCCGGTTCCCTCGAGTGGGGAGAGCTCGGGCCGGGTGCAGCGGCGGGGGGAAGCCCGCGGCCCGACCGACCGAACACGCGGCGCTTGGCCCACGCGAGCGGGTCGTAGAACTCGGTCACGATGCGCTCCTTCAGCGGGATGATCGCGTTGTCGGTGATCTTGATGTGCTCCGGACAGACCTCGGTGCAGCACTTCGTGATGTTGCAGAAGCCCAGCCCCTGCTTGGCGCGGATGAGCTCCATCCGGTCGTTCGCGTCGAGCGGGTGCATCTCGAGCGCGGCGAGCCGGACGAAATAGCGCGGGCCCGAGAACGCCGACTTGTTCTCGTCATGGTCGCGGATCACATGGCAGACGTCCTGGCAGAGGAAACACTCGATGCACTTGTGGAACTCCTGAACGCGCTCGACCTCCTCCTGGTACATGCGCCGGGTGCCGTCAGCCTCTTTCGGTCGGGCGGCGAAGGCCGGGATGGTCTTCGCCTTCTCGTAGTTGAAGGAGACGTCGCTGACGAGATCCTTGATGACCGGAAAGGCCTTGATCGGCGAGACCGTGATCGGCTCGCCGGGGTCGAACGTGTTCATCCGAGTCATGCACATGAGCCGCGGCGCGCCGTTGATCTCGGCGCTGCACGAGCCGCACTTGCCGGCCTTGCAGTTCCAGCGGACCGCGAGGTCGGGCGCACGGAGCTCCTGGATTTTGTGGATGACATCGAGCACCACCATGCCCTCATCCGTCGGCACGGTGTAGTCCTCGAAGGCCCCACCATCGCGATCGCCGCGCCAGACACGCAGCGTGGCCTCCGTCACGACCGGGCCGCCTCGATGACGAGCTCCGGCTCGACCCTTGCCTGTTCAGGTGCGTCGTCGCCGAGCAGCCGGTGCAGGTCGTCGGGTGGCGCCGGGATCGGCTCGTCCGTCAGGACCAGCACGCCGTCGCGACGCCGCGTGACGACGTTCTTGCTGCCCCATGCCAGGTCCGTCGCTGGGAAGTCCGAGCGTGTGTGGCCGCCGCGGCTCTCGGTCCGCCGCAGAGCGGCGAGGGCCGTCGCCTCCGCGCATGTGAGCATCGAGAGAAGATCGAGCGCCAGATGCCATGCGGGGTTGTAGGTGCGACCGCCGCTCACGCGCACCTTGAGCGCTCGAGCCCGTAGCTTCCCGATGTCGGCAAGCACGCGCGTGAGCTCATCCTCCGTTCGAATGATCCCTGCGTTCGCCTGCATCGTCCTTTGCAGGAGGCCGTGCAGCTGGTACGGATCCTCCCCGACCTCGGGACGCTCGAAGGGGGCGAGGATCTCGCGGGTCGACAGCGCGACCTGCGCCTCGTCGGGCCGACGCCACGAACGCTGCGACGCCGCGTGCGCGGCGGCGCCGAGACCCGCGCGCCGCCCGAATACGAGGAGGTCCGAGAGGGAGTTTCCCCCGAGCCGGTTCGCGCCGTGCATCCCGGCGGCGACCTCGCCGGCCGCGAACAG
>Ga0136617_10006281_pt1 | contig 10626 bp, 19 predicted proteins | sample AntDrymUQ3222106_2_FD_129672 | JGI IMG/M metagenome (GOLD analysis project Ga0136617, IMG submission 129672) | Polar desert sand microbial communities from Dry Valleys, Antarctica - metaG UQ322 (21.06) | ecosystem: Environmental > Terrestrial > Soil > Desert | place: Antarctica: Dry Valley...
AGTACAGAACTAACGACTCAGGACACTAGGTGGGTCGTCTCGGAACGTTGCCCGGTATCTCCGGTGGAACGTTTTGAGAAGGCCCACTAGCGTCCACGCCATGGCCAAGCTCTCCGACAGTGCGAGCACCGACATCGACGCCCCGATCGACGCCGTCTGGCCGATCGTGCAGGACGTGGCCGGCTGGCCCGCGTGGCAGGGCACGCTCGGCGCGCTGGACATCCTCGAGTCCGACGGCCACGGCCGCGCGTCGGTGTGCGCCGTCGAGTTCGACGCGAAGGTCACGAAGATCAAGATGAAGCTGTCGTGCGCGTACTCGGCCCCCTCGCGGATGACCTTCGCGCGCGTGTCCGGTGACCTGTCGGACCTGTCGGGCTCCTGGGCGCTGCACGACCTCGGCGACGGGCGCACGCAGGCGACGTACCAGCTCGACGTCAACCCCGGCCGGGTCCTGAACTACCTGCTCAACGCCGAGCGCATCGGCAAGCTGCGCGAGACGCTCGTCGATGTCCGGCCGGGCGAGCTGAAGGCGCGCGCCGAGGCGGGGTAGTCGGCCGAAGGTCTACGTCCACTGCCCGCGTGATGTACGGAGAACAGTGGCGGGCCGCGTAGTGTTGGCATGCCCAGCTTCGAGACACCGGTCGGCTCTACGCCACGGTCACCGACGACATCCTGAGCGCCAGCAACGGGGTCATCGAAGCGGGCGCCGAGCTCGCCGACGGCGCCACCCGCGCGCCCGTCGTCAAGCCGTAGCCCGGCTATACCGAGACCGGCTCGCGCTCGCGCTCCCAGCCGGCGCGGGCGCGGTCGAAGCCGGACCAGTCCGTCCAGTCTGTCCAATCGGTCCTGTCCGCCGCGTCGTCCGGCGGGCCGCCGGCGGGCTCGGACGGATTGGACGGACTGGATGGATCGGGGCGCTTGCGCGGGCCGCCACCGCCCTCGTCCCCGTCGTCGTCGTCATCGGCCTTGGGCGTGCAGCGGGCCGACAGCGCGTACCACAGGCAGGCGCTGACGATGACGACCGCGACGCAGCCGGCGATCCCCGACGCGAACCAGTGGCCGAGGAACGAGAGCGTGATCGCGACGCTCATCGCCACACCTCCGCCGCAGGCCAGCGCCGCGCGCGCCGCCCGCACGCGCCGCGACGCGCCCTCGGGGACCGGGCTGAGCACGGCCAGCGAGAGGCTGAGGGCGATGACGTACAGCACGGCGTTGAGGATGAGCACCATCACGGCCATTGTCGTTCCCGGCGCCGCCGCGCTCAACTCGGAAGGGCCGAGGTTCGGTCGACCGTCCAGATCGCCCGAACGCGAACGCGATGGCGTTATTGTCGCTTGATGAAGGACGCCGGGATGGAGCCCAGCATCGAGCACGCCGCGTCGTCGGCGGTCGCTCGAGGAGATCCTGTCGCAGGTGCGCGTGCTGCTCGATGTCAACGGCTGCGCGTTTCAGGCCGTCGACTGGGAGCGCGGCCACATCAGCCCGGCGGCGGCGTGGTTTGAGACCGACGCGGTGCGGTCGGCGATGCAGCCCGTGCTCGACCGGCCCTACGACGTCGATCGCGGCGGCGTCACCGAGGCGGCGATCGAGCGCGGCGAGCCTTTGCTCATCACCGACATGGCGTCCTGGGGCGGCGCCGACGCGCTGCGCAGGCGGCTGCGCGAGCAGCTCGACGAGGAGGCGGCCGAGACGGCGTGGGCGTGGTACCGGACATCGACGTTCATCTCCTGCCCGGTGCGGACGACGCTCGGGCGCACGCTCGGCGTGCTCGCCCTGTCGGCGGCGCCGCCGCGCCCGCCGCTGGGCGAGGAGCAACTGCGCGTCACGGAGGTCTTCGCGAGCCTCGCGGCGCTCGCGCTCGAGCGCACCGAGCTGCTCGAGCGCGAGGCGCGACGAGCCGAGACCGAGGAGCTGCTGCACCAGGCCGCGCAGCAGATGACCGCGTCGCTTGACGTCGATGCCGTCTACGCGTCGATCTGCGAGCAGGCGGTGCTGCTGTCAAACGCGCCGACGGCGCTGCTGCTGCGCCTGGACGGCGTCACCCAGACGCTGCGCTGCGTGGCCAGCACGGGCGCCTCGGCGCGGCTCGTGAACCACCGCTACGCGCTCGGCGAGGGGATGATCGGCGCCGTCGCCGCCGGCGGCGAGCCGTACGTCAGCCGCGCCGAGGATCGCGACCGCTTCCTGCCGTGGACGCACGAGGAGGGCGCGCGCTCGTTCGCCCACGTCCCGCTCGGGCTCGGCCCGCGCCGCTTCGGCGTGCTGACGGTGTGCCATCCGGTCGAGGGTGCGCTGAACGAGGACCGCCTCGCCCTGCTCGAGTCGCTCGCGCGGCCGGCGGCGGCGGCGATCGCCAACGCGCTCGAGTTCCAGCACGAGCGGCGCATCGCAGGTGCGCTGACGCGCGGCTACATCCCCGGTGCGCCGCCCGAGCTCGAGGGCTACTCGCTGGGCCTCGTCTACGAGCCCGTCGGGCACGAGGTGTCGGGCGGCGACATCTTCGGCGTGTGGCGGCTGCCCGGCGGCGCGCTCGCGGTGCTCGTCGGCGACGTCAGCGGCAAGGGCCTGGAGGTTGCCGCGGTCAGCGCGATGGTGCGCTTCTTCATCGAGGCGCGCACGTGGGACTCCACCTGCCCGGCGCAGGTGCTCGCGCAGACCAACGCGATCCTGCGCCGGCGGCTGCCCGGCCGGGTCGCGCTCGTGACCGCGTTTCTGGGCGTTATCGACGGCGGGCTGCTGCGCTACGCGAACGCCGGGCACGTGCCGCCGCTCGTGGTCGACGGCGCCGACGCGGGTCCCGAGCCGGTCGAGCTGCGCACGAGCGGCCTGCCGCTCGGCGTCGTGGACGATCTCTCCTTCGTGCCGCGCGAGCTGGCGTTCGATCCGCAGCATCTGCTGTTCGCGGCGACCGACGGGCTGCTCGAGGCGCGCCGCGCGGCGGAGCTGTTCGGGCAGGAGCGGGTGACGGCGATCGTCGCTGCGCACGCGCCGACGATGAGCACGCAGGATCTCGTCGAGCTCGCCTACAGCGAGGTGCAGGCCTTCGCCGACGTGCTGTCGGACGACGTCGCGATCATCGCGCTGCGCCCGACGTGATCGAACTGCGCGACGAGCCCTCGGCCGGGCCGGCCTCGCGGGCGCTGTTCGAGCAGTACATGGCGCTCGTGCGCGAGCGGTCGGGCATCGGGGACTTCGCGCCCGACGAGCGCATCTTCGCGACCGAGGACGCATTCGCGGCCGACGACGCCGCGTGGCTGGTCGCCTACCTCGACGCCCAGTGGGTCGGCTGCGGCGGCCTGCGCACGCTGGCCCCCGGGATCGGCGAGATCAAGCGGATGTTCGTCACGGCGCCCGCCCGTGGGCGCGGCATCGGCCGGTGCCTGCTGCGCGCGCTGGAAGCACGGGCCGTGGCGGCGGGCCACACGCACGTGCGCCTGCTGACGACGCCGATGCTGCGCGAGGCGTGCGCGCTGTACCGCGCGGAGGGCTACGCGCAGACCAGCCGTGCACAGGAGGGCGAGGACGAGCCCGTCGAGATCTGGCTGCAGAAGGCGCTCGGCTGAGGGCCCGGCGCGGGCTCAGCTGTCGGCCGCCGGCGGAAACTGCTCGAACACCCACTCCTGGCCGAGCAGCGGGCGCCGGTAGGAGCGCCCGCCGACGCGCACGTAGTCGCCGGTGCGCGGGTTCAGCGGCAGGTCGCGCTCGATCGGATACCAGTCGTTGTGCTGGTCGATGAGCACGTTGAGCTCCTCGAAGTCCCACGACCGCGCGCAGTCGCGCCAGCGCGCGGCGAACAGCTCCGGGTCGCCGGCGCACTCGCCCTGCAGCGCCCGGTAGGCGCGAGCCAGGCGCCGCCGCTCGCGGGCGATGCCGGCGTCGATGTCGCCGACGCGCTCCATCCAGCGCGGGCGCACGCCGGCCTTCAGGTACGCCTCGATCGACCGCTGGGTCTGCGCCGCGCGGCTGGAGAGCGGCCTGCCCTTGCCCGAGTGCTCGTCGAGTTCCTGCCCGACGATCCGCTCGACGGGCGAGCGTCGTTCGTCGTCGTACTGACGCATCACCGCAAAGGCTAGAGAATCTCCCCGCGGTGACGGTCCGTGGCCGCCGAGCCGGGCGCGAGGCCGCCCTACTCGTACACGACGAGGTCCGGCGGCGGGCGCATCTGCAGCACCGCACCGGGCGACATGAGGTTCGTGTCCTCCTCGTAGAACAGCTTGAAGCCGTCGTGGAAGCGCGCCAGCTCGGACGTGAACTGGGCGTACTTGGAGAGCTTGTTGGGGCGGTCGCCGAAGCCGTCGACGTTCATCGTCACCGCCACCCCGGACTGCTTCACGACGCGCTCCTTGTTCTCGATCATCCCGCTCGTGAACTGGTGCACGACGAAGAGCTTCTCGGGCAGGCTGTGGTCCACGACGAAGCGCGAGACGTACTCCGAGGCCGCGTTGACGTCTTCGGCGCTGACCGAGCCGATGACCTTGCCGGGCACCTCCTCGGGCTTGACGTGCCATTCGGGATCCAGCGCGATCCCGACGTCGGGCTCGCGCAGCCAGCGCTCCAGGCGCCGCACCTCGCTGAGGAAGTCGCCGCGACCGGGCTGGATGTCGAGCAGCAGCAGCGCCTTCGCGGCGCGTGCGGCGCGCAGGTAGCGCCCGATGACCGCGTCGCTCTGGTGCATCCGGTGCAGGCCGTCGTCGCCCGGCGCCGCCGTGGCGATCGTCGCGATCAGCTCGAAGGCGGGAAGCACGGGCCGCGTCTTGCGCGCGTAGCCGCGTGCGACGCGCTCCAGCCGGCGGCCCGCGGCGGTCGGCGTGCCGATGCCGAGCACGCCGAGCTGCTTGTCCTGCGGCGCGCCGTAGAAGGCGACCACGCGGAAGTTGGGAAAGATCCTGCGGCCTCCGCGGGGAAGCTCGCCGACGCGGTTCGTCGCCGCCTGCGCGGTATCGTCGGAGGCGGTCTGGGCCGCGTCGCCGCCGCACGAGCGGATCGCCAGGACGGCGAGGACGAGCAGCGCGACGAGCGCCGCCACGGCCGTCGCCCGGCGCCGGCGATAGACGGAGATGGGCTCGCTCACCCCCTCATCCTGCCCTCTTTGACGAGAAAAGGACGACCGGGCTCACGAAGCCGCCGCGGACTGCCGAAGAGCGCGACGTGCAACATCGTTACGAGCGCATCTCGATCGACACGCCGCGCCACCGCATCGTCGGTGTCGCGACCCTCGCCAGCGACGGCTATCGCAGCCGCCTGTCGGATCTTCTCAACGCACCCGAGCGCGACTTCATCGCGCTGACGGACGCCACGGTGACGGCGCTGGACGGCAACCAGGACGTCGCCCATCACGAGTTCATCGCCGTGCACCGTCAGCACGTCGTGTTCGCCGTCTCGGTGGGCGGGGCCGACGAGCCCCCGCGGCGCCGCGTCAGCGCCTGAGCCACGCCTCGATCCGGCGCCTCAGCGGACGCGGACCTCGCCCGCCAGGCGAAACGGCGCGACGAGCTCGATCCGGTCGCCGCTCCAGAACGCGCCGGGGTCGTAGAAGCTCGCCGGGCGCCTGCCGGGCAGCAGGCCCATCTGCTGGTAGGTGCTCGCGACGAGCTCCGCGCAGTAGATCGTCTCCAGCGGCGCCGTCGGGCGGCGACGCACGCGACCGCTGACCCAGCGGCGCGCGAGCCGCGGCATCGTCGGAAACGGATGCCCGTCGAAGCGCTCGATGACCTGCATGAGCCGATCCTCGTGTTGGCGTTCGAGCGTGCCGCCGGTCAGCTGTCGCATCCACGCGCGCTGGCCGTACTGCTCACTCCATGTCCGTACGGCGTCAGTCAGCCGGTGCAGCTGCACGCCGCGCTGGCGCTCGCCGGTCCAGACGTCTTCCAGCGAACGGCCGAGCTCGGCGTGCCACAGCAGCGGCGGCAGGTCGTCGAGCGCGACGACCATCCCGACGTGGTTGACGGGGCTGTTGGTCAGCGTCTGGATTGCGCGGTCGGCCAGCTTGCGCCCGCGAAAGAGCCAGACGTCGCCTGTGGCGGCGGCTGCGACGGCGTCGTCGAGCGTGAGGGAGAAGTCCGTGATGGCCCTAACCTACGCCCGCGATGCGCATCTCCTGGAAGCTCGTCGGCCTCGCCGGCGCCGCGGGCGTCGCCGCCACGGGCGTCGCGGTGGCGCGCAAGCGCCGCGCGCACGAGGACCTCACGCCCGACGAGCTGCGCGAGCGGCTGCGCCGGCGCCTGGCCGAGGTGCCGTCGGTGGACGCGCCGGCCGACCCGCCGGCCGGCCGAGCAGCCGGCTCGGGACGTATGGCTAGCTCGACGGCCGCGGCGTGCGCTGCTGCGCGCCGCGTCGCGTCTCGTTGCCGCGGTCGCTGCGGGGTGGCTTGCGGGCGGTCAGACGACGGCGCGGGATGTCGGTCAGCGTGACGATGTCGCCGCGGGCGACGCAGTTGGGGCAGATCGCGCCGTAGGGCGCCGGCAGCGGCCGGGGAAACGTGGCGTGACAGGCGCGGCAGTACGCGTCAGCCATCGGCCTCTGCCGGAGCGGGCTCGAACGGAAGCAGCGCGTCGATGCCGGCGACCTGGCAGACGCGAAAGGCGCGGTCGCGGGGCTGGAGGAGCACCAGCCGGTATGTCGCCGCGTCGGCGCGGTGGTTGGCCTCGGCGAGCAGCCTCAGGCCGGTCGAGTCGATGAACGTCAGGCCGCGCAGGTCGATGAAGATCGACGTCAGGACCGCGGTCGTCCCCTCGATGCAGCGCAGCTCCTCCTCCACGTTGCGGGCGCCGGCGAGGTCGAGCTCGCCCGCGAGCGTGAGCACGTGTGCAGCGCCGTCGCGCTCGGACCGGATCGTCAGGGCTCCCAGGTGCAGCGCCTGCGTAGCCGTCACTGACGGGGATGTCATCTCGGGACCGGCAACTGACATGGGACCTCGCTCGGTAGCGACGGTCCCGGTCCGCGCTCGTTTCGCGGCCGGTCCCTTCGACGGGGTGGGTCGCGCCGCGCACCGCGTGTACCAGCGCTCGAATCGACAACGAGAAGTCTATGCATCGATGAGCGCGTTCTCAACCCCGTCACGGGCGCCCGGCGGGTGTCCGTCGTTCCGGCGGCGGGTACGCGGGCCCGCGATGGCGACGACGACCGCCCATTTCATGCTCGAGCGCCTCGCTGACGACTTGGGGGGCCGATCGGATCTACGGCTATCCCGGTGATGGCATCAACGGCTTCGCGGGTGCCTTCCACGACGTCAACGACCGCCTGCAGTTCATCCAGGTGCGCCACGAGGAGATCGCCGCCTTCGCGGCGACCGCGCATGCGAAGTTCAGCGGCGAGGTCGGGCTCTGCATGGCCGCCTCCGGGCCCCGGCGCGATCCACCTTCTCAACGGCCCCTACGACGCAGCTCGACCACCAGCGCGTCCGCCGCGATCGTCGGCCGGCGTGGGACGAGGCGCTGGCGGCAGGGCGGTCCGCCGTGCTGGAGTTCATGACCGATCCCGAGGTTCCGCCGCTGCCGCCGCACATCCGCTTCGAGCAGGCCACGAACCTCGCGCAGACGCTCGTCGCCGGCGATCCTGCGGCGCCGCGCTTCGTCAAGCAGTCGTTGCGCGGCAAGCTCGCGGAGATCCTGACGCGGTAGCGCTGGCGCCCCGCGCGGGATCGCGCGGCGACGCCACCACGCGACCTGCACGAGGTCCGCGCGGCGTCGCCATCGCCGCGCTCTAGCGTCGGCCGCATGAGGCGCTCCACGCAGCCGGTTACGCTGTGCGCATGTGCCGAAACATCCGCCAGCTCCACAACTTCGAGCCGCCGGCCACCGACGAGGAGGTTCGCGCGGCAGCGCTGCAGTACGTGCGCAAGATCAGCGGCTCCTCCCGGCCGTCGGCCGCCAACGCGGAGGCCTTCGAGCGCGCCGTCAACGAGGTCGCCGCGGCGTCGGCGCGCCTGCTCGACCAGCTCGTCACGAACGCCCCGCCGAAGGACCACGAGGCCGAGGCCGCCAAGGCCCGCGCCCGCGCCGCAGCGCGCTACGCGGCGTAGTCCGGCCCCGGTCGCCGCTGAGGCGCGCGAGCTCGCGCAACTGGTTCTTGCACCACCAGGAGTAGGCGTCCACGGCGTCTGACTGCGCTGCGTGGACGAAGTCCGCCCAGGCCACCCAGCGCCAGTCCTCGACCTCGGCCGGGTTCGGGCGCGGCGAGCCCTGCGCGCTGGCGACGAAGACCGGGCACAGCTCGTGCTCGACGATGCCGCGGAAGGCCGGCGCGCGGTAGCGGTGGCGCGGCAACACGACGTCGATCGCGCCGACCGACATGCCCAGCTCGTAGTCCAGCCGGCGCTCGATCGCGGCCTCGAAGGACTCGCCGGGGGCGGGATGGCCGCAGACGGTGTTGCTCCACACGCCCGGCCAGACCTTCTTGCCGCGCGCGCGCCGCGTGGCCAGAAAGCGCCCGTCGTCGTCGAACACGTAGCACGAGAACGCGAGATGCAGCGGCGTTCGCGCGTGGTGGGCGGCCCACTTCTCGGCGCTGCCGATCGGCTCGCCGTCGTCGTCGACCAGCACGATCAGCTCGGTCTGCGAGATGGTGCTCATTCCTGCTCCTACGAGTCCGACGGTGGTAGTGGGTGCCGACCGCCCGCAGACCGACCGGGCGTGGCGCAATGCGCAGGCCCATCGCCGTTCGCTGGACCGTGGACGACTGCGTCGGACGCCGCAGCGGGCCTGCTGGGACGTATCTCCAACCCGGCGCTTGCCGCTGCCGTGCAGCGGCTCAGCTCCGCAGATCCTCGACGCGACAGGGCGAGTCGGCCAACTGGAGGATCTCAGGATCGCCCGTCAGGAGAACGACATCGTGTGCCGCAGCTGTCGCAACGGCAAAGCAGTCGCCAAGCGCGATCGCGGCCCGCGCTTTGAGCCGTGCCACCTCGATCATCCTGGCCGTGCCGGGCAGATCGGGCGCAAGAGTTGCACGCAGCGACGCGATCGTCTCGTCTGCGGCGGCGCGGCCGTGGTCACGCTCGACGCGGTAGTACACCTCGACGAGGTTGACCCAGCTTGCGATCGGGCGTAACGCGAGCAGTTCCTCCACGCGCGAGAGCGCCGGCTCCTCGCCATCCAACCACGCGAGGATCACCCACGAATCCAAACACGCACTCACCGTGGCTCGCGGGCGCGATCCACGAGCAGGCGCGCTGCCATGCCGCTGTTCGAAAACCGGCCACCAAGACGAACCGGCGAAAGGCGGACGACGAGCACGATCTCCTCATCGCGCAACTCGATGTCGACCTCGTCGCCCGGGTGCAGGTTCGCGCGATCACGGATCGCCTTGGGGATCACGACCTGTCCTTTCGCTCCGATGCGGCCAGTCATACCTGTCGAGTATAACGGGTGCGGGTTGCGGGTCACACCTTCCGCGACGGGGGAGCGACGCCATCACCGGGCCGCAGGCACGATGGCGAACCGTCCGAACCCACCTCTAGCGTGATCGGCATGTTTGCTCGTAACGCGCCCTGCCCATGCGGCAGTGTGTCGAAGCACAAGCGATGCTGCCTTCCGAGGCTGGACGCGATGGCAGGTACGTTGCGCGCTCGCGATGCGCTGATGTCGCGGTTGATCAACTGGGTACGCCACGAGCACACGCAGGTCCTCGAGGACGCCAGCGTCCACACCACGCTGGTCCGGCTGCTGCGTGGCGCGACCGGTCGGAGCATGAGCCTGATCTGAGCGCTGAACGACTTCCGGCCCGCTGACGGCGGCCCGCCGTTGATGGCACGATTCGCAGCGCTTGCCGACCTGGCTCCGGCCGAACGCGATATCGCTCGGGGGCTCGTCGACAGCAGCCTCGGCGTCTACCGCGTTCGCGCGAGCGTCGCCGGATTGGGCGTCGAGCTCGAGTCGCTCAGCTGCGGCGACCGCATCGAGCTCGTCGGCGAACGCAACCTCCAGTTGCTCGATGTCGGGGACATCGTCGTCGCCCGCCTTGTGCTTGCAACCTGCCCAGTGACGCTTTGGGGACTCGCGGCCTGCTTCGGCGCTGCGGGTGACCGACGCTGGGCCGCTCGCCTCGCGACACTCCCCCAGGATCCAGCGCAGGCGGCGCTCGCGCTGCTCTTGTTTCACCCGGACGACACCGCCGAGCCGTTGCCGGATGGGCTGCAGCTGCTCACGCGAGCGTGGCCGATCGACGACGACGAGCTTGTCATCGAAGCGATCGAGCACGACGACATGTTCGAGTGTCTCGGCGAAGCGCTGCCGAGCGGGTGGGCGTTCGCCTGGGTCGACAACCCCGGTCACGGCCATCCGGACCTCGGCGGTTGGACCGAAGACGACGACATCGAACTCGCCCGACTCGTCGTCAGCGACCGCGCGATGACGGCCTACAGCGGCGACCGCGACATCCTTCTCGAGGTCGTGTCACACGTCGAGCGACGCTTGGGCGATCATCTCCGCGACGCCCATGCGCAAGGCCGCATGATTCGCTGACGCTGCCTGCGCAGCCACCGAGGCGCCACTCCGGGTTCGAAATAGGAACCTACTGCCGCTTCCGTGGGTCCGTTCACCGTCCCGGTAGGGGTGGGCAGAGGCCGCCGAGGCTGAGCATCGCCAGCGCGATGACGGCTTGTTGTGAGTGGTAGCCGAAGCCGCGGCG
>Ga0136617_10006282_pt1 | contig 10625 bp, 7 predicted proteins | sample AntDrymUQ3222106_2_FD_129672 | JGI IMG/M metagenome (GOLD analysis project Ga0136617, IMG submission 129672) | Polar desert sand microbial communities from Dry Valleys, Antarctica - metaG UQ322 (21.06) | ecosystem: Environmental > Terrestrial > Soil > Desert | place: Antarctica: Dry Valley...
ACGATCCCGCCGAAGAGGAAGAGCCAGTAGGAGAGCGCGTTCAGCCGCGGGAAGGCCATGTCGCGGGCGCCGATCATCAGGGGCACGAGGTAGTTGCCGAAGCCGGCGAGGATAGGGACGACGACGAGGAAGATCATCGTCGTGCCGTGGATCGTGAAGAGCTGGTTGTAGCTGTCGCGCGTGATGAAGTCGGCGTTCGCCTGCGCGAGCTGCGTCCGGATCAGCAGCGCCATGATCCCGCCGGCGGCGAAGAAGAAGCCGGACGTGACGATGTAGAGGATCCCGATCCGCTTGTGGTCGACGGTCGTCAGCCAGCTCGCGACGCGGCCACGCTGCCAGGCGGGGATCGGCTTCTCGGCTCTAACCGCCACTTGCGAGCTCCTGCTCCAGGTACTCGGTGAGGGCCGTCATCTGCCGATCCTCCCAGTCCTTGCCGACGGGAGGCATCTCGCCGCGACCGTTCCGGACGACGGTCTCGAGCGCGTTCGCGTCCTGGAGGAGGCTGTTGCCGGCGAGCCGCGGGCCGATGTCGCCTTCGCCCGCGAGCCCGTGGCACTTGGCGCACGCGCCCGCGTAGGTCTCCTCACCGAGCTTCGACGTTCCGGCTTCCTGCGCCTGCGCCTCCTCCGCCAGCCAGCTCTCGAACTCCCCGCGCGGCATCGCCTCGACCTGCGCGGTCATCGCGGCGTGCTGGATCCCGCAGAACTCAGCGCACTGGCCGCGGTAGACACCCGGGTCCTGGGCGCGGAACCAGGTGTCGTTCGTCACGCCGGGGATCGCATCCAACTTGCCGCCGAGCGCCGGGATCCACCAGGAGTGGATCACCTCGAACGGCGCCGACGTGATCTCGAGCCGGACGTTCTGGCCCACCGGCGCGCGCAGGTTGTCGACCGCGATCACGCCGTTCGGATACGTGAAGTTCCAGTAGTAGCGGTAGCCCTTCACCTGCACGTCGAGGCGACCGCCCGCGGCGTTCGCGGAGGGCACGTTCTGGATCGCGGGGAGCTTGTAGAAGACGAAGGCGCCGATCACGACGAGAATCAGCGCCGGTCCGACCGTCCAGGCGAGCTCGAGGTTCGTGTTGCCGTGCACCTGCGCCCCGGCCTCGGTGCGAGGCCGCCGCCGCCGACGGTAGCGAACGATGAAGTAGAGCAGCGCGCCCTGGACGAGCAGGAAGATCGCGCCCGTGAAGATCGAGACCCAGTTGTAGGCGTCGTTGATCGCCTCCGCATTCGGCGAATGCGGCTCCGCCGGCGTGAAGCCGGGCTCCGCGGCGAGCGCGGTACCTACCAGTACCAGGGCGCTGACGAGTGCGAAGGCAAGGGATCGACGCACGGCCGCAGGCATTCTATGAAAGTGGCCGAGGCGGTGCGCAGTCCAACCCGCGTGGAGCTCCCGGCCGGGATCGAGCGCCCGTTCGAGGTCTACGTGAACGGGGTCGCACAGGTCGAGGCCCGCGATTATCGTGTCGAGGGTCGAAGCCTGCTCTTCGGGCGCGAGCTCCGTCAGGAAGGCAAGCTCGGGTTCTGGCGCTGGGCCTCGCTCCTCTTCGGTGCCGCCGGGACGTATCGCCAGAACGATCTCGTGGACGTGGTCTACGAGGCCGGCGGGCGGCGCACGGTTGCGAGCGGGCTCCGGCTCGACTCCGACTCATAGATCGCAGATCGGTCGTCAGGGCAGACGGCTGGCCGCGCCGGTCGACGCTCGCAGCTCCTCGGCGAGCTCGGCCGTGAGCTGTCCCTGCTCGAGGCGCCACGACCAGTTCCCCGACGACTTGCCGGGCCGGTTCATCCGAGCCTCGCTGCCGAGTCCGAGCACGTCCTGGGCCGGAATCATGCAGAGCGCCGCTCGCGAGGAGAGCGCGAGCTCGAGCAAGCGGCGGCGATTGCGTCGAGGGAAGTGACCGCGCAGCGTGTCCGTGTCGTGGGTCGTCGTGTAGACGACCTGATGCTCGCGATGGTTCTCGAGCCGGTGCGGGTTGCTCTTGGGCTCGTCGAAGGCCCAGAGGAGGACAACCATCCCCGGAAAGCCGAGCGTGTCGCGCAGCGTCTCGACATCCGGCGTGATCAGGCCGAGGTTCTCCGCGATCACGGGCAGCGGACCGAGCTCGCGCTCGGCCGCACGGAAGACGGCCGCGCCCGGCCCCGGGAGCCAGCTCCCCTCGCGAGCGTCCGTCGAGCCCTCGGGAATGCTCCAGAACGCGGCGAAGCCCCGAAAATGGTCGATCCGCGTCAGGTCGACGAGCTGGAACGTCCGGCGTAGGCGCTCGATCCACCAGCGGTAGCCCGCCGCCGCCATCGCTGCCCAGTCGAAGACCGGGTTGCCCCAGTGCTGGCCATCGGCCCCGAGATCGTCCGGCGGTGCGCCGGCGACGAGCCCGGGGAGGAAGAGGTCGGGGTGCGAGCGGTGGTCGACGCTGGCCCAGGCCGGGTAGATCGGGACGTCGCCGATCAGGCGGATCCTCCGCTCGCGCGCGTACGCGCGCAGCGCAGTCCACTCGCGCTCGAAGCGGACCTGATCTGCGAGATCGCCGCCGGCGTCCTCCCAGTCCTGGGCCCAGTAGGCATTGCGAGCGCGGAAGGAGGCGACCTCGGCGGTGGCGACCTTCGCGTCCGGCTCGGCCAGGAATCCGCTCCACGTCGCGAACGCCGATGAGGACGCATACGGCGAGCCGACGTCGTCCGGCGGCCCGAGCGGGAGCACCTGCCACCAGCTCTGTCCGGCCGCCGCGAGCCAGTCGACGAACGCGTACCCACCCTCGCCGAGCCGTCCCTCCGGGAGGGAGGTCAGGTGCAGCACGATGCCGCTGGACCGGGAAAGCTCCATCGCCGCTGTTTACCGTTCCTCGTTCGCTGAAAGTCTCGGAAGCGTGCCCCCCCTGCCAAAGAGCCCACCTCCCCGAATCCAGATCCAGAACGTCGAGCCCAAGGTCGATGGCGGGCGGTATCCCGTCAAGCGCACGCAGGGCGATCGGGTCGAGGTCACCGCCGACATCTTCAAGGACGGCCACGACCTGCTGCGCGCGGTGGTGCGCTACCGGTCAGCCGGGACGCGGAAGTGGCTCGAGCAGCCGCTGCAGCCGCTCGGGAACGACCGTTGGGCAGGGGACTTCGGCGCCGCCGAGCTGGGCCGCTGGCAGTTCGTCGTCGAGGCGTGGGTCGACCGCTATGCGACCTTCCTCGGGGAGCTCGACCGGAAGCTGGCCGCCGAGCAGGCCGACCTGATCGGCGAGCTGTCGGAGGGCGAGGCGCTCTTCGGCGAGGGTGAGATCGAGGAGTGGCGCGGCGCCGCTTCCGGCCTCGCGGCCAAGGACCGGTACGGCAAGGCCTGCCTCGCGACGCCGCTCGAGGTGGATGTCGAGCGCGAGCGCGCCCGCTTCGGTGCCTGGTACGAGCTCTTCCCGCGCTCCTGGGGAGGGTTCGCGGGGGTCGAGAAGATCCTCCCGGAGCTGGCCGAGCTCGGCTTCGACGTCGTCTACCTGCCGCCGATCCACCCGATCGGGCGGACGAACCGGAAGGGCCGGAACAACGCGCTCGTCGCTGCCGCCGGCGACCCGGGGAGCCCCTGGGCGATCGGGGGGCCCGAGGGGGGGCACGACGCCGTCAACCCGGAGCTCGGCACGGTCGCGGAGCTCGAGCGGATGGTCGCGCGCGGCAGGGAGGTGGGTTGCGAGATCTGCATCGACTTCGCGATCCAGACCTCCCCGGACCATCCGTGGCTGACGGCGCATCCCGACTGGTTCAACCGGCGGCCCGACGGGACGCTCAAGTACGCCGAGAACCCTCCGAAGCGCTACCAGGACATCTACAACGTCAACTTCGACTCCGAGGACTGGCGGGCGCTCTGGGAGGCGTTGCGGGACGTCGTGCAGGTCTGGGTCGATCGCGGCGTCAAGCTCTTCCGCGTCGACAATCCGCACACGAAGCCGGTGCCGTTCTGGGAGTGGCTGATCGCCGACATCCGCTCGCGCGACCCCGAGGTGATCTTCCTCAGCGAGGCGTTCACGCGCCCGGCGATGATGACCTTGCTCGCCAAGGCCGGCTTCGGTCAGTCGTACACGTATTTCACCTGGAAGAACACCAAGGCGGAGCTCGTCGAGTTCATCGAGCTGTTGCAGGGGTGGGAGCAGTACTACCGGCCCAACCTCTTCGTCAACACGCAGGACATCCTGCACGAGTACCTCCAGCTCGGTGGGCCGCCGGCCTTCGAGGCGCGGCTCGTCCTGGCGGCGACGCTCTCGCCGACCTACGGGATCTACTCGGGGTACGAGCACTACGAGAACGTGCCGCTGCGCGAAGGGAGCGAGGAGTATCTCGACTCGGAGAAGTACGAGGTGAAGGAGCGGAAGCTCGACGGCCCGCTGCTGCCACTCGTGCGGCGGCTGAACGAGGTCCGGCGCGCCGAGCCGGTGTTGCAGCGCTTCGAGAACGTGCAGCTCCTCCAGACTCACGGCGAGCACGTGCTCGCCTACGCGAAGGGACGTGAGATCGTGGTCGTCGTGAACCTCGATCCGCGCACGCCCCGCGAGGACGTCGTCGTCGTCCCGCCCGAGGCGATGCTCCCGTCCCAGTTCCCCGTCACCGATCTCCTGACCGGCGATAGCTACCGCTGGCGCATCGGCCGCAACTACGTCGGCCTCGACCCCGGCCAGAGCCACGTGCTCAAGCTCGGATGACCGTCCGTGTCGGCCACGTCCGGGCTCTGACCCCTGACACGTTCTTGGGGGACGGTGGATGAGCGAGCCCGGTAACTGGTTCGAAGGCAACCCGCTCTGGTTCAAGACGGCGGTCTTCTACGAGATCCACACGCGCGCCTTCTTCGACGGGAACGACGACGGCTCAGGAGACTTTCGCGGGCTCCAGCAGAAGCTCGACTATCTGCAGTGGCTCGGGATCGACTGCATCTGGCTCCTCCCCTTCTATCCCTCGCCGCTGCGTGACGGGGGCTACGACATCGCCGACTTCTACGGCGTCAATCCCGATTACGGCACCGTCGAGGACTTCCGCGCCTTCACGGAGGCCGCCCACGAGCGGGGGATGCGCGTGATCGTCGACCTCGTCATGAACCACACGTCGTCCGACCACCCGTGGTTCCAGGAGTCCCGTGCGGACCCGGCCGGGCCAAAGGCCGACTGGTACGTATGGTCGGACACGAACGACCGTTACCTCGACGCGCGGATCATCTTCGTCGACACTGAGGCGTCGAACTGGACGTTCGACCCCGTCCGCGGCCAGTACTTCTGGCACCGCTTCTTCAGCCACCAGCCGGACCTCAACTACGAGAACCCGCAGGTTCAGGAGGCGATGCTCGAGGTGCTTCGCTTCTGGCTCGATCTCGGGCTCGACGGCTTCCGCCTCGACGCCGTCCCCTACCTCTTCGAGGAGGAGGGCACGAACTGCGAGAACCTGCCCCGCACGCACGAGTACCTGAAGCGCGTCCGCGCGGAGGTCGACGCGCGCTACGCCGACCGCGTCCTGCTCGCCGAGGCGAACCAGTGGCCGGAGGACGTGGTTGCCTACTTCGGCGCGGGCGACGGCGACGAGTGCCACATGGCCTTCCACTTCCCGGTCATGCCGCGGATGTTCATGGCGATCCGGCGCGAGGAGGCGTTGCCGATGATCGACATCCTCGACCGCACGCCCGCGATCCCGAGCTCGGCGCAGTGGGGCCTCTTCCTCCGCAACCACGACGAGCTGACCCTCGAGATGGTCACCGACGAGGAGCGCGACTACATGTACTCGGAGTACGCGAAGGATCCGCGGATGAAGATCAACCTCGGGATCCGCCGCCGGCTCGCGCCGCTGCTCGACAACGGTCGCGACGAGATCGAGCTGATGCACGCGATGCTCTTCTCGCTCCCGGGTTCACCCGTCCTCTATTACGGGGACGAGATCGCGATGGGGGACAATGTCTATCTCGGCGACCGCGACGGCGTCCGCACCCCGATGCAGTGGACGGGCGACCGGAACGGTGGCTTCTCGCGCGCGGACTTCGCGCAGCAGTACCTGCCGCCGCTGATGGACCCCGTCTACGGCTTCCAGGCCGTGAACGTCGAGGCGCAGCTCCGGACGCCGACGTCGCTCCTCCGCTGGCTGCGCCGCTTCATCGAGCTGCGCAAGCAACATCCGGTCTTCGGGCTCGGGGACGTCCACGTGCTCCGGCCGGAGAACCCCAAGATCTTTGCTCATATCCGCTCGTTCTCGGAGGACATCATCCTCTGTGTCCACAACCTCGCCCGCACTGCGCAGGCAGTCGAGCTCGACCTCTCTGCGTTCGCCGGCCGCCGCCCGGTCGAGCTCTTCGGCAACACCGAGTTTCCGAAGATCGGTGACTGGCCCTACCTGCTCACGCTCGGCCCGCGCGGTTTCTTCTGGTTCCAGCTCCAGGATCCTGCCGATGAGCGCTAGCACCGACCTCCAGTCGAGGATCGAGGCGGGCGACCTGCGGTTCCTCGATGGGCTCGTTCTGCTGGGGACGATCGCCTCGCAGCGCTGGTTCGGCGGCAAGTCTCGCGACGTCCTCGACGCGCGCGTGCTCGACGCCGCGATCGCGCCGGGCGGGCCGCCGCTCCTCGCGTTCGGGATCGTCGAGGTCCGGTACGGGCTGCAGAGCCACGACCTCTACCACCTCCCGCTCGGGTTCCGCCCGGCCGACGAGGGCTGGAGCGAGTCCGTGATCGCCGAGGTCGAGCGCTGGACGGTCTACGACGCGCTCGCCGACCCGGCGCTCGTCCGCGAGCTCGTCGGACTCATGCGCGCCGGAGCCACGCTGCGGCTCGACGAAGCCGCGATCATCTGCTGGGGCGCCGAAGGTCTGGGCGATCGCGCGGGCGAGCTCAGCTCGATCCGGCCGATGGGTGCCGAGCAGTCGAACAGCTCCGTCGTCCTCGACGAGCGACTGGCGCTCAAGCTCTACCGGCGGATCGAGGCAGGCGTCAATCCGGAGCTAGAGCTGCTCCGCTTCCTCACCGCGAAGGGCTTCGAGCACATCGCCGCGCTCGAGGGGTACATCGCCTACGAGGGCCGGCCGCTCGAGACGACGCTCGGGATCCTCCAGCGCTTCGTGCAGTCGCACGGCGACGGCTGGGAGCTCGCGCTCGAAACGATCGCGTCCGATCCCGAATGGCTGCCCGCGCACGCCCGTCGGCTCGGTGAGGTGACCGCCAGCCTCCACAACGCGCTCGCATCCGACCTGGGCGACCCGCACTTCTTCCCCGAGGAGCCGAGCGCCGAGAACCTCGCCCTCATCTCGGCCTCGATCGACGAGGAGATCGAGGGGGTCTTTGCGAACCTGCCGGACGCGGAGGCGCTGCGGCCGATCGCGGGGCGAGCCGAGGAGGTGCGCGACCGGCTGCGGATGCTCACGCACATCGGCAGCGTCGGCAAAGTGATCCGCCACCACGGCGACTATCACCTCGGCCAGGCGCTCTGGACGAAGGATGAAGACTGGCTGATCCTCGACTTCGAGGGAGAGCCCGCCCGGAGCGTCCCCGAGCGCCGGCGCAAGCGCTCGCCGCTCCGCGACGTGGCGGGAATGCTGCGCTCTTTCGCGTACGCTGCGTCCGCCTCGCAGCTCCAGCGCGGCGTCGAGCCCCCCGCTCACTGGGAAGAGGAATGCCGCAGCCAGTTCCTCGAGGGTTACCTCGCCACCGTCGATGCGACGCTCCTTCCGGGGGGCATGCAGGCGATCGAGCGGCTCCTCACCGTCTTCGAGCTCGAGAAAGCGGTCTACGAGCTGCGCTACGAGCTGAACAACCGACCCGACTGGGTCGGGATCCCGGTCGCGGGGATCACCCGCATGCTCGAGGCCGACCTGTGACCGCGCGGTGACCGTGAAGCTGGGCGACCTCGACCTGCACCTGGTGGGCGAGGGGCGACACGAGCAGATCTACGAGCAGCTCGGCGCCCACCCGACCCCGGACGGAGTCTCGTTCGCGCTCTGGGCGCCCAACGCGCGCGCGGTCTCGGTCGTCGGCGACTGGAACGGCTGGGCCGGAAACGTCGACCCGCTCGAGTCGGTCGGCGCGTCCGGGATCTGGCAGGGCACAGTCCCCGCCGCCGCCGAGGGCTGCAGATACAAGTACGAGGTGGGCGGGGCCGACGGGGTCCTCCGCCTCAAGGCAGATCCGTTCGCCTTCGCTGCGGAGGTGCCGCCGCAGAGTGCATCCGTCGTCTTCGCGTCGAGCTACGAGTGGGGCGACGCGGACTGGCTTGCCGCGCGGGCCGCCGCAGACCCGCTCCTCCGGCCGATGTCGATCTACGAGGTGCACGCGGGGTCCTGGCGGCTGGGGCTCGGCTGGCAGGAGCTCGCGGAGCAGCTCGTCTCCTACGCGGCCGAGCTCGAGTTCACCCACGTCGAGCTGCTCCCGGTCATGCACCACCCGTTCTCCGGCTCTTGGGGCTACCAGGTGACCGGCTTCTACGCTCCCGAGGCCACGCTCGGCACGCCGGACGAGTTCCGCGGCTTCGTGGACGCGATGCACCAGGCGGGGATCGGCGTGATCCTCGACTGGGTCCCGGCGCACTTCCCGCGCGACGAGTTCGCGCTCGCCCAGTTCGACGGCACAGCGCTCTACGAGCACGCTGACCCGCGCCGCGGCGCCCATCCCGACTGGGGCACGCTCGTTTTCAACCTCGGCCGGAACGAGGTCCGGAACTTCCTGCTCGCGAACGCGCTCTACTGGGTGCGGGAGTTCCACGCGGACGGGCTGCGCGTCGACGCAGTCGCCTCGATGCTCTACCTCGACTACTCCCGCAAGGCGGGCGAGTGGGTGCCGAACGCGTTCGGCGGTCGCGAGGACCTCGAGGCGGTCTCGTTCCTGAAGGAGCTGAACGAGGTGCTGCACGAGCGCGAGCCCGGGGTCGTCTCGATCGCGGAGGAGTCGACCGCCTGGCCCGGCGTCTCGCGTCCGACGTATCTCGGCGGGCTCGGCTTCGGCTTCAAGTGGAACATGGGCTGGATGCACGACACGCTCGGGTACTTCTCCAAGGACCCGATCCACCGACGCTTCCACCACCACGAGCTGACCTTCTCGATGGTCTACGCCTGGAACGAGAACTTCGTGCTCCCTCTCTCCCACGACGAGGTCGTACATGGAAAGGGCTCGCTGCTCGAGAAGATGCCCGGCGACCGCTGGCAGCAGCTCGCGAACCTGCGGGCGCTCTACGGGTACATGTGGGCGCACCCCGGCAAGCAGCTCCTCTTCATGGGCTGTGAGCTCGCGCAGGAGCGAGAGTGGAGCGAGCCGGCGAAGTCGCTCGACTGGCATCTGCTTACCGATCCGGATCACGCGGGTGTCCAGGCGCTCGTTCGCGACCTCAACCGCGCCTACAAGGAGGAGCCGGCGCTCTGGAAGCTCGACTTCTCGCACGAGGGCTTCCACTGGCTCGAGCCGAACGCGGCCGGCGAGAACACGCTCGCCTTCGCCCGAACCGACGGCGACGGCCGCTGGCTCGTCTGCGTCTCCAATCTCTCGCCTGTCGTCCGCGAGCAGTGGAGGCTCGGCCTGCCCGTCGGCGGTCGCTGGCGCGAGGTCCTGAACAGCGACTCGCGTTTCTACGGAGGCTCGGACGTCGGCAACGGCCTCGGGCTCCAGCCGGAACCGATCGCGAGTCACGAGCAGGCGCAGTCGGCGCTCCTGACGCTCCCTCCGCTCGCGACGATCTGGCTCGTTCCCGCCACGACTTAGTGTTGTTTCAACACTAAGTCGGGTGCGCCGGCTCGTCTCATCCGCCATGTGCGGGTCGAGCTCGTGGCGGAGCGGCCGCCCCGCCGATTCCCGGCGAATCCTCGAACCGTGGCGAGAAACCTAGTGTTGATCCAACACAAGCGTTCTTCGTCCCACGGAGCGTTGCCGGTGTGCGAGCCGCTTGTGTTGGAGCAACACAAGCTCCGGGCCGCCGCTCGGTAGGGTTGACCCGTGGGGGCGCCCGACAACTCGATCGTCGTCGAAGGGCTCGTGCGCGAGTTCAAGAAGGGCCCGCGCGCGGTCGACGGCATCGATCTCCGCGTCGAGGCCGGCGAGATCTACGGCTTCCTCGGCCCGAACGGAGCCGGCAAGTCGACGACGGTCCTGATGTTGACGACGCTGCTGCCGCCGACCTCGGGCACGGCGCGGGTGGGCGGCTACGACGTCGTGTCGCAGGGGCCGAAGGTGCGCTCCGTGATCGGGGCAGCGCTCCAGGAGGCCGCCCTCGACCCGATGCTGACCGGCCGCGACCATCTCCGGCTGCAGGCGACCTTGCAGGGGCTTGACCGGGCCGACCGCAAGCAACGCACGCTCGAGCTGCTCGAGCGCGTCGGGCTCACCGAGGCCGCGGACCGCAAGGTCGGGGGCTACTCCGGAGGGATGAAGCGCCGGCTCGATCTCGCGCTCGCTCTCGTCCACCGCCCGCGGATCCTCTTTCTCGACGAGCCGACGACCGGGCTCGACCCGCAGAGCCGGAGTGCGCTGTGGGACGAGGTCGGGCGGCTCGCGCGCGACGACGGCGTCACCGTCTTCCTGACCACGCAGTACCTCGAGGAGGCGGACGTGCTCGCCGATCGGGTCGGGATCATCGATCACGGCCGGATCGTCGCCGAGGGCACTCCCGCCTCGCTCAAGGCGGAGATCGGCCTCCCGAGCG